>Ga0209203_1000178_pt1 | contig 54524 bp, 44 predicted proteins | sample AD_UKC109_MetaG_FD_184423 | JGI IMG/M metagenome (GOLD analysis project Ga0209203, IMG submission 184423) | Active sludge microbial communities of municipal wastewater-treating anaerobic digesters from Hong Kong - AD_UKC109_MetaG (SPAdes)... | ecosystem: Engineered > Bioreactor > Anaerobic >... | reverse complement strand
TTCTTATTCGAGAAGATTTTTGGATTCGTATCCCTTTCCCGCCTGCGGGACCTTGCCGATACGGGTAACAAAGCGCTCCGGGAATTATCAGAAAAAGCTCCGGGGACCATGCAACATTCCTTACAGGTGGCAAATCTTGCCGAGACGGCTGCCAGAACCATCGGGGCCAATGCCCTTTTGTGCCGTGTGGGTGCCCTTTATCATGATATCGGGAAGATCAACAATCCCCAATATTTTGCAGAAAACCAGACTGCCAGTTTCAATCCTCACTCATTGCTGGATCCCCGGGAAAGTGCCCGAATAGTGATGCAGCATGTAGAGGATGGTAAAACACTTGCAAAAAAATACGCACTTCCTTCACTGGTCATTGATTTTATTGAAACACATCACGGGAGAACCCGCACCGAATACTTTTACAGTACCTGGTGCAATGAAGGAGGAGATCCTGCAAATGTGGAAGATTTCACCTATGAAGGTCAATTGCCTGTCACTCCGGAACACGTGATAGTAATGTTGGCCGATGCCGTTGAAGCTGCCTGCCGCAGTTTGAAGGATTATACTCCTGAAAGCATCTCGGAAATGGTGGAAAAAATGGTAAAACAACGCATTTCGGGGGATCAATTGCACAACGCGGATATCACATACCGGAATCTGCGACGGATTCGGGAAACACTGAAAGTACAGATTCAGGAAATGTACCACACGCGGATCACCTATCCAAAAAGAAAACGCCTAAAATAAAGAAACCGCATAAACCACTATACCTGCTATCAGGATTTTCAGGGCTTTGTCAAGTTCCGCTCCTTTGTTTTTTGTGACCCATATCAGATGAATCACAAAAAAAGGGAGTGCGATCAAAAACAGGAATGACCCCGTCTCCCAGATATGCGTAAAAATCACAGATAAAACCAGGGCCAGAATAATCAACATCATCTGATATGCCTTTGCCGGCAAAGTAGATTTCGTGTTGAACACCCCGGACAAAACAATAGCAAACGTATTCTTGCCGAATTTTTTGTCATTTTCAAAATCCCTGATATTGTTTACGTTTAATACGGCTGTTGCAAGCAAACCCATAGCTGAAGCCACCAGGAGGATTTCAGGATCCGGAGAGCCGGTATAAATATAATAACTGCCACCTACTCCTGCCAGGCCAAAAAACAAAAACACGGAAACATCTCCCAGCCCGTGGTAACCGTAAGGTTTTTTCCCCGTTGAATACAAAACGGAAGCCGTCAGGGCTGCCCCCCCCAGAATCAGGAAGACAAGAGGCATTACCCCTCTAAAAGTACCGAACGCCAGGTAAATCAACACCAGTCCCGAACTGGCAGCCAGCAAAAATGTTACTATAATGGCCCGGATAAGTTGTGTCTCAGAAATTTTACCGCTTTGCAAGCTCAAAGCTTTTCGACCGGGCTGCCCGTGATCTGTTCCTTTTTTCCAATCACCCAATTCGTTGGCCATGTTTGACAGAATCTGCAGCAATACTGCAGTTGACAATAGGCTGAAAAACAAATCCCAGGCAAAACAGCCGGCTTGTCTTGCAAGAAAAGTGCCTGCCAAAACCGACGATATGGATAATGGAAGCGTTCGCGGTCTGGTACTTTGCAGTATAGGCCACATGGCGGTTTATTTGAGAAAGTACTGATTCAGGAAATTTTGAAAATCCTTCTTATACTGGTCACCTATGGGAACAGAAGCGTCTTTGCCAAATACGATCCGGTTTTGTACCACTTCCGTAATTTTTGTGAGGTTCACAATAAATGAACGGTGGACACGCATGAATACGTCTTGGGGCAATCGTTCTTCAATGGACTTAAGGCTGAAAAGAGTCATAACCGGGATGCTGTTCTCGGAAAAGATCACCACGTATTCTTTGCGGCTTTCAATATATTGGATATCAGATATCTTCAGACGAACTGTTTTAGAATCGGCACGTACAAAAACATATTCACTGTCCCACCCTTTTGCAGATTGCCTTGTACCGGAGTCTTCCGTTTCTTCTTCCTTTGCCGTTTCCTGATCATCCCGTGTGGCAGCAGGAGTACTGGCAGAAGTGGCATGCCTGAGTTCATACTGTTGCCTGACTTTCTCCGCACTCCTCATAAAATCCGTCAAACTGAAGGGCTTTAGTAAATAATCTGTGGCATCCACCTGGAATCCTTCTACGGCAAAATTGGCATATGCCGTAACAAATACAATGATGGGCCTGTCTTTGAGTGAACGAATGTACTCCAACCCGTTTATATCCGGCATTTCTATGTCTGTGAAGATCACATCAACTTTTTCAGTAGCCATCACGTCCATGGCTTCCGTGGGTCCGGAACAGGCTTTTACCAGTTCCAGGTATGGGATTTTCCCCACGTAAGAGACCATTTGCTGTAAAGCAAGTGGCTCATCATCTATAACTATACACCTTATATTCATAGGTTCTTTTTTTATAGGGGGAGCTGCAAATGTACAATATATTCTGATTTTGTCTGTTCCATGGTTAATTTATAATTGTCTCCATACAACAGATTTAATCTTTCTTTTACATTTTTTATTCCCAAACCGCCCTGTTTGTGGGTTTTTGGTTTGTCCGGGAACAAAGTATTGGTCATTGAAAAATGGAACCACCCGGGTTCTACCCAGAAATTCATGTTTATATGGGTTTCCTCCCCGTATACTATGCCGTGTTTAAAAGCGTTTTCAATAAATACGATCATGATCAGGGGCGGCAGTTGAACATTGGGTATATCTCTGGGAACCGTAATGTTAAGCTTTACATTTTCACCGTATCTTAAAAGATTCAGGTTGCAATATGCCCTGAAAACTTCCAGCTGCCTTTCAAACGAAACTTTTGTGTCCGGTGTGCTTTCGTAAAGCATATGCCTAAGCAGCCTGGACAGGCTCACAATGGCATCTTTTGCCTTTTCTTCGTCTGTATCTACCAGGACATGAATATTGTTAAGGGTATTCATCAGAAAATGCGGACTAATCTGGAATTGCAGGAATTCCATTTTGTATTTCATCAGTTTGTTATCCGCTTCGTGCGCCAGCATTTTAGATTTGATGTTATGAAAAACCATCCGGATTGCCACATTCATTCCCATGAGCATCAGGGCTATGACAAAATTACTGAGCAAGGTGGATTCATAGGGGATAAAATTGGTCCAGGTAGCACCGTATTTGACATCCATAATGTCAATAATGGCTTCACAACCGAAGACGATCCCCAGCAATAAAACAAATACCAGAAAAAAATATGTGAAATAATTCCCTTTCAGCATAAAGACGGGCACATATACATAGTGGTGGATAAGCAATCCCACGAAAAAAGGAGATAATATGGCCCAAAGAGACAGAACATGTTGCTGAATTAATAGCGGACTCAGAAATGCTACGGAAATAATACCCCAGAGGGTAATGTTTTCCAACCTCCGCAGTTTCCTGAGTTCTTTATTAATTTCGTATTCGCTCTGCTTAACCATAAGGGAAATAGTATACGAAGATACGATTTACTGAAGAATAAATAAAAAAAAAGGCGGGATTTAGATCTCCCACCTGTAAAAAAGATTTCGCATCTTTTTTGTGTACGTTTTTAGTTCAAAAAACCATTCATTATTTATCCTAGTCACAAAGATAAACCCCTTCAACCAATATTACAAGGAGAATTTATCCGGGCGCGGGTTTTATCTATATAATCGGCATTTTTATCTATGAACGGCCCGTTTTCTTCAACGAAATTTAATACCCAAAAATATCTTCCTGTGACAATTTCACTACTATGCCGTACTTTGAAAGATAATTCAGGTCTAGTGCCTTGATATCGCTCAATATACAATAATCGGTAGGACGGTCTTTTATCCATTCCTGCTGAAAGGCCACAATATTTTCCAGCGTCATATCCTGAACACCTTCAAAAACGACCTTCCGCATATCTTCCCACATATTTTTTTCTTTTGCCTGGCGGTAATAATTCAAAAGACTTCTGCCTGTAATCCTTTCTGTTCTGAGGGTGGAAATAAGACCTTCCCTGGCCAAAGAGAACGATTTTTCAGATTCGGGCATATTATTAATTATATCTTCAAAAGCCTCCATGGCTTCAACCATCTTGTCATTCTGGGTAGCAATGAAACTGCTGAAAACATAAGGAAATCCTTCCCGGTTCAATGACGGTTCACTAAAACGGGCACTCGCGCTGTATGCCAGACCCCGTGCTTCGCGCATCTCCTGGAAAACAATGGCATTCATGGAAGATCCAAAGTATTCGTTATACATACGTGCCGGAGCATAGGGTACATTTTCATACGTTTCATTATCTCTGGCAGAATAGGAAGCGTAATACATCTGATTGGCATCGTACTGAGCCAGGTATACTTTATTTTCAGTATCCGTGACCGGTTTGAAGTATTCTTTTTCAGGCACCGGGAGCAGGTTCTCTGCCATAGGCCAGGAAGCTTCAACAAGGGCCCCTACCTCTTCTATGGCTAAAGGACCGTGATAATAAACGTCAGCTTCAAAAGATAACAGTCCCTGAATTTTTGCTACAAGAGATGAGGGGTCTGTACGTTTTAATTCTCTTTCTGTCATGATATGGGTGGCCGGGTTCACGGGACCGTACTGCATATATTGCTGCAGCCGCTGAAAATTGGTTCTCTGGTCGGTTTTTGCATCGGCCCGGCTTTTCAGGATATTCCCGGTCAGGGAACTGTAAACGTCTTTATCCGGTTGAGCCCCGGTAATCCATTCAGCCAATAGTTCCAAGGCCGGTTGCATATTTTCGGCCAATCCGTTCAATGTGACGGAACATGTATTTTGAGAACCATTTGCATAGAACGAACAAGCCAGATCATAAAACAATCTGCTGATTTCTTCAGCCGACTTATCAGCTGTTCCCAGGTAGTTCAGGTAGTCAAAAGCCACCGGCAGTGCCTTGTCATAATGACTGCCGACTTCGTATACAATGGATAAGGTAAAAAGATCGTTCACCTTATTGGGAACATAGACCAGTTCCACTCCTTCCCGGATAGCATGTTTGGTAAAGTCTTTTTCAAAATCAACAAAGACAGGTTCAATGGGGTCTACCCCGGAAGCGAGGATGTCCTGCAGGAATTCGGAAGATTTGTCCCTGTTCGTATGAATAGGTGTAATAGCCGGTTTTTCAATCTTTTTGTAAGTAGTATCGGGACCCTGGCGTTTGTATATAATCGCGTAATTATCGTCTTTAAAATATTGGTTTGCAAAAGCCACCAGATCGTCTTTGGTCACAGCTTCCATCCTGTCAATGAATAGGATCTGCTGTTCCCAGGGAATCCCGTTGATGAACGAGCTGACAAACATGTTGGCCCTTCCCCTGTTGCTTTCCAGGCGACGCATCATATTGAATTTGTAATTATTGACAATGGCTTTGAGTAATCCTTCATCAAAATCTCCCTTGCGGATCTTATCCAGGCTTTCCAGCATCAGGTCTTTTACCTGATCCAGGCTCTGGCCTTGTTTGGGATTGCCTTGCAAAATCAGAGCGCTTCTGTCTGCCAGCATATAAGCAAAAGCTCCGGATTGCAACACTTTTTGTTGTTGGTTAAGGTCCAGGTCCATAATCCCGGCTTTCCCGTTGTTGAGCACTTCCCCCATAACGGTAAACAAAGCATCCTCTGCGGAAGCAATGTGAGGTCCCTGCCATCCAAGGGTTACGTATTCCGATTCCAGTCCCCATACTTCCACTTCATGAGGTCCTGCAACAGGTTCTTCCCGGGTCAAAACCCGCTCGGGCAATTCGGGGTTAGGCTGCCAATCGCCAAAATATTCATCAATAACAGCTATCATTTCATCGGGGTCAAAATCCCCGGAAAGACAAATGGCCGTATTATTGGGAACATAATATGTCTTGTAATAATTCTTAATATTGGTAATCGAAGGATTCTTCAAGTGTTCCTGTGTCCCAATAATGGTTTGCGTACCGTAAGGATGCGAAGGAAAAAGTGCTGTGAATAGTTTTTCGGTAACTTTTTCACTGTCCATGGTGGAATACATGTTCATTTCTTCGTATACTGTTTCCAGTTCGGTGTGAAATCCGCGGATTACGTTGTCAGAAAAACGTTCTGCCTGGATTTTTGCCCAATTCCTTATCTGATTGGAAGGGATGTCTTCAATGTATACAGTCTGGTCATAGCCCGTCCCGGCGTTGGTGCCGGTAGCCCCTATGGCAGACATGAGTTTATCATACTCGTTCGGGATAGAGTACCCGGATGCTTCCAGGGAAATACTATCAATGCGATGATAGATGGCCTTGCGTTCTTCTTCGTCGCGGGTAGCCCTGTATTCTTCAAACAGGATTTCAATCTGGTCCAGCAAAGGTTTTTCCATTTCGTAATCCTGTGTTCCGAACTTTGACGTACCCTTGAACATCAAATGTTCAAAATAGTGAGCCAGCCCTGTGGTTTCCGAGGGATCGTCCTTGCCGCCCACCCTTACGGCTACATAAGTTTGGATCCTGGGCGTTTCATCATTGACCGTCATATATACTTTAAGACCATTGTCAAGGGTATATATGCGTGCATTCAACGGATCCCCTTCAACAGTCTCATAAGAGTAACGGGGTCCGCAGGAAATTATGACACCAACAGCGGTTAGTGTCAAAACGGCAGTTGAAAATTTGTGTAAGAGTGACATAATCATTTGGTTATTTATACAAATGTACAAATATTTGTGCTCGGCATTGTATTTGCTGATAAAATAGAAAAACTAAAAAATGGAACCCGTTTCAACTGTGTCGTATTACTGGATTCTTTTCATAGGAACCGTTTTAATAAGCTGGCTTGTTCAGTCACTGCTTAAATCCAAATTTCGTAAATACTCCAAAATCCGGATCACATCGGGTCTTACCGGGGCTGAAGTAGCCCTTAAAATGCTCCGTGAGAACAACATAGATGATGTTCAGGTCACTTCAACCCGGGGAAGGCTTAGCGACCATTACAACCCGGCAACCCGAACGGTTAACCTGAGTGAAGGGGTTTATGGAAGTAACAGCATTATGGCGGCAGCTGTAGCAGCACATGAATGCGGCCATGCCCTCCAGCATGCCCGCGGGTATGTGCCTTTGAAAATGAGATCTACGCTGGTCCCGGCAGTCAGTTTTGCCTCCCAATGGGTTATGTGGATTATCCTGGCCGGCATGTTGCTCATAAAAACCTTCCCTCATCTGATGCTTTTTGGGATTATCCTGTTTGCACTGACGACGCTTTTCAGCATCATCACCCTCCCTGTGGAGATAAATGCCAGCCGTCGTGCATTGGCATGGCTCAACGAAAGCGGGATTACCAATTATGAAACTTTTCCCATGGCCAAAGACGCTCTCCGTTCGGCGGCATACACTTATATTGTAGCTGCAATCAGTTCCCTGGCCACTTTATTCTATTACATCACCCTCTTTTCCAGACGTTAATCAACGGGCACTTCCCGTTTTTTGTATATTTGTACCGGTATATAATATAAAAAATGGGAAAAGTAGTCACATTCGGAGAAATCATGTTGCGCCTTGCCGTTCCTGATCATTTGCGACTGGGACAATCCGGGGTATTTTCAGCAACATTTGGCGGTGGTGAAGCCAATGTAGCTGTTTCTCTGGCAAATTACGGAACACCTGCCTCTTTTATCACCCGGCTGCCTGATAATGATCTGGGCCTGTGGTGTATTAAAGAATTGCGCTCCCACAGGATCCATACAGACGGTATCATTCAGGGCGGAAAACGCCTGGGATTGTACTATCTGGAAACAGGGGCCGATGCCAGGGCTTCTAAAGTGATCTACGACAGGGAAAATTCTTCATTTTCAGAAATAGATCCGCAAATGATCTCCTGGGAAACAATCTTCAGGGATGCTACCTGGTTTCATTGGACTGGAATCACTCCTGCTGTAAGCCGGAGTGCCGCCCAAACATGCCTGGATGCCATAAAAACCGCCAACCGGATGGGTATCACCGTGTCTTGTGATCTGAATTTCAGAAAGAATCTGTGGAAATACGGTTCCCCTGCCTCCGAAGTCATGCCGGAATTGGTGTCAGGATGTGACATAATCATTGGCAATGAGGAAGATGCAGAAAGAATTTTTAACATCAAACCGGAAGGTTATAAAGCCAGCCGGGGAATAACAGAAGCTGATGCTTTCAAGCCCGTATGTGAATCTCTGATGAACAAATTCCCGAAAGCCGGGAAGGTTGCCATTACCTTACGAGGATCCCTGAGCGCCAGTCATAACACATGGTCAGCGATTTTGTGGAACAAAGAAAAAATGCATACGGCACCCGTTTACGACATCACACATATTGTGGACCGGGTAGGCGGAGGCGATGCTTTTGCAGCTGGACTGATCTACGGGTTGATCACCTACCCGGGTGACGACGCCAGGGCTCTGGATTTTGCAACGGCTGCCTCGTGCCTTAAACACAGCATTTACGGGGACTTTAACCGGGTCTCTGTACAGGAAATTGAAACATTGATGGTCGGAGATGCATCCGGCCGGGTAAACAGATAAAGTCATAGTCATGGCAAGATTTTCAAAATGGGATGTAACGGATGCCATCAGGGAAACGGGTTTGGTCCCGGTTTTTTACCATCCGCAAAAAGAAACGGCAGAAAATGCAGTCAAAGCCTGTTACCGGGCAGGTGTACGCGTTTTTGAATTTACCAACCGGGGAGATTTTGCCCACGAAGTATTTGCACATCTGGAAAGATTTATGGCCAGAGAATGTCCCGGGATGATACCGGGAGCAGGTTCCATAACAGAACCGGCCACAGCGGCCCTTTTCATTCAAATGGGAGCAGCCTTTATTGTGGGACCGAATTTTAATCCTGAAATCGCCCGGTTGTGCAACCGGCGCATGATTCCTTACATCCCCGGATGTGCTACAGCTACCGAAGTAGGGAACGCACAGGAAGCCGGGTGTGAAATATGCAAAATCTTTCCTGCTTCCGAGCTCGGAGGACCCTCATTCATTAAAAGCCTGTTAGCCCCTATGCCACGTAGTTTGTTCCTGGTTACAGGCGGCGTAGAGCCCCGGGAAGAAAACCTGAAGGAATGGTTTAAAGCCGGTGCCGCTTGTGTGGGAATGGGATCGGCACTCTTCACTAAAGAACTTATCAAGGCCAAAGACTGGGACGGCATTACCGGTTTGTGTCAGTCATCCCTGGACGTCATAGCCGGCATCAAAGCTACAATATGATCTTCCGGTAACGGGGTACAAGCGTTTTCATGATTACCCATCCTCCCAGGTAAGCCACTGAGCAAATACAGAACACGATAAAATACCCGGCAGCCTCCCCCTGAAACCCCATAAAGGTCATCTGTGTATTGGCGGCATGATCAAATAAAACACCGGAGAAACGATTGATTACGTAGGAAGATATCATCCCCGCCGTCGTTCCTATACCCGTTATGGTGGCAATAGTACTTTTCGGAAACATATCTCCTATAGTTGAATACAGGTTGGCAGACCAGGCCTGGTGAGCAGCTCCAGCAATACCAATAATAATTACCGGGATCCAATAGGAGACACTTCCCAACGGTTGGGCAAACATGGTCAGTAAGGGGAAAAAAGCAAATATGAGCATGGCCCTCATTCTTCCTGCATATGGGTCCATCTTCTTTTTATCTACAAAATAGGTAGGCAGCCAGCCTCCAACAATTGCGAACAAGGTTATGGCATAAAGCACGAAGATCAGCAATTGGGCGGTGGGATTGTTGGAAGGCAGATCGTATACCGAACTCAGGTAAGCCGGTGTCCAGAACAGGAAGAACCACCAAACCCCGTCAGTCATGAACTTGCCCATGGCAAAAGCCCATGTTTGCCTGAATGTCAGACATTTCCAAAAAGAAATCCTTGTTTGTGAAACCGGCGGGTTTTCTTTTGAAGAAACATCTTCATCGTCTTGTTGAATATACATAAGTTCGGCCCGGTTCACCTTTGAATGTGCTTCGGGTTTTTTATAAATAAAGACCCAGAAACCCATCCAGATAAAGCCTAAAGCTCCTATTATCAAAAAAGCGGCTTCCCATCCCCACCGGCTTGCAATCAGGGGAACCGTTACGGGAGCTACCAGTGCCCCTACTGTTGCACCGGCATTAAAAATACTGGTAGCAAAACCCCTGTCCTTTCTGGGAAAATATTCGGCTGTTGCTTTGACGGCCGCCGGAAAATTCCCCGCTTCTCCCAGGGCCAGAATGCTTCTGGCAAATATGAAAAGTGAAACGCTTACGGTTGTTATCCGGGCCACCATATCCGTACCCCGGGCCATACGCAATGCCCAGGCACTGTCCAATCCCACGGCGGCTTCAGTAATAACACCGCACAAGGCATGCAGACAAGCCCCCAGGGACCATATGCCTATGGCCCATAAATAACCTTTTTTCGTATCTATGCGGTCTATGATCCTTCCGGCAAACAAAACGCCTATGGCATACATAATTGAAAAGACACCAGTGATTTTTCCGTAATGCACATTGGTCCAATGAAATTCAGGAGCTATGAAATCCATCCAGGTCAGCGACAATACCTGGCGGTCCAAATAATTGATGGTTGTGGCAAAAAACAACATCGTACAAATGGTCCACCTGTAACGCGTCATTTTTTCTCCTGCAGGATTTGTAATCATGAATTTTAAAATTTAAAATATTCAAGGGTATTGCGGTAACATACAGCCTGAACGATCTCCTGTCCTATAAAATCCGTTTCGGAGACAGGAAGCAGTCCTTGCTCCATATCGTTTCCCAGCAGGTTGCACAACGTCCTGCGAAAATAATCATGACGTGCATAGCTCAAAAAACTGCGGGAATCGGTCAACATCCCTACAAACCGGCTCAGAAGTCCCAACAGGGAAAGGGTATTTAATTGCTTTTCCATGCCGTCTTTCTGGTCCAGAAACCACCAGGCAGCTCCAAACTGGATCTTTCCCGGTATACGGCCGTCCTGAAAATTGCCGGCCATTGTAGCTACCACTTCGTTATCTCGCGGATTTAGATTGTAAATTATGGTTTTAGCCAGTTTGTCCCGGTTGTCCAGACTGTCCAGAAAACGTGACATATTCCGTGCAACCGTTAAATCACCAATGGAATCATACCCGGTATCGGGACCTATGGAACGATACATTCGTGAATTGTTGTTACGCAAAGCACCATAATGAAACTGCTGTGTCCAGCCCTTTTCCCAGTCCATGATCCCGAACTCGGTGAGCATAGCCGTTTTGAATATGCGGATCTCCTGCAGGCCGGGTTTTTTCCCACTCATCACTTTTTGGAAAACCGCCTCTACCGCGGAAGCGGTATACTCCTCGGCAAAAAATTCCTCAATGCCGTGATCGGAAAGGCGGCATCCGTGCTCCCCAAAATAAGCATGACGGACCCTTAAAGATTCTATAAGCGTGTCAAAAGAATGTATGTTGATCCCGGAAACCTCGGCAAGCCTTTCCACGTAATCCCTGTACGCAAGCGGATCCTCAACTGCCATGGCTTTGTCCGGGCGCCAGGCGGGAAGGACCTTCACCGGAAACCCTTCTGCAGCAATCTTTTGATGATGTTCCAGGGAATCCACAGGATCGTCCGTTGTACACAACGTTTCCACTCCGTACTTTGTGATCAGGCCCCTGGCACTAAAATCCTCATTTTCCAACAGATCATTGCACTTCCGGTAAATATCCCGTGCTGTTTGCGGCTTAAGGAGTTCAGTAATGCCGAAGGCAGATCTTAATTCCATGTGAGTCCAGTGATACAACGGATTGCGCATGGTATAAGGAACCGTCTGCGCCCATTTCTCAAATTTCTCCCAATCGGAAGTATCCTTCCCGGTAATGTAACGTTCCTCTATGCCGTTGGCCCGCATGGCCCTCCATTTGTAATGATCCCCGCTGAGCCAGATCCGGGTCATGTTTTCAAATTGCCTGTCTTCGGCTATTTCCCGGGGATCCAGGTGACAATGAAAATCAATTATGGGCAAATCCCGGGCGTAATCGTGATAAAGGCGCTGAGCCGTCTTTGTCTGTAAAAGAAAATTTTCGTCGTTAAACTGTTTCATAACCCGTAAATAATTAAAACCATATGGACTCGTGCAGGATCTCTCCGAAACTGTGTGAAGTGATAAAGAGGATGACCCGTACAAGATGATAGCTTCCCATTAAAACAGCCGCCCCGTATGCCAGTTTTATGTTATAAAGCCACTTTATACTATAATTACGGCCGCGTATCAGTTCGGCCGTCATAACAAACAAAGTGGCTGTAAAAAACAATATAAGTAACGGTCCGAATAAATGATAGCTGAAACTTGCCGCAAGATCGCCCCTGTAAAGACTTACCATGGATTTTACCATACCACAGCCCGGGCATGGCAGACCTGTAAGCATTTTAAACGGACAAAACGACTGGCTTTCCTGCAAATGACCGGCACCCGGATCAAATAAAATGATCAGCAGGGGCATGGCCAGAAACAGGAATAATGCAATTATTCCGGTTATTTTCCGACTGTAAGACACCTATACTATTTATACAACTTATTGATCTCGCTTTGTACGATCATAGCAGCTACCATTGGAAAGAAAAAGCCTAACAGCATCAGCAATATGGACTGGTCCCTTGGAGGTGTTCCTATCCTTTCATCCAAAGCGGGCAATCCATCCCTTCCAACAACAAAAAAGAAATACATATTCACCGGCCATATACATCCGGCAAACACAGCCACAACCGAAGACAGGATCTCACGTCCGGCTACGGCGTTAAATACTTTTGCTGCCTGTAGGTTCCAGTAAATAAGGTAAAGACCGCAGGTAATGAATCCCAGTAGAAGCACAACAATGGGTTCTCTGCGAAATTCGGGGATGTTGTCAATGATTTGCATAATCCAGAATGTTAGTTAAAATTTAATCCGTATTCAGTTTGAATAATTCCGTTTTTTTTGTTCTGCCGTCGGATCTGCTTGTTGTATTGCTGCTCCTTCGAGTGAACGTAGTCACGTGGATGATCCAGGTGCAGCGTCACGGCCGAATACCTTATCTGCCTGCCTTTCACTCCCAAACGCGCAAGCCTTTCCCCAAACTCCCGGTCCTCCCCTCCGTAACGCAGCCGTTGGTCAAACCCCCTTACCTCCATGATGTCTTTTTTCCATGCCGAGGCATTCCCTCCGTTCCATGTGGCACCTGCCGGCGTAAAACTGTTCAGAAAGCGTCCTTTCAGACCGGAAGCATTTAATTTGTTGTTTTTGAAAGATTTGCCGAGTCCGTTATTTTCCAGCCATTTACGGTCAAAACAAATTCCCGAGCGGATCTCAGCTGCGTTTATTTTTGCAGACAGATCTGCAGGCAACCGTACTGTTCCTCCGGAAAGAAACATTCCGACACGCCGCAAATTGACGTGAACCTGCACAAAATCGTTCCTGGGAATAATGTCCCCGTCACTGAATATCAAATAATCCCCCACACTGCTCATTACAGCTTTATTCAATATGGTGCATTTTCGAAATCCTTCGTTTTCATGGTACACATGTTTAATGGATAAGACTCCTTCCCGTTTCACAGCTTCAACGATTTTCAGGGTGCTTTCATTGGATCCGTCATCGGCAATGATCAATTCAAAATCCCTGTATGTCTGGCAGGAATACCCCCACAACACACGTTCCAGCCAGACGGGTTGATTAAAAGTTGAAATAATTACAGAAACCATGCGTAAACAAAGATAGAAAATTAAAATTTTTTTTCTATCTTTGGATTGTACGTTTAGCCATAAGGCTATGAAAACATTCATTATCCTATCCATTCTTTGCCTGATCTTTGCATATCCGGCAAAGGCTCAGGTTGTTGTAACAGGTCACGTAACGGCCGAGATCGTGGATGCCGCGAGCATTTCCCCGCAAGGTGTCTATGCTCTTGAAATTGACAAAACTCCCGATTTTACAAACAGTATCAATTACGATGATGTTCTTCTGGGAGAAGTCACGGTTCGTTCAGGCTCCGATGTAGCATGCAACATAGTAGTTAAACCGGCTACTGTTTCCGGATCAGATGGAGGATTTCTCACTATGGAAACCTCATTGAACCAACGCGTTGGAGAAGAATCAAGAAAAATGAGCGAATGGGAACACACCAACGGAGACCAGACACTTCAATTGACCGGTAATGTCAATACTTTGCGCGAACAACAATCCGGCCTTTATGAAGGGTCATATACCGTTGTTTTTGCATACAATTGACTGTACCTCTCAAGGTTCTTTCATTAATATATTGTAAATTTCGTTACTTTTGTAAAAAATTTACAATATATTTTTTTTTGTGCCTGTAACCTGTTATTCAAGTGCTTAATGCCCAGCTATCCACACGTTTTCAACCAAACCGGCACCCGGAAAATTCCAGGTCTGTGGCTGCGCGGCTTTTCCATATTACTTATGACAGCAATCATGCTGCATCCTGCAAAAGCACTGGCTCAGGAAGAATACCTGGAAGAAATGGTTATTTATTTTTCCGTACCGCGCATCGGAGGAACTGATATTTCTGCAGTAATCGGAGAACACGATGTCTATTTATCCGTTCCCGAATTGCTCGATTTTCTCAAGATCAAAAACACCTACACTGCCGGTTTTAATTCCATATACGGTTTTTTCATCACAGAAGACGCTCCCTACAACATTGACCGGGTAAACGGTATCATCAACTACCGGGGTAAAGAATTCACTATAAAACCGGGAGACATTATCCGTACCGAAACCAATCTTTATTTAAAATCCAATTATTTTGGGCAGGTATTTGGTCTGGATTGTTCTTTCAGCTTCAGGAGCCTCTCTGTTACCATGAATACCAGCATAGAACTTCCGGTTATCAGGGAAATGAGACAGGAACAGATGCGAAAGAGCCTGGGCCAGATCAGAGGCGAAGTTGAAGCAGATACTACTATTGGCAGAAAATTTCCCCTCATTCATTTTGGGATGGCAGATTGGTCGGCTGTATTGACACAGGAAGTCCAGGGCCCCTCTGAAGCCCGTCTTTCCCTGAACCTGGGTGGTGTTATAGCAGGAGGGGAAGCAAACATCAGGCTGAACTACAATACCAATACGCCATTTAACGAAAAAAACCAGTTTTACCAGTGGCGTTATGCCAATAACAAATACAAAGCACTTAGACAGGTGATCCTGGGAAAGATCAGTACGTTCTCCACATCGACCATTAATTCACCGGTACTGGGAGTTCAGGTGACCAACACCCCCACTACGTACAGGCAGTCTTTCGGGACCTATACTCTCAGTGATGTTACCGAACCGGGATGGACCGTTGAACTTTACGTTAACAACGTACTTGTGGATTACCAGCAGGCGGATGCCTCGGGATTTTATACATTCGAAGTTCCGTTGGTTTATGGAAACACAAACGTAAAACTGCAATTTTACGGGCCCTGGGGAGAAGAGCGGTCTAAAGAACAGACATTGAACATTCCCTACAATTTTCTTCCGGCAGGCAATTTTGAATACCGAGTTTCTGCAGGTGTTGTGGAAGATTCTTTATTCAGCAAATATTCCCGCGTAGATATGGATTACGGGATCACTCGTTTCATGACCGTAGGAGCCGGTGTGGAATACCTTTCTTCCGTCTCTTCCGGGCAATTCATGCCTTTTGTACATACGTCCGTTCAGGTAGCGCCGGGACTACTTTTAAGTGGAGAATACACCCATGGGGTGAACGCAAAAGGAATTCTCAACTGGAGGTTGCCTTCCGACATACAGCTTGAAGTGAATTACACCCGCTATGATAAGGATCAGACGGCTATTAACACCAATTACCTGGAAGAAAGACGTATAACCATGTCTATCCCGGTAAGGATGCGCCGGTTTTCATTATTTTCCAGGATGGCTCTGAACCAAATCATTATGCCCAATTCCAGGTATACATCGGCCGAATTGCTGTTATCGGGCAATTTTTGGGGAATCAATACAAACCTCACTACTTTCGCTACTTTTTCACAGTACTCAAAAACCAATATATACAGTTCTTTGTCCATGTCGCTCAAGCTGCCGGCATCTTTCATACTAACCCCGCAGGCACAATTCAACTATACTCAGGGAAAATTTGTCTCTGCCCGGGTTGCCCTGGAAAAGAGAATGTTCAAGAACGGGTATTTGAACTTATCTTTTGAGCGAAATTTTGCCAACAACATTACCAATCTGGAATTGGGATTGCGCTATGACTTTTCATTTGCCCAAGTTGGATTCACTGCCCGCAGGAGCAATGAAACTTATTCTTTCGTTGAAACAGCCGGAGGCAGTCTTATGGTAGATCCGCGAAGCAGGTATATTGGAGTCAATAACCGCAGCACCGTAGGCAAAGGAGGCATGATCCTCTACCCCTTCCTGGATATGAACTGGAACGGAATAATGGATGAAGGAGAACCCAAAGCATTCGGAATGGAAGTCCAGGTAAGCGGTGGACGTGTGGAATACAAAGAACGGGACACCATAACCAGGATATTTGACCTGCAACCCTATGCCGAATACCTTGTGACCCTGGACGGAAGCAAATTTGACAACATTACATGGAGAATGCGAAACCGGACATTGAGCGTAGTCGTAGATCCCAATCAGTTCAAACGCATCGAGATCCCGGTAGTAGTAGTAGGTGAAGCATCGGGTCAGGTATACCTGCGTGACGGGAACACCCTCCGTGGTCAGGGCCGGATCACCGTCCAATTCTACAACAAGGACAACGTGCTTATTCACAGTACGCTTTCAGAATCTGACGGATACTTCACTTATATGGGGCTGGCCCCCGGAGAATATACGGCCGTCATTGATCCGGAACAAATGAAAAAACTGGATATGACAGCAACTCCCGCCCAAATACCTTTTACCATTCAACCCAGCATGGACGGGGATTACATTTACGACCTGGAATTCACTATCAATACCAATACACCTAAAACGCGGCAGGAAGCGAAACCCGTTGCGCCTGCAGAAGAAAAACCGGCGGAAAAACCGGCGGAAAAAACCGTGCCGCCGCCTGCTGAAAAACCCATAACGCCGCCTGCTGAAAAACCGGCACAGGCCGTCCGGGACACGGTTGCCGCTCCTGTAGCTAAACCCACACCTAAACCCGTAACCGGGGATCGTCAACCGGCTGCCGTGTCACCCGCGACCGGCGGATACCGCCTGCAATTCCTGGCCTTAAGCCATCCATTGGAAAATGACAGCCGTTATTTTGAACGACTCACAAAGAAACTGCCGAACCTGCAAATATCTGTCAGACTGGAAGAAGACGGCCTCTACCATTACGTATCGCGGGTATTCCGTACACGGAGCGAAGCCAGGCACTGGATGCGCATGATCAACGGTATGGGCTGGCAGGATTGTGTGTTGAGAACTGAAACAGAAAAACCCCTCAAAAAATGAAGGGTTTTGGGTTGTGGGAGCAAAGAGATTCGAACTCATGACCCCCTGCTTGTAAGGCAGGTGCTCTAAACCAGCTGAGCTATGCTCCCAAACGGGACTGCAAAGATAAATTTATTTTTCTTCCCTGCAAAAAAAGTTTTCCATCAGATCGGCAACCGTAAAAGTGCTTCCCCCGACCAGGATCAGATCCTCCGCCGAGGCTGCCTTAAAGGCTTTTTCAAAAGCCTCTTTTACAGTCGTAACTTCTTCACCCTGAAATCCCAGTGCTTTCCCCCAATCAGAAAGCTGCCGGTGCGGCAATGCCCTGGGTATGGATGCCTGTGTAAAAAAGTAATAGGCATTCCCGGGCAACAAGGGTGCTATTTGTGCAAGGTCTTTTCCTTGTACCACACCAAAGACAAAAAAAAGTTTTCTATAAGATTCCTTAGCCAGTTGATCTTTCAGGTATTGCATTCCGTGGGCATTGTGTCCCGTATCGGCAATTACGGAAGGGCGCTCTCCCAGACGTTCCCACCTTCCGTGCAAACCGGTCATGGTCTCAAAACGTTCCAATCCCCCGGCGATCACCTCTCGTGTCAGCAGGGAGGCATATACCGGAGAGGCAGCGCGAAGTACGTCCAGAGCGCACAATGAAGTTCTCAGGTTTTTCTGCTGGTACAAAGTGTTTCCCTCAAGACAGTAATCTTGAAATGGCCTTTCAAAAGCCTTGTACAATGGAGCTCCCAGATCGCGCGCTTTTTGTGCCAAAACAGGAAAAGCTTCAGAATCATACTCCCCTACAACCAATGGGACTTCTTTTTTTATTATGCCTGCTTTTTCTCCCGCAATTTTTTCAATGGTATCTCCCAGCAGATCGCAGTGATCCAGACCGATATTGGTGATAATTGAAAGCAAAACAGATCTTTCTGTAAGGATGTTGGTGGAATCCAACCGTCCTCCCAAGCCGGTTTCAATGACGGCAATATCTGTTTTACTATCTGCAAAATACCGGAACGCCATAGCTGTAGTCATATCAAAAAAAGAAGGAAGTTCTTCTTTAAGATTGTCCATCCGTTCGGTTTTGAACCGTTCAATGAAGGATACAACATCTTCACCGGGTATCATTTGCCCGTTGACTTTAATGCGTTCGCGAAAATCCAGCAAGTGGGGAGAAGTGTACAATCCCGTCCGGAGTCCGGCCTGTTGTAATACAGAGGCAAGCATATGCGCCACCGACCCCTTTCCGTTTGTGCCGGCTATGTGTATGCACGGGTATTTTTCCTGTGGTTTGTCCAGCCAGTTCGCAAGGGACTGCATCCTGTGCGGATAAGGTTTATACCCTTCAATCCCGATTTTTTGATATTGGGGAAAATGAGATATCAGAAAAGATACGGCTTGCCGGTAGTCCATAACGGTGCGAATTTAGACAAAAATTTTTGCTATCTTTATAGATTAAAATCTTAGAACATGTCAAACAATCCCAAAATTTTCGTATTGGACACCAATGTGCTCCTGCACGACCACAAAGCACTTAGTAATTTCCAGGAAAACGATATTGTTATTCCCATTATTGTACTGGAAGAACTGGACAAATTTAAAAAAGGAAACGACCAGATCAATTTCAATGCCCGGGAATTCGCCCGGGAACTGGATAAAATACTCGGTGATAAAATGCTGAACGGATGGATAGGAATGGGTCCCGGCAGAGGCCGTCTGAAAGTGGAACTGGGACATCCTTTCCCTGAAGTAATGGAGGACTCTTTCTATGAAGACACACCGGACCACCGGATCCTGGTAGTAGCCCAGTATATGAAAGAGAACAACCCGGACAGACGGGTTATTCTCATAACCAAAGACGTGAACTTGCGCATTAAAGCCAAAGCCCTGAGCATAGAAGCACAGGATTACATGAACGATAAGGTGCGGGACGAAAGTATTGTAAGCCTGTCAAAAGGAGTGGTAAGAATGAACCGGGTTACGCCCCAAACCATGGCAAAATTGTACCAGACAGCAGACGGGTTGAGCGCTAAAGACATAAGATTGAAAGGAGCACACAACAACCAGTATTATATATTAAAGAATAAAGACGGCTCCGCCCTGGCCCGTTACGAAGCCGCAAAAAAACGTCTTGTACCGGTTCCCAACCACCGGGCTTACGGCATTACCCCCCGTAACCAGGAACAGAATTTTGCCCTGGACGCCCTTCTCAATCCTGCTGTGAGCCTTGTATCCCTAACAGGAATCGCAGGTACCGGTAAAACACTGTTGGCCCTGGCTGCTGCCCTTGCCCAGGAAGACGATTATGACCAGATCCTGCTTTCACGCCCGGTGATTCCCCTGAAAAACCAGGAAATGGGATTTCTCCCGGGTGATATCAAAGAAAAACTGGCTCCCTATATGCTGCCCCTGATGGACAATCTGAGCGTGATCAAAGGCAGTGTAAAAGAAAACAGCCGGGATCACTTGCGTATTGAAGAAATGCTCAAAACAGAAAAACTGTTGATATCTCCCCTGGCCTATATACGCGGAAGAAGTCTCTCCAAAGTGTTTTTTATTGTAGACGAATCCCAGAACCTGACACCCCATGAAGTCAAAACCATTATTACCCGGGCAGGGGAAGGCAGCAAGCTTGTATTTACAGGTGATATCCATCAAATTGACCAGCCATACCTGGATATGCATTCAAATGGACTTACATATCTAACAGACAAAATGTTAGGACAAGACCTTTTTGCTCATGTCAACCTGGTTAAAGGAGAAAGGAGCCGCCTGGCAGAGGTCGCAGGCAATATATTGTAACTTTTTTATAATTTTGCAGCCCAATACAAGATATTTATCTCTAATCTAACCTTATACAATTTTTATGTCAGAAATCAAACGAGTTTACAGCTTTGGTGGGAAAACTGCCGATGGTGACGGTTCTATGAAAAATCTGTTGGGTGGCAAAGGTGCTAACCTGGCTGAAATGTGCCTCCTGGGAATTCCGGTTCCCGCAGGCTTTACCATAACAACGGAATGTTGCACCGAATATTATGCTCTTGGATGCAACTACCCGAAGGGATTGGCCAAAGAAGTGGCCGAAGCCCTGAAAAAAACGGAAGTTATCATGGGAACACGTTTTGGTGATCCTGAGAACCCTCTCCTGGTATCTTGCCGTTCGGGCGCCAGAAGCTCCATGCCCGGTATGATGGAAACCGTACTGAATATTGGTCTGTGCTCTGCTACGATTCCCGGACTAATCAAAAAAACCGGCAACCCCCGGTTTGTTTACGACGCCTACCGCCGGTTGATCATGATGTACTCAGACGTGGTAATGGAAAAAGCCGAAGGCATTGAACCTTCCGAAGGACAAGGCATTCGAGTACAGTTGGACGGCCTGCTACATCAGATGAAAGTGGAAAAAGGCTATAAAAGCGACACCGAATTATCCGAAGAAGACCTGATGACTTTGTGCGATATGTTCAAAAAAAGAGTAGTTCATGTCCTTGGGAAACCATTCCCCGACGATGCTATGGAACAGCTCTGGGGCGGGATCGGTGCCGTATTTAAATCATGGAACGGAAAACGCGCCATATCATACCGTCGTATTGAAGGCATTCCCGACGAATGGGGTACTGCCGTTACCGTGCAATCCATGGTATTCGGGAACATGGGAGACAATTCCGCTACAGGAGTTGCTTTTTCCAGGAATCCGGCTACAGGAGAAGCCAAATTTTACGGTGAATGGCTGGTAAATGCCCAGGGTGAAGACGTGGTTGCAGGTATCCGCACACCGAACCCGTTGAATGAATCCACCAAGAACGATCAAAACAAACACCTGCATTCCCTGGAGATCTCCATGCCCAAGGTTTACGGTGAGCTCAACCAGATCCAAAAAAACCTGGAAGCCCACTTCCGCGATATGCAGGACATAGAGTTTACCATTCAGGATGGCCGTCTGTGGATGCTGCAGTGCCGGGTGGGAAAACGCACCGGTGTAGCCGCCCTGAACATGGCCATGGATATGTTGCTGGAAGGTCTCATAGACCGCAAAACAGCTGTTATGAGAGTGGCTCCTTCACAATTGGATGAACTCCTTCACCCGATCCTGGATCCTGCTTCCGAAAAAGCAGCTGAAGTGGTTGCCAGGGGATTACCCGCCGGACCTGGCGGAGCTGTTGGTCAGATCGTCTTTACCGCAGAAGATGCCGTTAAATGGAACAAGGACGGCAAAAAAGTCATACTGGTCCGGGAAGAGACCAATCCCGAGGATGTTGAAGGGATGCGTGCCGCTGACGGCCTTTTGACCGCACGCGGGGGAATGACTTCACACGCTGCCCTGGTTGCACGCGGATGGGGAAAATGTGCCATTGTAGGTTGTGAAGCCGTTCACATTGACCTGTCAAAACGCATATTGACCATTAACGGGAAACAATACACGGAAGGTTCTGTTTTCAGTCTGAACGGAACACGCGGATTTGTATACGACAAAGCGATTGATACAATGGATGCCTCGGAAAATCCCCGTTTCCAGGAGTTTATGAAAATGGTGGATTCTTTCCGCACAATGGGTGTTCGCACAAACGCCGACACACCCGAAGATGCCCGGATGGCGCTGAATTTTGGTGCTGAAGGTATTGGACTTTTCCGCATTGAACACATGTTTTACGGCTTGAATTCAGAAGCTCCCCTTGGGAAACTCCGGAAAATGATCCTATCCAACAACGTAGGAGAGAGAAAACTGGCATTGCACGAACTGGCTCCTTATGTAAAAAATGCAGCGAAAGAAACCCTACGGGTAATGGACGGACTGCCATTGACTTTCCGTCTACTGGATCCGCCCCTCCACGAGTTTGTACCCCAAACTGCCGACAAACAAAAAGAACTGGCCAAGGAACTGGATATTACCGTGGAAGAGATCATCAAACGCGGTGAACTCCTGCACGAGGTAAATCCAATGATGGGTCACCGTGGTGTACGTCTGGGTGTTTCCTATCCCGAGATCTCTGAGATGCAGTTCCGTGCCATTTTTACAGCAACTGCCGAGTTGATCAAGGAAGGACACAACCCCAAACCCGAGATCATGATCCCGGTAACTGTAACCGTAAAAGAGCTGGATGATCAGAAAGTGATCGCCGACCGGGTACATAAAGAAGTTCAGGATCAATTCGGGATCACCTTTGATTACCTGTACGGCACCATGATAGAGATCCCCAGGGCTACACTGGTTGCGGAAGACATGGCCAAAACGGCACAATTCTTCTCCTTTGGAACAAACGACCTTACACAGATGACTTTCGGGTTCTCCAGGGACGACATTGGATCATTCATGGGCGAATACATCCAGAAAAAGATACTGCCTTTTGATCCGTTCCAGCACATAGATGAAAAATCGGTTGGAAAACTGATTCAAACAGCTATTAACGGAGGCCGTGCTACCAACCCCAAGATCAAACTCGGCATATGCGGGGAACACGGAGGGGATCCGCAGTCTGTTAAATTCTGCTATGAAATGGGTCTTACCTACGTTTCCTGCTCGCCTTTCAGGGTTCCCATAGCACGTTTGGCAGCTGCCCAGGCCGCTATTCAGGCAGGCAAATAAATGCGGGTTAGTATGAAAAACATACTAATCACGGGAGGAGCCGGTTTCATAGGAAGCCATACTGCAGTAGAACTTATTGGGGCCGGGTATGGTGTGATTGTTGCGGACAATCTTTCCAACGCAGATACAACATGCCTGGAAGGTGCAGAAAAAATAACAGGGCAAAAGATCCCGTTTTATAAAGCGGATTGTTGCGATAAAGAAGATTTGCGCAAAGTTTTCAAAGAAAACCGCATAGACGGGGCCATTCACTTTGCGGCATTCAAGGCGGTGGGAGAAAGTGTGGATAAACCGCTGATGTATTATCGTAACAACCTGTTATCTTTTATCACACTGTTGGAAGTTATGGTGGAAAACGGAGGAGGAGGCATCGTTTTTTCTTCCTCTGCCACCGTTTACGGGCAACCCGATAAACTGCCCGCAACGGAAAACACACCGCGAAAACCGGCTACCAGTCCATATGGAAACACCAAACAGATCTGTGAAGATATCCTGTTGGATTCCGTCAAGGCGCACCCCTGCCTGAAAGGTATTATTCTGAGGTATTTCAATCCAATTGGAGCACACCCCTCGGCACTCATAGGAGAACTGCCGCGGGGTGTTCCCAATAACCTGGTTCCTTTTATAACACAAACCGCTGCCGGCCTGAGAGAGGAACTCAGCATATTCGGGAACGACTACCCCACCCCGGATGGCACAGCTCAGCGGGATTATATTGATATTGTCGATCTGGCCACTGCCCATGTCTCGGCATTTGAAAGGATGAGCACTCATAATCCCGACGGTTCTTGCGAAGTGTTCAACGTGGGAACGGGGAAGCCGCTTTCGGTCATGGAACTGGTTCAAAAATTCATGGCTGTAAACCGGGTTCCCCTGAAGTACAAGATTGCCGGAAGGCGGGAAGGTGATGTGGAAGCTGTATGGGCAGACACATCACTGGCCAACCGTGTCCTGGGATGGAAGGCGTGCCGTAGCGTTGAAGAAACGTTGGCCAATGCATGGGCATGGGAAAAAAGACTGCGTGGAATCACATAATTTTTCACCATGAAAAAAAAACTGATACCCGAACGTTTTACAGAGCAAAAAACGGATAGTTCGCATGCAAAATGGGCTCAATCCATGCAACGCGGAGGTGAATTTCATCCGCCTGAAGAAAAACCGGACGATACACGGACTCAGTTTTACAGGGATTATTCCCGCATCCTGCATTGTACTTCCTACCGTCGTCTGAAGCATAAGACCCAGGTTTTCTTTGCCACACAGAACGACCACATCTGTACCCGCATGGAGCATGTGAACCATGTGGCCTCCATCAGTTATACCATTTCCAAATTCATGGGGCTGAATACGGAACTGACACAGGCCATAGCCCTGGGGCACGATCTGGGGCACAGTCCTTTCGGTCATGAAGGGGAAACCCTTTTGTCCGAGATCATGAAAAAATGGGACGGTTCGTTCTGGCACGAAAAGAACGGACTGTATACGGCAGACAAAATTGCCACTTTACCCAATGCATCGGGGATTCACAAAAACCTGCGTTTGACCTACGCTGTTCGGGACGGTATAATTTCCCATTGCGGTGAAACCGATGAGAACGGGCTGTTCCCGCGGGATGAGGCTATAGATCTGGAACAGATAGAACGTCCAAATCAATACCGGCCATATACCTGGGAAGGTTGCGTTGTCAAACTATCGGATAAGATCGCATACCTTGGCAGGGATATTGAAGATGCCATTGAACTGAATCTTTTGGAGCCGGAACGTCTGAACGAGCTGAACAAATTAATGAAGAGCATACCCGACGCGGAAGGTGTTGTTAACAATACGGCCTTAATAGAACTTTTCATCAAAGACTTGTGCAGTCACTCCTCTCCGGAAGAAGGCATGCATTTTTCTGCACCTTATTTTGAATTATTGGTTAAAGTCAAAGAATTCAATTACAAACACATATACTTCCATCCCCGGTTGGTTTACTACCAGGAATATGCCCGGTGTATCATCCATACCATTTTTGATTTCCTTGACAGTTATTACGGAAAAGACATGCTGCAAAAAATTACGGCAGACATGTCCAAATTTCCTGTATTGTTAAGGTATTTCCGTGAATGGCTGATCAAATACAGTGGAACCGACCCGGATGAAAGGGAAAAGGCGGGGTTCAATAACGATATCATTTACGATATTGCCGACCGGAACCAATACCGCCGTTCAATTATCGATTACATAGCGGGAATGACAGACAATTTTGCCATTCGCGTTTACCACGAGATCATTTCCTTTTAAAGACCGGACATCAATCCGGCAAACAGGATGGTTCCGGTACTCTGTTCCTTAATGAAATAGAGAAAAGGCCTGTCCACATGGAATGGTATGGTATGTCCGGGACCTACAGATGTTACGTCAAAACCTACGGTAGTAACGGCAGCTGCTTCCGTCCCTTCTTCATCCACCTGGATAATGGCATTCTGCTTGAGCAAGGCAATGAACAAAGGGATGTCGCTGATATTGCTGAAATTCGCCTTGAAAGGATCAAAGGCCACGCCCATGCCCATACGGGTCAGGACGGGGATCATGGTTTCTTTCGAATCGAATTCCACTTTAAAGCGGGGAATACGCAGGTTCAGTTCAGAGGTATAAAGACCGGAGGTCCAAAGATTCCATTGTTCCGGGGTCAGTCCGGAAATTACATCCAGCACGGAAACACCGGGATCGGGCAGAACGATCACCATACTGTAAGCTTTGTTCCCGTAAGGGATTTCAGCTATTGCCACGCTTTGGCTTGTCGTATAAGGAAAACCATCTGTTTGTTCCATATAAGTGACCTCTCCGGTTGTACCTGAAAGGTTTGTGAATGAACCCTTCCAGCTTACTTCTTTATCAAAGGGTGATTCCCATTTTCCTTTGAAATACAAGGCATTTGTATAGATCAATCGCGAATCGGTATCAATCCTGTCTATCACTTTCTTAATCATATCATTGGTGTTGTCGGCACACCATTTATTGATGACAGAGGGCGCAGCCGGATCAGAAAAATCCAGATTTGTTACCGAAGCATCGTAATAATGTTGCAGGGATTGAATGAAAGGAGTTTTAACCGGAAATGTTTCCTCTATCCACACGGCATTGGCTATCTTAAGGCTAACGGTGTTGTCAACTTCTTTGAGGGCAGGCACCAGATGATGGTAAAAACCGTTCATTTCTTCCAGGGAATAGGGCTCAAAACCCAAAACCCCCTTCATGTCTTCCAGGGTGGTCCCTTGCGCCCCGTTGGTTACGGCCGATAAAGCCAGGGATGCGCTCAGGGGAGATATAAATACATTGTCACCGCCCATTTCCAGGCACATTTCCCTGAACAGATCAATAGCAAATTTATTGCCATTCTCCAGGATATCCTGCTGAACCCTGGTAAGGACAATATCTTTTCTTTCCACAGGAGAATCTTTGTTCCACTTGCTACACGAAGAAGTAAAAGGTCCGGCAAGGACGGCAAAAATTAATAAACTTAATGCAGGTTTCATTGTCTTGGTTTTTAATACACTTTTTAAATGCATTGTTACCAGCAATACTGCTTGGCTGTTGAAAAGTAATAAAAAACCTTCCTTGCCGGTCCTTTTACGTGGAAAGGTTTACAATGGTGAAAAATCTTCTTTTCCGGCACCACAAAGCGGACATACCCAATCATCGGGAAGATCCTCAAAAGCAGTTCCCGGGGCAATGCCGTTATCAGGATCTCCTTCAGCAGGGTCATATACATACCCGCACAAATTGCATTCATACTTTTTCATAATCGTAAAATTTTAGTGTTTAGGATTTCTATAAATCGTAAATGTAAAAGTAACACTTTTTTTATACTTTTGTTTCCCATGAATCACAAAAAACTTCTGGAGCTGGCGTTGCGAAAAGGCGGGGATTTTGCCGATCTCTATCTTGAACAAAGCCTCTTCCATGAAATTATATTGAGGGACGGAAAAGTCAATGCCGCCGGAACGAACACCGATGAGGGCCTTGGGATTCGTGTGGTCAAGGGTCAGAATACCGGGTATGCCTATACGGAATCTTCTTTGCCACCGGACTTGGAAAAAGCGGCCAAAACTGCATCATATATTGCCAGCGGAAAGGTTGCTTCAATTGTTCCGGCCGCGATCACTACCCTGAATCTTCCCAACAGGTATCCCATCCTGACTCCCTGGGACAGTTTTTCTCCCCAGAAAAAAATGCCTTACCTCTATGAACTCAATGATTTGATCTTTGGTGCTGATAAACGTGTAAAAAAAGTAACAGCCCGCCTGGCCGATTCAACGTCACGCATAGAATATTTCAATTCCCTTGGCATTCACTGTACAGACACCCGTCCCCTGGCCTCCCTGACGGTTTCCTGCATCATGGAGGAAAACGGCCGGCGCGAAACCGCATCTGCTTCCCGTTCTTTCAGAATGGGTGCTGAATTCCTTACTCCGGATATTATCAGGGAACTTGCCCGTGAAGTTGTAACCCGCACTGCCTTTCTTTTCCAGGCCGCACAGCCACGGGGCGGGGAAATGCCGGTAGTCATGTCTGCCGGGAGCTCCGGAATTCTTTTGCACGAAGCTATAGGGCATGCTTTTGAAGCCGATTTTGTAAGAAAAAACACATCCATTTTCTCGGAGAAAATGGGAAAACGTATATGCCGTCCCGGAATCACTGTTGTGGATGACGGCACCATCCCGGGAAACCGGGGCGCATTGAACGTTGATGACGAAGGCGTTCCCGGGCAAAAAACATATATGGTCACGGACGGAATACTGACGTCTTTTCTGCACGACAGGATCTCGGCCCGTTACTTTAATGTCAGCCCCACGGGAAACGGAAGGCGGGAATCCTTCCGGTATATGCCGCTTCCCAGGATGCGTGCCACATATATGGAAAACTGCACAGATTCCGTGGAATCCCTGATTGCCTCGGTAAAAAAAGGGCTGTATGTAGATACTTTCAGCAACGGACAGGTACAGATAGGTGCCGGAGATTTTACGTTTTATGTAAAAAGCGGCTACCTGATTGAAAACGGGAAATTAACACAACCCGTAAAGGACACCAATATAATCGGGAACGGCCCCCGGGCTTTGGAAATGATCACGGGTACCGGTAACGATTGCCGGATTGATAACGGAACATGGACTTGCGGAAAAGAACAGAGTTGCGAGGTTTCCTGCGGCATGCCGTCTGTTCTTATAAGTTCGCTGACAGTGGGAGGACGCTTATGAATGAAAAAGAGAGGTTAGAACAAACCTGCCTGTATGCCCTGGAGTCTTCGCTCAGGAAAGGAGCGGGAAAAGTCAGGGTTTCGGCTCTGCGGGATGTGTCCAACGGACTGACTGTATTGAACGATTCCCTGGAAAAGATACAGAGTGCCGTAGAATCCTCATTGACAATCCAGCTTTTCACAGATGACCGTTACGGATCGTGCACTACAAACGGGACAGATCCTGCCCGGATAGATAAACTTATTGATCAGGCACTGGCTTCTGTACGTTTACTTGCACCGGATACCAGTCGTTCACTGGTCCCGGCCTCCCTCAGGTACAGCGGCCCCCCGTCACAGATGGCTCATAACGGGGATGTCAGCACCGACACAAAAAAAACATTGCTTTTTGATTGTGCTGAAAGCGTATTACAAAAAGAGCCTTCATTAATTAATGTGGCAGTTGATTATTCCGACTACAGACGCCACATACATATAATGGATTCCGGCGGTTTGAATTGCAGTTCAGAAGAAACATGGTACAGCCTCCTGGCCGAATGTGCCGTAAAGGGAGCAAATGACACACGCCCTTCAGATTGGGAATATACGGGAGGATTCCTTCCGGACGCTCTGGGGATCGAATCCGGCAGACCGTCTGACTGCGCCGTCCGGGCACTGAAACGGGCCATGGCAAAATGCAATCCTGTTAAAATCAGATCCGGCAAGTATAAGGCCATTGTAGAGAACCGGGTGGCATCGACTCTCCTGGGACCTGTTATTCAAGCTGCTTCAGGCAGTTCCCTGCAACAGCAGAATTCTTTTCTTTTGAACAGACTTGGACAAACCATTGCTTCTCCGGTTCTCACACTTATAGACGATCCTCACAGAAAAGGATATCCGGGATACCGGTTGTTTGATTCCGAAGGAATGGCTACCGTCAGGCGAACGGTTATAGAAAAGGGAAAGCTGAATATCTATTTTATAAATACTTATTACGCAAACAAGTTGCAAATGCAGCCCACTATATCGGCTCCCTCCATGCTAACACTGCCCGGTGGAAAAGGAAATGCTGAGTCCCTTGCAGGTTTCGTGAAAAATGGCATCTTTGTAACCGGATTTAACGGGGGAAATTGCAATTCGGCAACCGGCGATTTTTCATACGGCATAGAAGGTTTCCGGATTGAAAATGGTCTGATCACCAATCCTGTAAACGAAATGGTCATGACCGGCAACATGTTGGATCTTTGGGAAAAACTTTCAGCGACCGGAAACGATGCCCTACAGACATCAACCTGGCAGATCCCATCCCTGTTGTTTGATAATATTGAGTTCGCAGGACTCTAAAAGATTTCTATGAAAAAACCCAGCCTCTTTGTAAGCCTTATACCCGTTATCCTTCTGGTAATCATTATTTTTACGTGTGTCCGACTTTTCGGTGATGAGGTCACGGCTGGTCCTTCCCAGTTTACATTACTACTTGTGACCATCATCGCCTTTGCCATAGCAAGGTTCAAATACCACATCACATGGGAAAAGGCGGAAGAGGCAATGATCTCGCATCTGAAAAATACCTATCCTTCCATCCTCATCCTGATAGCGATAGGAGCACTTACCGGAAGCTGGATGAGCAGCGGGATCATCCCCTCTATGATATTTTATGGGCTAAAAATCATTCATCCGGTAATCTTTTTGCCTTTATGCTTTGTGATCAGCGGTATCATCTCCCTGGTCACAGGCAGTTCATGGAGTACAGTGGGCACTTTTGGAGTAGCCCTTTTGGGAGCAGGACAGATGATTGGCATCCCCACTCCCTGGCTTGCCGGAGCCGTCATATCCGGTGCATATTTTGGTGACAAAATGTCACCCCTGTCAGACACGACAAACCTGGCTGCATCTTTTTGCGGAGTACCTCTTTTTACCCATATAAAGTACATGCTGGTTAACACAGTGCCTGTCTTTTTGATCTGCCTGGTAATCTATTCCATAGCCGGATTTCGCATTCCTACCCAGAACACCGTAGACGTTCAGGAACAGTTGACGGCCTTGCAAACCACCTTTAACATTTCGGGCTGGCTGCTTCTTATCCCATTGATTACCATTGTTATGGTTATAAAAAAGGTCCCTCCTTTCATTACGCTCTTCCTGTCAGCTATTGCCGGAGCACTGGCTGCTGTATGCTTTCAACCGCAGATTTGCCGGGAAATTGCTCCCGATCGTCTCTCTGCTGCAATAATCATGATAAGTACCCATGTAAACATAGAAACAGGGAATGAAATACTTAACAATCTGACCTCAACAAGAGGTATGGCGGGCATGATGAATACAGTTTGGCTCATTTTATGTGTTATAGGTTTTGCAGGGGTAATGACCGCCTCGGGTATGATAAGTGTCATCACCGGGAACTTAATGAAGCTAATGCGTAACACGCTTTCTACCATCGCATCCACACTGGGAACATGCATTTTCTTCAATATGACGCTGGGGGATCAGTATATGGCCATTATTTTGCCGGGAAGCATGTTTTCCGAGAGTTACAAAAAGCAAAAATTCGCTCCGGAATTATTATCCCGGACCATAGAAGAGTCCGCAACGGTCACTTCGGTCCTTATTCCCTGGAATACTTGTGCGGTTGCGCAATCGACTGTATTGAACGTGGCAACCTTGACGTACCTGCCGTATTGCTTCTTCAACCTGATAACCCCGTTTTTTTCCTTGTTTGCAGCAGCAATAGGCTATAAAATAAGAAAATTAACCAACTAAATTTTTATACAAATTATGACAATTTCTGAAGAAAAAGTAGTTTCATTATCTTACACATTGGTAGTAGATGGAGATGTTATTGAAACCGTTAACGAAGAAAAACCCATGAAATTCATATACGGTCTGGGGTACTTGCTTCCGGCTTTTGAAGAAAAGATACAGGGAAAAAAGGTGGGAGAAGACTTTGAATTCCAACTGAGTGCCGCACAAGGATACGGAGAAATAGATCCGAATGCCGTTGTTGAACTTTCCAAAGATATTTTTAAAGTGGACGGAAAGATAGAAGACGGCCTGCTTGTCAAGGACAAAATCCTGCCCATGCAGGATTCTCAGGGAAACCGTTTGAACGGAGTGATAGAAGAGATTGGGGAAAACTCGGTAAAAATGAATTTCAACCACCCGCTGGCCGGTTGTGCCCTGAATTTTAAAGGAAAAGTGGTGGATATCCGCGAAGCCACCGAAAAAGAACTCACCGAAGGGCTGTACGGAGAACGTGCCGCTTCTTCATGCAATGGAAGCTGCAACGGGTGCAGCGGGTGCAGTTAATGCATTCCCGGACGAAAGTTCATTCCCCGGGCATGAGACTGCTTCTTGTGACCGGGGCTATATCAAGTCCGGCTGTTTTTCCTTCCAACCACTTGTAATAGCCTGTGATGGCTATCATGGCAGCGTTATCGGTGGTAAAACGTAAAGGTGGAATGAAAACATTCCACTTTCTTTTTTGTGATTCCAGTACTACCCTGTCTCTTAATCCGCTGTTGGCAGAAACACCTCCGGCCAGTGCAACACGGTTAATTCCGGTAACTTTGACCGCACGAATCAGTTTTTCCGCAAGAATATCTACCAGTGTTTTCTGAAGTCCCGCTGCCAGGTGGTTTTTATTCTCTTCAATAAACCGTTCGTTCCCCGCCGTCTGGTCCCGTAAAAAATAAAGAAACGACGTTTTCACACCGCTAAAACTGAAATCAAGATCTTTGATCCTGGGTTTTGCAAAAGAATACTTTTCGGGATCTCCCTGATGCGCCAGACAGTCTATATGAGGTCCCCCGGGATAATCCAGTCCCAGCAACTTGGCTCCTTTATCAAAAGCCTCGCCCACTGCATCATCAATTGTTTGTCCCAAAACTTCATATGCCAGGGGAGATTTGACTTTCAGGATCTGTGTGTGACCTCCTGACACCAGCAAACAAAGAAACGGGAATTCCGGTTTGCTCCCGGATGCAGGTATTATACTTTTTCCGTCTTCAGATAATACGTCAATAAAATGGCTCAGCATATGTCCCGTCAGATGATTGACTTCTATTAATGGAATCCGGGCGGCTACAGACAATCCTTTGGCAAACGAAGTCCCTACCAGCAGGGAACCCAACAAACCGGGACCGCGCGTAAACGCAACGGCATTGATATCTGACATACCTACTCCGGCTATATCCAGAGCCTGGCTTACCACCGGCACAATATTCTGTTGGTGAGCCCTGCTGGCAAGTTCCGGAACCACCCCTCCGTATTTTTTATGCACCTCCTGCGAGGCCATCACATTGGAAAGTAAAAGCGTGTCCTGCAATACTGCTGCGGAAGTATCGTCGCACGAAGATTCGATCCCTAAAATATAAGCCATTCTGCTGTTGTTTGCAGCTGCAAATGTGGGCATTTTTTTTGTAACTTTGTTAGTTTAGGGATCAACCATGAGGACGTTCCGGAACATACTGCGGATCTTGCTTTTTATTATAGTCATAACACTGGCGGGTGTTTCCATTGCCATACAGATCCCTTCTGTACAAAGCCGGCTTGCCGGGAGGGCTGCCTTGTGGCTTTCGGAAAAAACAGGATCACAGGTTGCCATAGGCGAAGTAAATTTTCTCTTATTCAACAAATTGTTAGTCAATGACTTGTTAATTAAAACAAATGACACCGACACGTTGTTGCATACAAAAAAACTTTCAGTAAGCCTGTCCGGATTCAATCCCCTGAGAAAACACATTGCTTTTAAAAAGGTACTCCTTTCGGATGGTTCCTTTCATCTGATCATGCAAAACAAAACCACCAACATTGAAAGCATGTTTCCCCCATCTGCCCAGGAAGACACGGTCAGTAAACCGTTTAACTGGGTCTTTACCGCTGCCAATGTAGACCTGGAACGCTTTGCCTATCATATGACAGACCGGGACAACGGGCCCTCACATAACAATCCGGAAAGCATAGATTTCATGGATATGCATATCGGGGATATTGATATCAATATCAGTAATGCCAGGTTCAGCAACGGTTTGTTGGAAGCCAGACTGGATAATCTTAACGGAAGGGAACGATCAGGTTACCAGATACAGCACCTGGAAGGAGATGTCAGTGTGGACAAACGGGAAGCCAGGGTAGAAAATCTGGAGATCCGGGATAATTTCTCCCATATTACAGCCCATTATTTCCTGATGCACTACGGCACTGCAAAAAACCTTGCAGACTACGTAAACCGGGTAATTATGGAGCTTGACCTGGATGATGCGTTTCTCTCTTTTAAGACCATTCGTTATTACGCATGGTCACTGCCCGAATATTTTACCCTGCCTTTGCGGGCCACCGGGAAAGTTACCGGAACGGTCAGCAACCTGAGTGCCGACAAATTGGATGTGCGTTCGCCTTCGGGCAAAACAAAGATCCTGTGCGGTTTTAAACTAAGGGGACTTCCGCAAGTGGAAGAAAGCACCCTGCAAGTGGACATTGAAAAGATTGATTCAGATATAGGAGATCTGAACAACGTATTGTATTCCATCGCACAGGTAGACCTGAAATTCCTGGAAGACAACGCCGGAAGCCGGACTCCGTTCCAGTTTAGCGGACGCCTTGCCGGCCTGCTTACGGATTTTGTGGTAGACGGAAATCTTCAGGGTGATTTCGGGAATCTTGCTTTGGATATTGTAATCAACAACAACGCTTATCCGGACGGAGTACTGTTGTCCGGGCTCATTCGTACAGAAGATCTTGACCTGGGACTGTTCACGGGAATTCAGGGTCTGGAGGAATGCTCTCTATATACACAAACCCATGCCGCCCTGAGACAAGGTGGTATACGGGACATGCATGTACGTATAGACACCTTGTCTGTATCCAGCCTGGAATTCAATAATTACACCTTCAGGGATTTCAGGATGATGGGAGAATTGCGCAACGGGATCTTTGACGGGAGGATGAGTGCATCGGATCCAAACCTTCATTTTTTGTTCCAGGGACGTGCAGATCTGACCCGATCGGCAGGAACTTCTGCCAATTTTTTTGCCAACATCGCCTATGCGGACCTGAACCGTCTGAATCTATACAAGAACGATTCCACGGCTGTATTGAGCGGATTGGTAAGGGCTGATTTTTCCCACCTCAATACGCTGGGCGATATTGAAGGCTCCATACAGGCAACCGGTTTGGCTTTTGTGAATTCCCGGGGAACCCATAACCTGGATTCCTTTTACCTGGACAGCAAACGCACCCCGGATTCCACCGCTTTCAAACTCACCCTGGAATCGGATGCCTTAACCGCTAATTATACCGGCAGTGAAGGATTCATGAGTTTCCTGTCACGCATAACATCCAGGAATCTTTTCCGTTACCTTCCGGCTTGGTTTACTTCTTATTCGGATAAGGGATCCTTACCGGCCGTGAATAATCCCGCTTCCCTGGAAATGACTGTCAGAAACAGTGTCTTTTTTGAAGAATTGTTGTTGCCCGGCCTGTATATTTCCCCCGGGACATCCATATCCCTTCTGGATCGCGGGAAAGACAGCGTCCGTGCCCTGATCCGTTCTGAACGGATCGGGTACCTCCGCCACAATCTGAGCCATTTGAATGTACTTGCCGAGGCAGGAACCCGGGATATGCAAGTTGAACTGAAATGCGGCAAACTGACCCTGGGGCCCGCCTTGGCAGACACCATTGACCTGGCTGCCCGCGCAGGCGACAACACCATATTCATGGACCTGCACTATAACCGCAACGACGAAAATAAAAATTATGCGCATCTGAAATCGGAACTTTATTTTTCCAGAGATCATGCACTCCAAAGACCCCGGATAATGGCTGTGCTTTCTTCGGATACGATTCATATCAACGGAAAAAACTGGAAACTTCTCTCGGACAGTATAGTGATCGGAGAACAGAACCTGGCACTTAACAATATCATCCTGGAACACGAAGGCACAGGCCTTGAAAAAGAATCCCTGAATATAAACGGGACCCTGTCCGGATTTCCCGAAGACACCTTGCGCGTGGAACTTTCACGTTTTGATGCCGGAATGTTCAATACCCTGATGCCGAAGGAATATCCCTTTTCTTTCAGGGGTTCGTTTACCGGAAGCGGTTATGTATCTGATTTTTACGGAAATCGTCATTTTTTTGCAGATATCCAGGGAACCAATCTGTTTATTAACGACTCGCTTGCAGGCAATCTGCGATTAATGAGTTCGTGGGACAAACAGGCAGCACATCTTAAACTCGGGGCAAGCACCACCCTGCCGGGAGGACATAGACCGCTGCTGGCTACAGGTTCCTATACTCCTGCTACAAAACAAGTTGATATGAACGTTTCTTTCCGGGATTTTGAAGCAGCTCTGGTGGCACCCTTCCTAACAGGACTTGTAAGTGATGTCCACGGGAAGATTTCGGGAGATATGTCGCTTGCCGGAACATTGCCTGATCTGGACCTGACCAGCGACAACACCATGGTCGATAACCTGACTTTTACCATAGACTATACGCGAGTACCCTATTCGGTATCCGGACCCGTTCAACTGACAACAGAAGGACTGTACCTGCCCAAAGACACCCTGCGGGATTCTTACGGTCATTATGCCATTGTGCAGGGCGGGCTGCAGTATGAACATTTCCGGAACATCAAGGCCGACCTGGACCTGAATTTTGTTAACCTGCACGGCCTCAACCTGGGAGAAAAAGACAACGATATTTTTTACGGACAGGCTTTTGCCACGGGAAGCCTGCTGTTAAAAGGCCCGCTGGATGACATTCTGCTGGATCTTTCCATAAGGCCGGAACCGAATACCTCCATACACATTCCCTTATCTTCTACATCGCAAGCCAGACAGACCGATCTGCTAACCTTTGTACAACCCGACAATAGTTATACCGGGAGGGATCCCTATATTTTGGCCGCTTTGGAAGAAAATAAAAAAAAGGCCAATAATACGCGTTTGACATTCAATATGAAGACTGAATTGACACCCGACGCCGAGATCCTGCTTGAAATAAACAAAATGACGGGGGATATCATTTCGGCACGGGGAACCGGGGCAATCAACCTGGGCGTAGATCCCCTGGACGATTCGTTTTCCATACTGGGAGACTGTACCGTAGAAAGCGGGAATTACCTGTTTGGCCTGCAGGGCATCATATCCAAACGGTTCCAGATAGTTCCGGGGGGAACCATCTCATTCAACGGAGACGTAGAGAACACACAATTAAACCTCACTGCTTCCTATATAACAAAAGCATCTTTAAACACTTTACTGGCAGATACTACCATGGTAAGCAACCGCAGAGATGTAGATTGTCAGATCCTGATGTCCGGGAACCTGATGAATCCCACATTAGGCTTCAATATTGAAATTGCTGACATTGATCCCATGACCAGGGCCCGGGTTGAAAGTGCCTTGTCAACGGATGACAAAATGATGCGACAATTTGTTACTCTGCTCATTTCCAGCAGCTTCATGCCCGAACAGGCATCGGGAATCGTGAATAATTCCAACATTCTGTATTCCAATGCAACCGAGATCCTTTCCAATCAATTGAACAATATTTTTGCCCAACTGAACATTCCCCTGGATGTAGGATTCAATTACCAGCCCGGTCAAAGCGGGGATGTATTTGATGTAGCCATTTCCACCCAACTCTTTAACAACCGGGTAGTGATAAACGGGAACATGGGAAACAATCCCTATACAAGCAATGAAAATGACTTGATTGGCAACGTTGATATTGAACTGAAACTGGATGAAAAAGGGAAATTCAGGCTGAAGGCATTCAGTCATGCGGCCGATCAATATTCCAATTACCTTGACAATACCCAACGCAACGGAGCAGGGTTCGTTTACCAGGAAGAATTCAATACATTTGGTCAATTGTGGCGGCGGTGGTGGAAATTACCGTAAAACAGCTCCTGTTTCCCGTGTGAAGGCTTCCATCAACCGGTTGATCAATTGTTCCACGTAAACATCTGTCAATGTTTTTTCCGGATCCCGGAAAACAAAACTCAGAGCATATTGCTTTTTACCTTCCGGTATGCCTTTACCGGTATATACATCAAACAAGCCCACCTTTTTCAGAAGACGTTTTTCTGTTTTAAAAGCGATGGCATGCAGTGTTTCATAGGTTACTCCTTTGTCTACCACAAGTGCCAGGTCCCTGTGCACTTCCGGGAACCTCGGCAAATCCGTAAAACGGGCTTTGTTGTTGCGAACCATTTTGAAGAACAGGTCCCAGTCGATTTCTGCGGCAAATACTTTCTGTTTGATATCCAATACGGAAAGACAAGCTGCGTTGATTTCTCCCAGGTCTGCCAGAACATTGTTCTTTACCCGGTAACGGATTCCTTCCTGAAAAAGATCGGAAGGGGCAGCAGTGCATTCCAGGCGGTTCAGATCCAATCCGAATACCCGTGCAATACCTTCCACATAAGCTTTCAATATGAAGAAATCTGTCGGTCGCGCAGGAGTGTGCCAGTTTTGTGGCTTGTCATTCCCCGTAACAAACAGAGCCAGACGCCTGTTTTCCCGGTATCCTGTCAAGGATTCTCCCGGGCCGGTCATTTGGTATACATTCCCGTGTTCAAAGAAACGCAGGTCATATTGTTGCCTGTTGTTGTTGTAAGCAACAGCTTCCAATCCGCCCCAGAGAAGGGTTTGTCTCATGGCATTCAAATCACTGCTCAGGGGGTTAAGGATCATCACAGAAGACCGGGCAGGATATGTCTGTAAATTATCGTAATACGCAGCACGGGTAAGTGAATTGCACATAATTTCACGAAATCCCTGTGCTGCCAGAAGGTCGGCTGCCTTTTCACGAACCAGGTCAGGCTCCGGCTTCTGTATTTGTCCCATGGATGAACGAATCCTTTCAGGCAATTCAATATTATTGTAACCATATATCCTCAAAACATCTTCCACAACATCACATTCCCGCCGGACATCTACCCTGTAAGCCGGAACCTGCACGGTGATTGAATCCGGTTCTTCACGGACAAGTTCCATTTCCAATGCTTTCAGTATCCTTTTAACGGTAGATTTCCCAATATCTTTTCCCATCAGGGAAAACATTCTTTGGTAATTCAGATCTACGCTGGTTGCCGGAACAGGTTGCGGGTACAAATCTGTAAGCGTCCCTTCCACCCGGGCTCCGCATATTTCCTGCATAAGCAACACAGCCCTTTTAAGTGCATACAAGGTGGCATTGGGATCCGCACCTCTTTCAAAACGAAAACTGGCATCTGTTTTTAAACCGTGGCGGCGAGAGGTTTTCCTTATAAAAGTGGGATTAAAACAAGCAGATTCCAGGAATATTGAAGTAGTTTTTTCGGTAACACCACTTTCCAATCCGCCAAATACGCCTCCTATACACATGGGTTTGGCAACATTGCATATCATCAGATCTTCCTTGTCCAGGGTTCTTTCAACCTGATCAAGTGTGATAAAACGTTCTCCCTGTGAGGCAAAACGTACAACTACGCGATCTCCCTCAATAGCCTCCCTGTCAAAAGCATGAAGGGGCTGGCCCGTTTCCAGCATAACATAATTGGTAATGTCTACCAGGTTATTAATAGGACGAATCCCGGCCAGACGGAGACGGTCCTGCATCCACGACGGAGAAGGTTCAATTTTGATGTGACTGAGGGTTAAACCACAATAACGGGGAGCTCCCTGCGGAGCTTCCACAACTACCTGAACGCCCTTGCCGGAAGGATTTTCCCTAAAAGATTCCACCCCGGGTTTATTGATGATCATATCTTTGCCCTGTCCGGTATACCAGGCCGCCAGATCCCGGGCTACCCCAATGTGAGAAGCCGCATCAATGCGATTGGGTGTCAGACCGATTTCAAACACTGCAAAAGATGGCATATCCAGGTACTCTGCTGCCGGAATGCCCACCGGAGTGTCATCGGGCAGGACCATGATCCCTTCGTGGGAAGTTCCTATTCCCAATTCATCTTCGGCACATATCATTCCATAAGACTCGGCTCCGCGTATTTTACTTTTTTTGATTTTCACCTGATCTCCGTTTGAGAAGGTCAACAAGGTCCCCACGGTTGCCAGAAGAACTTTTTGACCGGCGGCCACGTTGGGTGCTCCGCATACTACCTGGACAGGGTCACCGGTTCCGGTATCTACTGTTGTCAGGGATAAATGATCGGAACCGGGATGCGGGGTGCACGTAACCACCCGGGCCGTTACCACGCCTTTCAATCCGCCTGGAATTGATTCTGTGACCTCCAGGGATTCTACCTCCAGACCTATATCGGTAAGAATCCGGGAGGTTTGTTCCGGATCCATATCCAGTGAAATATAATCTTTCAACCAATTGTACAGGATCTTCATACTATATGATTATTCAAATAATGTTGCCACAAAAGCTTTTTTGTCAAATACCTGCAGATCATCTATGCCTTCTCCCAGTCCTATGAATTTGACCGGAACTTGTAACATATCACTGATCCCTATTACCACTCCTCCTTTTGCCGTCCCGTCCAGTTTTGTCACGGCCAGTGCGGTCACATCCGTTGCTTTTGAAAACTCCCTGGCCTGCTGATAGGCATTTTGCCCCGTTGATCCGTCCAATACCAGCAGTACTTCATGCGGGGCATCCGGGATTAATTTTTGAAGGACTTTACGGATTTTGGACAATTCATTCATCAGGTTGACTTTGTTGTGAAGGCGACCTGCTGTATCTATCAAAAGCACATCCATTTGACGGGCAATTGCGGCAGACAGGGAATCGTAAGCCACAGCCGCCGGATCACTGCCCATGCTCTGTTTAATAATGGGCACACCGGCACGCTCGCTCCATATGGTTAGTTGCTCAACGGCAGCCGCACGAAATGTATCTGCTGCCCCCAGCATGACTTTTTTTCCGTCCGCTTTCAGACGCGAAGCAAGTTTCCCTATAGTAGTGGTCTTCCCCACTCCGTTCACGCCTACCACCAGGATTACAAAGGGTTTTTTTGAAAAATCGAAAGGCATCAATTCTTTGCCTTGGGAGTTTTCCAGCAACAAGGCGGCAATTTCCTCCCTCAGCAACCGGTTCAATTCCTCTGTATTCACATATTTGTCACGGCGAACGCGTTCCTGAATTCTGTCTATGATCTTGAGAGTAGTATCCACACCAACATCAGAAGCAATCAAGGCTTCTTCCAGGTTGTCCAACACCCTTTCGTCCACGTGTGAACGGCCCATAACCGCCCTGGAAAGTCGGCTGAAGAGTCCTCTTTTTGTTTTTTCAAGTCCTTTATCCAGAATATTATTGTGCATAAGAGTGCAAATATAAGAAAAAGCAAGGTGCAACGGGTAACAAATAGCCGACTAAAAAGTCATTCTTTGTACAAGTAACGAACAACGCCAAGAATTCCGATTAATGCCACAGAAAAGCATCGGGAGCCTCGGCATACAAAAAAAGCTCCCTATGCTTTGTTGTGGCAGCGACCTGGAAGTAGAAAATCCCAAGTTCCTCCACAAAAACAGCTCTTCATGTGGATGAGTTGCGGAAAATCTCAGGTTCCTCCACAGAAATGGCCCTATATGTGGATGAGTTGCGGAAAATCCCAGGTTCCTCCACAAAAACAGTCCAATATCTGGATCAATACCATAAATTCCGGTTGCTGCCACAGAAAAGCATCGGGAGCCTCGGCATACAAAAAAAGCTCCTGATGCCTTGCAGTGGAAGCGATCTGGAAGTGAAAATTCCGATGGTTTGTCGTCAAAAAGAAGCTAAGATGTGAATGGATTGTATTGGGTAAGAAGGTTTCGCGGTTACAAACGACTGCTGGGCTTGCGTGAGACACAAGAAGAATCCGGGGCACTTCCGGGGGGAGAGTTTCCAATACCGCAAAGTCGGAACCTGTTAAAAAAAAATAAGGCCGGCTAAAAATCACTTTTAGCCGGCCTCATATTAGATATGCGGTTCATTCATTTGAATGAACAGAACAATGCATTATTTTGCTGCAAAAAAATCTTTTTCCTTGTCAGCAGGAATGATATCTTCCTGAAAAACATAGGCTCCGCTGCGTTCTGAACGGGTCATGCGAATGCATTTAACACTGCCTTTTTCTGCTGTTTTGTTTTTAAGTGTTGCTACCGCTTTCTTTGCCATAACTATCGCTTTTTATCTATTTTATTTCTCTGTGAACCGTCACTTTCTTCAGGAAAGGATTGTATTTTTTACGTTCCAGACGCTGTGTGGTGTTCTTCTTATTCTTGGTGGTTATGTAACGGGACATGCCCGGAACGCCACTTTCTTTCTGTTCGGTACATTCAAGAATGATCTGTACTCTGTTTTCTTTCTTTGCCATAAGACGAAATATTATACAATATCAATCAAACCTTTTTCTCTGGCCGCTTTCAAAGTGGCAGCCAATCCGTTTTTGTTAATGGTACGGATCCCTGCGGCAGTTACTTTTAATGTAATGAAACGGCCTTCTTCTTCCGACCAGAAACGCTTGGTTTTCAGGTTGGGAGCAAACTCGCGCTTGGTGCGGCGTTTTGAGTGAGACACATTGTTCCCTACCATTCTCTTCTTACCTGTAACTTGACAAACTCGTGCCATGGTATCTTAATTTTTTGATTTATTCATTTTTAAGGGGCTGCAAATATCTGCATTTTTTTTGGAAACCCAAAATTTATTTGAAGCTGAATTTCAATATACGATCCCATCGGATATTGGATGGAAAAGATTTGTGTTTGTCCGTGGAAAACCAAACGACAACAGGATTTCCTACCACTCTGTCTTCCGGGACAAAGCCCCAGTAACGTGAATCCAGTGAATTGTGACGGTTATCTCCTATCATAAAGAAATAATCCTGTTCAAAAGTGTACGTTGTGGTTTCCTCCCCGTCAATATAGCAGGCCCCGTTACGTTCTTCCAGAGTATGTCCTTCGTAAGAAGCAATGATACGCCGGTACAAAGGCAGATTCTGCGGTGTAAGGGTAACCGATGTTCCGGCCTTCGGTATCCACAGCGGTCCGTAATTGTCCCTGGTCCAGGGGAAATCCGGTGATGTGACAAAGGGGAACAGCATCAGCTGGGAATCGGGGTAATCCGGGGGAAAGACGTCAATATTGCGGGTTATGGAAACAACGGTCCTTAATTCAGCCAGTTCTGCGGCATTTTCATCGTTCAAAGGCAGCGCGGGGTACCCTGGAATACGGTTGTCAAAGTAAGTCTCTGCCGGAGAAATGTTGTATTTGTCCAGGATCCTTTGGTTCAGGGGCTGACCGTCTGTAACTACATTATAAGTGTTCCGTATCCCGGAAAAATAAGGCTGGGGAATGCTATTTACATATATTCTGCCGTCTTTCAATTCCAGGGTGTCTCCTGCAATGGCGACACATCTTTTAACATAATTATCCTCTTTGCCCGGCGGACGTGATTTGACCGGTCCGTAATGTTCCAGTGTACTCTTCCGGCCGTTCAGCCTTACATGCGTGTAATAATCATCGGTGGGATAATTAACCAGGACAGTGTCACCGTGCGGAAAATTGAAAACGACCATATCATCTCTTTTTACACGGGAAAAACCGGCCATTCGTTTGTATGGACGTTCTATGAGCCTGGTATAGGATTCTTTCCCAAAGATCACGTTGTGTGTCAGGGGTATGGTCAGGGGATGCTGCGGTCTTTTGGGACCGTATTTCAACTTGCCCACAAACAGGTAATCACCTGTCATCAGGGTATTTTCCATGGAAGAGGTCGGGATCATGTACGCCTCAAAAAAGAAGGACTTCACAAAAGTGGCCGCGATGAGTGCGAATATGATCGCATCTACCCACTCCAGGGCAATATTACGCTTTTCACCTTCTTTATATGTTTTTTTCCAAAAAGCCCACTTGACTTTTTTAGTTATGTACAAATCAAATATGATCACCAGACCAAACAGCCACCAAAAATTGCCCAGCCAGATCACCCATAACAGGTAACCGACGGCAACCAGCGAAAATTTTATCCAGCGGTTCAAAACCCTGTGATTATTTAATGGAGCTGATTATGGCTTCAAATGCCTGGGGATTGTTCATAGCCAGGTCTGCAAGAACCTTACGGTTAAGGCCAATATTTGCCTTGTTTACTTTTCCCATAAACTGGGAATAGGACATTCCGTGGTTACGGGCAGCCGCATTGATGCGCTGAATCCATAAAGCCCTGAATGAACGTTTTTTGTTTTTACGATCACGGTATGCGTAGGTCAACCCTTTTTCATACGTGTTTTTGGCTACCGTCCAGACGTTGCGGCGAGCCAGAAAATTTCCCTTCGTCTGTTTTAGAATTTTTTTGCGTCTGGCCCTTGAAGCCACCGCATTTACCGATCTTGGCATAATTTTAATTCTTTGCGATTGTCAGCGTTCTCCTCCTTTGAGATACTTTTCCTGCTGTGCAATCTGGTTAATATATTGCAGTTCTAGGCGCAGATCAAGTCTTTGATGCGCTTTTCATCTACCTTGTTTACCAATGAGGAATAAGTCAGATTACGTTTCTGCTTTTTTGTCTTTTTTGTCAAAATATGACTGTGGTAAGCGTGTTTCCGCTTGATTCTTCCGCTTCCAGTCAACGTAAAACGTTTTTTGGCTCCGGAATTTGTTTTCAATTTGGGCATACTTTTCTGTTTATATAAAATTTTGTGGTTATTTCTTTTTTGTTGTTTTCAAAGGAGCGAGCATCATAATCATGCGTTTGCCTTCCAGTTTTGGCATTTGTTCGGCTTTTCCGTAGTCTTCAAGATCAACGGCAAATCTGAGCAGCAATTTCTCACCCTGCTCGGAAAACACAATGGAACGCCCTCTGAAAAATACATACGATTTCACTTTTGCGCCATCTTTCAGGAATTCAATGGCATGTTTTAGTTTAAATTGGTAATCGTGTTCGTCTGTATTCGGTCCAAACCGGATCTCCTTAACTACAATTTTAGAGGCATTGGCTTTCATCTCTTTTGCTTTTTTGCGCCTCTGGTACAAATATTTCTGGTAATCAATGATCTTGCATACAGGCGGGTCGGTCTGTGCCGAAATTTCCACCAGATCCAGATTCATCCTTTCAGCCATTTTCAAGGCTATAGCAATAGGATAGATTCCCGGTTTTTCAATATTGTCTCCCACAACACGCACCTGGGGAACATCAATTTCATTATTGATTCTGGCACCGTCATCCTGTCTTGGTGCCCTGTTGTTATACCTTCCCTGATTGTTCCTTTTATGGGGTGAAAATTGTGGCTTGTAAGGTGTTCCGATAATTTATTCCTCCTTTTTTAGTTCGTTAATTCTTTTATTTCTTTCCGGAGCAGGTCAACAAATTCCTCCAGCTTCATGGTTCCCTGGTCTCCCTTACCCTGACGACGAACAGAGACAGTTCCTGAAGATTCCTCTTTCTCTCCCACTACCAACAAATAAGGAATCCTCTTCAACTCATTCTCTCTTATACGCTTACCAACTGTTTCATTGCGGTCGTCAAGCGAGGCGCGAAGTTCGGAATTATTCAAGAAATCACAAACTTTTTTTGCAAATTCATTGAATTTTTCACTCAAAGGCAAGACTACGACCTGGTCCGGAGCCAGCCATAACGGGAACTTTCCGCCCGTATGTTCCAGTAAAACAGCCACAAAGCGTTCCATTGAACCGAAAGGCGCCCGGTGAATCATTACCGGCCTGTATTTTTTGTCATCCGGTCCAATATATTCCATTTCAAAACGTTCGGGTAAATTATAATCTACCTGGATGGTCCCAAGTTGCCATTTTCTTCCAATGGCATCCCGTACCATGAAATCAAGTTTGGGCCCGTAAAAGGCGGCTTCACCATATTCGACTATGGTTTCCAGTTTCTTTTCAGCCGCAGCTTCAATAATGGCTTGTTCGGCTTTTTCCCAGTTCTCATCCGATCCGATATATTTGGATCTGTCGTTTTTGTCACGTAACGATACCTGAACCGTAAAGTTTTCAAAACTCAAGGTTTTGAAAATGTAGAGTACAATATCAATTACCTTGCAAAATTCATCTTTCAGCTGGTCGGGGCGACAAAAAATATGAGCATCATCCTGCGTAAATCCCCTGACACGTGTAAGGCCGTGCAATTCACCGCTTTGTTCGTAACGGTAAACCGTTCCGAATTCAGCCAGGCGTACCGGCATGTCTTTATAGGAATGCGGTTTGGAACGGTATATCTCGCAATGATGCGGACAGTTCATGGGTTTGAGCAAAAACTCTTCCCCCTCCTGGGGAGTTTTGATGGGTTTAAAACTGTCTGCCCCGTATTTTGCATAATGACCGCTGGTTACATACAATTCTTTTTGCCCTATATGAGGTGTGATAACCTGCTGGTAACCATGCTGTTTTTGAACTTTTTTCAAGAAATTTTCCAACTGTTCCCTAAGCGCGGCTCCCCTGGGCAGCCATAAAGGCAACCCTTGTCCTACCCGCGGTGAAAAAGTGAACAATTCCAATTCTTTACCCAACTTGCGGTGATCTCTCTTTTTGGCTTCTTCCACCATCTTAAGATACTCATCGAGAAGGGATTTCTTTGGAAAAGTAATCCCGTAAATACGGGTAAGCATCTGCCGTTTTTCATCTCCACGCCAATAAGCACCGGCTATGGAAGTAAGTTTTATGGCTTTTATAAGGGATGTATCGGGGATATGAGGCCCCCGGCAAAGATCTGTAAATACACCGTTGGAATAAAAAGTAATGGTCCCGTCTTCCAGGTCTTGAATCAGTTCGCATTTATACGGATCGCCTTTTTCCCGGTATGTTGCAAGCGCTTCTTCCTTGCTGACCTCTCTTCTTTCAAAAAGTTGTTTGCTTCTGGCCAGTTCCATCATTTTATTTTCTATGGGTGCCAGGTCTGCTTCCGATAACTGACGGCCTTCCAAATCTATATCATAGTAAAAGCCGTTTTCAATAGCAGGGCCGATACCAAACTTCACACCGGGATATAGTATTTCCAATGCTTCGGCCATCAAGTGGGAGGAGGAATGCCAGAACACCTGTTTGCCTTGTTCGTCTTCCCATTTCAGGAAACGAACAGAAGCGTCCTGTTTCAGAGGTAGTTGTATGTCTGTAAGCTTTCCGTCAACTTTTACGGCAAGCACTTCGGCTGCCAGCCGGGGACTAATATCCTGTGCTATCTGATATCCTGTAATGCCGGATTGATATTGTTTTGTTTTCCCGTCGGGAAAAGTAATAATGATCATAATTTGAATGTAAAAGGTTCGTTTTCGTTCTAACTTGCAAAGTTAGGTAATTTTTAAAAAATTTGGTTACTTTGTGACCGAAACTAAATGATTTACCGATGAAACATAATTTCTGGAACAAAGCTGCCGTATACGGAATTATCCTGGCGCTTGTGTCTGTTTTTTTTATGGTAATCCAGACGGTTCTGGAACCTGCCAGATGGCTCAACATTGTATTATGGATAGTAAAACTGGCCGGAACACTTGGTTTGCTTTTCTATTTCATGAAGGATTTTGGTGCCGGAAAGGAATCTTATTCATATTCAGACGCATTTAAATTCGGAATGGCGGTTTCTTTTTGCTCCTCCATCATAGCCGCCGCGTATTATTACTTACACGTCATGTTTATTTTTCCGGATACAACATCCCAGCTCTCCAATGCCATGATGATGGGATTTGAACAGGCCGGTGTCAACATGGAAGATTTCAATATGGATAAATTCATAGTACGTCTGCCTGTGATCATGATGGTTTCTCAATTAATCTATTACAATATACTTGGTCTTATCTGGTCTTCTATTCTGGCAAGCGGAGCCAAACAGAAAGTGACGACTTCTCCGTTTGACAACTAAGTAGTTTTATATGGACCTTTCTGTTGTCATTGCATTGTATAATGAACGGGATTCGTTGCCCGAGTTATTGGAACGTATTCATTCGGTCCTGGCTGCACCACTTGGTGAAAATGATCAGGTGCCACCCCGCTACGAAGTGATCTTTGTTGATGACGGCAGCACAGACGGTTCCTGGAATTTCATATCTGAACAAGCCGGGAAAGACTCCCGGATCCACGGAATCCGTTTTCGCCGGAATTACGGGAAATCTGCCGCCCTTTATTGTGGTTTTGAAGCGGCACTTGGCAACGTAGTGATAACCATGGATGCCGATCTTCAGGACGATCCTGCCGAGATACCGGCGTTATACAATATGGTGGCCTCGGGAAATTATGATTTGGTCTCGGGTTGGAAAAAGAAAAGAAAGGACGGACTGCTTTCCAAAACCATTCCCTCCCGCCTCTATAATGCCACGGCCAGAATGGTGACGGGCATCAAACTCCACGACATGAATTGCGGGCTGAAAGCTTATAAGGGAGAAGTAGTGAAAAACATTGAAGTGTACGGGGAAATGCACCGTTACATCCCTTACCTGGCCAAACAGGCCGGCTTTTCCAAAATTGGCGAAAAACCGGTAGTGCATGCACGTCGCAAATACGGGAAAAGCAAATTCGGTCTAAGCCGTTTTGTAAACGGATACCTGGATCTTCTAAGCCTATGGTTCCTTGCCCGTTTTGGCAAAAAACCCATGCACATATTCGGTTTGTTCGGATCGTTGATGTTTATAGCCGGGGGCATAATTGCCGTTTGGCTCATTATTCAAAAACTTTACTGGCAGTCTCACGGATTTCCTTACCGCCAGGTAACCGACCAGCCTTTGTTCTACCTTGCTCTTCTGGTAATCATTCTTGGAATGCAACTTTTCCTGGCCGGATTTTTAGGAGAACTTATTTCACGCAATGCCCCGGAAAGAAACCATTACCACATCTCTGAAAGACGTTGAACTGACTCATTTTCATTCAGGCGGACGTGCCTGTTCCCGGGAAAAGTATTACGTTAGCGGCGGTATTCCCGGAGAACGTGTAGAAATTGTATCACAACGCGGAAAAGGTTTTCGCAGCGGAACTGCCGTCAATATACTACGTGCTTCAGAAGACAAAACGGCTCCTTTTTGCGTACATGCCGGCATTTGCGGAGGCTGTCCGTGGCAACACATGAAATATGATGCACAATTGAGGTGGAAAAGGGATATCCTTGAACGTGCCCTGGATAAATACGGCATCCGGTTACCTGCTGAAGGGGTGCCTGACACAGCCCCTTCTCCTTTGCAGAAAGGATACAGAAACCGTGTGGAATATACTTTTGAAGCCGGTAAAGACGGGAAACAAAACATAATGGGATTTCACCAACCGGGAGATCTTTCTTCTGTCTTTGATTGTACGGAATGCTTCCTGCTGCCGGAAGGAATGCACACACTTGCTTTGGGGATCAAAGAGACGGCCCTGGAACAAGGAGTCCCGTTTTACCGTTTTGAAGGCCGGACCGGACTGTTAAGAAACCTTACATTACGTTGCACGACCACCGGGGATCTGGCTGTTATTGCGGGATTTACACGTAATGAGCCCAGTAGTATCCTTCCATTTTTCGAAGTCCTGGCAACCCGCTTCCCGGCTGTAACTTCGTGGGCCTATACCGTATGGGATCCCTGCTCCAGTGAACGTTATTACAATCCGGAATACCATCACGTTACCGGGAATACTCATCTTGAAGAAAAATCGGGTGCATTGCGTTTTCAGTACGGGCTTTCCTCTTTTTACCAACCCAACCCCCTTCAGGCCTCCCGTATATTCAACCACATCCTGAAACAAGCTGAACATTTCATAAAGGAACATGATCCGGTATATGATCTTTATACGGGGGTGGGAACCATAGCCCTGACACTGGCCGGGAAATTTAAAAATTCAAGTATTACAGGGATAGAGGGAAATCAGGTTGCCGTGAGGGATGCGATCAACAACGCTTCTCTTAACAAAACATCCCTGGCCGAGTTCATTGCAGGAGATATCCTCCGGACTTTCACCCCTTCCTTCATCGCCTTGAACGATAATCCTTCCCTGGTTCTTCTGGATCCTCCCAGGAGCGGTACGCTTACCGAGATTAAAAAAACGATCCTTGCTGCCCAACCTGCCGGGATCATATACCTGAGTTGCAACCCGGTATCACTTGCGTGGGATCTTAAACAATTGACGGAAAACGGATATCGTCTGACTGCTATCCAGCCTTTTGATATGTTCCCGCATACCCATCACGTAGAAACGCTGGCGGTTTGCCGGAAAGAATCCTGAATGTTACAAAGAGCGGTTCAAGTATTCATCAAATGACTGCGGAGCAGGTATATACGAGCTTTCAAACAAAGGTGACGAGATCAGGAAATCCGCCGTAGACCTGTTATATGCAGTCGGAATGTTGTAAAGACTGGCAATTCGTAACAATGCCTTTACGTCAACATCATGCGGCTGCGGCTGCATGGGATCCCAGAAAAAGATGAGAATGTCAATTTTCCCTTCGGCAATCAAAGCTCCCATTTGCTGGTCTCCGCCCAAAGGTCCCGATTTGAGTGTTTTCACATCAATCCCGGTTGCCTTTTCTACCATTCGCCCTGTGGTTCCTGTACATACAAGCTTGTGTTTTATCAGACGATCCTTGTTGAATTCCACCCATTCAATCAAATCGTTTTTTCTGTGGTCATGGGCTACCAAAGCCAAAGTTTTCCTATGCATAATCGTTTACATATTGGCACACTGATCGCAGGCAAGAGCAGCAGCCTCCATAATCCCCTCACTCATAGTGGGATGGGGAAATATGGAATGTATCAGATCGTGACTTGTGATCTTCATACCGCGGGATGCAGTCAGTCCGCCTATCATTTCTGTAGCATGTGCCCCAATAATATGGGCACCCAGTAATTTTTCCGTTTCAGCATCAAAAACAAGCTTGACGAATCCGTCCCTTTCTCCGGCGGCGGCCGCCTTGCCCGATGCTGTAAAAGGATACTTCCCTGTCTTAACCTTAATGCCTTTCTTTTCGGCATCTTTTTCCCTCAATCCAACCGAGGCAATCTCCGGCGTAGTGTAAATACATCCCGGAACATTATCATAATCTACGTCAGGGACATCCAGTCCGGCCATTCTTTCCACACAACAAAGGGCCTCGGCAGATGCCAGATGCGCCAGTGCCGGTGTGTTTAAAACATCTCCCACCGCATAAATACCGGGAACCGTTGTCATGAAGTTCTTGTCTACATGAATCCGGCCGCGGGTCATTTCCACACCCAGTTCTTCCAGTCCCATATTGGCTGTAACCGGGACTACCCCCACCGCGGATAACACGATATCTGCCTCTACGTATTCAATACCTTTCTTAGTCTGCACAGAGAGGCGACAGCCCTCCGCAGATCTTTCAGCGGATTGCACACCTGCAGATGTCATGATTTTCATGCCTGCTTTACGGAATGAGCGGCTTAACTGGGCTGCAATATCCGTATCTTCTGTAGGCACTATCTGGTCCATATATTCAATCAGTGTCACTTTTGTGCCGAGTGAATTGTAGAAAAAAGCCAGTTCAGATCCAATGGCACCGGATCCTATCACAGCCATGGAACGGGGTATGGATTCCGGGACCATAGCCTGACGGTAACCAATTACCTTTTTCCCGTCTATGGATGCCCCGGGAAGTGAGTTGGGTTTTGATCCGGTCGCAATCAGGATATTTTTCCCTTCCAGAACCTGATCTCCCACCCTGACTTTTCCGGGAGCCTGAACAGTGCCGCGTCCGTGAATAACATCAATTTTATACTTGTTTAACAGGAATTCAATACCTTTTGTCATCTGGGCTGCAACCTGCCGGCTTCTTTCAACAATGGCCTTAATGTCGGGTTCCACACTACCGGCAATTTTCACACCGTAATTTTCAGCATTCCTGGCTGTATTCAGTGCTTCCACACTTTTCAACAAAGCTTTTGTAGGGATACAACCCCAATTCAGGCAAACCCCTCCCAGGAGGGCTTTTTCAATAATTGCGGTTTTAAAGCCCAGCTGGGCACTCCTAACGGCCGCTACATATCCTGCCGGACCGGATCCGATGATTATTAGATCGTACCTCATATACTATATTTAAGTGATTATAAATCTTTCCCGTGACAATGTTTGAATTTTTTTCCGCTTCCGCATGGACAAGGATCATTCCTTCCTACCTGTTTTTCAACGTGTACAGGAGCATTGGAACGCGGCTCGGCAGATTGTGTGAGTAAATCCGGACGTGATGTTTGTGTGTTACTCAGATCTGTACGGCGCCTTTCATTACCTGCTTTATCCAGTTTATCCTGATCCTGACGCAGCGGTATATGGGCTTTAAGCAGAAAAGCCAGTACTTCCCGGGCGATTTTTTCCAGCATTTCACTGAAAAGTTTGAAACTTTCAAATTTATAGATAAGCAAGGGGTCTTTTTGTTCATAAGTGGCATTTTGAACCGATTGCTTGAGATCGTCCATATCACGCAGATGCTCTTTCCAGTATTCGTCTATCATCACAAGATTGATGGTCTTGTTGATAGCTCTGATCAATTCTTTTCCCTTGCTCTCGTAGGCTTTCTTGATATTTACGATAACCTGGTAGATACGTTTTCCGTCTCCTACCGGAACCACTACATTTTCATAAGTGGCTCGTTGGGTTTCATAAATATTTTTCATGATGGGCCAGGCCTGTGCCACCAGTGTTTCCGCCCTTCTTCCGTATACTTTCTGGATCTGTTCTGCCAGGGCTTGTGACAACTCGGCAATATTTTGTCTGCGGTATACTTCTTCGTCAATACCGGGTTCTATAGATATCTGGCGGATCAATTCATGCGCAAACTCTTCGTAATCAAACCCTTCCATCTGTTGCACAAACGATTCCGCGAAATCGGACATCATGTTGGCTACGTCTACATCCACACGTTCACCGTACAAAGCATTCCGGCGTCTTGTATAGATTACTTCCCGCTGTGAATTCATCACATCGTCATACTCCAGAAGACGTTTCCTGATCCCGAAGTTGTTTTCTTCCACCTTTTTTTGAGCCCTCTCAATGGAGCTGGATAACATGGAATGTTGCAACACTTCGCCTTCTTTCATACCCATTCTGTCCACTATGGAGGCAATACGGCCGCTCCCGAACAAACGCATCAGGTCATCCTCCAGGGACACAAAAAAAGTGGAGGAACCCGGGTCTCCCTGGCGTCCTGCACGTCCCCTTAACTGCCTGTCCACACGGCGGCTGTCATGACGTTCCGTTCCTACAATTGCCAAACCTCCGGCTTCCCGGACTCCTTCTCTCAATTTTATGTCGGTTCCCCTGCCGGCCATGTTCGTGGCAATGGTTACCGCCCCGGCACGACCCGCCTCGGCAACTATCTCGGCCTCCCTTGCATGCTGTTTTGCATTTAGAACATTATGCTTTATGCCGCGCATCTTAAGCATGCGGCTTAGCAATTCGGAAACCTCCACAGAGGTGGTACCTACAAGCACCGGCCGGCCGGCCTTGGTCAGATCTGTAATTTGATCAATAACAGCGTTGAATTTTTCCCGTTTTGTCTTATAGATCAGATCGTCTCCGTCCAGGCGGATCACAGGTCTGTTGGTGGGGATTACGACCACATCCAGTTTGTATATGGACCAGAACTCCCCGGCTTCCGTTTCTGCAGTACCGGTCATACCGGCCAGCTTATGATACATACGGAAATAATTCTGCAGGGTGATAGTGGCAAATGTTTGTGTAGCTGCTTCTACCTTCACTTTCTCCTTGGCTTCTATGGCCTGGTGCAATCCGTCCGAATAACGTCTCCCTTCCAAAACACGCCCCGTCTGTTCGTCTACTATTTTGATCTTATTGTCCACAACGATGTATTCCACATCTTTTTCAAACATCGCATAGGCTTTAAGCAACTGGTTAACCGTATGTACCCTTTCGGATTTCACGGCGTAATCGCTTAACAGGGCATCCTTGGCAGTGGCTTTTTCCTGATCGGACAAGTTCTGTTTTTCCAGTTCAGATATCTCGCTTCCCATATCGGGCAGGATAAAGAATTTGGAATCACTCATCTTTTTGGCAATCAGATCGTGTCCTTTCTCGGTCAGGTCTACGGATTTTTGTTGTTCTTCAATAACAAAATACAGATCGTCCGTAATAAGGTGCATCTGTTTGTTGTTATCCTGCATGTAGAAATTTTCCGTTTTCTGCAGCAGTTGTTTGATCCCCTGTTCACTCAGGTATTTGATCAGGGGTGTGTACTTCGGTAGCCCTTTAAAGGCTTTGAGCAAAATTTTCCCGCCGTTTTCTTCATCTCCTTCCGAGATCAGTTTACGCGCCTCGGCAAGGTATTGCTGAACGAGCGATCTCTGTGCCTGGTACAATTGTTCCACAATTGGCCGGAATTCGTTAAATTGCTGGTCTTCCCCGCGGGGAACGGGACCCGAGATGATCAACGGCGTCCGTGCATCGTCAATCAATACCGAGTCAACCTCGTCCACGATGGCATAGTGGTGCTTTCTCTGCACAAGGTCCTGGGAATTTATGGCCATATTATCCCGTAGGTAATCAAACCCGAATTCGTTGTTCGTCCCGAAAGTAATGTCGGCCCGGTAAGCTTTTTTGCGTTCTTCTGAATTGGGCTGGTGTTTATCAATGCAATCGACTTTCAGCCCGTGGAATTCGTAGAGCGGTCCCATCCATTCCGAGTCACGTTTGGACAGGTAATCGTTTACAGTGACTATATGCACACCTTTACCAGCCAGTGCATTGAGGAATACAGGCAAGGTGGCCACAAGCGTTTTTCCTTCACCGGTTGCCATCTCCGCGATCTTTCCCTGGTGAAGCACTACACCACCTATTAACTGGACATCATAATGCACCATATCCCAGGTAATCATATTCCCTCCTGCCATCCAGGTATTGCGCCAGACAGCATTGTCTCCCTGAATTTCAACATGATCTTTATTGGTGGAAAGCTGCCTGTCAAAATCAGTAGCCGTTACGGTTATGGTTTTACTTTCCTTGAACCTTCTGGCCGTGGATTTCATTATGGCAAAAGCGGCCGGGAGCACATCGTTCAGAATTTCTTCAATTTTTTCGTCTATCTTTTTGGTGAGTTTATCGACTTCTGTGGCCAATGCTTCTTTTTTCTCCACCTCAATTTCAACATCTTCCAATTGTTCCCTCAGTGCGACCTTGGCCTTTTCATCTTCTTCTATGTGGTCCCGTATGACCTGCCTGATCTTTTCCGTTTCCAGGCGTAATTCATCGTGATCCAGTTTGTCTATCCTTTCATACTCCCGTAAGATCTTATCTACATTAGGAGTCAGCTGTTTGAGGTCCCTGTCAGCCTTGGACCCGAAAATCTTACCAATAATATTTATAACTGAAGCCATGTGCTGGTATTTTCATTTTTTTGACAATTTACAAAGTTACACTTTTCTTGTCAATAAACATTATATCAGACATGGCTCCTGAAGGATTCCCTATTTACACCAACCTGCT
>Ga0209203_1000172_pt1 | contig 56142 bp, 58 predicted proteins | sample AD_UKC109_MetaG_FD_184423 | JGI IMG/M metagenome (GOLD analysis project Ga0209203, IMG submission 184423) | Active sludge microbial communities of municipal wastewater-treating anaerobic digesters from Hong Kong - AD_UKC109_MetaG (SPAdes)... | ecosystem: Engineered > Bioreactor > Anaerobic >... | reverse complement strand
AACCATCCGCCAAAAACCCGCCAAACCCCGCCGGTGGGGCATCGGCATCCAGGCCGGTTACGGCCTCTCTTACCAACAAAACACCATCCACCCGGTCCCGTACATCGGAATCGGCTTGAGTTATCATCTACTATCCTTTTAGGGTATGGAATAATTGATTAAATTTGCATTATCCGATGACGTGAGTCAGACGACAATTTTTAAGCAACGAAAGCGTTGAATTTTCAAATTCGGCGCTTTTTTTTGTTTCAAATCTTGCAATTTATTGTACAAGTATTTCAATAAAAGGGGACGCTGGGGGGACGCGAAAAGAGAATTAAAAAACCAAACTACTGTATTTCAATAGTTTGGTTTTAGTAAACGTGCCCAGGACAAGACTCGAACTTGCACACCGCAACCGGCACCACCCCCTCAAAGTGGCGTGTCTACCAATTCCACCACCTGGGCAATTTGCGGGGCAAATATAAGACAAATTTCCTTATTCTTCCTATATTTGTTGGACAAAAATATGAATATGGACACACATACAACACTTCAGCGTAAGGCTGTGGAAATTGCGGCAAAACTCCGTAAAGAGGGAGCAGATAAACCGGCACCGGAAGAATCTTTCGGATTGTTTAAGCAGAAAGGGGATATGATTTATTTGGTGGGAGATACAGAATCCAAAGAGGTTAACCTGGATAATGATTACCGTATACAGAAAATCATGCTGTCCGCTATGCGGAAGAACCTGGTTTCGTGTGTTCAGGAGGTGTCCGATGGAGGTGTTTTTGAAGCATTGCTCAGGGCTGCCATGCCTGCCGGACTGGGTTTTGATATTACTACGGATTCGGAGATCCCGGAAGAGCAATTTCTTTTTCAAGATCCGGGAACATGTGCCGTTGTTACGGTTCATATTGATAAGGATGAAGAGTTGGTTCAGTATCTTTTTGATAATCATATAAATGTCATGACACTGGGCCATGTAACCAAGGGAGATATTCGCATAGATGACCAGTCCTACGGAAATATCCGCCAGATATGATCTGACCAACGGGATATTCAACGCCATTGCTCAAAGTTACGATAGAACCAACGGCATTCTTTCGTTTGGTTTTAACGCTATGTGGCACAGACGTATGATACGTGAGGTTGGAAAAGTTCCACACCAGAAGATCCTGGATCTGGCGTGCGGAACGGGAACCCTCACCAAAAAACTGGCCCGCCTGCAGAACGCACAAACCACTGCCCGGGACCGGGACTCGCTGCAGAACGCACAAACCACTGCCCGGGACGGGGACTCGCTGCAGAACGCACAAACCACTGCCCGGGACCGGCACTCCCTGCAGAACGCACAAACCACTGCCCGGGACCGGGACTCGCTGCAGAACGCACAAATCACCGGCGTGGACCCCTCGGCAAATATGCTCTCCGTGGCAAAAAAAAGGCTCGGCAAAAAGGGAAACGTGACTTTTGTAAAAGGATATGCCGAGTCTCTTCCGTTCTCCGAAGGATCTTTTGCGGTGGTGACGGTTTCCTACGGGATCCGAAATTTTGCCGATCTGGAAGCTTCACTGCTGGAAATTAAGAGAGTGCTCCAACCGGGCGGAAGACTTTTTATCCTTGAATTTTCACCGGAAAAGGGGGATTCGCCCGCTCATATTATAAAAAGGTATTACATTCATAAAATATTACCCCGCATAGGGTGGATCAGTACCGGGCAAAGACAGGCTTACGAGTACCTGCGGGATTCGGTGGAATCTTTTCCGCAAGCCGCGGTCATATGCAGTAAAATGGAAGATGCGGGATTTACAGAAGTATCACATACCCGTTTAAAACCGGGTGTGGCCGTTTTGTTCACAGGTGTTAAATTGAGATGATGGATTTGCGTTTCAGTTCTGTTTTTACTCTGTTGCTTTACCTCTTTTACCTGGGGCTGGCCCTCTATTTTATTTACGATTTGATATTCAAGAAGCATAACCCTGTCAAATCGCTTTCCTGGATTGTGGTCATGCTCTTGCTCCCGTATATAGGCCTGATACTTTACATATATGTGGGGAGAGATTACAGGCGTATAAAAATTTACAGCCGCAAGGGATTGCATGACGAACGTTTAAAAAAGGAATTAAGTGCCCAACAAGTGGAACAACTCAACGCCGGCCGGGACGAGATCCCCGAACCCCTGGCTTCCCACAAAAAGATCGTGCTGCTGGCCCTGAACAACAGCCGGAGCATTCTGACCGAACACAACAGAACCCGGTTGTACTTTACCGGTAAAGAAGCCTTGCAGGCTATGTACAAAAGCGCTGAAGGTGCCAAACAGCACATTCACCTGCAATCTTTTATCATAGAAAACGATTCGGTAGGAACACAATGGAAAAATCTGCTGATCAAAAAAGCAGAAGAAGGAGTGGACGTATGTGTCATTTACGACGATTTTGGCAGTTGGCATTTGCCCCGTTCCTTTAAAAATCAAATGTTGCAGGCCGGAGTACACATACAGCCTTTCGGGAAAGTGAGGTTCCCCGGCATGCGTACCATGATCAACTACCGCAATCATCGCAAGCTTTTAATCGTTGACGGAGTGGAAGGATTCCTGGGCGGGGTCAATATTGCTGACAGGTATTACGATGGGGGGAACAGCCTGGAATGGCGTGACACACAAATGCGTATTGAAGGCGAAGCCGTCAAACAGCTTGAATCAAGTTTCCTGATGGACTGGTATTTTATTACCCATAAAAACCTCAGGCGCAGGAAACCTTACACGTACCGGCTGCCCGTCATGGAAGAAGACACAGTCCCCGAAACCTGTTTCATCCAGATAGTAAGTTCAGGTCCTGACAGCGACTGGGCGGATATCATGCAGTTATACCTTACTTTTATTACTGAAGCCAAAGAACGCATAAGCATAACCACTCCGTATTTCATTCCCAATGAATCCATACTGAACGCATTGCGTACTGCAGCGCTGGGAGGTGTACAAGTGCGGCTGATGTTGCCCCTGGAAGCCGACAGCCGGTTTGTGCACTACGCGAGCCTTTCCTATGTCAGTGAATTGCTGGATGCAGGTGTTGAAGTATACCTTTACACCAAAGGATTCATTCATTCCAAAACCATCAGCATAGACGGAAAGAGCTGTATAATAGGTTCGGCCAACCTGGATAATAGAAGCCTGGATCATCATTTTGAAGTGGGAGCCATAGTCTACAATCAGGAAGTCAGTGCCGAATTGGAAGACCAGTTTGACCGTTACCTGAACGATTCCCGCCTGATAGTTTCCAGAACGTGGGAGAAAAGAACATTACGGCAAAAAGTGTTCGAAGCACTTACCCGCCTGTTAAGTCCTTTGCTGTAGAATTGCTTAATAACACAAGAATCTTCAAGATACCGCGCCACATTCTATTTAAATTAATCGCAATACGCAGATAATCTGTATATTAGGATTTATTGTCGCAAAGAGTGGCGCGGCATCTTGAAGATTCTTGTGCAAAATGAAGGAGATTCCTATATTTGTAATAGCATTTACTATATGATATGTTACTAAGTAAAAAAATGGGGGTTTATTTGAACCAGGCACATTTCCTGTTCAAACAATGCTTTTTGAGCGAACTGGTTGCCAATAACGTTGATCTTACCCCGGAGCAATACCTGCTTATTGATCTTTTATGGGACGAAGGTCCCCTGACACAACAGGAGATCGCCAACCAGATGCAAAAGGATAAAAATTCCATCACAAAACTGATTGACGGTTTGGAAAAGAAAGGGTATGTGGTACGTGAAACCAATCCGAAGGATCGTCGGAAGAATCGTGTGATCGTTACAAAAACAGGTGAAGCGAAAAAACAGGAAATTACCCGCATAGCCATAAATGCGGCAGACAATATCTTGGGAGGGATTCCTAACGAAGAGTTAAATACGGTAGTGGAAGTACTGAACAAGCTCAATAAGAACATGAAAAAACTCTTGGAAAAGAAACAGGTATGAGTACAGAATACATATTGAAGAATTGTGCAACGGGAAGACTTTTTGAAGATACGGGATGGTTGTTATCCGACCCTTTGTGCCAATATCCGTCATTGATCAGGGCAGTCTACAAAAAGAAACAGCTGGATTACGATCGGGATGATAAGGGATTGTACCGCTTTGCGGACTGGATGCCCGTAAGAAAGATGCTCAAGGGCTCGGCTGCTCCGGTAACTTATAAAAGCGAAGCACTTGCCGGGTACCTGGGACTGAAAAATCTGTATGTCACTTTCAGTGGCTATTGGCCCCAAAGAGGTGCCTTTATGCAAACATGTTCTTTTAAGGAAACGGAAGCGTATTCGGTTTGTGCCCACATACCGGAAAGTGAAAAACGAACCATGATCGTGGCTTCTGCCGGCAATACGGCACGTTCTTTCGCCAGGGTATGTTCACAGAATAAAATTCCCATATTGCTTTTTGTCCCTTACGACAATCTGGATACCCTTTGGTTTGAAGACGAACTGGATCCGTGCGTGAAACTGATCTGTTCGCCTCCCGGATCGGATTACTACGATGCCATAGAAATGAGCATGCGTTTTTGTGAAGATAAAGAGCATTATTATGCCGAGGGGGGGGCAAAAAACATTGCGCGTCGCGACGGAATGGGGACCACCGTTCTTTCTGCAGCGACTTTCATAGGAAGGATCCCCGATTATTATTTCCAGGCCGTTGGAAGCGGAACGGGTGCCATTGCTGCATGGGAAGCCAACAAACGCCTGATTGAAGACGGACGTTTTGGAAATACCGTTATGCGTCTGATCCCTTCACAGAATGCTCCTTTTTTACCACTTTATGAAGCCTGGCAATCAAACGGAAGGGAATTGAAAATCATGAGTGCCGAAGAAGCAAGAGAAAAAACAGGAATCATACACTCCAAAGTTCTTGCCAACAGGAAACCTCCATACAGTATTCCCGGAGGATTGTACGATGCGCTGGTTGACACCGGTGGCTTTATGGATTTTGCGACCAACGACGAACTGGAAAGAGCAAAAAGCCTCTTTGAGGAACTTGAAGGCATTGATATTGATCCTGCCGCAGGAGTTGCCACCGCCAGCCTGATCAAGAATATAAAATCCGGAAAAGTACATCCCGATGCGGTCATCATGTTAAATATAACGGGTGGCGGAGAGAAACTGTTCAAGAAAGAACATTCCGTGAAATATATGAAACCAATGGAAGAAGCTACTCTTTTAAGTGCATAGCAGGCTTATTCCGTAAGGTCTTTTTTGAGTGGGGAGTCGGGCTCTTGTGCCATCATCCGGAATTCCATCCTGGATACAAAAGCGGGGAAAAATTTGGCCATCAGGACAGTCAGTTTTCCCAACGGTGTGAGTATAACGGTATTTTTTCTTTTTAGGATTCCTTTGAGCATGTATTGAGCAACGCTTTGGGCAGACATCATTTTCTCTTCTGCACGGGGTGTTCTTCCTTGTGAAGAGCCATCGGCTGTAAGTGCGGAAACACGGACGTTGGAAGCAGTAAATCCGGGAGCAAAAGTCATTACATGCAATCCGTCGTAAAGGTGCTCGGTCCGCAAGGTATCCAGGAACCCGTTCATGGCGTATTTGGATGCGGAATAACCGGTTCTTGCGGGAAGTCCTTTGAATCCGGCAATGGATGTAACACCTACTACGGAACCTTTGCTTTGCAGCAACAGGGGCAATGCGTATTTCGTACAATAGACGCAACCCCAGAAATTCACATCCATTAGTGTTTTAAGGACAGACAGGTCAACTTCTTTGAATAAAGCGCGCATGGAAAGCCCGGCGTTGTTTACAAGTATGTCAATACGTCCGAAACGTTCCACGGTCTTGTCTATCAGAAATTTGCAATCCGACTCCCGGGAAACGTCGGTGATAATGGTCAATACGGGGTTGTCTTTCAATTCATTTTCCAGGGCTTTTAGCTTATCTTCGGAGCGTGCTGCCAGCACAACAGAAGCTCCGGCTTGTGAAAAAACACGGGCGCATTCCAGTCCGATTCCCGAAGATGCGCCGGTGATTATTGCAACTTTGCCCTGCAACGTGTTTTTCATGGTTATTCAATAGCCATGTTTTTGATCTCGTTTCCTTTGTATTTTCCTGCTTTCAGTTTTTCCTGGATCTCACGGAAGGCATTGAGTGTATATTCAACATGTTCCAGGGAGTGCATGGCTGTAGGTATAAGCCTGTACATGATAACATCCCGGGGGACAACCGGGTATACGACCACAGAACAGAATATCTTGTAATTTTCCCTCAGATCTATCAGGATATTGGTGGCTTCAACCAGTTCCCCTTTAAGAAATACCGGTGTAACACAAGCCTCTGCCGCTCCAATGTCAAAGCCGTTCTTTCTCAAGCCGTCCTGAAGGGTTCTTGTGATCAGCCATAATTTTTCCCTGAGTTCGGGTTGCGTACGTATCATTTCCAAACGTTTCAACAAACCTTCCACCATGGCCATCGGCAGACTCTTTGCATATATCTGGGAGCGAAGGTTGTACCTTAAATAGTTGATGATGTCTGAAGGGCCGGCTATAAACCCTCCGATTCCGGCCATGGATTTTGCAAACGCTCCAAAATAGAGGTCCACCTGGTCCATTACGTGAAAGTGTTCAGAGGTTCCTCGTCCGTTGGCACCCATTACGCCAAACCCGTGGGCATCGTCAATGAGGATTCGGAAATTGTATTTCTTTTTTAGCGAGACAATCTGATCCAGGAATCCAAGCGCTCCGGTCATTCCGTATACGCCTTCCGTAATAAGCAGGATACCGCCCCCCGTTTTTTCGGTCAGACGTGTTGCGCGTTCCAGGGCTTTGTCGCATTTTTCCAGGTCGTTGTGCGGGTAAACGATCCGTTGTCCCATATGAAGACGCATACCGTCCATGATGCAGGCATGAGCCTGCGAATCGTATACCACTACATCGCGCCGGTTCAGGAGGGCGTCAATGGTAGAAACCATTCCCTGGTAACCGAAATTGAACAAAAAGGCATCTTCTTTTTTCTCGAAATCCGCCAATTCTCGTTCCAATTTTTCATGCAGGGAAGTGTGTCCGCTCATCATACGGGCTCCCATGGGATAAGCCAGTCCCCATCTCTCGGCTCCGGCAGCATCGGCTTTTCTGACCTCGGGATGGTTGGCAAGTCCCAGGTAATTGTTGAATGTCCAGGCCAACATCTTTTTGCCCTGGAACATCATATAGGGCTCAATGGGACCTTCCAGCTTCGGGAACATGAAGTATCCGTGCGCTTTCCTGCGGTATTGGCCTAAAGGACCGCCTTCATCTTTTTTTATTCTTTCAAAAATGTCCATAATTAAGCGTCTATGTTTGCGTATTTGGCGTGTTGTTCTATGAATTCCCTGCGGGGAGGCACTTCATCTCCCATCAACGTGGAAAAAATCCGGTCTGCTTCGGCGGCATTATCTATGGTGATCTGACGCAGGATACGGTTTTCGGGATTCATTGTGGTATCCCATAACTGGGACGCGTCCATTTCGCCAAGACCTTTGTAACGTTGTATGGTTACTGCACTTTCTTTTCCCTTACCCAACTCTTCCACGGCAGCCCGGCGCTGTTCTTCCGTCCAGCAATACCGTTCTTCTTTTCCTCTTTTTATCAGGTATAGAGGCGGGGAAGCGATATATACGTGACCGTTCTGAATAAGGTCCGGCATATGGCGGAAAAAGAAGGTTAGCAGCAGGGTGTCAATATGGCTTCCGTCCACATCGGCGTCCGTCATTATGATCACGCGATGGTACCTGAGTTTGGTCATATTCAATGCCTTACTATCTTCTTCGGTGCCTCGTGTCACGCCGAATGCCGTATAGATATTGCGTATTTCTTCGTTTTCGAATACCCGGTGTTCCTGGGCTTTCTCCACGTTCAGGATCTTACCCCGCAAGGGCAATATTGCCTGGAAAGAACGGTCGCGGCCGCTTTTTGCCGTACCGCCTGCCGAGTCTCCTTCCACCAGGAATATTTCACTCTTTTCAGGATCTCTGTTGGAGCAGTCTGCCAGTTTTCCCGGAAGACCGGCTCCGGACATGACTGTTTTGCGTTGTACCAGTTCCCTGGCCTTGCGTGCCGCATGGCGTGCCGTAGCTGCCATGATCACTTTTTCCACGATGGTTTTGGCATCCTTTGGGTTCTCCTCCAGGTAATTCTCCAAAGCAGAGCTTACAGATTGGGAAACGGCAGCCATTACTTCACTGTTGCCGAGTTTGGTTTTTGTTTGTCCTTCAAACTGGGGCTCATTTACCTTAACCGATATGATGGCTGTCAAACCTTCCCGGAAATCGGCCGGATCAATATCAAACTTCAGTTTGCTGAGCATTCCGCTTTTGTCTGCATAAGTCTTCAAGGTGGAAGTCAGCCCCCTGCGGAATCCGGTAAGGTGGGTGCCTCCTTCTATGGTATTGATGTTATTGACGTAAGAATGTATGTTTTCTGAGAATCCCGTATTGTATTGCATGGCAATCTCAATAGGAATATTGGTCTTGTTTGTTTCCAGGTAAATGGGGGTCCCGGTCAGAGGATCACGCGTTTTATCCAGGAATTTCACAAAATCAAGCAAACCGGTTTCAGAGAAAAACTCGTCTTTCCGGAATCCCTTCCTTTCTACGTTATCTTCTTCAACTTCTTCCGTAAAGGCATCTTCTTCCGCATTTTCCCGGTGGTCTTCAATAGTAAGACGGACTCTTTTGTTTAAAAAGGCCAGCTCCCGGAGCCTTGCAGAAAGAATGTCATAACTGTATTCGGTCCCCAGGGTAAATATTTCCTTGTCGGGTACAAAATGAATCACGGTACCCGTTATATCACTGTCTCCGGTAATTTCTACGGGAGTCCGGGGGACGCCTCTGGAATATTCCTGCCGGAAAATTTTGCCTTCCCGGTAAATGGTAGCCACCAGTTTGTCTGACAATGCATTGACACACGAAAGACCTACACCGTGCAATCCTCCGGAAACTTTATAGGAATCTTTTGAAAATTTACCGCCGGCATGCAATACAGTCAAAACCACTTCAAGGGCGGACCTTTTCTCTTTTTCGTGCATACCGGTTGGAATACCACGACCGTTGTCGGTTACGGTTATACTGTTGTCGGGATTGATAACTACTTTTATCTGGTCGCAAAAACCGGCCAGCGCCTCGTCAATGGAATTGTCCACCACTTCATAAACAAGGTGGTGCAATCCCCTGGATCCGATGTCCCCGATGTACATGGAAGGACGTTTCCTGACAGCTTCCAGCCCTTCCAGGACCTGGATGCTCTCTGCAGAATACTGATTCTCTTTACTCACTTTTTCATGCTTTGAATAACATGCAAAGTTACGGAAAAAGCACCAGAAAACCTAATTAAAAACGGAATGTTATGCCTCCTCCGAAAGTCAATCCGGGATTGGGATAGAGATAAAAATAAGAGATGTCTTTGTTCAGCAGGTTGCTTCCAAAAACATATGCAGATAAATTCCGGTTCATAACGTATTCAAGACGCACTCCCAGGTCAAGGAAACCGGGTACGGTTACGTCTGTTGTACCGTCAATCCAGTCGGGTGCAAGACAGGCATCACGCCAATAACCCGTTGCACTGATGATTATTCGTTCCCGCCAATTATATCGGAAATAACCGGATACTTCCCATTCTGGTTTGTGCCAGGGCGGGTTGCCTGAATTAAGTGCATAGTGGTGCCATTCCGCTTTTACACCGGCTTCAAAGGGATTGGAACGAAACGAAAGGGATCCGCCTGCCGTGTACCTGGTTTCGTTGGCATAGTGCAAATCGTACAACCCTGCATATCCCCCTGTCAGGTTTTGTGTTCCATAAAAAAACTGGTTTTTTGTATAACGGTAGGATCCGTAAATGTTGTAGTGAAAACGGTCTCCCAGGGTCCCGGTCAGTCCGGCTTTCATATGCCACGGCATGGTTGCATCGTACATTTCATTGGCAAATACCCACGGATTTTCACGCATCCTGTCCTGGTATGTGTTCAGGTGATGGTTGCCTTCCATTTTGGCATATAGCGTGAGCCAGTCGTCTGCTATGGTCAGATGGGCATCAAACCAGGGAAAGACGCCAAAATGATTTCCGTCCGGTCTCAGCAGGTACCCGATCTTAACCCCGGCACCCACTTTATACCTGTTGCCGCTCCACAATATGTGTGGAAAAACATTCATTTCCGCCCGCGAAGCCGAAACTCCGTCCACAGTCCAGCGATTGCTGACAAAGCGCGCCTGAGCCCCCAGGTTTATGGAAAAACCTTCTGCCAGGCAATGCCCGGTCAAAGCATCAATATCCAGTATGTTTTCCCGTATTACAGGCAAACTGTCAATGGGACCCAAAATATTGTTTTTGGCATGCCGGTAACCTGATTTCCAGTAGTAATGCCAGGACCCGGGTGTGTTGTTGAGGGAATAAGTTTCAATTTCAATGCCTGTATTGTAATAATTCTGTCTGTCCAGTCCCGGCACCGGCGAAAGCATGTCAAAATCGGCATACGTGTTGTTCTGATGTTCTCCTAGGGCACGTATACGAAACGTATTGTTCTTTCCCCTGTGTTCCAGGGTTAAGGTTCCATCGGTAGTTGAACGTGTGTCCTTATCCAGCAGGGAACGATGACGTGCCTGTATTCCCGCAAACCAGCCGTTGCTTAAGGGTGTATGCAATATAACATCGGCACGTGGTGTCCAGGGGTAACCGGTGCCCAGATTTATGTACCCGAAATGCCTGTCATTTTCCCGGAAAGCTCTTACGGTAGCGGAAGGCAGGGGAGTGAATTCATATAAATTGAATAGGGGCTTGTCAAATATACTGTATTGAAAGGAAGTGTTCATGGTGAGCACGGAATCCGGGACAGAGGAATCCAGCATAGGTTTTGTGACTTCTATCAACTGGGCGTCGTACAGACGTTCCACACGGATCACGGGATTGATCTGCTCTTGCGCGTACATGCTCAGCGTTACCGGAATAAACAATATGAATAACCATTTTTTCATAGTTGCAGGGCCTCCTCACATTTTTGGATTCTGAGTGTTGTCAGTTGTTCAATATCGTCAGGTTCCGAAGGGTTGTATCCGCTTTGAACACTTTCGTAAGTGGCTTTTGCCTGAACCCATTCGCCTCTCTCGGCAAAAATATCTCCCAGGAGGATGAAAGAACGTGCAATCCAGTATTCCTGGGGTGTGTTGGTATCGGCAAAATTGTATACCATTGTTTCTGCTTTTTCAAAGTCTCCGGAATCAAAAGCATCTTTACACAACAGATAATATGCTTCTGCTCCGTAGGCAGTATGATTTTCTTTGGAAAGACCCTCCAGCAAGGGCAGTGCTTCTTCTCTTTCTCCCAGGTTCAGGTGACTCAGGGCACTTATGTACACCGCATCGTCATGTACATCTTTGCCAAAGGCGCTGTTTTTCAACACCTTCCCGGATTGAACAATGGCGTTCCTGAATTGTTTGTTCTTGTAGAAAGACCACATAAGGCCTTTCATGGCAACCAGGCGGTTGTTTTCCAGAATGGCTATGTCGTTCAGACTCATGTAAGCATCCACGGCATTGGCATATTGCTCCAGGTTATACTGGATGGAAGCGTAGTTGCGGGTGGCCAACTCGGTAAAAGAACCGGATGGTTTTTTCATGACAACAAGGTAGGCATCGGCCGCCATTTGCATTTTCCCCAGTTCAGAAAGACACTCGCCCAGGTAAAAATGGGCGGCGGGAATTTTTTCGCTATCGGGATATTCCCGGATGAAGTTGTTCAGCGCAGTGACAGCCTCGGCATGGGAATGATTCAGGTACAGCTGTTCGGCCGAAGAGAAAATCATTAATTCTTTCTCACCCGGTGTTTTCCCGGAATCGATTCCCAGGCTTTCCATGTACTCGAAAAACCCGCGGGAATCATTGCGCGAAAGGTATATGTTCTCTATCCCGGCCAGGGCGTCTGTAATATCCGGAGAATCCGGGAACCGCCGCAGCACTTCCTTGTAGTAATCAAGGGCAGCTTCCGAATTTTGTAAATTGATCTGAATGAGCCCCAGTTCTATTAGGGCTTTGGCATGATAGGCCCTGTGTGTATCAAATGAGAGAATGATCCGGAAACGTTCTTCGGCCTTGGCGTATTGGTTTGTCTGTATATAAGTACGGCCTTGTTCAAACAGGGCGGGTGAGTAATATGCAGAAGAAGGATATTCCTGCATCAAACGGTCCAGCAGTTGTATCTTTTCAGAGTCCCGGTTCAGAATTCCCTGCGCCATTCCCATTTGGAAAAGGGCGTAATCGGGAACTACTGTGTTGTGATCCAGTGCTTTTTGGTATTCCTCCAGGGCTTGTTGGTGTTTGTACCGGGCAAAAGCACAATCACCCAATCGCAGGTAAGTGTCGGACAGCAAAGAATTGTTACGCGGGCCCAATCTCAGGTACCGTTCAAACCAGTTTCCGGCGTTCGCATAATCTCCTTGTTTGAAATAGGCATAAGCTATATTGTAATGGCTGGTGCGGTATTTCCCGGGATTGGAGTATGAACCGCTTTGTCGTATGAATTGTTCCCATATCTGGATGGCGTTGCCAAACATATTGCTCCGGTACAAACACTCAGCTACCCAGTAAGGTTCCCGGGCCAGTGAAAAGTACCTTTCGGCATCCCGGAAAGATCCGGTCTGGTAAAGCTGGATGCCTCTTAAGTAAGCGGCTTTTTTCAAATCTTCCCGGTTCTCAGGAGTGGGGTCCCTGAGTGCCTGGAGTGCTTCAACTGCTGAAGCATAATCCCGGTTAAGAAAGTAATTGGCAGCTATGTAATTCTGGATCTCATCCAACCGGGGAGAGTCCGGATAGGCGTTTCTGTATGAAGACAATACCTGGATGTCACGGTTTACATCAAAAGCAAGTTTGGCGTAATTGAAAAATGCGTCTTCACGTATTACAGGGTCAAAATTCAGGGTGCTGGCACGCCTGAAAGCATCCATCGCCTGCAGTTTGTTGCGCAGTTGAATATAAGTTTCTCCCAAGTGGTAGAGAGCGTTCTGTCCAAGGCTGTCCGGTCTTTCGCCTACCAGGGAAAGTTGTTCTGCGGCCCGTTCATAATCACCCAGTTTGAAATGCAATATCCCGGAATAGTAACTGTCTGTGAGTGTAAGAGAACGGGTGTCTTTAAGGTAATCGTCAAAAAAATCGCGTGCTTCCCCGGTCCTTCCCAGGGCAAAATAAGATTCGGACAATGTTTTGGCAAGGGTGGTCCGTAATGCTGGATCCGCATCCTTGTAAATGGGAACTCCCTGGCGGATTACCCGGTCGTAGTCCCCCGTGTAAAAAAGTGCCTGTAACAGGTAGACAGAAGAAAGGGCTCCGTATTGAGGAATTTCAGTCAGTGGTTCCAACAGCGGAATAGCTTCTTCAAAACGTCCCTTGGCATAATGAATATATCCCCTGTAGTATGCGGCTGCCCAGTGGTATTCCTGACCCGGCGGGCAGGTGGCCGTTTCCAGGAAAAGGTTGACAGCCAGATCTGAATTCCCCAGTTGCATGTTGACGTATCCTTTTCTGAAAGTAAGGGAAGCGCGTTCAGACCGGGGAAGCCTCATCACGTTGACCTTGTCGTAAACAGCGGCAGCTTCTGCATAGCGTGTTTCATCGGAAAGAAGGTTCCCGAATTCATAGTATATCCGGTGTTTAAGGGGTGCGGAAGGATAACGTTCTTCCCAACGGGCTATGTGTGTCTCTACTGCAGGATCTTTCAGAGCTATATCGCAAAGGATCCTGTAAGAGGCCACTAATGCAGGACGGTTTTCAGGATTACGTTGTTCAAGGCTTTCAAAAAGCAGGCAGGCACTCCAGTATTGCTCCTGTTTGTACAGTTCAACGGCAGTATTGAAAACGTCGTCGTAGGAACGATCATATTCCTGGCCGGTAACACCCGGTGCCAACAGGAGTATAATGGTAAATACAAGGATGCGCCTGAAAGATTTCATGTAGTATAAATATGATAACAAATATAGGGTTTTTCAAGAATCATACCGCATTTAAGGGCGCGGATGATGACTAAGTATGGTGTGTTGCCAGAAAGCAGTGTCCAAATGGGTATAGATCTCGGTGGTCAGTATGCTGCTGTGACCCAGCATTTCCTGTACAACGCGCAAGTCAGCACCGTTTTCTATCAGGTGCGTTGCAAAAGAATGACGGAACGTATGCGGGGATATGGTTTTTTTTATTCCTGCCTTGGAAGCCAGTTCACGGACAATGATAAAAACCATGTTTCGGCTGATTTTTCTGCCGTAACGGTTCAGAAAGACATAATCATCGTCTGTGGGTTTGATATTGAGTGAATTCCTCCATAGATAGTATAACCGGAGCGCTTTCAGGGCATGTGACCCTATAGGAACCAGGCGTTGTTTGTCTCCTTTGCCTATTACCCGTATGAATCCCTGGTCCGGAAACATTTGGGATAATTTTAGGTCTGTAAGTTCACTTACGCGCAATCCGCAGCCGTACAATACCTCAATGATGGCCTTGTTACGATGTCCTTCAGGCAGGCTCAGATCCACGTTATCCAGTATCCTTTCAATCTCATTTACGGAAAGCACTACGGGAAGGTGCCTGCCGGTTTTCGGAGATTCAACCGGAGAACAGGGATTGGCGGCAATGCGTTTTTCCATGGTTAAGAACCGGAAAAATGCATTTAATCCGGATAGAATGCGTGCCTGGGTTCTGGGAGAGGACCCGGAATCGGTAACCCGTGTCAAAAATGATTCAATATGTTTGTCCCGGATATCCGAAGGGTCGGGAAGTGAAGCCTCTGCGGGTGAAGCATGCGAGAGGTGCTCCAGGAACATCTTTACATCGTGCAGGTAGGCATTTCTTGTGTTTTCGGATAGCGAACGTTCCAGACGTAAGTAAATCAGGAAGTCGTTGATGGCGTCTTCCCATATTTTTCCTGCTCCGGGAAAGGCCTTCATTTTTTTATATTTTTATTGTAGGTATCACAAAAAGAAGAAATACCGCACGTTTCGCATTTGGGTTTCCGTGCCGTACAAACATAGCGTCCGTGGAGAATAAGCCAGTGATGTGCCTTTGCCCGGAGTTCGGGGGGAAAATGCAGGTTCAGGTCTTTTTCCACGGCAAGTGGTGTTTTTCCTTTTGACAAGCCGAGTCTGCGGGAGATCCTGAAAACATGCGTGTCTACTGCCATGACTTGTTTTTCAAAAACGACCGATGCGATCACGTTTGCCGTTTTTCTGCCCACGCCGGGGAGCTTTTGCAGTTCTTGGGGATCCTGGGGAACCTTCCCGTCAAAAAGGGTCATCAAAGCCCGGGCCATTCCGGTCAGGTGCTTTGCCTTGTTGTTGGGATACGATATGGATTTTATATAAGGGTAGACTTCTTCGGGAGTGGCAGCTGCCAGGTGGGATGGGGTGGGATAACGTTCCAGCAATGCAGGGGTGGTCATGTTAACACGTTTGTCTGTACATTGGGCCGAGAGGATTACCGCTACCAACAAACCGAATGGATCTGCGTATTCCAGTTCAGTGACGGGATCCGGCATGTTTGTGCGGAACCATCCTGTGATACCTTCAACCTCCTGCCTGCTTTTCATGATTCCATAAAAGTGGAAAAATCAATTTCCTGACGGTTGGCTACTTCTGTACATTTTCCTGCCTCACATTTGAAAATCCGTCCCGGATAGCGTTGTAACAACTGTAAATTGTGAGTGACGACCATCATGGCCGGCTTTTGTTTATCATGAATGTTCATGAACAATTGCATGATTTCCTGCTGGGTATCGCTGTCCAGGTTCCCGGTAGGTTCATCTGCCAGGATTATTTCCGGGTTGTTCAGTACGGCACGGGCTATGGCCACCCGTTGCTGTTCTCCGCCCGATAACTGGTGGGGCATTTTATGCTTTTTGTGAAGCATTCCCACACTGTCCAGGGCTTCTTCAATGCGTTGTTGCATTTCTTTTTTATTTTTCCATCCGGTTGAGCGCAGCACAAACTCCAGGTTGTCGTAAGCCGAACGGTCCTGTAAAAGTTGAAAATCCTGGAAAACCACGCCGATATTTCTTCTTAAGTAGGGAATTCTTTTTCTTTTCAGCTTGATTAAATCGAATCCGGCTACCTGAGCTTCCCCTTTTAAAAGGGGGAATTCTCCTATCAGTGTTTTGATCAGAGAAGTTTTTCCTGTGCCTACACGGCCTACCAGGTAAATAAAGTCTCCTTTGTCAAGAGTCAGATCAACGCCTGCCAGGATCAGGTTTGTGTCTTTGATTATATCTACGCCGGATAGCTTGATTAGAGCCATATTACGGATTTTTAACAAAGATAATAAAACGACATAGGAAAAAAAATCAAAAAAAATTTGTAATAAATAAAAAAGTGTCTACATTTGCAGCGTACTAATATACTAATACACTAATAAGATGATACAAATCAACGATTTATCGTTTAATTATTCCAGGAACAAAGTCTTTGAACACCTGACTTTGTCCCTTGAAAAAGGCAATGTATACGGCCTGTTGGGACAAAACGGGGTGGGTAAAACCACTTTGCTTAAAATCATGGCCGGTTTATTAAAAAGTGAACACACTGCATGCGTGGTCAACGGATTTCATCCTTACAAACGGCAACCTTCCTTCCTTGCAGATATATATTACCTGCCGGAAGAACCGGCATGTCCTCCGGGAACGGTAGGTGAGCTGGGACACAATTACGGCACTTTTTATCCGGGATTCAAAATCGAACAGTTTTATTCTTTATTGGAACGTTTTGAGGTAAAGCCGGAGAAAAAGTTTAAAGACCTGTCCGCCGGACAACAAAAAAAGGCGCATATCTCTTATGCACTTTCCCTTAATACCGGTATACTTCTTCTGGACGAGCCCAGTAACGGGTTGGACATTCCATCAAAAGCCCTTTTCAGAAGTATTGTATCCGGATATATCAATGATGACCGGATTATGGTTATTTCAACACACCAGGTACGCGATCTTGAGAATTTAATAGATCCGGTGATCATACTTGACAATAAAGAAGTATTGCTTCATGCTACCATTCAGGAAATTAGCGAGAAAGTATGTTTTATTACCAAATCGGACAGTGATCCCGAAGCCTTGTATACAGAGGAAACACCACTGGGATATGCTATGGTGAAATCCAATACGCAAAAATTGGATACCAAAGTGAATCTGGAAGCTTTATTCAACGCAGTATTATCTCATAAGGAATGGTTTAACGAACACTTTAAAGAGTATGATCATGAATAATATATTTAATTTCAAACGTTTTTGTGCCATTACGGCCAAAGAACTCAGGGAATATTTCCGGAATTTCGGCACTTCAATAATAAGTGTCATGGGTATATATTTATTGTTTCTGGCATTTCCTTTATTTATAGGCGGGTCGGTAAGTGAATTATCACGTATCAATATGATCATGTTCATGACAGCGGTCATCATGATCATAGCACCTTCAAAACTTTACGGCACAGTGAATCATTACCGGAAAGGCCTGAACTATGTTTTGCTTCCGGTGTCTACCCTGGAAAAAACATTGAGCATGTTTTTGATTACTGCAGTATATACCACTTTTATTATTACAGCCGGATTGCTCATCCTGGACACCGTGGTTCACCTGATCATACCATCGCGTCTTAATGAAATGCTTTTTACCGCCCATAGCATGGAGCTCATGGGTATTGAAATAATCAGTTTGCTTGTCATACAATCCTGGTTCGTTTTAGGAAACATGCTCTTTAGAAACCAGAAAGTGGCCAAGACCATACTCAGCCTGCTGGGACTGGTTATACTGACAGGGCTGCTTCTAGTGTTTGTTTTCAGAATAGTTGGTTATGAAAAAGTGGGTCTGTTCATTGAAGAACAATTTTCAGATATATCGCTTAATATTGACGGGAGCAAAATCAGGGTGTTCGGGATTGGAGATTCCAGGGAGATTCTTAAAGCTATTCCCATATACAAAACGATGATGACTATACAATATATTTTGTGGGCTGTTATTAGTGTGGGCTGCTGGACCGGTACATACCGGCTGATAAAAACGAGAAAATACTAATCATTATGGAATTTAAGGAACATAAAGCCATCTACCTGCAAATAGCCGAATCTTTATGCGAAAGGATACTGAGCGGCAAATGGAATGCAGAAGACCGGATCCCGTCTGTACGGGAACTGGGGGCGACTATGGGAGTAAATCCCAATACGGTAGCCCGGACTTACGATCTTTTGCAACAAAGGGAGATCATATATAATAAAAGAGGTATAGGTTATTTTGTGGCTCCGGGAGCCCGGCAGGAGATCATTAAAACACTCAAAGATCGCTTTTTAAAGGAAGAACTTCCCGTATTTTTTAAACGAATGGATATGTTGTCCATATCCCTGAATGAAATTGAAAATTATTACAAACAAGAATCCAAATGAAAATCATTGCGACTCTATTGTCAATCCTTATGTTGAGTAATGCTAACCTGATGGCAGCTCCAAACACAACCATTATAAAAGGTGTGGTTGTTGATAAAGAAACCCGTTCACCGCTTTCATATGCCACGGTTGCCGTAAGGAACGACAGCGACCAGGTAGTGGCTGCTTCTACGGCAAATGAAGACGGATCTTTTGAGATAAGTGACGTACCTCACGGTTCGTACCGCCTGGTTGCCACATTTATTGGGTACAAGGAACAGGAAATGCCGGTGCAGTTAAATACTGCCGAAATGAATGCAGGTACCATAGAAATGGAGGAAGATGTGGCAACGCTTGAAACAGCCGTTATTACAGCCCGTGTACCTCTTATTGAACAGAAGATAGATAAAATTGTCATGAATGTTGCCGAGGCGGTTTCGGTGGAAGGAAGCAACGCACTGGAAGTCTTGCGCAAAGCTCCCGGGGTGACCATAGACATGGACGGGAACGTGAAACTGAACGGTCAGGCAGTAAGCATCTGGATTGACGGAAGGCCTTCTTACATGAGCGGTCTGGAACTTGAAGCATTGCTGAGATCTACCGACGGAACAACCATTGACAAAATAGAGCTTATGGCGCATCCTTCTGCCAGGTACGATGCCGAAGGCACAGGAGGTATTATCAATATAAAAATGAAGAAAAACCTGTTGAAGGGTTTCAGTGGGACGGCCAACGGTTTTTACGGGGGTATGAAACACAAGATCTATGAACAGGAAACCGGCGGGGGATTAAGCATGAACCTGCGTACCGATAAAACAAACACCTTATTGAATTATGGCGGCCGTTATGAAGAAGTGGGCGCAAACCTGGATTCCTGGACCGAATATGGAGGTAACACCGGTTTTGAACAGATATCGCATTCAGATTTTCTGATCGGGTCCCAGAGCCATACCTTAAAACTTGCCAATGATTTTTATATAGATAAAAAAAATACGGTAGGCTTTATAGTCAGCACCATGTTCCGGAATCAATCACAGGACAATTACGGAGATCAGAATTATACCAATTCGTATATTAACGAACAGTTGGTCAATAGTATCAAAAGTGTGATAGAAACGAAATCCGATTACGATAACATTACTACCAACATTAATTATACGGGGACGTTTAATGAAGAAAAGGGACAGGAACTTACTTTTAATGGTGATTATGCCTATTACGATATTAATTCCGGGAATTTTCAGGATAACAGTATAGTCTCCGGAACCGGTATTAGTGAAATGTTTCGCCAGAACAGCCAGCAATACATCAACCTGGTATCGGGCCGGGTAGATTACCAGCAATCGTTCTGGAAAACGGGCATGCTGGAAACAGGTCTTAAATGGGCAATGACGCAGACCAATAACGATCTGAACCGGGAGGATTTTCTGGATAATATCTGGCAACCCAATACCAATATGTCCAACCGGTTTTTATATACGGAACATATTGCGGCAGCTTATGCATCTGTGGGGAGAATGCTGGGGACCAAATGGATGCTGAAACTGGGGTTGCGCGGCGAATACACCTATGCCCTGGGTAATTGGATCACAGCTCAAAAAGAAACCGTAAAAAGTTATTTCAATGTTTTTCCGACCGCTTTCATAGGATACAACCCTTCCGCCATATGGCGCTTAACATTATCCTATACAAGCCGTATTGGCAGGCCGTCTTTCAACCAGTTGAATCCTTTCCGCAGTTACGCCGATGCCAACTCTTACGTAGAGGGAAATCCCGATTTGGATCCTCAGTTCTCGAATCAACTTGCACTGGGTGTCAATTTCAAAACGCATTTCAACCTGGCCCTGATTTATGCCCATACCCGGAATCTGATTATTCAAAATCCGTATTATGATGAAACAGGTACAAAAAAATTGTTTTATGAAAATTTCGGCAATCAGAATATGGCGGGTGGCGCTTTGTCAATCAGTGAATTGCCTATTACCCAATGGCTCCACTTTACGGCAAACGGAACGTGTCTTTACATGAGTAACTCGGCAGATCCGCGCCAGGGCCAGACAGAACGCTATATCAATAAAGGACTGTTGACCAATGCGTACGGCCAGTTTACCTTCCTCTTGCCCAAAGACTGGAAAATTGAGATCAACGGTATGTTCCAGGGAAAGATCCCGTACGGTTATTTTATTATTGAACCAATTTACATGATCAATGGAGGTGTAAAGAAGAACTTCCTGGACAACAAAGCTACTTTAAGTCTCAATGTGAATGATATTTTTAATACTTTTGAAAACAACCTGAAATTCAACTCGGATAGTGAAGTGGAGTACAGATTGGACCAGAAGATCAATTTGCAAAAGGTCAGACTAAGTTTCAGTATTCGTTTTGGACAGGGAAAAGCTGCAAAAGCAAGAAAAGTAGGTGATCTGGAAGAAGCTTCCAGGGTGGGCACATCAGGGGGTATTTCAACAGATACCTCTGGTGGTTTGAAATGAGATTATTACTATCAAATGAGAAAGAAATACAAATTGGGAATAGCCTTTGGCGGCGGTGGCGCCAAAGGCTATTATCATGCAGGAGCATTGAAACGCCTGTTGGAATTGGGTTATAAGCCGGACATCGTGTCGGGCACCAGTGTGGGATCCATAGTGGCTGCCATGTATGCTCAAGGATTAAGTATTGAAGAGATGCTGGCAGCATTCAGGGAACTGAATCTGAAAGATTTCCTGGAACCCCGGATTCCCAAAGATTACCTGGTAGATTCAAAACCGGTAAGAAAGATCCTGGAAGAAGTACTTCCGGCAAAGACTTTTGAAGAATTGAAAACACCGTTAAAAGTAGTGGCAACTTGTCTGGAAACGGCAACAGAAGTAGTTTTTGACAGTGGCCCTCTGATAGATGCCATAGTGGCTTCCTGTAGTATTCCCGTAGTTTTTCCTCCCGTAATAATGGATGGCAAACATTATGTTGACGGTGGAGTAATCAGAAATGTACCTGTATTGCCCCTGCGTGATGTATGCAAAAAAGTTTTTGCGCTGAATTTGTTCCCCGAGCCGGAGCAGGATTCACAATACACCGGATCCATGAAATATATAGCTGAGCGTTGTATTACCATGTTATTCAATGCCAATGCTTCTTATGACATGGATCTTGCCGATCTTGTTATTGAAGATGAAGAAATGGCATTATTCAACGCCTATGATCTGAGACACAAAGAGGAAATGTTTGACCTGGGATACAATGCCCGGGCGCTACGATCATACGACAAACTTACATAACCAACGGCTGTAGGCACGGAAGAATTTGTGGATCAGCTCTTCCATTTGGTTGTCGGTAAGACGTCCCTGCTCATCAAAAAGGTCTGCAGCACCTCCAATGTACATTTCGGGTTGCGGCATGACAGGGGCATTAAGACACACCAGGGACTGCCTTAAATGATGGTTTGCACCAAACCCGCCTATGGCTCCCATAGACACTGAGATCACGGCTGAGGGTTTATTGCTCCATACATTATGTGTGTAAGGCCGGGATCCCACATCCAGGGCGTTTTTCATGGCAGCGGTGGTAGAGCGGTTGTATTCCGGAGTTATGAAAATGATGCCGTCAAATTCTTTGATCTTTTTACGATAGGCCATCCATTCTCTGGGTGTGCTTTCTTCCAGATCTTCATTGTACAGGGGAAGATTCCCGATTTCCACAATTTCCAGGTCCATCGTGTCGGGAGCCAGGTCTATCAGAACCCGCGCCATTTTCCGGTTCAGTGAATCTTTTCTAAGACTTCCAACCAGCAAAGCAATTTGTTTTCTTTCCTTAAGTTCCATGAGATCAGGTATTAAGTTATCAATATAGACTATTGCAAATATAACAATAATATTTGCTAATTTTGGTGTTATGAAAAGAAGTATGGATTTTGGCCTTTTGCTTTTCCGGGTCTTGATTGCATCCTTGATGTTGTATCACGGTCTCACAAAATTACTCAACTATGAGCATCTGAAGGATGCCTTCCCCGATCCTGTCAGGTTGGGAAGCCATGTTTCATTGCTCATGGTCTTGTTCGCGGAAATCGGATGCAGTATTCTTATTATTGCCGGACTTTTGACGCGGTTGGCCACTTTGCCGGTAATTACCGCAATGGCTGTTGCCGCTTTCGTAATTCACGCAGGCGATCCTTTTTCCGTACGGGAGTTATCCGTGTTATTCCTGGGACTTTTCCTGGTATTGCTTATAACAGGACCGGGAAGCTTTTCCATTGACCATTATCTGTTCAGGAAAAAGAAATGGTTTTCCCGTAAATGACTTTGCTGTCTCCCGGCCCATAGAAACCGGGGAGTTCTGCCATTTTTTTGTAATCGTGCTTTTCGTAAAATTTCCGGGTAGGGAGGTATGCCGGTCTGCCGGAAGTTTCAATCCATACAGTGTTGCCGCCTTGTAAGGCAATTTTCTGTTCGGCTTTTTTGATCAGTCGGGATCCCAGACCCTTACCTTGCAGGTCTTTTCTTACAGCCATCCAGTATATGTCCCAGCCGGACAGGGTACAGGGAGTGGGACCGTATACGGTATATCCGGCACAAATCCCGTTTTCCACTGCAATGATGCAATTATATCCTGACGTTTCACCTTGATCCAGAAAAGATTGCAACACTTCCTGCGCCACTTTAATTTCGAAATTATAAAACAAACCGGTGGATTCCATAACAGCGGTGATTTCTCTCAGATCTTGTTCAAACAGAACGTCACGAAAAGTAAACGGCATATTAATCCTTTTTAGTTAAGACAAGAAATGATTTGTTGTATTATATCGGTTGTGGAGTACCCGGCTTCTTTCCCTGCTGCCATAAATCCGCTGTCGGGAGAAATGCACGGATTCCCGTTCACTTCCAGTACGTAAGGAATATTTTGTTCACTCAAACGGATGTCTACCCTGAAATAACCGGACAGACCAAAGATCTCCCCGCAGGATATGGCAGTTTTGTGCAAATTCTTAATAATAAGCGGCTTGTCATTCAGTGTGTTGAATTCACGGTGTGTGTGTTTGTATTCAAACGAACTTTCTATCCATTTGGACCGGTATCCCAGGATTCTTGCCTTTTCAGGCGGATAATCAGAGAAGATCATTTCCGGGACAGGGAAAATTTCGTATCGGCCCGGAATTCCCGTTACACTCAGGTTGAATTCCCGTCCTTCAATGAATTCTTCCACAAAATACCGCCCGGGATCAAAAGTGGCCAGCCATTCGCTCATCCCGGGCTGCTTCGGGTCAAATACATGATGTTCGTCAAGGTCTGCAGAACCCTCCTCGGCAATGGGTTTGACAATGTATTTTTTTTGAATGTCCAGACCGTTTGGTTCATCAGTGCCAAACCAGCACGGAGTATCAATTCCGTGACGGATCATAATGGATTTGGCAAGCGTCTTTTTTGTGGTCAGGTACAAACCTTCTTCTCCAACCCCGGTATAAGGGATCTTCCAGGTATGCAGTATAGAGGGAACCATATGAAGCAATCCGGTATTACCCCAGACAGATTCAACAAGGTTAAATACAAAAGCGGGTTTTTCATTTACCAGAGGTTTCAGGTCACGGTACAGATCAAAACCCACATCACGCACCCGGCAGTTGTATCCCAGGCCTTCCAGCGCATTTCTGACCAGGGCTACCTGATCTATTACGTCCTGTTCATCCGGAGTGGGATGAACAGATAGCCGGTTATGCAGGATAATAACTGTATTGTTCACTGCGTAAAATTACAGAAGGTATTTCACTGCCGTATATTCGTTTGAGGGCTGCCTGCATGATGATATCTATCAATTGTGTGAAATTCATACCGTTCATTCCGGCGAGTATTGGGAGGTCTGAATCTTTGTAGTTTAATCCGGCCAGGGGGTTGATTTCCATGAATTCCGGCCGGCCGTTGCTATTCAATTTCATATCAACGCGGCCGCTGTCCCGGGAACCTGTTACTTCCCATACATCAAGAGCCAGACGCGCACAAGCCGAAGCCAACTCTCCTTCTTCCAGGTTTTGGTATTCTACGGCTTCTTTATAGTTCTGTTTGTTTTCGTAAGAGTATATTTCAGCAACTGCATTTTTGAAAAGAACTTCCATAATACCTACGACACGTGCATCTTTGCCATTTCCGCAAATACCGACTGTGAATTCACGGCCCGGAAGGTATTCTTCTACCAATACCGGCTGGTTGTAACGTTCCAGCAAGGTACGGCAGATTACCCGGAATTCTTCTTCGTCCCATACCAGGGAATATTCTCCAATTCCTTTGCCGGATCCTTCCATGACAGGTTTTAAGAACAGGGGAAAAGCAGGTTTTGGATGATCCAGATCATTTTCACTGCGTATCAGACAAAAATCGGGGGTGGGTATTCCTGCATCCCTGACTACGCGTTTGCATAAGGCTTTGTTCAGTGAAAGCGCCATGGTGGCGGCTCCGGAAAAAACGTAAGGGATCTGCCAGTCATCCAATATGGCAGGAACAAGCGATTCTCTGCCATCTCCGAAGATGCCTTCGCAGATGTTAAAAACAAGATCCCATCTGTCTCCGTTTAGAAGACGCATCATCAGCGATCGTGCATTTCCGATGCGTTCGGTTTGATAACCTAGTGAATGAAGGGCGTTCTCGATGCCCTCTATCGTCTCTGTTTTGTCCAGTTCTGCGGTGTCTTCTTCTGAATATCCCAAAGACAGATATTCGGAACGCAGATCATAAGTGAGACCGATTTTCATATTTTTGGTTTGTAAAAATAATGTGCGATATTAGTACTTTTATGAATCCGTTGTTCCACTTGTACTAAAAATCAATTAAAATCTCTGATCATGAAATGTGAAATGCCAAAAAGTAGTCCTCAGGCCGGAGCTGTTTACGGGATTGGTTTTGTAGGAGCAGTAATCTATTTTATTATTCAAGCTACCGGTTTTTGGGCTGGTGTGCTGGGAGTTTTAAAAGCCATAGTATGGCCGGCAATAATGGTATTTGAAGTCTTTAAATACATAGGTGCCTGATCCCGAAATTCATCCCATGAAGCCTTTCCTGCCCGGGAGTTCACGTGTTCTCCTGTTAGGCAGTTTCCCGCCTCCGGTGACCCGTTGGTCCATGGCATTTTATTACCCGAATTTCCAAAACGATATGTGGCGGGTAATAGGTATTGTTTTTTTTAATGATCCCGGTTTTTTCATAAAAGGAAAAGCTTTTGACAAGGAACGCATTACTGCTTTTTGCGATGGAAAAGGGATCGCTTTATACGATACGGCTATGCGAATTGTCAGAAGGTCCGGAAATGCATCTGATAAATTTCTGCAGATACTTGAACCTGTCAATCTGGAGAATATTCTTAAACGTATACCATTATGCAATACGGTTGCAGTTACCGGTCAAAAAGCGGCAGAGACATTGCTGAAGACTACTGTTCCCGGTATGGGCAAACACATAACCTTTCATTTTGAAGACAGGATTATCAAAGTTTACAGAATGCCTTCAACTTCAAGGGCCTATCCCATGTCCCTGGAAAAGAAAGCTTCCTACTATAGAGAGATGTTTAACGGGGCGGGACTCTTAAACGGTTATTCCCATTCAATGGTAGCAGGCGGTTTGGAAGAAATATCGTAAACCACCCGGTTAATTCCTTTAACCTTATTGATAATCTCGTTAGATACTTTCATTAAGAATTCGTAAGGCAGATGGACCCAGTCAGCTGTCATTCCATCTGTAGACTCGACTGCACGTAAGGCGATTGTATATTCGTAAGTACGTTCATCTCCCATGACTCCCACGCTTTTTACCGGAAGTAAGATGGCCCCTGCCTGCCAGACCGAATCATACAGGTTGTCTTTCTTGAGGTTACGGATAAAAATATCGTCTGCCTGCCTGAGGATTGTAAGTTTTTCGGGAGTGATTTCCCCCAGAAGTCTTATGGCCAGACCCGGTCCGGGAAAAGGATGCCTGCCAATATGCTCTTTTTTGATACCCAGAGAGAGACCAATCCGACGTACTTCGTCTTTGAATAACATACGTAAAGGTTCAACGATCTTCAACGGAACGTTTTCAGGCAGTCCTCCCACATTGTGATGGGATTTGATGACAGCTGAATGACCGTGGACAGGTACCGATTCAATGACATCCGGGTATATGGTTCCCTGACCCAGCCATGTGGCATTTTGCACTTTCCCGGATTCTTTATGGAAAACTTCAATGAATGTACGCCCAATGGTTTTCCGTTTGGTCTCAGGATCTGAAATTCCTTTAAGTGCCCCTAAAAAATCATCTGAAGCATCTACACCAATAATGTTCAGTCCCATTTCTTCGTAAGATTTCATTACGGATTCGTATTCATTCAGGCGAAGCAATCCGTTATCCACAAAGATGCAATGCAACTGTTGTCCTATGGCTCTGTGCAACAAAACAGCGGCAACCGTACTGTCTACACCGCCGGATAAAGCCAGGATGACATGTTCCTGACCTATCTTGGTGCGCAATTCTTCTACTGTACTTTCAATGAAACAGGAAGGCGTCCAGTCTCCTTTGCATTTGCATATGTTATAGGCGAAATTGCGGAGTATTTCTTTACCGTGAACCGAATGGTATACTTCCGGATGAAATTGTACGGCATAGGTGTCTTCGTTCAGGAACCGGAAAGCGGCATGTTTCACTTCGCTTGTTGAGGCTATGTTCAATGTATTTTCGGGAAGAGATTCAATGCTGTCTCCGTGTGACATCCATACGGTTGTGGGTGAAGGGATGTCTTTGAATAAAAGCGATCCGGGTTCTGTTATTTCCAATGTTGTCCTGCCATACTCTCTTGATAAGGAAGAATGTACCGAGCCTCCGTAGCGTGTGGCCAGGTATTGCGAACCAAAGCAAATTCCCAGTAAAGGTATGTTTCCCCTTATAGGAGTCAGGTCTATTTCGGGCGCATTATCATCTATTACCGAATAAGGACTTCCAGAGAGGATAATTCCTTTAACGGAAGCATCGGGTGTGGGGTAATGATGGTAAGGATGGATTTCACAAAATACATTCATCTCACGCAAGCGCCTGCCAATCAATTGTGTAAATTGTGACCCAAAGTCAATAATGAGGATTTTCTCGTTCATAAGAATGTTTGTTAAACTGCGTGGGCAAAAGTATAATAAAACAACGGTTATCTAAAATATTTGTTTATCTTTGTCGGCTCATTTCGGGCAGGATGGATAACAAAGATAATTGTAGAGTTATTGTCGCGACAAAGGCGCTTTCCAAAGGAAATCATCGTTACGATTTTCATTTGGGAAAAGATTTCTTTGCACTATTTGAAAACACGGAAGTGCTTGATAGTGAATTGAAAGTTGCTGTTGAAATTGAAATAGCAGAAGAAAGAAAATGGGATATTTCCGTAAAAATTGAAGGATATGTAGTACTTTTGTGCGATCGTTGTCTGGAAAAATTATCTATACCGGTTTTTTACTGTGAAGAGTTGGACCGGGAGGAAACTGAAGCATGCCAAAATGATCATACCGGGCAACTTGATTTGACACAATATGTATACGATAACGTATGCCTGGCTATTCCCATACAAAGGGTTCATAACTCCGAAAGAGATTGTGATCCCGAAATGTTACGTATTTGGAAAGATAACAACATAAAATAAATTGAGATATGGCACATCCTAAACACAGAGTCTCAAAACAGAGAAGAGACAAACGCAGAACGCACTATAAATTGAACACCCCTACCTTGGCTGTTTGTTCCAATTGCGGAGCAACTGTCATGTATCACAGGGTATGCCCCGAATGTGGCTATTACCGGGGAAGACAGATTATAGAAAAGAAAGTAGTCTGATATTTTTCAGACACTTTGGCCCTATAGTTCAAGGGATAGAACGGAAGTTTCCTAAACTTCAAATACAGGTTCGAGTCCTGTTGGGGCTACTCAAATCTCTTTAACCAGCCATAGTATGAAATCAATTAAAGGAACGAAAACAGAAAAGAATCTCCTGGATGCTTTTGCAGGAGAGTCTCAAGCTCGCAACCGTTATACTTTTTTTGCCTCAGCAGCTAAAAAAGAAGGTTTTGAACAAATTGCCGGTGTCTTTGAGGAAACTGCCAATCAGGAAAAAGAACACGCAAAACGTTTCTTTAAATTTCTTGAAGGCGGTATGGTAGAAATTACGGCATCGTATCCTGCCGGCATGATAGGAACTACGGCAGAAAATCTGAAAGCTGCCGCGGAAGGAGAACATGAAGAACATGCTGTTTTATATCCCGAATTTGCTAAAATTGCTGCCGAGGAAGGTTTCCCGAAAATTGCAGCTGCTTTTCTTGCTGTCTCGGCCGTTGAAAAGGAGCACGAAACGCGTTACAGGATACTTCTTGAAAGAGTTGAATCCGGGAAATTCTTTGAAAGAGATGAAGAGATCCTTTGGCAATGTCGCAATTGCGGATATATCACCAAAGGAAAGAAGGCCCCTGAAATATGTCCGGCCTGCCAACATCCAAAGGCATTCTTTGAGGAAAAGAAAACCAATTATTAATCCTTGCCATGGCCTCGCGCCCGCAAATAGGGATTTTTGGCCGGCGCAACGCCGGCAAAAGCTCACTTATTAATATTCTCTCCGGGCAGGAAGTAGCTATCGTCTCTGATATTCCGGGTACCACTACTGATCCCGTACGAAAGATTATGGAAATCCATGGTCTGGGACCGGTCGTGCTTATTGACACGGCAGGAATGGATGATGAGGGATTGCTGGGTGAAAAGCGTGTGTTACGCAGCCGGGAGGTTATTTTGCAAGTCAATCTGGCCATCCTTTTGTTTACAGGGAACTTTCTGGGCAAATACGAAAAAAACCTGATTGATGATTTCCGGATGGATGAAGTGCCTTTTATCCTGGTTCACAATATGTCGGACAAGATTGCTTTGGATCCGGGGATCAGAAATGAAATAGAAAAGGAATACCACGCAGACCTTATTGATTTCAGTTGCAGAGAACCCATAGGGCTTGAGGCATTGATAGATCTTATCTCTAAAAGCCTGGGCCCGTCACCTTTTCGTTCATTACCTATGTTGGAAGGATTGGTGCGTGAAAACGACCTTGTGGTTTTGGTATGTCCGGTTGATTCGGAAGCTCCGGAAGGACGTTTGATTTTGCCGCAGGTGCAGGTGATACGGGAAATACTGGATCGAAGGGCAGTTGCTGTTGTGCTACAGGAAACACAATTGGAAACGTATTATCAAAAAAGTATCACCGGCATCAAACCGGTTTTGGTAGTTACGGACAGCCAGCTTTTTGGGAAAGTAGAGTCGTTGATACCTGATGACCAGCCTTTGACCGGTTTCAGTATTTTGCTGGCCCGCATCAAGGGAGACTTCAAAACTTATATAGAGGAAACAGCTGCCATTGACCGGCTAAAAAACGGAGACCGGGTTTTATTGATGGAATCATGCAGCCATCACAGCACCTGTGAAGATATCGGCCGGGTAAAGTTACCCCGAATGTTAAGACAATACACGGGAAAAGACCTGGAATTTGATATGATTTCTGGATTGGACATTCCCGAAAGACCTTTTGAAGATTATGCGCTTGTCATACAATGCGGAGGATGTATGATTACACACCGCCAGCTGCTGGCCAGGATCCGGGAAGTAAAAAGAGTCGGTGTCCCGGTAACCAATTACGGAATGGCCATAGCTTACACACAAGGAGTCTATGAAAGAGCAATCAGTCCTTTTTTATCTATAAAATAATGGAACATGAAATATGTAGTTAGTGTTTTGATAACGTTCCTGGTATCTTTGAATGCCATTGCTCAGGACAAGCCAGCGGAAAACAGACCTGATGCTGTTTTTATGGGTAATTCAATAACCCAGAACTGGAAAAATTTTCATCCCGCTTTTTTTACGGATAATAATTTTATAGGGAAGGGTGTCGGGGGAGAAGTGACTGCCCAGATGCTTGTACGCTTCAGGAAAGATGTGATCCTGTTAAAACCCAGAACTGTTGTGATCTTTGCCGGAACCAATGATATAGCCCAGAACCAGGGTTACGTCACTCACAGGCAAATCATGGATAACATTGCTTCCATGGCAGATTTGGCCCGTTTCCACGGTATAAAGGTGATTTTATGTTCTGTTTTGCCTACCGGTGAATACATATGGAGACCGGACGAATTTAATGAAATGGTGCGTCCTGCAATAGCCATAGAACGACTGAACCGGATGATTGAAGAATATGCCCTGGAGAATGATTGCCGTTATGTTGATTTTTGGACACCCATGTCAGACGGCAATGGAGCTATGAAGAAAGAGTTGAGCTCAGATGGAGTACATCCGTTCCCGGATGTTTATTATATGATGGAAGCATTGCTTGCCCCTGTTATCAGGGAACTGTGCAATCCGTAAACGGCTCTCAGTATATGACGTTTTTTCCCGGTTCCGGGCAACTTTTGGATTGAAAAACCCAAATCACGCAACACCTGCTTGAACGAGCCTTTGCAACAATAAGTGGTTAGTACGGCATTCGCAGTCAAAACAGGTACAAGCCTTCTTACGGCCGGGACCGTCCAGAGTTCCGGTTGGACAGCAGGAGAGAAGGCATCGTAGTAGACAACGTCCACTGGATCATTAATAAAGAAATCCAAAAAATTTTCCTTCACTTTGATCATTGTAAAACCGGGAGCGGGAGTGATGGGTTGGTTCCAGGATCCCTGGTGCAGTTTCCTGAAAAAATCCTTTTCTTTTTCAGATTGCGCATAATCAAATTTTTCCCATATGACCGCTTCCAAAGGGTTTAGTTCCACCGTCCGGTAACAGATTTGAACAGAAGGAGGAAAATCTTTACGAAGTGTTTCCCGGAATGTCAACAGCGCATTCAGACCGGTTCCCAAACCCAGATCAAATATGTTGACAACAGAAGGGACCAATCCCGCTTCTTTCATTTGTTCCAGGTAAAACCGCAGCCCGGATTGAATATATACATGTTGTGATTCCTCCACAGCCCCGCCGGTGGAATGGTACGTTTCACCATACGGCCCCATGATTGTAAAAGAACCGTCTTCGGTTTCTGTAAAAGGTGAAGAATAATCAGAAAAAAAGCCGTCCGGTAGGGGACAGCTTTCTGTGTTGACGGGTTTTGAATTATTTTTTCCGGTCACCATAACGGCTTCTGAATTTATCCACGCGTCCGGCTGTATCTACCAGTTTCATCTTGCCTGTATAAAAAGGATGAGATGTGTTCGAAATTTCAAGTTTGTACAAAGGGTATTCAATTCCGTCCACGGTAAGCGTCTCTTTTGTATTGACACAGGAACGGGTAATGAATACATGGTCGTTGGACATATCCTTAAAAGCAACCAGTCTGTAGGCGTCGGGGTGTATTCCTTGTTTCATTGTATGTATAGTTTATTTTTCTTACAAAGGGGCTGCAAAGGTACACATTTTTTCGGCTCGGCCAAATAAATAATTACAGGAAAGCCATGATTTCGTGAGCCAATGCTTCTGCCTGTGTTTTTTCCGGGGCTTCACAGTAAATGCGCACAATCGGCTCTGTGTTGGATTTGCGCAGGCAAACCCATTTCTTTTCTTCTTCAAAGTCCAGACGCAATCCGTCCGTATTGTTTACCACTGCTGTGGGATAAGCATCCCGGATCTTATTAAAAACAGATTCCAACGGGATATCGCCGTTAATTTCCACCCGGTTTTTGCTCATATAGTAACGGGGATAGGAGTCTCTTAAAACAGAAGCATTTACCTTTTTTGTAGCCAGATGCGAAAGGAAAAGCGCTGTCCCTATCAGGGCATCCCGGCCGTAATGAAGCGAAGGCAGAATAACGCCGCCGTTTCCTTCTCCGCCAATGACACTATGGGTTCTTTTCATTTCTTCTACCACGTTGACTTCTCCCACAGCCGCTGCCGTATAAGATCCCTTATACCATTGGGTCACGTCTTTCAAAGCCCTGGTTGAAGATAAGTTGGATACGGTATGGAGCTCTTCCCCGGGATTCTCTTCTGAAATTTTCTGTAAAACGTAATCCGCACAGGCTACCAATGTATATTCCTCCCCAAACATGGTGCCGTCTTCACAAACAAGCGCAAGGCGGTCTACATCGGGGTCAACAGATATTCCCAGGGAGGCTTTTTGCGTAACTACTTCAGTGGAAAGATCCGTAAGATGTGCAGGTAACGGTTCCGGATTGTGAGCAAAATTTCCGTTTGGTTCACAATGAATTTTGTGGCAAGTAACACCCAGGGCTTCCAGAAGTCGGGGCATTACAAGTCCGCCAACTGAATTGATCCCGTCTACTACTACGCTTAATCCGGCCCTGTAAATGGCTTCTACATCTACCAGGGGATGGCTCAATACGGCTTCAATGTGTTTTGAAGTGAAATTCTCCTGTTCGTAGGAACCAAGTAAATCTACAGAGGCAAAATTAAACCGGCTTTCGGCAACAATCCGGAGCAGACGTTTTCCCTGTTCAGCATTCAGAAATTCACCTTCGGGGCCAAGCAGTTTAAGGGCATTCCACTGGCGCGGGTTGTGACTGGCTGTAAGGATTATTCCCCCGGATGCACCGGAAAAAACAACGGCCATCTCTGTAGTGGGAGTACTGGCCAAACCGATGTCCGTAACATTCATTCCGCAGGCACGTAATGTGCCGCAGACCAATTGCCGGACCATGTCACCGGAAATGCGCGCATCACGTCCTACAACAATGGTATAAGATTCATTGGGATAAGATTCACGGATCAGTTGGGCATAAGCGGCTGTGAAGAGCACTATATCCAAAGGAGAAAGGGATACTCCCGGCAAACCGCCGATAGTACCCCTTATTCCCGAGATGGATTTTATCAGGCTCATGGCTTAACTGGGCATTGCCAGGAAGCACGAGGCAAAAGCCAGAATTGCGTACAACTCCGGGAATACGGCCAAAACCAGAGTGCTGCTGAATACATTATGTCCGTTACTCATCTCCACAATACCGTTTGCAGAGATGGAAGCTTGTTTAATTGCAGAAAAAAGACCAACAAAGCCCATGGCCAGACCTACTGCAAAAACGGCCAGTCCTTGTCCAAGGGTAAGGGCATCACCCAATTCGGTTACGGCACCCAAATTCAAAAAGAATCCGGCAAATCCGTAAAGACCCTGAGTCGAAGGCATAGCACTCAGAATCATGGCAGACCCGAATATGTTGGGATTTTTCTTAAGAGCTCCCACAGTGGCATTTCCTGCGATGGTCACGCCTATGGCGCTTCCGATTCCGGCAAGACCCAACATAAAAGCCAAACCGATATAGGCTAAAATTAAAGGTAATGTGTTCATAATTAATTGGTTAATTGTTTATTAAATTATCTATTGTTCTTTTTTATTTGTCAGTGATGTAAGGGGTTTGTAACCTCTTCCGCCGCCTGTAAACCCGGCATTCTTGTAAAATTCAACGAATGTGAGACGCAACGGATGCACAAATGCTCCCAGTGAGTTGAGTGCCAATACAAGCGTATGTCCAAAAAGAAGCATGATGACCGTGAGCAACCAGCCTACGTAAGGAACACCGGACAGACTCATGGCAATGGAATTGAACACCATTCCAAGTATGGCTCCTGCAGTTCCCAGTCCAAACAGACGGATATAGGAAAGCATGTCTCCGAAAACGCCGGTTATATCGTACATGGCCCACAGGCCTTTCCCCAGTCTTTTGTAAACGGGGCCTTCGGGTTTGGAAAAAAACAGGATCAGTGCAACACTCACAATAATCATAGTCAGTGATACGGGTTTTGGCAATGCCAGGGAAGGCACTTCCATAGAGGCGTATGCAATGGTGCACCATACTATGAGTATGGCCCATCCAAAGGGAGCCATGCCATGCTGCCATCCCTTGCGAATGAATGAATCGATTCCTGTAAGAATGCGGGCGAAAACTATCTGGAACAATCCAAAAAGGATGGCAAACCAGAACATTTTCATATCCGAGAAGTTAAATAGAAAAGTATTATTTTCTCTTACTGCAGGTATTACATCTGCTATCTTTACCCCAAATACCACACCGGGGAAAGCGGCCATGACAAAAGACCCCAGTCCCAGGAAGAATATAAGGTTCAGGTATCCTTTCATTTTTGGAAGGAACCGTTTTCCCAACAGTCCCAATATCATGAACACCACGCCGTATCCCATGTCTCCCAGGCAGAACCCGAAGAAAAGCATGTAAAAAGGAGCGAAGTAAGGGGTCAGGTCCAATTCATCGTAACGGGGAAGCATGTACAAATCCCCAATGGGTTCGAACAATCGGGTATACCAATTGTTTTTCAGCTTGATGGGCGGATTGTCTTCACTTTCTGCAGGAGCGCTTATATAGTATAGACTCTGGGAGTTCAGAAAAGCTTCCAGTTCTTTTGTTTTTTCAGTAGGTACAAAACCTGTTAGCAGATCAATATGATCTTCCACTTCTTTCCGGGCAGCAGCATTGGCCAGGTATAAGTCCAGATGCGTAGATATTTCAGCTGCATGATTTTTCAAAAGACCGGTGTGATCCGACAAAGCTTCCAGTCTGGATACCGTCGATGCAAAAGCGGTTTCTTTTTCCTGAAGTCTTTCCTGCAACTTGTCGTAAGATACAGATGGAAAACTGACTTCATTTCCCGGAAAATCATAAGATTCTCCCTCAACCTCCAGAACGATGAAATAGGCTTGTCCGTCAACACGGTTTACTATATGGAGGGGAAATTTTTCCTCCAGGGCAGCAGTGATTTTTTTAACCGGTTGTACATAGGCATGGATGGTCAAGCCCATATTGCGGAGCTTGTCCAGGTCTTCTTGTGTAAATGAGCCCCAGGGTTCAGCCTGGTCAATATGTTCTTTGAGAACGTTGATTTCGTTACGTAAAGTCTCTTTTTCCGTAAACAACCTGGTAGCCTCGTCCAGAAGCGAAGATCCGTCACCTTCAAAGGGTAAAACCTCTTTTTGGGCCTTTTCTTTGGCTACCTGTTTCAGGCGGCCGACAGTCTGGGTTATCCGGACAAGCTGGTTTGTCATTTCTTTGGAATGCTCATCCACGGCTTTTTCCTGTCGGTTGATATCTACCATCCCCAAATCCTGTAACTTTTGCAGGAAGTCCTTAGTCTGCTCGCTGAGCAAAACAAAAGAATATTTTGTCATCCGGGTTATCATAGTTCTTCCTCCTGTTCCTGATGGCGTGTTTTCACAATCTTCTGACTGGCTTTGGACAGTGTTTCTTCATCTTCCATGAACCGTTTGATCTTACGAATGGCTTCCTGGTACCCCGGTATCTGTACTTTTTCGTAAAGGTTTACCTTTTGGGTGGTTTTTTTACGCGCAAAATCCAGTAAATTCTTTTTCTCCAGGAATATTTCACTTTCAATACCAATCTGGGCCAGATCTTTCAGGATCTGTACACCCTGGGCATACCATTGCGGTTGAGAAAACAGGGAAAAAGGCTGCACTTCAAAAATAACCTCCTTTAGGGCGGGAGTCTTAATGCCGGCGATCTTGACGATTTCCAGTTCCACGTCTTTTACGGATATCAGCCCCGGTGTGAATTCATTCCACAGGGCTGCCATGTTCCTGTATGAAGATAAGGTCTTGTCCAGTTCTTCCAACAACTCGTCCGAACGTTGTTTGGCACGTTTTACCTCCGCACGCAAGGCACTTTCCTTGTTCTTAAGCGTAGGGAGTGCTTTCTGCCTTATCTTGAGTTGTTTTCCCAGGGCAGTCAGCGACGTTTTATTAAACTGGTATTTAATGGCCATACTTATTCTGTTTATTCTTCTCCTTTTGGCCAGTATTGATCAATCAGATCTTCACGGATACTGACTTCTTCTTTGCTGAAATACCGGGCAAACAATTTCCAGGTACGTTCCAACATTTCCGTAATGTTAATATTTACGTCAATGGACAACAGTTGGAGGGAATACTCTTTGGCAAAATCCAGCGCACGCAAATCGTAGTCACTCAAATCAAAACCGTTCTCCAGTTTTGTTTTTGCGTCTGCAGCGTCCGCATAAAGGCGGATGGCCGTATTCATCACCTGGTTGTGGTCTTCCCGGGTTTGTTTGCCTATAACCAGCTGTTTTAGACGGGAAAGCGAACGGAAGGGGTCAACAATAACTTTACCTGTATCGGAATCATGACGCAGGAAGAGCTGTCCTTCCGTGATGTAGCCCGTATTATCTGGAATGGCGTGCGTAATGTCACCACCGTTCAAAGTGGTTACGGCAATGATGGTAATGGAACCGCCACTGGGCAACAAAACCGCTTTTTCATAGATCTTTGCCAGATCCGAGTAAAGAGAACCGGGCATGGAATCTTTGGAAGGGATCTGGTCCATACGGTTGCTGACAATACTGAGCGCATCTGCATACAAAGTCATGTCTGTAAGCAATACAAGTACTTTTTCGTTTTTATCTACGGCAAAATATTCGGCTGCAGTCAAAGCCATGTCCGGGATAAGCAACCGCTCTACCGGGGGATCGTCTGTAGTATTGACAAAGCTGATGATCTTGGAGAGTTTTCCGGCATTTTCAAAAGATTGACGGAAATACAGGTAATCGTCGTTTGTCAGACCCATTCCTCCCAGGATGATCTTGTCTACATCTGCCCTCAGCGCAACAGTGGCCATGACTTGGTTATAAGGCTGGTCAGGGTCGGCAAAAAACGGAATTTTCTGACCGGAAACGAGCGTGTTATTTAAATCGATGCCTGCAATCCCGGTAGGGATGAGCTGAGAAGGCTGTTTTCTTTTGAAAGGATTTACCGAGGGGCCTCCGATCTCGCGGTGTTCTCCTTCCACCTGGGGACCTCCGTCAATGGGGTTGCCGTATGCGTTGAAAAAACGCCCGGCCAGGTGATCGCTCACATTGAGTGACGGGGCTTCTCCCCAGAAAACCACTTCCGAGTTGGTCGCAATTCCTTCTGTGCCTCCGAATATCTGTAAGGTGACGCGGTCTCCGTTGATCTTTACTACCTGGGCCAGCCGGCCGTCCACGGTGGCCAGTTCGTCATTGGTAACGCGTTGGGCGTTCAAAACAACGGTAGCCTTTGTGATTCCTTCTAAACGTGTGTATATGCGTTGAAAAGCTTGTGCCATATTTGTATTGTTATGCCTGTACCTCTTGGGTCAGTAGTTCTTCAATTTCGGTTTCGTAACGTTTGAAATCTTCGGATTCGTATTCCGAGTAATTCATCTGGCGGAAAATATTGATCATTTTCTTGAAATATGTGGAGCATTCTTCAAAATCTTCAAATGCATAGTTCCTGCGGCAAACGTCAATTACTTTGGAAAACATATATTTCTGACGTTCCATGGGAGTAGATGCATCTACATCGTCAAAAGCATCCTGTTGAAGGATAATGAAATCAATCAATTCAGATTTCCAATAACTGACGTGGTAATCCAGGGGAACTCCGTCGTCTCCCAGAATGTTGATCTGCTCGTAGGCTTCTTTCCCCCGTCTTACAAAATTCTTTCCTTCCCAAACCATGTCAATCCAGTCTTCACCCACCTTCTCAGTATAGTATTTCATAATTTCGGGGTATTCCAGGTATTTGGAATAACTTTCCATGGGATCCACGGCCGGATAACGTTTTCTGTCCGCACGGTTCTGAGACAGAGCGTAGAAACACCGGGTTGCCTTCTGGGTGGATTCGGTTACGGGTTCTTTCAAATTACCCCCGGCAGGAGATACGGTTCCTATGAAAGTTACCGAACCTGTCTGCCCGTTGTTCAGCGTTACAATACCTGCCCGTGCATAAAAATTAGCAATAATGGCCGAAAGGTCCATGGGGAAGGCATCCTGTCCGGGAAGCTCTTCCATACGGTTACTCATTTCGCGTAAAGCCTGTGCCCAGCGGGAAGTGGAATCTGCCAGCAAAAGGGCTTTGTGTCCCATGGCACGGTAATATTCACAAATGGTCATGGCTGTATAGACAGAAGCTTCACGGGCCGCCACAGGCATGTTGGACGTATTGCAAATGATGGTGGTCCTGTCCATCAGGTGTCTTCCGGTGCGCGGGTCTATGAGCTTGGGAAACTCGGCAAATATTTCCACCACTTCATTGGCACGTTCCCCGCAGGCGGCCATCACAATGATGTCGGCCTCGGCTTGTTTTGCCAAAGCGTGCTGGAGCACGGTCTTTCCGCAACCGAACGGTCCCGGGATGAACCCGGTCCCACCCTCGGCCATGGGATTAAAGGTGTCAATGGTCCGTACCCCGGTTTCAAGGACTTTATAGGGTCTGGGTTTTTCTTTATAAGCGGTGACGGCTCGTTTTACCGGCCATTTTTGCACCATGGTGACATCGTGTGTTTTCCCTTGGGAGTCTTTGAGTAAGGCAATTTTTTCGTCTACCGTGTAGGAGCCTTCTTTAGTAATTTCCTGTACGGTATAGGTATCTGTCATGACGAAAGGCACCATGATCTTGTGGACCATCCAGCCTTCCATGACTTCTCCCAGCCAGTCCCCGGCAGTAACCGTGTCCCCTTTTTTTGCCAGGGGCTTGAAATCCCATTTTGCTTCCCTGTCAATAGGTTCGGTATATTCGCCTCTTTTCAGGAATACACCTTCCATGGTGGCCAGGTTATTCTGTAGCCCGTCGTAATTACTGGAAAGCAGGCCGGGACCCAGTTGAACTTCCAACATATGTCCTTCAAAGGTCACATGATCTCCAACACGCAATCCGCGAGTGCTTTCATACACCTGGGCAGAAGCAATGTTTCCCGTAACTTTGATTACTTCCGACATCAAACGGGTGTCTCCCAAGTGGATGAAGCAAATTTCATTTTGGGCAACCGGTCCGTCTACTTCTATGGTAACCAGATTGGCTATAATGCCTTTTACTTTTCCGGTGGTTTGTGTTTGCATAATTATTGTTTGTCTGCTTTGTATGTGCCTTTTACTTCTTCTACCAGTTCCCTGAACAACCTGGTTCCTGTTTCTTTGTCCAGTTTTGCCCAACGTGCCACCAGGGAGGCCTTGAGTAAAAAAGCAAGTATAACATCTATATCAAAATAATGAAATGTGGTCAGTTCCGTAGCTTTTTCCCAGCGGAGCATGTCCGATTTCTGTTCCCTTTGCACGGGATCTTTCAATTGCATGATCTTATGCAATGCAGCCGAATAAGGGGTCAGGTACTCCAGCTCAAAATCTTCTGCTTTGGAAACGGATAATTGCGCTGTAATCGGGTTCTCACCTACCAGGCTGGATTTGATATCCCGACCGTATTCCCTGGCCGTGTAGGCGGCAATGATGTTCCGGATATCCTGATCAAAGGAAAAATAGCCACTGATGAAAGCATTGTTGCAATTCTTTGCCGCACGGTAAAAACGGGAATGCATGTACTTGCTTTCCAATCCTTTTATGAGCCAGTCCAGCTGGCGGTTGTCTTTTTTACTCAGCAAAGAGCGTAGCGTACCGGTCAGCCCTTCCAGATCAAAGCTCCCGGACTGAAAGTCCAAAGCCAGCTGTGGCAATCCGGCAACAATGAATTCATAGTTATTCGCCATAAAGTAATTCTTGAGTCCTTGGACTAACGTACTTGTTGAAGAGGGCCATGAAATCCTTGTCGGAGAAACGTATCTGGTACCCTCCTTCGGCAGGTCCAATAATAAAACCGTTTTCCATGTCCTGATTGAATGTGACTTTCAGGTTTTTTTCAAAGATTTTGGAAGTCTGGGATTTTAGGAATTCAGTGAATGATTTTTGTTTTTCTTTGGGAAGAACCAGTTCCAGATCCATGGACGCGGCATCTTCAGGTTTAAAAGCATTTATCAGGGTTTTTATGATATCCTGAATAAATGCATCATCTTCCATGGCTTTCCGGGTAGGACTTTCAAGCGATTTGAGAACAACAAGGTTTTCTATTTGTTTTTTCAGGGAAGACATGGTATGACGGGAAGCCATCTTGATCTCGTTTTCTACCTGCTCCTTATGTTCGGCAGCTTCTTTTTCTGCCCGCTCTACCATCCAGGTGGCTTCTTTTTTTGCCTTTTTTACAATGGCATCAGCTTCTTCCCTGGCTTTTGCAATGATCTCTTCTGCCTGGTCTTTGCCTTTAGCCAGACCTTCCTGGTAAAGCTTGTTAGTCAGTTCTTGCAGTTTGTTTTCCATATAATTTTTGAATGGTCAATAATATTTAAGATAAGAATCCCAGCAAAATTCCTGCCGCAACTGCCGAGCCTATCACTCCGGCGACGTTTGGTCCCATGGCGTGCATCAGCAGGTGGTTGGAACGATCGTAAGACAAACCGACATTTTCAGATACACGTGCCGAGTCGGGAACGGCCGAAACACCTGAATTGCCTATCAGGGGGTTGATCTTGTTGCCTTGTTTCAGGAACAGGTTCATTAGTTTTACAAATAATACCCCGGCGGTTGTAGCTACAACAAAAGATAAGGCACCCAGTCCGAAGATGAGAATGGAATCCAGCTGCAGGAATTTGTCTGCTTGTGTGGAACAGCCTACTGTCAGCCCAATAAGGATGGTGACAATATCCACCAGCGGTCCGCGTGCAGTTTCCGCCAGGCGTCTTGTCACTCCGCTTTCTTTCAGCAGGTTGCCAAAAAACAACATACCCAGAAGGGGAAGGCCCGAAGGAACTATGAATGCGGTAAGCAACAGACCCACAATAGGGAATACGATCTTCTCCAGCTTGGAAACAGCCCTGGGCGGTTTCATTCTGATAAGACGTTCTTTTTTGGTGGTGAGCAAACGCATAATGGGAGGCTGGATTACGGGGACAAGAGCCATATAGGAATACGCAGAAACGGCGATGGCTCCCATAAGATCCGGAGCGAGCCTGGACGACAGGAATATGGCCGTTGGTCCGTCAGCGCCTCCAATTATGCCAATGGCACCGGCAGCACTCGGTTCAAAGCCCAGTGAAAGGGATATGGCGTAAGCGGCAAAAATCCCGAATTGTGCCGCTGCCCCGATAAGAAGCAGTTTGGGATTGGATATCAGTGCAGAGAAATCCGTCATGGCCCCGATCCCCAGGAATATCAGGGGAGGGTACCATCCTTTTTGTACCCCGTGGTAAAGGATATTCAAGACAGATCCTTCTTCATATATGCCTACGTTCAAACCGGCGAAAAGCGGAATATTGCCTATGATCATACCAAAACCAATGGGGATGAGCAACAGCGGTTCCCATTCCTTTACAATGGCCATGGTAATAAAAATTATACCTATGCATATCATCAGGATATGCTGGTAGGTGGCATTGGCAAAACCCGTATATTCCCAGAACTGTTGGAGGTTGTTTAATATTTGATCCATATTAGTTCATTATTATCAGGGGAGCTCCTTCCAGTACGGAATCTCCTTTGTTCACTTTTATTGATGCCACCACTCCGTCTCTTTCGGCTTCAATGTTGTTCTCCATCTTCATAGCTTCCAGTACTATCAGTTTTTGTCCTGCCTTGACCGTATCGCCTTCCTTGACACTAACTTCAAGAATAACTCCCGGAAGCGGTGAGTTTACCGTATAGGAATTGCCGGAGGCGCTTTTTGGACTGCTGTGAGAAGCTTTGGCAGTAGAGGGAGCAGCCGCACGCTGTGCCCGGGGAGCAGGCGCAGGAGTGGATTTTTTCAAAGGTTTATCAATGGTGACCTGGAAAGGGGTTCCATTCACTTCCACCTCGGCCAGTGTTTCTTCCAGCTCGTTTATGACAACGTTGTAACTGTTCCCGTTGATTATCAGATTATATTCTTTCATAGCGCAATGTGTTATCGGTATTATTTCTTTCTCATTACAGGGGGTTTTCTCATGGAATGGAATTTAGAGCTCCAGGGAGCATAATTCCTTCTGACCTGTTCTATGGTAAGGATGGTATTTTCAATATCGTGGACTTCCGTTTCGTTGGCGTATAAATGCAACGCCATGGAAATGGCAGCGAATGTCTCGCCGGATGTTTCGGCCAGAGATACTTTTTTGGCTTTATTCTTATGGTATGCATCTGCTTTTTTCTGTGACCAGCGCAATGCAATGTTCCCCGTGCCCTTAAAGACCAGAAATAAAATAACAAGCGAAGAAAAGACCACTGTCATTGCCATGATAGCCATGATCCAGCCATACGGATCAGTCTCTTTCATTTTTTCACTGCTTGACAAGCCATCCAGTGAATGGTTGTTGGTACTGGGTGAGGTACGTGAAAGTACGCCCCATCCCGTGTTGTCGGATTCCGGTCCGTATGCACCTTCTCCGTCTACAAGACGTCCGAAAGATTGGTTGGGTTGTAACTCTTCGGGAACGGTAACCATATCCAAAATGGTACTGCCGTCGCTGCTTGTAAGTATGAGCACCTTGGATGCATCCAGGGTGAAATTCACATGGAAAGAACCCCGGTGGGGTTTGTTGTCTGCCCAGAACAGAATGTGTTGCCTGGGTTTGATCTTTGTAAGGATGTCTCCCCGGGGAATGGTATACATTTTTAAGTTATCGGGATCGTTACTCAGGTAACAACCGCCAATGTCCACGGTGCCGTATCCTGTATTGAATATTTCAAACCAGCCGTTGTGTTCTCCAAAATTATCCTGGTAATCATTTGTATTGACAACAAGTAATTCGTTTAACTTCAGGTCGGTCATGCTCTGTCCCTGAAGTGCAAAAGGAAAGAGAACAAAAAACCCGGCAAGTATGAATGTAATATATCGTTTCATGCAATGTTGGGTTTTATAAGGGAAGGTTGTCGTGTTTTTTGGGAGGAAGGCTTTGTTTTTTTGTAGCCAGAAGCTGCAAAGACCTGATGATCCTGAAGCGTGTATTCCTCGGTTCAATGATATCGTCAATATAACCGTAACGTGCCGCATTGTAAGGATTGGCAAAAGTGTCACGGTATTCTTTTTCTTTTTGTTCTACAAAGAGTGCCGGGTCGTCGGCCTGGGCCATTTCTTTGCCGTACAGAACTTCAATGGCTCCGGAAGGGCCCATTACGGCAATTTCAGCGGAAGGCCATGCGTAGTTCAGATCCCCGCCAAGGTGTTTGGAGCTCATTACAATATAGGCTCCTCCGTATGCTTTTCTTAGAATTACGGTGATCTTGGGAACGGTCGCTTCTCCATAGGCATACAACAATTTGGCACCATGCAGGATGACGCCCCCGTATTCCTGGTGCGTTCCCGGCAGGAAACCCGGAACGTCTACCAGTGTTACCAGGGGAATGTTGAAAGCGTCGCAAAAACGCACAAAACGGGCAGCTTTACGCGATGCATTGATATCCAGTACTCCGGCCAGCACCCGTGGCTGGTTGGCAACAATACCAACGGAAGTTCCGTTAAAACGGGCAAATCCCACAATTACGTTGGTGGCATACTCTTTATGTACTTCCAGGAATTTTCCGTCATCTACCAAAGTATGTATGATCTCAAACATATTGTAAGGTTTGTTGGGACTGTCGGGAATGATATCGTTGAGTGAATCGTCCAGACGGTCAATGGGATCAATACATTCAAAACGGGGTGGTTCCTCCATGTTGTTTTGAGGAATATAACTAAGCAACTCACGAATAAGTTCCACGCCTTCTTCTTCTGTATCCACGGCAAAATGGGCCACTCCGCTTTTACTGGTATGAACGTTGGCTCCGCCTAATTCTTCCTGCGTGACATCTTCTCCGGTTACCGTTTTAACCACTTTGGGTCCGGTAAGGAACATATAGCTGGAACCTTTCATCATGATGGTGAAATCTGTCAGGGCAGGGGAGTAAACCGCTCCTCCGGCACAGGGCCCGAAAAGAGCAGATATCTGCGGTATCACTCCGGATCCCAGGATATTGTTCTGGAAAATATCTCCGTAGCCTGCCAAAGCATTGACGCCTTCCTGGATGCGTGCACCTCCGGAATCGTTGATCCCGATAAGGGGTGCTCCCACTTTCATGGCTTGTTCCATGACTTTGCAGATTTTCATAGCCATGGTTTCTGAAAGGGACCCTCCAAAGACAGTGAAATCCTGGGCGAAAACATAAACAAGCCTTCCGTCTATGGTTCCGTACCCCGTCACTACACCGTCACCCAGGATGGTTTTTTCTTGCATCCCAAAATTATCACAACGGTGGGTGACAAACATGTCAAATTCTTCAAAACTGCCTTCGTCCAGAAGCATTGCAATGCGTTCACGTGCGGTACATTTTCCTTTTTCGTGTTGTGCATCTATGCGTTTCTGACCCCCTCCCAGGCGGGCTTTTTCGCGGAGTTGCGTCAACCCCTTGATTTGTTCCAACTGATTGCTCATTTTATTATTTAATATTGTATAGTTATTCGGGATTTTCACATAATTCTGTCAGTACCCCTAAAGTGTCCTTGGGATGCAGGAATGCTATGTGCAGTCCTTCGGCGCCTTTACGGGGATTTTTATCTATCAGGCGAATCCCGTTTTGAGACAGCTCATCCAGGTTCTCCTGCAAACCTTCAGTGGCAAATGCAATGTGATGCACGCCTTCTCCTTTTTTTTCCAGGAATTTACCTATGGGACCCTCAGGGTCGGTACTTTCAAGCAATTCCACTTTTGTCTGCCCGACTTTAAAAAAAGCAGTCCGGACTTTTTGGTCCTGAACTTCTTCTATGGCGTAACATTTCAATCCGAGTTTTGATTCGTAGAAAGCAATGGCCGATTCCAGTGATCTGACAGCAATGCCTATGTGTTCAATATGTTTTATCTTCATTTATCTTCGGATTTTTGTACAAAGAAAAATTAAAATTCAATCCTGCAAAAATAGGAAATTTATCTGAAACGGATAGCATAATGATAGATTCTTTATATTTGCAAACATATATGAAAAGTATATACCGGCCCAAAAATTACTCAGGATTTTCTTACTTTTTTTTATTGACCAAAAGGTTGTCTTTGGTCTTGCTTTTTTTACTACTCAGCAGATTAGCATTTTACCTTTACAATCAATCTTTTTTTCCGGGGATTGAATGGGAAAATCTGATGATTATTTTCCGGGGCGGTATACGTTTTGATTTATCGGCTCTTTTCTATTTGAACGGTATTTACCTGCTGCTGGCACTATTGCCTTTCCCGTTTGTTTTTTCAGATCTGTACCAGTATTTTTTGAAGGTCGTTTTTATTCTTTTCAATGCTGCGGGATTCTTTTTTCAATTGTTTGACTTCATTTTTTTTAGAACCAGGTTAAGAAGAATTGATTTCACTTTTTTTAATGAATTTGCCGGTGATCAAAACCTGGTGCACGTTTTTTTGGAGGGGATTCGTCAATACGTACTGTTTTTCTTTCTGTGGGTATTGTTGGTTGTTGTGATATGGTTCCTTTACGGTCGGGTGAAGTTTCCGTCAAGACCCCTTTTTACTTTTCGTTTTTTTGCATTCAGAACGGTTGTTCTCTGTTTGGTGTTGTTGGCCGGAGTGGCTGCTATCCGTGGAGGAACGGACCGGACCACCAGGCCGATAACCCTGGGCAATGCCACCGCATATGTTTCCCGGCCAATGGAAGCAGCCATCGTGCTGAACACCCCTTTTTGCATCATCCGTACCCTGGGAAAGAGCAACGTTGAAAAATTGGGATTTTTCCCGGACCCCAATCAGATGTCCCGTATTTATTCCCCGGTTCACATAAAAGATAGTACACGAACAATTCTGGAGCAACAGACCACTCCTAAAAATGTGATTGTTTTCATTCTGGAAAGTTTTTCCAGGGAATACATAGGGTATTTGAATCCTGCAAACAGGGAGACATTCACTCCGTTTCTTGACTCTTTGATGTCCCAGTCACTGACCTGTTCATTGGCTTATGCCAACGGAAGAAAATCCGTGGATGCCATCCCGTCCGTATTGGGTAGCATACCCAGCCTGGAACAGTCATTTGCTCTTACACCTTATGCACTGAATCGTGTAGAAGGGTTGGGGAATGCGTTGAAGAAAGCAGGCTACCATACTTCTTTCTTTCACGGGGCTCCCGAAGGGTCCATGGGCCTGGACGGCATGTCCCGTCATTTTGGATTTGATCATTATTACGGTAAGGACGCTTTTGCCGACAACAGTCAGTTTGACGGCTACTGGGGGATATGGGATGAGCCTTTCCTGCAGTTTTTTGCCCGTACACTGGATTCATTTCCGCAACCTTTCGCATCTGCGGTGTTTACCATTTCTTCTCACCATCCCTTTGTCATACCCAAAGAATACGAAGGTGTTTTTCCCCGGGGCACCCTTCCGGTGCACCAATGCATAGGGTATGCCGATTATGCGCTGAAACGTTTTTTTGAAACCGCAAAAGGACGGTCGTGGTATAATAATACATTATTTGTCCTGGTAGCAGATCACGGTACTTTTTCTTTGATAAATCCGGATTACCAAACAGATATAGAAAGCATGGCTGTTCCTGTGGTATATCACGATCCCTCGGGCGTCCTGGCTGAAAAAGGACGGGTATATGACCGGTTCACCCAACAGATTGACATCATGCCTACTTTGCTGGACATGCTGGATCATCCGTATTCCTTTTTTGCATTCGGAAGGAGTATATTGGACACGCTTACTACGCCGTTTGTCGTAAATTACCCTTCCGGATGGAATATACTCAGGGATGAAAAAGAAAAAGAGCCCTCCAATGAGCTCTTTTTAAAAGCTTTCCGTCAGCAATACAATAACAGGCTGGTGGAAGACCGGCTTACAACAGAAGATTAAGACATGTTGGTATAGACGTTTTGAACGTCATCGTCTTCTTCTATACGTTCCAGCAATTTATCTATGTCCGCTTTTTCTTCGGGGGACAATTCTTTCATTTCTCCGTTCACAATGCGGTCAAAACCTCCGCTGACCAGTTCCAGATCCTTTTCTTCAATGTATTTTTGCAGGGAACCGTAAGATTCAAAACTGCCGTAGATCACAATCTCTTCTTCTTCTTCCTCGTCCATGAAGACTTCTTCTCCTCCGTAATCTATCAGTTCCAGTTCCAGCTCTTCCAGGTCAACGGGATCCTTTGATTTGACATGAAATACACACTTGTGATCAAACATGAATTCAACACTCCCTGATGTACCCAGGTTTCCGCCTGCTTTATTAAAATAGGAACGGATATTTGCCACTGTCCGGGTAGTATTGTCTGTGGCGGTTTCAATCAGAACGGCAATGCCATGTGGCCCGTATCCTTCATATACGACTTCCTTGTAATCTCCCTTGTCTTTTTCATCGGCTCTGCGAATGGCCCTTTCAATATTGTCTTTGGGCATGTTCTCTGAGCGGGCGTTCTGAATGATGGCCCGCAGGCGGGGATTGTTTTCAGGGTCTGTGCCGCCTTGTTTGGCCGCTATGGTCAATTCTTTGCCCAGGCGGGTAAAGGTGCGGGACATGTTGCCCCAACGTTTAAGTTTTCTTGCCTTCCTGTATTCAAATGCCCTTCCCATAGATCACGTTTTTTATTTTTCCGTAAGGATTTCCAGGCGTGAAATGTATTTGTCAATTTCCACTCCCTCAATGGTCTGTGGATATTGATCCTTAATGGTTTTGTACATTTCCATGGCACCGGCATAATCTCCCTTTTCTTCCAGAAGGATACCGGCCTTTTTATAGTACGTTGCTGCGTAAGCATTATCCTTGTACAGAGCTGCTTTTTTGTACCACGACAGCGCGTTGTCAAGATCGTCAAGGCCTGCATAGGCATCTCCAATGTTGCAATAAGCGCGTGCCTGAATGATCTCATCTCCGGATTTGTATTTACTCAGGTATTCAATTGCCTGCTGGTAATTACCCAAATGCAGTTCACTGACCCCGGCATAAAAATATACAACCTTTCCCGGGAGCGCCTTGTATTCGTCAATAATATCCTTAAAACCCAGTATGTTCCCGTCTCCGTTAAGGGCCAGATCAAAAGAATCCGCCCTGAAATAACTTTCTGCAGGGAACATTTGTGCCAGGGCTTCCTGGCGGCGCGGTTGCCGGATAAGTTTCACATATCCGAAACCAAGGCCCAGCAGGACCAAAATACCCGTGGCGGAATAGATCAGATGTTTTTTGTACTTTGCCAGAAATTCTTCTGTTTTGCTGATAGCTTCGGCAACTGCTGCCGGATCTTCTTTCTTCTGTTTATGCTTTGCGCTGGTATTCTTTTTTGACATAGGTCTTTGTTTTGAGGCGGCAAATATACGTAAAATTTGCTATGTTTGCATACTTGTTGAACGAATCTCTATGTATTTATCCCGATTGTTGCTCTCTCATTTTAAAAACATTGATGAAGCATCTTTGACCTTTTCCCCGGGCATAAATGTTTTATACGGTGATAACGGGGAAGGAAAGACCAATTTACTGGACAGCCTCTATTACCTGAGTGTCTGTAAAAGCTCCGTGGGCATACCGGACCGGGATGTCATAGGATACGATCATCAGGATACCACACTTTTTGGGGAATACGTCATGGGGAATGCCCTGACAGAAAAAATTTCCTGTACCGTTAACCGTCAGGGAGACAAAATATTCAAAAGGAACGGAAAACGTTACGAGAAATTATCGGCACACGTTGGTCTTATCCCGGTGGTCATGGTTTCGCCCCAGGATACTTCACTGGTATACGGTTCCGGGGAAGAACGCCGCAAATACCTGAATTTTCTTCTTTCACAAACAGAGCCGGATTACCTGCAGACCGTCCTGGAATACAAGAAACTGCTTCACCAGAGGAACAAACTCCTTAAATCAGAACACATTCCCGGGGATGTAATGGAAGCCCTGGATAACTCTTTATCTGTACGTGCAGATATGATATATAAGAAAAGGAAAGAATTGTGCGGTTTGCTCCACCCTCATGTGATCAATTATTACAGACTGCTATCGGCTGGAAAAGAACAAGTGGACCTGAGGTATGATTCGGACCTGAATCACGAAGACATGGCCGGTCTTTTGAAAAAAAACCGGCAGAAAGACAGGATGCTGCAATATACGGGAACGGGGATACAGCGTGACGACGTGCAATTCTCCCTTGAAGGACATCCCTTGAAAGTATGCGGTTCGCAGGGACAACAGAAAACGTATCTGCTTGCGCTAAAGCTGGCTCAGTTCGCATTGATACGGCAAATGAAGGAACTGGCTCCCGTTCTTTTGCTGGACGATGTTTTTGATAAACTGGATGCCCGGCGGGTTTCCCATTTGCTGCATCTTGTGGCGGAGGATGGTTTTGGCCAGATATTTCTGACAGATAGCAATAAGGTAAGGATAGAGGAGCTGATCCAAGCCCTGGGAGGTCCCCATAGCATATACAGTGTAAAAGGAGGCGTTTTTACTCATGAAAAGACAAAAGACTAAAACATTGCAAGAAGTATTGGACCAGACCCTGGAAGAAACCGGTTTGAGGGAAGGGCTGGAAACGCTGCGTTTACATCATGCCTGGGATGAGCTCATAGGCGAAACGGCGGCTCGCGAATGCGGAGAGCGTTCTTTCCGTGACGGGGTTTATACCGTCAGGGTCAAGTCTTCCGTTTTGCGTTGCCAGTTGGATATGCAGAAAACCTTTCTGATGGGTAAACTGAATGCCGGAATGAAGAAAACTGTTGTCAGGGAACTCATCATACGTTGACGGTGAACAGTATACCATATATTATAGCAGACGACCAGGTCCCTTTTTTGGAAGGCATTCCTTCCCGGTTGGCCAGGATAGAACGACTTCCCGGACATCTGATTTACAAAGAAGCCATTTCTGCAGCCGATGCACTGGTTGTCCGCACCAGGACCCGTTGCGATGCCTCCCTGCTGGAAGGCAGTTCCGTTTCTTTTGTCGGTTCTGCCACAATAGGTACGGATCATATTGACATCCCGTATTGCAAATCACATGGAATAAAAGTAGTCAATGCACCCGGTTGTAATGCCGGGGCAGTCATGCAATACGTTTTCACAGCACTGGTGGCATGGGCTGCAAAGAGAAACACGGATCTTTGCGGCAAAACGCTGGGGGTTGTGGGTGTGGGAAATGTGGGGAAAAAAGTGGTTCGCCTGGCAGAATACCTGGGTATGAAAACCCTTTTGAACGATCCTCCGCGCGCTCTTGCCGAGGGCTCCGCCGGTTTTGTTGATCTGCCCTTTTTGCTTAAGCATGCCGATATCGTAACCCTGCACGTCCCCCTTGCTCCGGATACACGAGGTATGGCAGACCGGATATTTTTTTCTTCCCTGAAGAAAGGTGCCTGCCTGGTGAATACATCCAGAGGTGAGGTGGTGGACGAAGCGGCATTGAAAGATGCTGCAAGCGATTTGGGAGGCATCATCCTGGATGTCTGGCAGAACGAACCCCATATTGATATGGAAACCCTTCAACTCACAGATGTTGCCACACCTCATATTGCCGGTTATTCACTGGAGGGAAAGAGAAATGCCTCACAAACAGTGATTCGTGCACTGGCAGAGCATTTTGGGTGGAAAGGACTGGAGGATCATATCATAACATTACCTTCTCCCGGAACGGTACCTCCCCATTTGCTTTTCACGCAATGTTTTCCTATATTTGTAGAAGATAAACAGTTGCGCAATGCTCCGCACCAATTTGAAGCATTCAGAAAAGCATATGTTTACCGCAGGGAATGGACACCGGAACAATACAGGCAATTGACTCTATGTTTACCAAAAAGGATCTGGAATTCATTGAACGCAACGGATTGACGCTCAATGATATTGAATCGCAACTGCATATTTTTTCCCGGGGTATTCCACCCCTTGACATAATCGGTCCCGCAGTTCCCGGCAACGGAATTGTATGTCTTGACAAAGCAGAACAGGAAGAACTGGTTGACCGTTACGAACTGTGGAACGGCAGCCGTATCAAATTTGTTCCCGCATCCGGAGCCGCCAGCCGTATGTTCAAGGACCTGTTCACGGCAGCGGGTATGCTCAGGGATAATGAAAAGGCAGAACTGCCGGAAGCCGCACATACCTTCTTCAAACATCTTCGGGAATTTGCTTTTTATCCGCAACTTTCACGACTGAGAGGTTTTGACCCGGACAGTCCCGGGAGAGTCCTTACATTGTTGCTTGAAGATGAATGGTTGAATTACGGATCGTTGCCCAAGGGACTGATCCCCTTCCACAAATACCCGGAAGGGCCACGTACCCCGTTCGGGGAACACCTGGTGGAATCGGCGTTATGCGATACCCCGGCAGGGGATACGGTAAATGTTCATTTTACGGTTTCTCCGGAACACGAATCGCTGTTTGCCGGTCTTTTGGAAATAACCCGGGGAGATTTTGAAAAAAGGTTTGGGATGACACTCAATGTGTCTTTTTCCACCCAAAGTCCTTCCACCAACACCGTGGCCGTTGATATGCAAAACAGGCCGTTCCGCAGCAGAGACGGCTCCCTGGTGCTCAGACCGGGCGGCCACGGGGCCCTGTTGGAAAATCTGAACACCCTGACACAGGATATGGTATTTATCCGCAATATTGACAACGTCGTTCCGGAAGCACTGTTGGACCCTGTCATTCACTGGAGAAGAGTATTGGGCGGGTACCTGCTCAGATGCAGAAGGCAGGTATATAAATATATAGGTGAACTGAAAGATCATGCCGCTCCGTTACGTTTAAGGGAAATGGCCGACTTTTTAGAACAGACATTCGGTATTACCCATCCGCCCATGGAAGGCGAAGAGTTCCGTTCCTATTTGTTCTCAAAATTGAACAGACCTGTCCGGGTATGCGGCATGGTTCGTTCAACCGGTGAACCGGGGGGAGGCCCTTTCCGGGTGAAGGATAAAGATGGATCAGGATCTATGCAAATATTGGAAAGCGTACAATTGAACGGGAAGAAATTCAATGCTACGCATTTCAATCCGGTTGACATAGTCTGTTCTTTTAAAGATTACGACGGAAAGGTGTATCATTTACCTGATTTCAGGGACGATGACACAGGCTTTATTTCGCATAAAAGTCTGGAGGGAAGAGAGTTAAAAGCCTTGGAGCTGCCCGGATTATGGAACGGGAGCATGAGCGGATGGAATACGGCCTTTGTGGAAGTGCCGCTGAGTACTTTTAATCCCGTAAAAACGATAAATGATTTATTGAGAAAAGAGCATAATATTTGAAACCGTTGTGTTTGGTAGTTAAAAAAAGATTTTTAACTTTGCCATGACCTTTGAAATTTTAAACATTTAATCAATTATAGTACTATGGATGAATTAAAATTAATTATCGAGCAACTAATTGCCAATCCGGAAACCAACGGTGGATTTGCAATGATTCTTATGGTTATAGGAATGATTATTCCTTTCCTTCTTAGGCTTTTGTTCCCCGCCGAGAGCTAATATTTTATTGAAAGGAATATCCCGAAAATCCTTGAAAGAGTAGGGGGAGCCGCCGAAAATCCTTAAGAGTAGGCAAAAAAGATTAATCATTTAATTCGAATTAAAAATGGGTATCGTAGAAGTAATAACAGCAATTATCAACGATATGTGGATTGGCCTCCAAGAGATGGATGGTGGATTTATAATCGCATTTCTTGGGATTGGCGCAATTTTGCTGTCAGTAATTTCGGGCATCGTCAGTTTATTACAAGACTAATTTATTGCAGAATAAATAAAAAGGCGGATCTGCTGCAGCAGATCCGCCTTTTTTGTATGTTGATTGTTGGTCTTTACTGATTGAAAATATCCGCCCAGCGGTATTGCTCCCGTTTTTTCCAATCCCCTTTGTGGTAGGCATAGCCGGCTATCAGGGGTACTACGGTCGTGGCCTCAGCATAAACCATTTGTTCGTGCACGGTGCTCACTTTCCCCCAGGAAGAGGCTTCTTTGAGCGTGGAACTGGAACAGGCTCCGTCCCGGACGTCGGCCACAGTGATCTGTATGGCGTATTGATGCATAGGCACATCCAAACCCTGGCATTCGGCGCATACTACCGTGTCCTGGGCAAAATTCTTGGGGACACCGCCTCCTACCATAAACAGTCCGCTTGTTTTGGCTTTGATCTTGATTTCAGTCAGTTCCCTGAAATCGGCAACTGAATCAATAGTCAGATAAGGTTTCCCTTCTTTTATGCGTTCCAATTGATGCATGACCAGTCCGAATCCCGCACTGCAGTCGGAAAAAGCTGGAACGAATATGGGAACGCCGTGTTCATAACAGGTCTGAATCAATGAATTTTTCTTTACCGAGTTTTCTTTCAGCCATTTACCGGTTTCCCATAAAAATTCCCTGGAAGAATAGGGACGGGGTTCCAGGCTGTCTGCAATCTTTTTGACGGTGGCATCACAATGCTGCAGTTCCTCTTCATCTATATAGGTATCGTAGATACGGTCAATGTATACACTGCGTAACATGCCGTCATCAACAAAGGGGGTGCCTTTGTAATGTTTGAATCCAAGGGCTTCAAAGAAGTCCATGTCAATGATGGAGGCTCCGGTGGAAACAATGCAGTCTATCATGTTGAACCGTACCATATCCACATATACCTGCATGCACCCGCCTGCACTGGAACTGCCTGCAAGGGTAAGCCAGTTGGTGCAGTCTTTGTCCCGTATCATCATCTGAAGAATGTCGGCTGCCCTTGCCGTGTCGCGTGAAGAAAAGGACATATTCCGCATGGAATCAATTATATCTGTAGAATTGATCTTAGTGATGTCAATGTGTTGAATGACATCCTTTAACAGGTCTTTTTTCTTTATAGTCATAACTGTATGATTTATATAACGCCTCAAAGGTAAGGCTTTAATTCAAAAAAATATTAATTTTGACGGATAATTCATTCCGTAACATTATGCAATTTTCACGTTTTATCAATGCCTTCAAGCGACTGGAAACGCCCTTTTATTTTTACGATCTGGACATCCTTGACCAAACCCTCAGAACCTACACAAAAAATCTCGTAAAGTACGGTTACAAAGCACATTATGCCATGAAGGCCAATGCTAATCCGCGTATTCTGGAGATCATTCAACGTTCCGGATTGGGGGCAGACTGCGTAAGCGGGAATGAAGTTCAACTGGCACTGGATATGGGCTTTGATCCGGAAACCATTGTATTTGCAGGTGTCGGAAAATCCGACAAAGAAATCCGTACCGCGTTGCAGGGAGGAATCTTTTCTTTCAACTGCGAATCGGTTCCGGAAATAAAGATCATCAACGAGCTGGCTGCCCAAACAGGAAAGATCGCCCGGATATCGCTCAGGTTGAATCCCAATATTGACGCACATACCAACAAGCACATAACCACAGGCAGGTCACGGGACAAGTTTGGCATCAGTGAATGGATGATGGATGATGTGTTGCAGGTGTTCTCTGAAAGTAAGAATATAAAGTTGATAGGCCTTCATTTCCATATAGGGTCACAGGTTACGGACATGAAAGTGTTTGAAATGTTATGCGATAAAGTGAATTATTTCCAACGCTGGTTCGAACAAAAGGAGATCCGTCTGGAACATATTAACCTGGGCGGAGGTGTTGCCGTGGATTATAAAAATCCGCTGGAGAATCTGTACAGTCCTTTTGAAACGTATTTTGAAACCATTAACAGGAACCTGGAATTGAGAAAAGGGCAGAAAGTGCACTTTGAACCGGGCAGGGCCCTTGTGGCACAATGTGGCTTTTTGATTTCCAGGGTTTTATATGTCAAGATTGGAAAAGGCAAGAAATTTGCAATACTGGATGCAGGGATGAACGATCTCATACGGCCGGCTTTGTACGGTGTACAGCATGCGGTTTGCAATTTTACATCTGCATCTGAAAAAACAGAAGTGTACGATGTGGTTGGTCCGGTTTGTGAATCGGCTGACCGCTTTGGACAGTCGGTGCGCCTGCCGGAAACATCGAGGGGAGACATGGTAGCCATTTGTACGGCCGGAGCTTACGGACAAGTGATGAGTATGCGTTACAACCAGCGGGAATTGGCACAGGCATACTACTCACCGGATTTATAGACTTTATGTATTTTAAAATATACCCTGACAATCCGCAGGACAGATTTATTGAACAGACAGTCTCCACCCTGCAAAGGGGAGGAATTGTCATATACCCTACAGACAGTGTTTACGGGATGGGTTGTTCCATTGAATATTTGGGGAGTGTACCGCGAATGGAGCGGATAAAGGGTTATTATACGCCATCCACCAGGTTGTCGTTTCTTTGTTATGACCTGTCGCAATTGTCTTCCTATTGCAGGCCAATGAGCAACAGCGTTTTTCGGATGATGAAAAAAAACCTGCCGGGACCTTATACTTTTTTATTGCAGGGAAACAGCCAGGTACCCAAAATGTTCAAAGGGAAAAAGCATACCGTAGGGATCCGTGTCCCGGACCATCCCATTTTACAACAGATCCTCAGGGAGCTGGGCGTTCCCATTATATCCACTTCATTGCCCTGGGACCCTGCGGAACCGGAATACGGATACGAACCGGACCTGATCAATGAACGGTTTGGCGAGTTGGTGGACATTGTAATAGACGGAGGAACCGGGGGACAGGACCCCTCGGCAATTATTGATTGTACGGGCCCCGAACCTTTAATTATCCGGGAAGGCCCAAAACCATTACTTGATAAATAAATTTTTTATATGTTTGAGAATCTGACGGAAAGACTGGAACGATCATTTAAATTGTTGAAGGGTGAGGGAAAGATCACCGAAATTAACGTGGCGGAAACCCTTAAGGATGTGCGCAGGGCATTGCTGGATGCAGACGTCAGTTACAAGGTGGCAAAAACGTTTTGTGACCAGGTCAAAGAAGAGGCTATGGGACAGGACGTGCTCAAGTCGGTGCGTCCCGGACAGATGATGACCAAAATTGTTCACGACCGCCTGGTTGATTTGATGGGAGGCGATGCCTCGGGGATCAACGTCAAAGGAAATCCGGGGATTGTGCTGGTTGCGGGACTGCA
>Ga0209203_1000171_pt1 | contig 56256 bp, 45 predicted proteins | sample AD_UKC109_MetaG_FD_184423 | JGI IMG/M metagenome (GOLD analysis project Ga0209203, IMG submission 184423) | Active sludge microbial communities of municipal wastewater-treating anaerobic digesters from Hong Kong - AD_UKC109_MetaG (SPAdes)... | ecosystem: Engineered > Bioreactor > Anaerobic >... | reverse complement strand
ACTGCTCCTTTGTGCTTTGCTTACCCATGGCGTGTGTCCTCCTTTTTGCCCTCTCGGGCTTGGTTTATTCTCAAACCTCAGGATACACGCCGCTTTTCTCTTTTTCCACACTTTTTGAGGGTACCTCTATCCGGATTACTTGACAGTTAAATTTAATGTCATGGCATTAAGTTATGAAGATGGAAAGGTAAATGTCCAGGTCAATACAGTAATAGACGCTTCAGTAGCGGGTGTGAAAGTCACTTGCTACTCAAATGGGAAATTGGAAAACATGATTTTTTCCGCTATTGATAAGATGGTAGAGTAGCTATTAAGTCATTATGCTTTGTGTTTTAGGGTTCTGTTAGGTGATAGATTAAATTAATAGAGTGAATCGATGCCTCGAGGAAAAGGAAAGACAATCAAGTATCCCGAAAAAGCCAGGGATGAGTTTATTGAAATAAATAAGTCCATGACATCTGTTACGGCATATGTTAATGGTGTAAAGGTAAGGATGATTGTGCAAAGACCTGAAGAGTGGTTGACGTTGTCCCACGGTGACCTTCATCAGAGCATATTTTTTCCTGCAATAGCAAGAGTATTTGGGGACTACATATGGCCTCAACTATATGACAAGGGTATAAGGGAGTCATTGAATCAGGTACGTATCAAAGCTGGAATATTAAGTGATTATTTTTCTGCTTACAAGATAATTGATAAATCAGAATGGCCAGAGCACATGAAAATACTTATAAGAGATGATTATCTTAGTTACTACGATGTTAACGTATGGGTATCTAAATCTATGGATGCCCTTGATGGGGAGAGGGTAAGATTCTGGGGATTATCGGGATTCAGAAGTGAAGTATCCGATTATGAGTATGGAACTCTTCTCAAGACTTATATATATGAAGGAAAGAAGATCCTGAAACAAATGCACCGTCAGGGAGAAATAGCAAATATTGGTGAAATACTAAACTATAGTCGGCTTAATAAGAACGAAGAAGTCACAAAGCAGGATCAATATGGATCTTGCGTAAAATCAATCATTGAGTTGATTTTGCACTCATATCAAATGTGCAAAGATGAATCAAAATGGGGAAACGAGAGGACGGAAATTGAAATAATCGTTCATGTTTTCAAGCGTATTTATCCAGATCTATTCAAAGACTAAATAAACAACAGAAAATAAACAACTTGAACCGTATTAAGAAATATTCTTAGATACGGTTCCCGCAATCATGCCACTAATCACCATACTAATGGTATGAAATCGCAATGCCATCCCCACAATCACCAGATCGCGTCAATGAAGGTAGATTGCTGATGCGACGGAAAGTCTGGTTCCAGGACCAAGTATTTGACGATATTAGCCGTCTTGTTGGTAAGTGCATTAAGATTACAATTCCTCAACCCATCCTGAAGTTCTGTGAAGGAAACCTGATTACTGCAACCTTTCTATCACAAATGATTTATTGGTCAGACAGAGGAGGTTCGAGGGATGGGTATATCTTCAAAAGATACAAAGAATGGGAAGAGGAAATCGGCCTTAGTGTTCACCAGATAAAGAAATCAGCGAGATGGTGCCAGGAAAGAGGATTTCTTGAGATTAAACTCAAGAAAGCCAACGGAGTACCCACGAAGCATTACAGGTTCCACTATGAAAATTTCACTACACAGTTTCGAAACTATTTGGAATCCGAAAATGAAAATCTTGAGAATCAGGATTCAAAAAATCAAGATTCATTAACAAAGATTACCCATACATTACAGACAGAGACTACTCATAAATTGAATCAGGACACTGAACAGAACACCCCCCACGCATCCTTTGAGAGATGCGTTGGGGGTGTTCGAAAGGAGGTGGACTCAACACTTGGAAATGGTAGTGGGTTCCAATCGTTGGGTGAAATCTTCCGTATGATTCAGTTGACGACAGACCTTGAAGAGGAGCATTTAAAAAATACCTCTGAAGTCACAAAGAGTAAGAAAGAAAAAAATGATAGCCATCCCGACGAAGAATTGATGGAAAGGAGAGATTATGCGCGAACATCTAACGCCAATTAAAGCCATCCGTGCAAAGTGCCTCGATTGCTGTTGTGGACAGCACAAAGAGGTCCGGCTATGCGATTGCACAGATTGTGACTTGCATCCATACCGGATGGGGAAACGGCCAAAGAGGATCGGGAGCCAGGAAAATGATCAGCAAAATTAACCTTGAACCGGAAGATATCGAGGCGATTGCAATAAAGCTTGTGAGTATATTTGAAGATCTTATAAAAAAAGAGATTCAGTGGAATCAACCATCAGAGTTGATGGATGTCCGGTCTCTGGCTTCCTTCCTGGGTGTGGAGCCGTCCTGGGTGTATAAGCAAGTAAGGCAGTCTGGTATCCCATTCTTCAAGGTTGGAAAGTACACCAGGTTTCGACGGTCGGACATTGAGCGATGGATAGAGCGGAACAAGAATTGATAGATCATTACTTATCTCGACCGTCTGATTCCAAGTCAGATGCGGGAATTGTAAGTCCTTATTTATGAGAGTGAACTATGGCACTGTATAGTGAATTGTATTGTATTTTCGGACTTGACGTACCTAACAGAGTTAGATATACTTGGTTTATGCAAGAGTGGACATCCGGGGAAATACGGGAGTTTCGCAACCATCTCCAGATGACCCGTGCAAGATTCGGGGAAATGATCGGAGTCTCAACCAATTATGTCTACATGCTGGAAAAGGGGTTGAGAATCCCAAGTAAGACTCTCCGCATCCTGCTCGACCATCTGAAGAAATCCAAGGAAAAGGAGGTCCCTACCCGTGACTAAAGGACTATACCAGCGTGGAAATATCTGGTGGATTAGATACGCTGGCCCGGATGGTCGCATGATTTATGAATCGTCCAGAAGCAGGAATCGGAAGGATGCAGAGGAGTTGCTGTACCGTCGAAAGCTTGACGTCAGATCAGGGGATTTGCACGATATTGTGAGGATAAAGAGACATAAGTTTTCCGAATTGGCAGAGTCCTACCTCTCCTGGTGTACTCCACAGAGAAGTTACAGAGACAAGCAGTGGATGGTGGGCTTTCTCGTCAAAAAATATGGGGGCTTACCCCTACAAAAATTCGGAACAAGGCAGGTTGAACACCTACAGACGGAATTATTGAATGATGGGAAAAAACCTGCAAGTGTCAATCGTATCCTGCGGACCTTGAGCCACATGTTTACCAAGGCAGTAGACTGGGAAATGGTAGACAAGACGGTACATGATCGGATCCGAAGAGTAAAGATGTTGCCGGAGGACAACAAGAGATTGCGTTATCTCACCCTGGAGGAGTGCCATGAGTTACTCCGTGTTTGCGATGATCACCTTAAGCCCATCGTTATCATGGCCTTGAATACCGGGATGAGACGAGGTGAAATCCTCAACCTGCGATGGGATAACATCGACATGAAGAATGGTTTTATTCTTCTAGATCAATCCCAGACCAAGAACAAGCAACGACGGGAAATCCCGATCAACGACACGGTAAGGCAGACTCTGCAATCTATCACAAGAAGATTGGACGTACCTTATATTTTTATTAATCCAGGGACGGGAAAGCCATTCAGGGAGATTAAGAACGGTTTTTGGTCTGCATTGCGAAGAGCAAAGATCCAGGACTTCAGGTTCCACGATCTCCGGCATACGTTTGCCTCTCATCTCGTCATGTCAGGTGTGGATATTGCGACCGTCAAGGATCTGCTTGGACATAAGACTCTGGAAATGACATTGAGGTACGCCCATCTTGCTCCCAGTCACAAGATAAATGCCGTAACAATTCTGGATAATCGCTTGAATGAATCCCAACTATACAAAAACTATACAGTCGGGAGTTAATTGGTTATGGTCGAAATGGGAAAAGTGCCTGATATTATTAGTGCCCCCGGCAGGACTTGAACCTGCGACCAACTGATTATGAGTCAGCTGCTCTGACCGACTGAGCTACAGGGGCGTGGAGCCATAGTGTACCACGTCTTTCCTGTCTTCGTCCTGCTCCTTATTTTTCCCGGGAGGTGTGTCGGATTGACCTTCAATCACGTATAATCCAGGTCAGGTATGGTCATCCTTGGAATCCTGTCGTTAGCCGTCGCACCGGGTCTCTTCTGGCTATGGTTCTTTTACGCGCGCAGTCGGAGAAGGCGTCGTCCACCCCGTCTGGTTGGCCGCGTGTTTGTCCTGGGTATGATCTTTTCCCTTCCGGTTATTATCCTGGAATCGCCTTTTTTATGCTGCGGGGTCATCCTAGCCATCTATGCCGCACCGCTCATTGAGGAACTGGTCAAATTTTATGTCGTCCACCAGGGGGTTGCGTACAGAAAAGAATTCCGGGAACCCATGGACGGAATCATTTACGGCACGGCCGCCGCGCTTGGATTTGCTACTGTCGAAAATATCTTTTACATTATCCAGGCCTACCTTCTGGATACCCTTGTGGCGACTGCAGTCCTCCGTACCGTTCTTTCCGTCCCCGGCCACGCGCTATGGGCTGTGATGTGGGGCTACCCCCTGGGGATGGCTGCGTTTTTACCTCGATCTGAGGCCGTGAATGCCACGATTGTCGGGCTTATTCTTGCCATTCTCTGCCATGGAGCCTTCAATCTTTTTGCCGTTTTCACCCCTTTCATGGGGCTGGGTCCCTTTCTGGTGATCGGGATTTCCTGGCTCATCGCCCATCGATTCATCCGGAAGGCTCAGGCGTTCGTGGTGCCACCACCTTACCAGCGTGTATGGGAGCCGAAAAAGGCGGATTGATTTTTCCTGCTTCAGGTCGTCTCTTTCGAAACAACAGGTTCCGTCGTCTCTTCCTCCGGCTCGTCATCCGGATGCTGGGGGTGGAGGATTTCTTCAAAGACGAGGAGGATCCTTCCCGTAATCGCCAGAACGATCGGGCCGACGAAGATCCCCATAAAGCCAAAGGCCATGATGCCTCCGAGAGCCCCGATGAAAACGAGGATCAGGGGGAATTTGCTTCGACCGGAGATCAGGATGGGGCGGAGAAAGTTATCCAGGCTGGAGACGAGAATCCCTCCCCAGATTGCCAGAATCACTCCTTTGGTGACAGACCCTGTTGCCAGGAGGATGACGGCACCCGGGAGCCAGACCAGGGCGGCTCCTCCTACGGGAAAGAGGGCGAAAAAGGCCATCAGGGTTCCGAAAAAGAGAGGTGAGGGAAGGCCCAGGATTGCAAACCCGATTCCCCCCATAATCCCCTGGACGATTGCGGTGAAGAAAACACCGAAAAAGATCGCCTGAAGCATTCGGTAAATGTCCTGTTCCATCTGGCGGCATCTCCAGTTCGGCAGAGGGATGAAGGTGCGCAGGCCATCCAGAATCTTGGGACCATCCCGGTAGAGCATAAAGATGAAGATGGCGGTCATGAAGATTCGGAAGAGAACGATAAAGGAGTTTTTAAATATGGCACCGGCAATAGCCGCCGTTTTCCGGGACACGGTCGATACGATCTGGCTGATTTCAATGTTGAGCTTTTCCAAAATCGGTTTCCCTTGGTCGATCACAAAGGCCAGGGTTTTGTGACGCTTGAAATTCTCCTGCCAGTTGGGGTCTTTCAGTGTTTTCTCCACGACGGGATAGAGATCCGTCGCTTCGTTCACCAGGTGGGTGACGAAATAGGCAAAGGGGAGGAGGATGAAGATCAGCATGAGAGCTGTGAAGAGGAGCGCGGTGAAGCTGCGGGATTTGACCTTGCAGCACACCTTCTCGTAGAGGGGCCAGGATAGGATGACAATGATCGAAGCCCACAGGAAGGACTGGATGAAAGGTATAAGGATCTTTGCCAGCAGATAGAAAAGAAGCACAAGGAGCGATGCCGTCAGGCTGGTAACGACAATCTTACGCGATTTCATGAAAAACCTCCTCCGCAACCTGTCGGCCATGGTCTATGGCCTGGTTGATTCTGGTCTTGCTGAACTCCAGTGTACCGCACAGGGGGATCCCGGGAGAATAGACATAGAGGGTCACGTTGCGGTACCGCTCGGCCTGCTGGTTCTTTCGCCGACAGATTTCGATGTCGGAACGGACCATTTCATCCATCAGGATGTCGAGGCTCCGTAAAACGATGTTCATGGGGTGCCTGTAATTTTTCTTTTCGGGAACGAAGTTTCGATCCTGACAAAGGATGACGTGGATTTCTTCGGCTCCCCATTCGATGGCCTCCGCCAGGGGGGCGATATTGCGAATGCCCCCGTCCACCATGGGATCACCGCCATCTGCAAGAGAAACGGGCGGGAAGGCGAGGGGGATGGCCGTCGACGCAAGGATGCAGTCGGGAAGCTTTGGATGGTCCTGGTCGGCGACGGAATATGTCCCGCTGACCAGGTTGACCATGCCGATCCGGAGCTGGATACCTGAGTGTTTGAGACGATCGGAGTCCACATTCTCCCGGATTATGTGAGAAAGGGGGCCTGGATCATAGAGAGAGGAGGCTCCAAAAAGGGGAGAGAGGAAACCCAACAGGCGTTTCGTATAGACATCCTTCGACGATTTGATCTGCTGCCACATCTTTACCATCTCCGGAATCTGATTCTGGGCCACCATGACCGCGTTTAACGCCCCTACGGATACACCGGAAACAAAACCGAAGGCAATATTTTTTATTTGGAGGGATTCAATGACACCGGCCTGAAACGCCCCTTTTGCCCCGCCTCCTGAGAGGACGAGGGCCCGCTTCACTCCGTTTCCTCTTGGTTCAGGGCATGGACTGTTGAAAAGAGATAATGAAACCCGGAAATCAGTGTGATCGCGAGAGTAAGACCGAAGAGGGGGTCCAGTAGAATTGCAGCCTGTTTCACCACATGGGCAAGCAGAACGGTGAAAACGGTAATAGCCTGAAGGGTTGTGGAGATTTTACCCCAGATTGTCGGGTCGAAGTTTTTCCTCCCGGTCACGACGTGAATAATCAGTGCAACCATGACGATGGAGACATCCCTCGATATGACCAGGATCGTCAACCAGATAGGAATCGTGTATTCCGCGTTGGGAAGGTGGATCGTGAGCGTCAGGAAGGATGCTGTGAGAAGGATTTTGTCAGCCATGGGGTCCAGGAATTTCCCCAGCCGGGTCTTCATCCCCCAGATCCTGGCGGCCATACCGTCCAGCGTGTCCGTGAGCCCGGCGATCGCAAAGACGATCAGGCCGACAAGATAGTTTCCTTCGGTCAGAGCCACCACGAAGAATGGAGTCAGAGAGAGACGGAAAAAGCTCAAAATATTGGGAACATTGAAGCTGAGGCGCAGTTTGTATTTAGTCACGCTCCACATCCTCATTACGGAGGAGGATCTTTTTTCCTTCCGCCCGAATCAATCCCTGCCTTTGGAGTTCCTTCAGCATCCGGTTCACGGTTTCCCGGGTCGTTCCAATTGCATGGGCGATTTCCAACTGGGTGGGGCGGGTAACCTGAATCATCCCTTCCGGGGTCGCTGTTCCTCCCGCCCGGGCAAGCTTTCTTAAATAACCCGCAAGCCTTCCGCAGACATCGATATAAACCAGGCTTTCAATTAGAGCGTTAGCATTGGCGAGGCGGGAGCAGACTTCTTTCAGAATGCTGGAAGCCACTTCGGCATCATTTCTGACAATGGAAATAAAATCTCTTCGATAGACCTTCAGGACTGTCGTGGGGCTCAGGGTTGTCACGGTTGCCGTTCTGGGCTCATCGATTAAGAGAGCCATTTCTCCAAAGAAATCGCCCTTCTTTAATTGCGACAGCATGATCTCGCGGCCATCCGCAGTCATTTTACTCACAGAGACTCGTCCTTGAACGATCACAAAGAAGACGTCGGCAGAGTCTTTCTCCCAGACGACGACCTCTCCTGTGTTGTAGGACGACTTTACGGCCGTCCGGGCGATCCTCTGTGTTGCCTCATCGCTCAGGTTTGAGAAGAGGGTTACGTTTTTAAAGAGTTCACGATGTTCCATGGCTGCTCCATGCAAGGCTCTCTAATAGATCGGCCGCTTCCTCTCCGGAAACGGGGCTGCTGAGTTCCCACGAACCGGGAATGAAACCACAGGTCTTCATGGTTTCCCAGCTTTCCCCGCAGGGAGTAATTTCTCTCTGGGCCGCAAGAGCCAGGATTGAGGTCATGATCTCCTCTGCCGTCATGACCCGGTCGGCTTCAAAGCGATGATTCTCCATGTCAATAAAAGGAAAAAGACCGATGGCAAGAGAGGGAAGAACAAAGGAACTCTCCTTTCGGTCCAGAAGGTCCACCATTACGGGAGGGGTCGAGTGAGAATCGAGCCGGATATCGGGAAACTGCCATGCGATCAGGAGGGCAAATTGGACCCGGGTGAGGGCTTCACTGCGCAGGGCGTCGGAAAACATCGGCAAGAGATTGGAGAGCTCCCAACGCTTTTTCAGCTGATATAGCCTGCGGTTGAGCTTTGGGTTGTCCGGATCTTTTGCCAGTTCCGTGAGAACTTCCGAAAGGCGATCTTCCAGCGATCGGTTTCGGTTTCCGAGCCATGAGCGAATGGCTTCCGCCTTTTCGGGGTCTAAATCTTTCAGGGTGTCAGGATCAATCTCAGAGGGCGACTCCAGGGCGAGCCGGGCCATGGAGAGTGTTTTGAAAGCTTCGCTATCCCTCCAGGCTTCGGGAAAACGATCCAGGATTGATGAAAGTCGATTCCGGTCTTCGAGAATAAAAGCGTCCCATCCGATGTCCTGAAGCGATGCTTCACCACGCTCCCTTGACCAGGCTGCCAGATCCGTAATCCGTTGACGGCTCAGCCAGCTTTCCGGCAGGGTCTGTATGGATTCCCAGGCCGATTCATAGCGGCCGGTTGCGGCAAGGATTCGTGCGGAAAAGGCTTTCCATTCCGGTTCATCTCCTTTATGCGCGAGAAGCTTCACAAGGAGTGACTCGGAAGCTCCGGGAATTCCCTTCAACATGTTGTTGAAATCGATGAGGATGTAGACTTCCTCCGTGGGTGTATCGATGACCACGTCCCGCAGGACGGCGTCGGCGCGGGCGTAATGGCCTGCACAGATCGCTTTCCATGCCGTGGCCAGACGGCCTGAAGGTGTTCCGAACGGATAGGAGAATGAAAATGTTCTGCCGGATAGTTCTCGAGAACATTTATATTGTCCCCCGGTCGCACATCCCAGCATCACCAGGAGTGCGCTACAGAGGAAGATCTCAATCCATCGATGAATAGTTTTGCGGCTCACCGCTGTCAGGTTCTCCGAGAGTTACGGATGCGATGGCATGCTTGTAAATGAGAATTTCCTTCTGACGCACGCCCAGAACAACAGCATACCGGTCGAAGCGTCGCACCTTTCCGGTAAGTCGTTTCCCATTAATGAGATAAATATGGATCAGGGTGTTCTCTTTGCGCAGCTGGTTGTAAAACCCATCCTGCACATTCATGGGTGATTTGACCTGGGACATAGCAGACTCCTTCATATCATTGTTTTTCTTTCATTTCAAAGCCCGAGTACTCCTCGTCCTGCCTTTATAATACTCGAGAATTTGGACTTTGGCAACCTCGATATCTCTGCCGTCAAACCAGGTTACATGGCTCTCCTTCCGGAACCAGGTCATCTGACGCTTGGCGTATTTGATCGTGATGGATGCGATCGTTTCGATGGCTCCCTCCAGGTCTTGCCTGCCCTGAAGAACTTCAAAAATTTCCCGATATCCAATGGCCTTGAATGCGGGTTCTTCTCCCGTGCATCCCTTTATCAGGAGTGTGCGAACTTCATCCAGCCATCCCGATCTCACCATGGAGCGCACTCTCTGTCGTATTCTCTCGGCCAGGAGGGAACGTTCCATGGTGATGCCGATCTTGATGGAGGGAATCTGGTCCGCTGAGGTCGATTCTTCCCGGAAATAACTGGAAAGCGGGTGTCCCGTGTGCAGTGTGACTTCCAACGCGCGTTCGATGCGCTGGCGATCGGAAGGGGAAATGGAAGCGGCATAGGGCGAATCCAGGACTTCAAGCCATCGATAGAGCCGATTCCAGCCATTTTTTTCCCCGAGAGCTGTGATGGCACCACGAAGGTGCGCGGGGACAGGGGGAATGTCCGCGAGGCCTTTTAGAAAGCTTCGGATATAAAACCCGGTTCCTCCGACGAGAATGGGGGTTCGGCCGCGACGGCTAATCTCCCCGGCGATGGATCGGGCACGCTTCCCGAATTCTCCGGCGGTGAACTGAGCGTGAGGGGGCACGATATCCAGAAGGTGATGGGGGATTTCATTTCTCAGCGCTGCCGTCACCTTTCCCGTGCCGATATCCAGGCCCTGGTAAACCTGGAAAGCATCGGCATTGATAATCTCCCCACCCACATGACGGGCAAGGTGGATACCAACGTCACTCTTTCCGGAGGCCGTAGGTCCGAGTAAGATAATCAGCGGTTGTGGTCTTGGTATTCGTGGACCACCTGTCGCAGGTGGTCGGGACAGTAGAAGTCCCCTTTGGGAATTCGTTTGCCGCATCGAGCGCAACGATTGACCTTTGTCAGTTTCTGTACCGGTTTCAAGAGGCTTGTAAGAATGGATAAGATCAGGAGAACCCCCGCTCCGGCCAGGGCAAGATGAACGTATTGCTGAGTCAGGATCGTATCCCAGAAGGGGAACTCGGGCGTGAAAAATCGTCCGAGGTGAGCCGCCACGACCAATCCGAGAACGCCCAGACCCGCACTGCGCAAAAACCCAGTCATGGCTCTATTGTGGAGGATTTTGTCTCTACTGTCAATGTTCCTGCCTTCCAGGTTCGCCAGTCGCCTCACGTTCGATCGGAATGAGGATTTCATTGTGGCGCATAAAGAATGGCATGAAGGGAGGATCATATCTTGCGAAAACCGGCTGATCGAGGATCCGGTATCCATTTTTCCGGATCCAGATCTCCAGCTGTTCGAGGAATCTCGAATAGCGCTCGTGGGACCAGGTTCCAGAATATCGCAGGGCCGCAATCCTGCGGGCCGGAATTCTTCGAATGGTTATGGCCGGATCATCGGGAGAAGGAAGGGTTTCAAAGCTCAGATGGGAAGGCATGACAAAGCCGATTTTCCAGACAGCCGCCTCCGTAAGAGGAGTGCGGTTCTCTTTTTCCGCCGCCTCCTGTGTAACCGGTGCAGTCATTGCAATCTTGCGTTGTGATGAATTTTTTCCGGAGATATAACGGAAGAGCGGACGGAAGGCCATGGATCCGGCTTCCTCAAAGAGAGATGTGATTTCCATTTCTGCCACGGAATAGGGTTCATACTGGCGAATTTCGATCGGGCCGTCTTTTTGAACGATTGTATAGGGAATCGTTTCCGCAGCCATAAGTCTAGATTTCTCCTCTCCGGGAACCAGACTGAACAGAATCATCAGCGTAAAGTGAAAGATGAACGAATATTCTGACCATGTTCTCATACACATGCTTCGAACAGAATCGCTTTGCTGACTATTCCAGTAGATATAATTCCGTCATGAAAATGGATGCCGAGATGCAGAGATATGGAGGAAGGATTTCAAGGGTCAGCCGAATCAACGAATAGAGCTTCACCGTCGTTGATACCGCCGTAAATTACGCCATGGCTGACATAGGCTCCACTGATGGTGGTGTTTGAAGTTGTTATGGGCTCAATTCTTGAGTCCAGCAGGCCCGGGTCCTTCCACATGTAAGCAAAAATCGAAGGGAAAAGGTCCTGCAGTACGACGATGTTGTCATAGTCATCAAAGTCGCTGGCTGGCCACCGTATCGCAAGGAAGGTGCCGTACCGATCCTGAATGTCCAGGCGGTTGATTTCCGAAATGTCATAATGATTCCCGGTTTTTTCACAATTCTTTGTTAAATAGGGGCCATGATCCCCGGCGATGATCACGATGGCTTCGGGGTCGTGTTTGACTAATATGTCAATATCCCCACGCATTTCACGATTTGCGCCTTTCAGCCTTTCCGCATATAGCTTGACTTCGTCCGGCTGGCACTTTCCTGAATTCTGGCTATGGCTGGGAATGTTTGAATGGGTGTACAGAAGCCTGGGAATGGTGGAATGAAAGGAGAAAATTTCTCTCTTCTTTTCGACATAGCCGGTCCGGGAAACGTAATCGAAATCGATATCGAATCGAAATTCTCCGACAAAGATGGCGCGAACGAGTGTCCGGGTCGAAAAGCTGTCGCCCGGGACTGAATGATCATAACTTGAATGGATTCCCTGAAAGAAATAGGATGAGGGAAATATGCCGTACGTTTCATAGCCAAACTTTTTTAATAGGTTTTGTACAACCCCATCACCCGATATGCCTTTCCGGGGTTTGCCGTAATAGTCAAAGGACACGTTGAACACCCGGCTCATGGTCCCAACCGAAAATGCAGCGACGGAATAGGTCAGCGGATAGATCGTAAAACCATGATCTTCTAAATATTTCTCCTGATCTCGATTGTCAATTCCATGAGCCGACAGAGTCTCGCATCCGACGTACGCATCATAAATAAGGAGGTAGATATTGGGAGTCATTTCCGGTTTTCTGTTATTCACCAGCTTAACCAGAGCATTGTTGGTGGAGTTCAAGCGGTTCGAAGGTGTGAGCGTATCCCGGCTGTAGAACTGAAAGGCTCCATTGGAGATAAAGTAAATCGTGATCAGGGTGTAGAGAAAGGTCCGAAGCTTGAAATGAAACAGGATTGAAAAGAATATCCAGAGGCCGGCAAAGAGTGCCAGCTGAGCGGGGAAATATCCTGCAAAATGCCATGCCCGCTCGGCAGCCAGTGAGGCCATATCGGTGATTGTGTACGTGTAGGCTAATCCGAGGCTTATTAAGGATCCGGTTGAGCCGGAGAAACGGAAAAGATACGGGATAAATAAGAGAGGGACAGAAACGAAGAGGATAAAGAAGGCGGCAATATAAAAATAGTCATACCAGAAAAGGATATTTGCGTTGTGGATCATGTATTGTGCGACGGGGGTTAATGGGAACAGCAGAAGTGATAGGTCGAGAGGGGAAAATCTGATGTCCGCAGAAGTTTTGATCCGGAATGGAATCTTCCGCATGATGAGAAGAGTGACAAATGTGGCAGAAAGAAGAACGAGCACGAGAGTCACTATGGGAATAAGGTTACGAATAAACACTCGATTGATTCCACCCGGAAGAAAGGCGGAGGATAAAAGCAGATAGAAAAAAAGAATTCCCAGAGGGATCAGGACCCTGGTCAGAATATATTGAGACGTATTTTGTCGGTCCAATGGACGCTTCAGGAGATTAAGCATATCCAATGGATCCCTTGCTCCGTATCAACGGAAAGTTCAGAACCCTTCCAGCATACTGGTGATCAGAGATTGGGCGAAGGATTGCGATAATTCATCCACGGCCTGAAAGAGGCGGTCATAATAATCTTCGGCTACGGTGCCCACGCTGTACTGTTCCCGAAAGGTAAAGGAAGGGTTTTCCCAGACCGGTTCATCCTTCCCAACCTGGTGAAGGCTGACCTTGAGCTGAATCGTGAGCTGGTAATCGGTCGCACGGCCGTCAGGATCCAGCGCCATGGGGGAAAGGCCGAAGGAGGTGATTACACCCTGAAGAATCGCGTCGGCATCTTCAGGTGCGGCTGCCACCCGGTACCGGCCCCGGGCGACAAACTCGTCCGCTACGGCTGCCGTCAGACGAAGTTCCAGCTCGGGTTGTCCCGTCTTGTTTTCAAAGGTCGGAATATAGATCGAGTGGATTTCCTTCGGAAGGGTGCTGGATTGGCCCACCAGGTGATAGCCGCAGGCTGCCAGGAGAAGCGTCAGGATGGAGAAGCTGATCGTTCGCATCAGATGACGAAATTTACCAGTTTTTCCTTCACGTAAATGACTTTTCGAATCGGGCTGTTTCCGATATGGCGCGCGATGTTTTCGCATTCACGGGCCATGGTCTTGATCTCTTCCTCCGGCGTGCCGCGATCGACTTCGAACTGATCACGGAGCTTGCCATTCACCTGGATGACGATGGTGACACGCTCCTCCTTGGCCAGATCGGGATTGTAGGCCGGCCAAGGCGTCTCCATCAGGGAGTGTTCGCCTCCATAGATCTGAAATACTTCTTCGGTGATGTGAGGGGCAATCGGATGGAGGAGTTTACACATTGCCTTGACCGTATCAATTTCCAGCTTCTTGTCCCGGACCTTTCCCTGGTGGTAGGCGGAAAGTTCGTTCAACAATTCCATGATGGCGGATACGGCGGTATTGAAATGAAACTTTTCAAAATCGCGGGTTGTTTTCTTAATGGTCGTGTGGAACTTTCGGAGAAGTCGGTTTTCCGCCTCTCCAAAAGTACAGTCTTCTTCGGTTCCTTCCCGAATGTCCATCGCAAGGTTCCAGAAACGGTTCAGGAAACGGTATGCACCGATCACACCTCGGTCATTCCATTCGGCATCCTTCTCGGGTGGACCGATGAAAAGCGTGTACAGCCTCTCTGTGTCGGCCCCGTACTCCCGGATCAGTTCGTCGGGCGGAACGACATTTCCCTTGGATTTCGACATCTTCTCCAGCTTCTGCGTGGTTTCGGAGAACTTGTAGATCATACCCTGAGTAAAGAGACGGGTGAAGGGTTCTTCGATACTGATCATTCCGATGTCATGCAGGACTCTGCAGATAAATCGTGAATAGAGCAGATGGAGAATGGCGTGTTCGATTCCTCCGATGTAAAGATCGATGGGGAGCCATTTGTCAGCCAGGGATCGATTGAACATTCCCGACCCTTCCTTGGGGGTGATATATCGCGCGTAATACCAGGAAGAATCGACAAAGGTGTCCATGGTATCCGTTTCCCGGCGGGCGGGTTTTCCGCAGGCAGGGCAGAAACACGTTAAAAACTCTTCTGAAGAAGCCAGCGGATTTCCGGAACGTCCCGTCAGTTCTACCTCGGGAAGGAGAATGGGGAGGTTTTCCTCCTTCTCCGGGACAATGCCGCATGCATCGCAGTACACCATGGGAATGGGAGTTCCCCAGTAACGCTGGCGGGAGATAAGCCAGTCACGAAGCTTGTAACGAACCATGGAGTTTCCGCGGCCCTGTTCGGCCAGCCGGGCGGTGATGGCTTCCCTGGCATCTTCGGAATCCATGCCGTCGAACTCTCCGCTGTTGATCAGTTTGCCGGGACCGTCATAGGCGCAGTTCCCGTCAAACCCATTCTCTTTATGGATAACTTCAACGATGGGGATATCGTAGGCCCGGGCAAACTCGAAATCTCTCTGGTCATGGCCCGGAACCGACATGATAGCTCCCGTTCCATACTCCATAAGGACAAAGTTGGCGATCCAAACCGGCATCTTCTTTCCCGTCAGGGGATGAATGGCATGGACGCGTGCCTTGATACCCTTTTTCGCCGTGTCTTCAGGGTCACGGGTGCAAAGTTGCTTCAACTTTTCCTGCTCTTCCGGGGCCACCATCTTCTCCGCAAGGGGATGTTCCGGTGCAATGGCCAGGAAGGTGGCGCCAAAAAGAGTGTCCGGCCGGGTGGTGAAAACAGTTACCGATGTGTTCAGTTCCGGAATATCAAATTGGATATCCGATCCCGCACTGCGTCCGATCCAGTTTCGCTGAAGGGTGAGAACCCGTTCCGGCCATTGAACGAGGGTGTCGAGGCCTTCGAGCAGTCGGTCCGCGTACCGGGTAATCCGAAAGAACCACTGCTCAAGCATCTTTCCTTCCACCAGGGTGCCGCATCGTTCACAGCCGCCGGCAACCACCTGCTCGTTGGCAAGAACGGTCGTGCAGGAAGGGCACCAGTTAACGGGGGCGTAGGAACGATAGGCCAGATCGCGTTTGACCATCTGCAGAAAGAGCCACTGGTTCCAGCGGTAATAGTCCGGGAGGCAGGTCGTGACTTCCTTGGACCAGTCATAGAGAATACCCCATCGGTAGAACTGATCCTTCATACGTTTGATGTTTTCGAGGGTCCAGGTTCGGGGATGGGTTTTATTCTTTATGGCAGCATTTTCCGCGGGAAGCCCGAAAGCATCCCATCCCATGGGATTCAGCGCTCTCCTGCCCCGCATCTGGAAGTACCGATATACGGCATCACCCAGGATGTAGTTCCTCCCGTGGCCGACGTGAAGGTTTCCGGATGGATAGGGGAACATCATGAGCATGTAGAATTTGTCCGTGACCTTGGAAGTATCCACATAGGCCACGTTTCTGCCATGCCAGAACTGTTGCCAGCGCTGTTCGATCGTTTGAAAATCGTATTGTCGGTCGGTCATTGAATGGGAAGCAGCTCCGTAATAGTCTTGATCAGATGGGACGACTGGATCGGCTTTGCGATATAAGCGTTGGCACCCAGGGCCAGGCCCCTCTGTTTGTCTTCCTCGGCACCTTCGGTCGTGATGATGATAATCGGAATCGTTTTGAGATCCGGATTTTGACGGACCAGGGAAACGAGCTTGAGACCATCCATGACGGGCATGTTGATGTCTGTCAATATCATGTCGACTTTATCGACCGAAAGCTTTTTCAAAGCATCCACTCCATCCACAGCCTCCACGATGCGGCAGTTTTTAAACCGCTTCAGGGAGAAGGAGATCAACTGACGCATGGTGGGCGAGTCTTCTACGACGAGAAACGTTATGCCATCCATGGCGTCTCCTACGATGAAGTGGTCAACAGTTCGAGGAAGCTCTGGATGGTGGTGAGCTTCCGTTCGGACTGGGAGTAGAGCTTGGCGGCGAAAATGGCTGTCGCGGCCTGGCCGGCAAGTAAAGAGAAAAGTTCATAGTCAACGGCGGAAAAGGAATCTTTCTGTTGAAGAAGCCGGTAAATCACGATGGTGCCGATGACGTGTTCCTTGATTTTAAGGGGTATGGCGACGAGGGGATTGAGAAGATCGACCGGCGCATCGGAAGGAGCCTGGTTAATGAAATAGCTTTCTCCCGTTTTGGCTACCTTACCGATGGCTCCTTCCCCTACCTTGATACTCAGGGTGTCCATACCGTCAATCATCTCCGCGCCTTCACAGGCCAGAGTCTTCAATTCGTTCGTCTTTTCATCGACCAGCATGATGGAAAATGCTTCTGATCCAATGAGGTTGATTACGATTTCCACGACGATCTGCAGGACTTCCTGGAAATCAAGGGTGGAATGGAGCTGGTAACTGGCCACGTACAGATTCGCCAGGTTGTTATTCTGCTCTTCGATTTCTATATACCGGGAAGCGAAATCTTTATTTTCTTCTTCGACCTTGTGGTGGGTCTCGAGAAGCATTTTATGCTCCTCTTCCAGGTCGGAAATTCGTTCTCGAAGCCGGGCCACTTCCTTCGCCAGATTGTCCTCGTGCTGACCGGAACGGGTATCTTCAATGGAAGCAATTTTGTGGCGCAGCCGTTCATTTTCTTTCATCAGCTCTTCGGTGAAGGCCTTCCCCTCGTTAAAGAGACGAAGAAATTCCTCCCCGCGCTGAAGCGCGTTCCGCTGATGATTTTTCTCGTCAGACATGGGAGATACTCCTAGTCATGGTAGACGGTATTGTACCATACCTGTCCGAAGCGGACAACGAACCTTTCCGGGATGATCGATCGTCCGCATGGAATGTTTTTAAACGACGTTATCTCAGGGTGTTGCTGTAGCTGAAAGCCTTCGGCAGGGGATACCCTGAAGACTGCGGGCAAGTAAACGGATGTGATCGGGTGTCGTGCCGCAGCAGCCCCCCGCATAGTTCAGTAACCCTTCCCGGGAAATCAGGGTCATCGATCGGACAAAAGTATCGGGATCCGCAGGGTAGCTCCCGCCCGAATCCGGAAGCCCGGCTGAAGGGCGCAGGGCCAGAGGCAGGGTGGTGGATCGAGCGAGGATGTCCATCACGGGTTTCACATCATCAAGGATGGAAATGCAGTTGACGCCCAGAAAGAGGGGAGAGATTGTCTCTGCGAGATGGATCAGGGTCTTCACATCTTCTCCAGAACTCAGGCTTCCTGCCGGATTCACGGCAAGACTGACGGCCACTTCTACGGGCCTTCCTGATGAGCGGATCTCCTGAATTGCTGAGAATGCCTCGATGGCCAGGGCGGTGTGGTGGAGAGTCTCCAGGAAGATCAGGTCGGCTCCTCCCTCGAGAAGAGCTTCAATCTGGATTCGGAATCCAACGCGCACATCGTTCCCTGACGGATGAGAGGCTTGGACAGGGGGGAGGCCTACCGAACCGGCGACCAGGGCGGGATGATCCATTTGCCCGACGGCTCGACGTGCGAGTCGTGCCGCACATCGATTGATTTCCTGCGCTTTTTCTGACAATCCTGCATCCTGCAGAGTGATGGGATGAGCAGAAAAGGAATTAGTCGTGATCCACTCCGCCCCGGCCTGGATGTAGGATCTGTGAAGAGAGAGGACTTTCTCCGGTTCAGTGATGGAGAGGAGTTCCACCGGAGAATCCGGACGCAGGCGGGTAACGGGTGCGAGCATTGTCCCGACCGCTCCGTCCATTATCATGATGTGATCAGTGGGCAGGGAGCCTCCTGTCATGGCACTTCATCGTATCATGGGAGAATCGTAAGGAGTACGAAACGCATTCTGTGCGCCCGTGCTACACTCACCACATGGGCCGTCGACCCCGCTGCCACGTTCCGGGCGGAATATATCTCGTTCACCTGGAATCCGTTCCGGAAAGAATGCTCTTTCAGGCTCCCGAGGAAGCCTATACCTTTTATCAGATCCTCGAAGATGGCTTAAACCGTTTCGACCATCGGATCCATGCCTTCTGTCTCATGACGGGGGAGGTCTACCTCCTGTGTGAAATCGGCAGAATGCCTCTATCCGGAATTATTCAAAATGTATCGCTGCGCTATGCCCGGTACGTCAACCAGAACCGTAAACGCAGGGGAAGGCTCTTTCATGGTCGATACAGGGAAGTTCCAGTCGACCCTGAGTCCACTCTGCTGGACTATGTCATTTATGTTCACTTGAGGCCGGTCGAAGCCGGGCTTGTCGGGAATCCCATTCACTTCCGCTGGTCCAGTCATCGTGCCTATCTCGGTCAGGATGAGGTTTCATGGCTCTCGACCACGAAAACCCTTTCCGCTATTCATCCGGACCCTGCCGCTGCCCGGGCCCTCTATCTGACCGAATTGAATCGAAGGTCGGTTGCCGGTTTCAAGAGAGAGATGGAAGCATGGTTACCACCGGCACAGCCTGCATCGCCGGCGCAGCCTCCATCGCGCCGTGTCTACGAAAAGCTGCTCCAAACCCTTGGAAACCGACTCTATCCCTCAGAAACGATTGATCCAGGAGGACGGAGCCGCCAGGCAGACACTGTGCGTGCCTGTGCGGCTTATGTGGTTCGAAGAGTGCCGGCTCTCTCGCTTGTTGGACTGGGATCCTGTCTTTCCCGGAGTTGTGGAGCCCTGAGCCAGTCCGCATCGCGCCTGGAAAGGAAACTGGAATCGAAGGGAGGGGTGCAATCCATACTGGAAGACATCCTGGAGGAGTACAGTTGATGTCCGGAGAGGAACGGTTACGAAGAGTAGTCGGCCCCCTTTTTCTCATACTCTGTCTTGGATCTGCGTACTGGATTGCTCCCGATTTTGGGCCCTATGATTTTCACACCTACCACACGGCAGGTGTACTTCTGGAGGAAGGATCCTCCAGTGATGCCATCTATAACGTCTCTTTCCTGCGGAATGCACACAAACGAATCCACGATCGTGCTGGACTGGGTCCATACTTTTACTCCCCTGTGACCCTGCCCGCTGCGAGAATCCTTGCCTTTGCAGATTCCGCTGAGTCGGCCGTACGGATGTACCGTGTCGCGATTTTTGTCATTCTCGGGCTCGTTCTCGCGGGGTTGGGTGTGCAGTCGGGATCCTGGCTGTGGCCGGCCCTGCTCGCCCTTTCCTATCCCGTTCAGTGCCAGTTCACCTACAATAACGCCACACCGGTTCTGACCGGCCTGATTGCGCTCTTTATCGTGGGAATCCGGGCTGAGCGATGGTTCCTGGCGGGGCTTTCCCTTGCTCTCGCCATGACCATCAAGCCCTATGTCGTTCTCTTCCTTCTCCCTCTTTTCCTGGCCCGCATGTTTCGCCCCATCCTCTGGACCCTGGGTGCTTCCTCAGGGGCGGTTCTGGTTTCTTTTGCGTGGAGTACGCCGTCGGCATGGATGGCCTGGGCGGATCAGCTGATCACCCGGGGCGCAATGGGAATCTACGCCATCTACAACAACCTGTCGGTTCCGGCCCTGATCGTGCGACCCTTTTCTCCGCGCGTTCTATGGGTCAAGCCCATTGCCTTCGGAGATTTTCCGGGATTGCCCTTTATGTTGCTCGCAGCCCTTCCGGCCCTGGTTCTCGTTCTCCTCCTCCGCAGAAAGTCCCTCCGGGAGCCGGGCTTTGGCGAGGTCATGATCTACCTCCTGCTCCTGAGTCCCTTCACCTGGGATCATGTTTATCTTTTCCTTTTGCTTGTCCCGCTCCTCTATCCGCGGCTTCTGAAAACAACCGCCCTGCTTATTGTCCCCACGCTTTTTTATTATCCAGTCCTTCAGATCCTCCTTTCCCGGGAAAGCTGGACTGTGGGCCTCTTTCTCCTGCTTCTCTATTTTCCCCTGGTCTCTATCATTCTGGGATGGAAGATGAAAGCCGAATCTCAGGATATTCAATGATCCTGCCATGGCGAAATGCATGATTTTGGGTATTCAACCACAGACGTAAGAGTGGTATGATTCTGTCATGGCAAGGATTATTTTGGGATTTTTTCTCGCAACCTTTCTATCTTTTACCCTGATGGCGTCCCTCGAACCGGCGGAATCAGGATTCTCCGTCGAGGGTGTCGATCTTTCGGTCGGGTCCGCCGTCATCCATCTGGAAAAGGGAACGGCGACACCGGTGACGGAGAAGGACGGAGCTGCCGGCTTTCTCTTTTCCGGGACGGGTACCTTCACGATGAAGGTCTCAGATCCCTTCGCTCTGCAGGTATTACCTTACAACCTCGAGCATGGCTCCCATCTTCCCGCCAGGGAATCCCCGGTGACGGAGCCCTTTACGGAAATTCTCTGTCTGGGGAACCCGGCAATGGACCTGATTCCTGACACGCTGGATACTCCATCCCCGGCCGGGGAGATGATAAAGGGAATGGCGGAATCGTACTTCGATCAACCCGTCTTTCAGATCGTTCCCTTCGCCCGGGCCGGGATTACGAACGGGACCGCCGAGCTTGGCTGTTATCTCAAGGGCAGGCACGATACGCTGATCTACATGCACGATCCGGTATGGCGTCAGCTGGAGATACTATCCGCTCTGGACACCAGCACGTTCCGAAGGAAGGGAAAGTCCAATCTTCTGATTCAGTACGATCTCGTCTCTCAGCCGCTGGGATGGAAACGTCCGGAGGCCCGACCCTCCACCCTCCTCATGACCGGCATGCTGTACGACATGGATTTTCGGAACATGTCGAACCTTCAGGGTACCTATACCGTCGGATACACCGCATCCCGGCCCGGATTGAAGGCCGTCCAGCTTGATCTCCTGAACCGGGTTTTCACGATCCAGGGGCAGGGATTGGACGGAAGGTCCCTCTTTCATGAAGAGGATGTGGATTATGAAACCACTTCTTACACGGTACTCGAGAAAACTCTTTCCGTAGTTGGTGTTTCCCTTCTGAATGGAAAATCTCTTGCCTATTCCCACAGCGGAGACATTCTGACAGTTCATCTCCCGGCAATTACTCGAGCCGGTGATACGGTTCAGCTGAAGATTGAAGTTAAGGGAAATGTCTTTGAACCGACACCGGAAGAGGGGAGCTATGTGGCGTTAAGCGGGGTTTCCTGGTTTCCCGCTCCATGTGACGGATACCAGTCGGTGGATGCCGTTTTTTCGGGAACGATTCGAACGAAGAAACCCATTCTGGCCTTTGCGTCCGCCGATGTCTTCGAGCAAAAAGAGGTGGGAGATGAAGCCATTTTTACGGGCAAAACCTCATTCCGGGATGATTACCACGCCCTTGCCATCGGAACGTACTTTCCCAAAACCTCTACGATCCGTGATGTGGATATCACCATTTCGTCCGCCGTTTTTGAAAACCAGAAAGCACAGGAGCTTCTCTCCGGCCTGACGGACGCCATTCTGGACATCTACACCCACTACCTGGACGCGTTTCCTTTCAAACATCTCTTTCTCATCGAGGGCAAGGGCCTCGGCTACGGTCACGCCCCCCCCGCGATGGTTTTCGCATCCGGAGAAATCTTCAACTCCCTGAAAGATGAAGAAACCCAGCTTTACTCCAAGGGAGCCAATGAGAGGTTTGCCCATGAAGTGGCCCATCAGTATTTCGGTCATATGGTGCGGGACCGTCAACCCGGGGATGAGTGGCTTACCGAAGCGGCATCCGAATACATGGCGGCCCTTTTCCTGAAGTTTCGATGGCATAAGAAGGATTTCAAGTATCTTTATACTTTCTGGTACAACCGTGTGAAGACCCGCACGGGTGTGGCTTCGCCCTATGCGGCTCACCTGCTGGACGGTCTCGATGCCGATACCTATCGTTGGGATCTCATTTACTGCAAGGGCCCGGTGATTCTCCATGCGCTACGTGATGAAGTCGGCGATAAGATGTTCTACACGATTCTGAGAAGCTTTCTGAAATCCTTTCCGCACCAGAAGGCTTCCACGGAAGACTTCATTGGGCTGGTCAATTACATCACGAAAAAAGAATGGCATCCCTTCTTTGAGAAATATGTGTACGGAATGGAGCTTCCTCCCAAAAGTTCATCGAACATGTAAGGTGTACACTCTCTCCTGATCGGTTTGACCTGCAGAGGTTTTCGTTCTTTTTACGACATCCAGGTTGGCCGGAATGTGGGAATTATCGCAGGCGGTGGGTGAGGGATGTCAGGGTCCGAAGTTCATCGTCGATCGTGCTGTTGAGTTGTTCTTCGGTGATTCTCCACTGCCAGTTTCCCTTCCGCGTTCCGGGGGTGTTCATCCGCGCCTTTTCATCCAGGCCCAGGAGATCCTGGGGAGTCAGAATGACCGTCCGGGCGACGGAGTGCATGGCCGCGGCGGTGAGGACTTTGTGAACGTTGCCGGCATGGACTTCGTTACCAAAGTAGTCGGACAGGCGCTGGCGGTCCGCCGGAGATGTTTCCTGGCGGTACCAGCCCGGGGCGGTGTTGTTATCATGCGTCCCGACGTATACCAGGGAACCCGGGATATGGTTGTGGGGAGCATAGGGATTGGTGGGGAGGCTCTCATCGAAGGCGAAGAGAAGAATCTTCATACCGGGAAAGCCGAATTGATCCCTGAGACGTTCCACGTCGGGCGTGATTACCCCCAGATCTTCCGCAATGATGGGAAGAGATCCGAGCTGGTTCCGTACCATCTCGAAGAAGTCAGATCCAGGTCCCGGTACCCAGCTCCCATGGATGGCCGTAGGCTCGGATGCCGGGATCTCCCAGTAGGCGGCAAATCCCCGAAAATGATCCAGCCGGACCACATCAAAGAGCTCCAGGGTGTGCCGCATCCGGTCCATCCACCAGCCGTATCCCTGTTCTTTCAGGTGTTCCCAGCTGTACACCGGGTTTCCCCATCGCTGGCCGGTCTTTGAAAAGTAGTCCGGGGGGACACCGGCCACCACCTCCGGTTTTCCTTTTTCATCGAGTTTGAACGCTTCCGGATGGGCCCAGACGTCGGCGCTGTCCAGGTCGACGTAAATGGGCAGATCCCCAATGATCCGGATGCCCCGTTCACCACAGGCCCGCTTCAGGTCTTCCCACTGTGAAAAGAAGAGGTATTGGATGAAAGCTTCATAGTCGATTATCTCCTGATGTTCTGCCGCAAACTGTCGAAGGGCTCTCTCCTCTCGATTCCGCAGGGAGTCGGGCCAGGTGGACCAGGGTTGTCCCGAATGGCAGTCCCGGATGACTTTGAAAAGCAGGTAGGTTTCCAGCCAGGAAGCATGGCGCTGACGGAAGTCCTCATAATCCGGCCGGGGAGCCTGATGCTGAAACGTTTGATAGGCTTTCTGAAAAAGAGGTTCTTTAACCTGGCGGGCTGCATCATAGTCGGTGATATGACTTGCTGTGTCAGAGGATCCGGGTATGTCGGCTTCGCTCAGCAACCCCTGGGAAACCAGGGCTTCGATACTGATCAGGAGAGGATTCCCGGCAAAGGCGGAGATGCTTGTATAGGGACAGTCTCCATGGACGGACTGGGTCGGTGTAATCGGGAGAACCTGCCACCAGGTCTGTCCGGACCAATCGAGAAAATCCAGGAATCGATAGGCTCCGGGACCAAGATCTCCCATGCCTGCCAGGGAGGGAAGTGATGTGATATGCATGAGGATACCGCTCGAACGCCTGTCCATGGTCTCTCCTTTCGGCCTTTCCAGTCCGATGAACGGATTGCAACTATTATCCCAGATTCTTGCTTACTCTGCCGAAACCTGCAAAGATGTCTCCACGCTATTTGTTGTGGAGAAGGACCATGTATAATCTGCGGTGGCGTTATGTGGAACCGACGCCATCGTGTTATGGAACAGATGAATTTGAATTCGATCAGGATTGTCCTATCACCTTCTCTTTCTGGAAAGGGCCTCTGATGATCTCCGTTCAAAACCTGACCAAGATCTATGGTCGCCAGACCCTCTTTCGTGAGATCTCCTTTTCGGTGAACGCAAAGGAGCGGATTGGTGTCGTCGGCAGGAATGGCCACGGCAAGACAACCCTCTTCCGGCTGATTCTGGGGCTGGACGAACCGGATGAAGGTGCGATATCGATCCCCAGAAATTATCGTGTCGGCCATCTGGAGCAGGAAATACGCCACACCCATCTATCCGTCCTCCAGGAGGGGTGCAGTGCCCTGGGCGCCGGCAGGGAGGACGAGCAGTGGAAGGTGGAGAAAATTTTGGCCGGGCTGGGGTTTTCTTCTGCCGATCTCGCCGGTTCCCCTTCCCAACTATCCGGAGGATATGCGGTTCGCTTAAACCTCGCGAAAGTTCTGGTGTCGGAACCGGAAATGCTACTCCTGGATGAACCGACGAATTACTTGGACGTTCTTTCGATTCGCTGGCTGATCCGCTTCCTGAATGACTGGAAACATGAACTCATGCTGATCACGCATGATCGAGGATTCATGGACCAGGTTGTCACCCATACACTGGCGATCCATCGCCAGAGGGTTCGGAAAATCCAGGGCGGAACTCAGAAAGCCTACGACCAGATTTTGAAAGAGGAAGAGACCTACGAAAAGACGCGCATCAACGATGAAAAGCGCCGCAGGGATGTGGAAATCTATATTCAAAGGTTTCGTGCCAAAGCCCGGCTGGCGGGACTCGTCCAGTCGCGGATCAAGGAGCTTGCCAGGCATGAAAAGCTGGAAAAGCTTGAGCACCTTGAAACCCTGGAATTCTCTTTCCGGGAAGCACCCTTTCCCGCAAAATTAATGGGTGAAGCCGAAAATCTACACTTCAGCTATGCGGCAGGGGGTCAGGACCTTCTCCACGGGATCGGGTTTTCCATCCGGCCAGGAGATCGAATCGGCGTTATGGGGCAGAATGGAAAGGGTAAATCGACTCTCCTGAAAGTTCTTGCAGGACGACTGATTCCAGGGAAGGGGCAATTATCCTTCCATCCTTCTGTTCTCACAGGATACTACGCACAAACCAACGAGAAGGACCTGAACCCGGCCCTTTCCATTGTGGAAGAGCTCATGGCAGGAGGAGCCGGATGCACGGAGGAGGAAGCCCGCACTCTGGCCGGACTCTTTCTCTTTTCCGGAGATGCTGCGGAAAAGAAAATCGACATTCTGTCCGGGGGAGAAAAGAGCCGGGTCCTTCTGGCAAAATTAATGCTGGCACCCGCAAACCTTCTTCTCCTTGATGAGCCTACCAACCATCTGGACATGGAATCCTGTGACGCACTCCTTGCGGCGGTTGATGCCTTCCATGGAGCCGTGATCCTGGTCACCCACAATGAGACCTTTCTTCGCGCACTCGCATCCCGCTTGATCGTCTTTGATCGCGGAACCGTAAAACATTTTGACGGGACCTACGATGACTTTCTTGAACAGACCGGATGGGAAACCGATGATGAAATTCTGCAGAGACAAAAAGCCTCCAGAGGAGCCGGATCCTCCGCGGCAGGCAGGGGGCGGATCGATTCGAAAAGGGCAAGGGCCATTCTCATTCAGGAACGAAGCCGGACTCTGAATCCGCTTCAGGAAGAAATTACGGAGCTGGAATCTGGAATCGAAGCCCTGGAAGAGGAGCAGACAGCAGTGAATGAAGCTCTCATTGAAGCTTCCACCCGGGGAGATGGTCAGGCGATTGCCGATCTGTCCAGAAGGATGGGTCAGTTTCCGGATCAGATCTCCGCACTGTATGACACGCTTGCCGATCGGCTGGATCAGAGGGAACATCTGACCCGGGAATTTGAAAAACGGATGAAGGAAATCATGGGAGATCAGGCGGATTGAACCCGAGGTCGGAACCTGCGATAATGATCCTGTAGAGTATGTATGACTGATATCGAATCCTTACAGCCTCAGGCCCTCTGGTCACATTTTTCCAATCTCTGTGCGATTCCCCGAAGCTCGAGACATGAGAAGGCTGTCGCCGCCTATATCACAAGCACCGCCGAACGTCACAATTTACCCTGGGTCAAGGATAAGGCCGGGAATGTTGTGGTTTACAAACCGGCACATCCCGAAAAGAGAGGAGCAAGGAAGACGATCCTTCAGGGCCACATGGATATGATCTGGGATAAGAAGCGAAACCTGGACCACGATTTTTCCCGGGACCCAATCCATCTGAGGGTGGAAAGCGGGTACGTCAGGGCTGCAGGTACAACGCTGGGAGCGGATAATGGAATCGGTCTGGCGGCTGCGCTGTCGGTCCTGGAATCGACAGATCTTCTCCATGGTCCCCTGGAATTCCTGTTCACTGTCGATGAGGAAACGGGTTTGCACGGGGCCATGAAACTGGATACAAGCCTGATCCAGGGAAGACGTCTGTTGAACCTGGATACGGAGGAAGAGGATGCGTTTTATGTCGGATGTGCGGGCTATGTCGACACGCTCCTGACTCTCCCGATTCGAAGAGAACGGGATCTTCCGTCGGGATGGTGTACCGCCCTCGTCACAATTCGCGGCCTGACGGGCGGGCACTCGGGGGTGGATATTCACCTTCACCGGGGTTCCTCCAATGTTCTGGCCGCACGGGTGATCCGGGAACTGAACAGAGAATATGGAGCGAGGATCGTGACCGTAACGGGGGGGACGCGTCGAAATGCAATCGCCCGGGAAACCGAGGCCATCGTCGCTCTTCCGGGAAAGGATCTGTCTCTGGCAACCCAGCGGGTGCGTTCTCTACAGAAAACCTTCAGGGAAGAGATGAGGGGAGTAGACGATGATGTCTATGCAGCTCTCCATGGAGTGGGCATCACTCCCTATCCTCCCCTGACTGAACCCTCCAACCGGCGGGCCTCCGCTCTTCTTCGATCGATTCCCCACGGCGTTCTCAGTGTGGGACAGACTCAGTCGGAGGTGGTGGAAACTTCAACGAACTTTGCTCGCGTCCATACATCACGATCCCGTATCCTGATCGAAACATCCCAGCGATCGGCAAGGGATACCCTGAAGGATGCCGCTGCCGATATGGTGGCGTCCATGGGAAATCTTTCGGGCGCCAGGGTGCGCCACGAAGGGGGGTACACGGGCTGGAAGCAGGATCCCAGTTCTCCCACCCTGCGAGCCTGCGTTGAGATCTACGAGAGGATTTTTGGGTCGCACCCTCGACTGATCTCCGTTCACGGCGGGTTGGAATGTGGAATCTTTCACCAGAGAATCCCGAATCTTGATATGGTCTCCTTTGGTCCCACCATCGAGTTCGCCCATTCGCCGGAAGAACGAGTTTCCATCGCATCCGTGCGGAACTTCTGGAAACTCCTCACAGAGGTTTTAAAGGAACTTGACTGATCTACTTGTAACTCCCGTTATTGTCGGTCCATTCATGGAGAACTGCTTTATCGTCAGCCATCCTGATTCGAAACATTGCGTCATCATCGACCCCGGGGATCAGCCAGAAGCCATCCTTGGTGAGGTCGAACGGTCGGGAAGACGTCCTCAGGCGATCCTCATCACCCATGGCCATCTCGACCATATCGGTGCGGCGGGCAGGCTGAAAGACCAGCTGGGTATCCCGGTTTACCTGAAGAGGGAAGACCTTGTTCTCTACAGTTCTGCTCCCGAGCATGCTCTCCGCTACGGAATTCAAATGGACTCCCCCCCGGAGCCAGACGCATGGATGGAGGATCACCAGAACCTCTGTTTTGAAGGTTTTGCATTCCAGGTTCTCCATACGCCGGGGCACACCCCGGGACATGTGACCCTTCTGTGCGGTCCCCACGCTTTTGTGGGGGATTGCCTTTTTGCCGGTTCCATCGGGCGAACGGACCTTCCCGGAGGTTCTTTCGAAATCCTGATGCAATCGCTACGGGAGGTGATCCTTGCGCTTCCCGGTGCAACGATCGTCCACCCGGGACACGGCCCGGATACCACGATCTCCCGGGAACTGGCCACCAACCCCTTCCTTCGATAGGAAAGACAGCCTGAATCGAGTTTCCACAATTCATTGTCACTCATGAGGTCAAGAGTTGGAGGGGGCGCTCATCTACCGAGTCCACTTAAGCTTAAGTTACCCTTGAGGTCGATGAGGGGGAGGGGGTCCGGGTGCTCATCTACCGAGTCCACTTAAGTTAAAGATACCCTGGAGGTCGACGGGGCGGATGGGAGGGGGAAAGTCAAACCATTAAACCTTTTATTACTCCTGTCGTACTGTACTGAGGCCCTGTACCCGACCCGCGCAGTGTCAAAAAATAGGGATTCATCCTTTTCATGAAAGGGATATGTAGGGTAGGATAGAGGAGAAGGTTATCATGTGGATGGAGGGAGTTGTTGGACTCTGATCGGAAGCGTTCAGAAAAGTACGCAAGACTCAACAGGCAAAGCACAGAGTCGAAATCTTCGATCCATGCATCGGCTGGATCATTGAGCCCGGAATCCAAATCCAGGCATATTCTGGAAACCATGGTGGACGGTTACTTCGAGGTCGATCTCGAGGGTCGTATTCTCCACGTAAACCAGTCGCTTCTCTCTCAGATGGGGCACACGCTTGAGGAAGGCGTGGGCAAGTATTTTAGTGATTTCATGGAACCCCACCAGGCACGTCGGGTGTACCGTGCGTTTCGAAGGGTTCTCCGCAGACGAGTGGCTGAAAAGCTCTTGTCCCTTGAACTCAGGGCCAGGAATGGCCAGATCCGACACTATGAATCGTCGATCGTTCCGATTTTTGACGACTCGGATCATATTTCAGGATTCTGCGGAATCGCCCGCGATGTTACCGAGCGACATGTCATGCTTGCCATTCTGCAGGCCTCTGAACGCCGGTATAGGGATCTTTTCACGAATGTTTTTGACGGAGTATTTCGGACCTCTCCCGAAGGTCTGCTTCTTTCCGCCAATCCTGCCCTGGTCAAAATGCTCGGATACAGCTCGGAGGAAGAGCTCCGGGAAGCCGACATTGAAAGGGATATTTATTATGCAGGAGAGGAGCGTTCCGGCTGGATGGAGCGACTGTCTCGCGATGGCGAACTGAGGAATGCGAAGTTACGGCTGAGAAAGAAAGATGGAACGGTAATTCATGTCCTGGAAAATTCATACGCTGTAAAAAACCCCGGGGGAGAAATCCTGTTTTATGAGGGCACCCTGACCGACATTACGGAGATGAAGGCTGCTGAGGAACGTCTCCTGGCCTTTGAAAAGGCGATGGAGACGATGCAGCTGGGGGTAACCATTACAGATACGAATCGCAAGATCGCCTATGTGAACCCGGCGGAAGCCAGGATGCACGGATATGACGTAGAGGAATTGATTGGAAAGCCCTCAAACATTTTCGCACCCCGGGAAAAGCGCCGAAGGTGGACCGATCGTGAACTACAGAGGCTCACGAGCTGGGTGCGTGAGGGTGTCAACATACGGAAGGATGGAAGCACCATGCCTGTGCTTCTTTTTTCCGATGCCATACGGGATGCATCCGGTGAAGTGACCGGCATTGTCACAATATGTGAAGATATTACCGAACGAAAGCGCTCGGAACAGACACTCAGGGAAAGCGAACGGCGCTATGCCGATCTGGTCGAAGGGGCACCGGATCCGATCCTTACCGTAAATCTTGATGGTGTGATATTGACCGCCAATCCTGCTGCGGAAGCTGCATCCGGATTCAGCCATGATGATATTGTGGGTCACCACTTCGCTGAGCTCGGCATGGCATCCTCCAGAACACTGAAGAGGATCCAGCGGGAATTTTTTCGAGCCCAGAGGGGTGAGAAACGGCGCCCCATTGAGATTGAAATCGTCGACAAGGTGGGAAACCGAAAGTTCTTTGAGAGCAAGCCGCGCCCGATTTATAAGGACGATCAACTTACTGAGATTCAGGTCATTCTCCGGGATGTCACGCACCGTCGTTTAAAAGAAGAGCAATTAAAAGAGAGCCACGATATTCTCGAACATGCCGTGAATGAAAGAACGGAAGAGCTCCGTCAGGCGAATATTCTCCTTCAGGATGAACTGGAGGAACGACACCGTATAGAGGATGAGCTTAGAAAAAGTGAGGAAAAGTTCCGGTCACTCTTCCAGAATTCCAGGGATGCCATCTTTATCACGTCCCGATCGGGAACCATTCTGGACGTCAATGGTGCAGCCCTGGATATGTTCGGATATACGAGAGCGGAGTTGAAAAAGCTGAACGCATTCGATATCTATGAAAACCCCGAGGACCGTGAATCGTTTATTGACCATATCGAGGATGATGGATTTGTGAAAGACATGGAGGTCCGTCTGCGGAGAAAGAATGGAGCGATCCTGGAGACGATCATTTCAGCCACGCAGTGGCGCTCCAAAGATGGGAAAATCCTGGGATTTCAAGGGATTATCCATGATGTGACCGAAAGGGTCCGTGCCGAAGAAGCTCGAAGAGAGCTCGCCCGCAGATTTCGGGAGATGCTTGAGAATGTCAACCTGATGGCCATTATCCTGGATGACCAGGGACAGCTTGCCTTTTGTAATGAGCACTTCTGTTCTCTGACGGGGCATGGAAAGGAAGAAGTCGCCGGAATCAACTGGTTTGAGACATTTATTCCCCCTGAACTCCGGGAGGAACGACAAAAGAGTTTCTTTGCCAATCTTCCCCGGGGGAGGATCCCCATTCACGAAGAGCGTAATATCCTGACGCGGAATGGTGATCGGAAGCTTATTTTCTGGAATAATACGCTCCTCAGGGATTCGGAAGGCAATGTGAACGGGCTGGCCAGAATCGGGATTGATGTTACGGAGCAGAAGTCGATGGAACAGGCGCTTCGAGAATCCGAGCGCAGGTTTCGTCATATTTTTGAAAACGCGGTTATCGGAATCTATTCGACGACATCGGATGGTAAGGTGACGATGGCCAATCCGGCCCTGATCCGGATGCTTGGATTTGATAGTATTGAGGAACTTGCCAGGAAAAATCTGGAGGAGAGAACGGAATACGAGCCCGATTATGATCGAGATAAGTTCAAGGCCATGTTGGAAGGCGAGGGGGAAATTGTTGGCCTTGAAGCTATCTGGCATCGCAGGGACGGTGTGGCCATTAATGTCAGAGAAAGTGCCAGAATCGTTACGGATGAAGAGGGTGAGATTGTGGGATTTGAAGGCACGATTGAAGATGTTACCGAACAGAAATTAGCGGAAAGAAACCTCAAACAACGACAGCTTGCGCTCCAGCGAGTCTATGAAATTGCAACGATGTCAGGAGGATCCTTCCGCGATGTCTGCGACCTGACCGTACAGGCGCTTGTCGAACAGCTGGATGTACGCCATGCTGAAGTTGCAGTGTTTGATGGAGAAGAACAGCGTTGTATATCCACCATGGCGGACGGCATCCTGTTCCACGATCGAAAGATTGAAATCAGTGAAGGAGAAGATCTGACACATAACTGTGGACTTTGTGATCCAGGACTTCAGGAGGAAGGATTCTGTGCGGACTTTCCCGTGCGCCTTGGGTCCGGGAATCTTGGCGGATTGATTCGAATCCATCACGACGAGACCCGGGATCTATCCGATGAGGTCTGTCATATCATTGAGATTTTTGCTCGATATCTTGCCTATACCCTGGAAAATGAGCAGTTAGAAGCCCGTCTGGAGAGTTTCCAGAGGATGGAGTTACTCGGCCAGGTTGCCGCCGGAGTTGCCCATGAAGTTCGAAACCCACTGAATGCCATTCTTGCCCTGACCGAAGCTCTGAGCATGGATTTCGATTCCGAATCTGAGCACTGGCCCTTCCTAGAGCAGATCCGGGGCCAGGTGGAACGGTTGACGAACCTGATGAACGACCTGCTTCAGCTGGGGAAGCCGATTCAGAAGGCCAATCTTTTCTGGCTGAATCCCGTGGATCTATGCCTGGCCACAATTGAAACGTGGACGGAAACCCATAAGAGAGGAAGCTTGGATGTGCGAATGAATGTGCCGGAATCTCTTTCGGGTATCAGCATCCTGGCGGATGGCCCCAAGCTGCAGCAGGTTCTTATAAACCTGATGGACAATGCGCAGCAGCATAGCCCCCGGGACGCATCACTCCTTATTGATCTTGCTGTTCTGACACCGGATCAACTGCGGATCCGGGTAAAAGACCAGGGAACCGGGATTCCTGAAGAGAAGCTGAATCATGTTTTTGATCCCTTCTTTACGACAAGAAAGAGTGGAACGGGCCTGGGCCTGAGTATCGTGAAAAATATTGTGGAAGCCCATGGAGGAAGAGTCCGGGTTCGGAATAATACACCCAATCCGGGCGCGACGTTCGAGATTTTTATGCCCATTGGCGAAAAGGGAAGATCGTGAATCCGGGCATTCTGCTGGTCGATGACGATTCAGGAATACAGGCTTCCTTTTCGACATACCTTGCACGATCAGGATTTACCGTGACCCAGGCCGTGACCCTCGCAGAAGCCAGGGAACAACTGCTCCATCACAGGTTCGACGCAATCCTTCTTGACCTTCACCTGCCGGACGGAAACGGATCGGACTGGATTCCCGAAATTCGCGAGACGATTCCCGACATTGCGGTTATCGTGATCACTGGATCCGGGGACATATCAACGGCTGTTGAAGCGATGCGGTTGGGGGCGGATCACTTCCTGACCAAGCCCGTCAGTATGCCGGATCTGGTTCTCTTTTTGAATAAGAGTCTTGAGGTTGGAACGCTCAGGAAGTGGAATCGATCCCAGCGGCGGCAGGATACGCGTGATCCCTTTTTCTGGGGTACCAGCACGGCCATGCGAAAAATCCGGGAGCTGGCCAATGTCGCATCCCGGCATGCTTCTCCAGTATTTCTCAGGGGAGAAACAGGAACCGGAAAGGGTCTGCTGGCCCGATGGATTCATGACCAGAGTGACTGGAGCCGATCCCCGTTTGTTGAAGTTAACTGCTCCTCTCTGAAAGGGGATTTGCTGGCCAGTGAACTGTTCGGTCACACAAGAGGCGCCTTCACCTCTGCAGTTCGGGATCGACAGGGCCTGATCGAGCTGGCGGACGGGGGAACGCTCTTTCTGGATGAAATTGGGGACATGGATCTCGAAGTTCAGGCTCAATTCTTGAAAGTCATCGAGGAAAAGCAATATCGCAGGTTGGGAGATGTCACCCTGCGACGCAGTGAGTTCCGGCTTATTTGTGCAACGAACCGTGATTTGCCCCATCAACTCAAGGAAGGGATCTTTCGGGAAGACCTCTATTTCCGGATCCATGTCTTTCCCATCGAAATTCCTCCTCTACGGGAGAGAAGGGAAGATATCCCGGGTCTTGTGCAGTATATGCTGGAACGATACGGTGCGGGAGGTCTGGATGTAGACCCCGTAGTTCGTGACCAGCTATCCAGCTATCCGTGGCCAGGAAATGTCAGAGAAATGAGAAACCTGATTGAGCGGGCGGTTCTCCTTTCCACGGGCAATGAACTTACACTGGAACACTTCCCAGGTTTGGGGGGATCGAGAGAAAGTCTCCCGGCCGGTGCGGAGGTTCACTCCCTTCGTGAGCAGGAAAGACAATACGTCCGGCGTATTTTTACCTATTTCGGAAGTGATGCGGACAGGGCGTCAAAAGCACTTGGAATCTCGAGAGCTACGCTCTATCGAAAATTGAAATAGCCATCCAGGCGTTTTGTCTCACTTGTGAGACGGTAATCCCATATATGAGACAATCACGGTAGCTGAACCCCGAAAAACCAGGCTTTGAAAACCTGGCATCCTTTTTGCTTATGGGTAAATCATGAAACGAATTATTGAACTGATGGAACCTGAAGAAAGGAGGGAGTTATGAGCCATCGGATCCTGGTTGTGGATGATGAAGTCGCGTTTCTTCTGGGCATCCGCAAAGTCCTTTCGCGTCTCGAATGTGATGTGGATACTGCGGAAAGTATCGAGCAGGCGGAAAAGATCCTGAAGGAGGATAAGTTTGACGTCGTCATTACCGATCTTCGACTCACCGGTGTCCTTGGTGAGGAGGGTCTTGAGATTATCCGCTATGTTCGTGAGCTGAATCCCGAGACTCGCTGCATCCTTGTGACGGGGTACGGGAGCCCTGCCATTCGGGAGAAAGCCTATACCGAGGGTGTGGACTATTACTTTGAAAAACCGGTCCCGCCGAAGACGATTGTAGAATCGCTCGTCGCGCTTGGCGTACAGGAACGCCAGGCTAAGGCGTAAAAATCGTGGCGGATCGTCTTCCCGATGCACCGGCACTCAACGAATGGAGAGATTTCAGGAGGCAGGCAATGGATTTACATAAGATATTAATTGTGGAAGATTCGGAACTTCTGCACAGAATGTATGATCTGATTTTTATCACGTTTCGACAGAATGGGGGCGATATTGTCCACAGCTACAACGGTAAAGAGGCGATCAGTGCCCTGACAGGCAACCCGGACACGGATCTCATTCTTCTGGACACTAACATGCCCGTGATGGGGGGAATTGAATTCCTCGATTATCGAAAAGAACACGATTTCTTCCAGGATATCCCTACGATTATTGTCAGCACGGAAGGGAAGGAATCGGACACCCTGAGGGGACTGGAAGCCGGTGCAATTGCGTATGTGACGAAACCGTTCCGGCCCAGTGATCTCCATGCCCTGATCCGAAAGACCTTCCAGTCCCCTGCCTGAGGACCTGCGTTTTGTTCTGACAGTATTCTCCTTCGAATGGTTTGTGCGCTGGCAGGAGATCAGTATCATTGCCATCCAGATCATTTGAATGTCGGCCTAATCCACTGACGTAGTCAGTGGTGGGGCGCGGGGGCGAAGGCCCCGCACCATAAGTGAGACAACCTTTATGTAGAGTAATTAGCAGCAATTTTATTGTGTCTTTATGGATCTGCTACAATCTACGCACATGGACACGAAGACCTTTCCAGGTCCAGATAAAGGTGTCGGGTTTTCTTTTTACCCTGGTGAAATCCTCAAGGAACGATTCGAGATACTTGCCCTCCTCGGTATCGGGGGTATGGGAGAGGTTTACAGGGCTCATGACCTGGCTCTCAGGGAAACGATTGCCCTGAAGGTGGTCCCCCGCCAACGACTGACTCCCACGGCCCTGGAGCGAACCAGGAGAGAGGTTCGGGTCATCCGCCACCTGAGCCACCCCGGTCTTCTCCGGACCTTCGACCTCCACGAATCAAATGACCACGTCCTTCTCTCGATGGAGTACATCGAGGAGGAGACCCTCCAGCAGCACCTTGATACTGCCGGTCCCCTTAAAGAAGGGGCGATCCGACAGATGTTGGCAGGCCTGGTGGAGGTCCTCTCGTACCTTCACAGTCACGGGATCATCCACCGGGACATTAAACCCTCCAACCTCTTTCTCTCCAATGAAGGGCACGTTCGTCTCGGCGATTTCGGTATCGTCTATGTTGAAACGGAGGGTAATCTTACGGCGACGGGTGAGCTGATCGGGACCCCTTTCTACATGTCTCCCGAGCAGATTCTGGGCCGAAACCTGACTCCCGCAAGCGACTGGTACGCCGTGGGGGTCACCCTCTACCAGGCCCTCGTCGGCGCCCCGCCATTCACCGGAACCTCGGGCGAAGTCATGGAGGCCCACCTCCGGGACATCCTTCCACCCATTACCCGGAGGAGGGCTTCTCGGGCCCTTCGGCAGCTTCTCCACGGTCTGACGCTGAAAGACCAGTCCCGCCGATGGGGACAGGCCCAGGTACGACGATATCTTCAAGGTGTCCGACTCGCCTGGCTGCCCGGCCAGAGACGAAAGGCCCTTATTACCGCGGTATCAATCTTGCTTCTCACCACCCTGGCTATATTTGTTCAAGGCATCATTGCCAATCCTGAACCGACCTCCGCCGTCATCGAAGGCAGGCACGTTGCCGTCCACCGGGGGAACCGCCTCCTGTGGGAGAAGGACCTCAAAGTCCCAATTGAGAACGCAGTTCTTCTGGATGCCGACGGGGACGGAAGGAAAGAAGTTCTCTTATGTGGTCCCTGTGACCTCCGCAGGGAGGGTGAATCATTCGAAGTTCCCGTCTACGAGGGGAACGGTAAGATCTCCCTGCGCATCGTCCTCCCTACCCACCAACTCCAGGAAGTCTTTTCTTCCTTCACTCCCACATGGGGTCTCACGGTCGAATCGAGACCGATCACCTCACCTGACCATGAGGATCTTGTTCTGAGGCTGGGTCAGATTCCCTTCTTTCCCACGTTGACGACTCTCTGGTCTCCCTTGACGAGGAATGCCTATTTCGAATTCGCCCATGCCGGTCGCATTGCGAGAGTCCTTCCCTGGCAGGGTGGTGTTGCCATCCACGCCATGGCTCCCCGGTACCTTCACATGCACGCACTGGCCGTTACCGGGAGGCTGCGGCCCGACCTCAGGGTGCACAACCTTCTGAACGACGACCGTGTGATGGTCCCCTCCCTTACGGCCTACCACCTTCTTCCGATCATGGATGCCCACCGGGTTGACCTCGACTCCGACGGCGGGATCACGATCATTCTTCCCGAAGGACCCAGGATACTCCTCCCCGACGGGCGGCTTGAGGGTCAGAGGGAAGGCGCCGCCGTCAAGACGATTGACCTACTCCAGGGCTATGCCGGAATCTGCCGCCGCCTCCAGGGCGGCCAAGCCAGTGAAGCCCTGGCTGACATCGACCGGTATGCAGCCGAAGCCGAGTCCTTCGGACTCGAAGGTTACCGCGTCCTTTTCGAATGGTTGCGTGGCGAGGCTCTCTTCCGGAGGGGTGACATCGACGGGGCCCTGGATCACGGCAGGGCCCTTGCGGAGACCATCCCCACCTACGCCCTGGAGGCACGATTTCATGCCGGTTTCTACGCCTATCTCGCGGGCCGGTACGACGAGGCGGCCGAATCCTGGCTGAAGGGGGCCCAGCTCGACGGCATGGGCGCCGGGAAGATTTACGAGGCCTACGTCAACGCTGGTTTCGCTATGCTTCTTGGAAGCGCTGACCCGGCCACGGTGGAACAGACTCTCGACCTCCATGCCACCCTCGTCCCCGGGGGAATCTACCGGGATGCCATTGGGCTCCAAAAGGGGTGGATCCCCCTCCTCAAGGGGGACGCCTCAGGGGCTGCGGAGATCCTGAAGCCCGCCCTTCACCGGACCGACCAGGACCTTCACGCCGCGGGTTATTTCCTGGCCGCCATGGCTGCCGGGACCTACGATCCCGCCGTCATGGAGACCTATCTTGCCAGAGGCGCCCGCCCCCTCTTCCTTCTCTACCTCCAGGCCCTGGGTAGGGGCGACCGCGAGACCGCACGTCAGACCTGGACCCTTATCGAAACCCGCGCTCCCCACGACCCCGACCTCGCCCTGGCGGTTCCGCTGATTATCAGTATCCTTGGGACGAATCTTTAGATAGCTACGTGACTTACGTTTGGACGTTGCTGCCTTTATTCAAAGTTCCTCTCACCGTTGGCATCGACCGCGGTCACGATGAAGAAGCAGTTTGGTCCCGGTTCGGCTCCAATGAATTCCTCGTAATAGGCGTCCCCCCCCCCCTCGTAAATGCGGTTCGTAAATCCCATGTTATCTGAAATAAAATCTTTAGTAAGGTACCTGTATATCTCAAATAACATAGCAGTTAGACCACTGTCAGGTTTTCTTCCACCATTGTGAACGTTCACTCCGCGTACAGGTCTGTGTCCCATACTTTCGGAACCACAAAGAGATTGATTTGCAAGGTGGATCAATAATTTCCTGAAAGATCAGCTTTTCCGGTAATGGGCTCCGCGGGATCGGGTATTGCGGAGGGCGGCCTCCGTGATGATCTGGGCCGCCATCGTTCCCTGAAAAAGCTCAATAATCGGTTTGCTGATCAATGACTCATGGTAAAACAGAGTGAGCCGCTTGCTTAAATCTCCCAGGTCTGCCACGGCTCGTTCCAGTCGTTCCTTGGTCCGCGTTATCCCCGCATAATTCCACATCGTCGATCGAATCCGGGTCCAATCCTGGAGGATCAGGGCTGGATCTTCATCATCCCGTTGACCCGAAGGGATCCAGTCCGGGATCGTCTCCAGAATCCTGCGTGACAACCGACGTCCCTGTGCCAGAGTCTTTCCGATGGAGAGTGCGGTATAGTAGCCCCAGGTCAGTCCTTCGAGAAGGGAGCTGGAAGCCAGGCGGTTCGCCCCGTGAATCCCGGTGCAGGATACTTCGCCCACGGCATACAGCCGGCGGATTGTTGTCTGTCCCTCCGTGTTGGAAAGGACTCCCCCGCAAAAATAATGAGCGGCAGGAACGACCGGTATCGGTTCCCGGCTGATGTCGATGCCGTACTTCTGACATTCCCGGTAAATCGTTGGGAAACGTTCCTGTATGGAAATCGATCCTTTGTAATGACTGGCAAGATCGAGGAGAACACATTCCTCCCCCCGCAGGGTCATTTCCTCAAGGATCGCCCTGGCAACGACATCCCGTGGAGCAAGATCCTGGAGCTCAGGATCATACCGTTCCATAAAAGGTTCACCCGACAGGTTAATCAGTCGGGCGCCCTCCCCCCGAAGGGATTCGGAGATAAGGAATCGATCGGCTCCGGTGCGATAGAGTGCTGTGGGGTGAAACTGAACATATTCGGTATTGAGAAGATAGGCACCGGCTCGTGATGCCATGACCATCCCCTGGCCGATACTTCCGGGCCAGTTGGTTGTGTGGCTGTAGAGGTGGCCGCATCCTCCGGTAGCCAGGACCACCGCGTTAGAAAAGGCGGCAATAACCTCCCGGGTACCATTATGAAAAAGATAGACTCCCACACATTCATTTTCCAGGTTGTACTTGAATTCATAGCTCGTGGAATGGTGGCGGATCGTTAGAAGATCGATGGCTGTCAGGTCTGTCACCAGGTCGATATTGGGATGATTTTTGACGGCGTTCAGCATGACCTGTTCAATAGCCTTCCCCGTATAATCCGCGACATGGATGATCCTGGGGCAGCTGTGGGCGCCCTCCGAGGTCAGGTGAAGGTGCCCGCCGTTTTCCGTGTCAAAGGGAACTTTGAGGTCCCGGATCAGAAGTGATTCCACGACATCAGGACCATGTTTGGCCAGAAAGTCCACGGCAGGCCGGTGACAGATGTCTGCTCCGGCATGCATGATGTCCTGAGCGAGAAGGGCAGAGGAGTCTCCTGAACCCCGGAAAATAATCCCACCCTGGGCCATAACCGAATTTGTCGCCAGAGGATCGGAGTTTTTCGTTACGCAGAGCACGTTGAGGCCATGACGACCCAGTGTGAGAGCTGTGGTAAGTCCGGAGATTCCTGTCCCAAGGACAATTACGTCATAGATGCAGCGATTTTTGAGGTTCACCATGGTCAGGAGGTCACTTCCCTGAATTCTTTTGCATAAATTCCAGGGTCGAAACCTGCAGGGAGAGGTCAAGGATGGGAGCGGAGTGGGTCAGGGCGCCAACGGAGATGAACTGGATTCCTGTGGAGGCAATGGCCCGCACGGTTTGAAGGTTTACTCCCCCGGAGACTTCCAGGGGAACCTTTCCTCTCGTTAAGGATACAGCCTGTTTCATTGTCTCCAGGTCAAAGTTGTCCAGCATGATGCGATCGACTCCCATGGTCAGGGCAAGTTTCAGCTCTTCCATATTGGTAACTTCAACAACCAGGGGTTTTTTGTTGGAACCCCTGTGATCTTTCACTGCCTGGATGGCCTTGTCAATACCTCCGGACACCCGCACGTGATTTTCCTTTATGAGGTACTCATCGTAAGCACCCATCCGGTGGTTTTTACCTCCCCCCACACGAACCGCGTATTTTTCAAGAAGCCTCCAGCCCGGCGTAGTCTTCCGCGTGTCGAGGAGGGTCACATTCTGAGCCTGCATCGTCGTGACAAATTTTCGTGTCAGAGTTGCGATTCCCGAAAGGTGCTGAAGAAAATTCAGTGCAACTCTCTCAGCCGACAGGATTCCTGTGCCGGAACCTTCGACTACCGCGATGGCCTGGTCAGTCTGGACAACTTCTCCGTCTTTGGCCTGGGGCGCTACGGAGATACTGGCCATACGATAGGTGAAAATATAGGGAAGGAGGGGGAGGCCGCAGATGACGCCGGGCTGCTTTGCGACGATTCGTGCAACGATGTTGTCACCGGGATGGCAGGTGGCCTCCGCGGTGATATCGGGCATATCTTCCCCGAAAGCCAGTGGGAGGAGGGATTCAAGGGATTCAAGGAGGGCAAACTTCTGACTCATTGAAATATTGTACCACTCGAAGGGAAGAAAATACGATCTTGAAACCGTACGGCCCGAATGCCGTATAATGGTCATATTGCACCCTGATCAAGGAGGTTTGAATGCGTCGTATACTCTTCGTATTCGCGCTCCTTCTCATGGGGAGCCTGCTCATTGCTGGCGCCTTTCAGGAGATGGAGCAATCGGTAACCGAATTCACCTTGGATAACGGGCTGAAGGTAATTCTCTTCGAGAATCATCAAGCGCCTGTCATCTCCATGGTGACCTACGTCAATGTTGGAAGTGCCAACGAAAAACCGGGTATTACCGGGATCGCCCACATTTTCGAACACATGGCATTTAAGGGAACCCACAACATCGGAACGTCGGACCCTGCCAAGGAAATGGAAGCGATGAAGAAAGTCGACGAGGCCTTCTATGCCTGGAAAGCCGAGTATGACAAAGGCGACCTCAAGGACAGCGCCAAGCTCGACGAATTAAAAAGCACCCTCGAGGAAGCAAAAAAGAATGCCAAGGAATATGTTGTATCCAATGAGTTTAATGAATTAGTGGAGCGTGAAGGCTGTTCCGGTCTCAACGCCTACACATCCTGGGATAATACTGCTTATTTTTACAACTTCCCCTCCAATAAGCTGGAGCTCTGGGCATACATGGAGTCCGAGCGTTTCTTGAATCCCCGCCTGCGCGAATTCTATTCGGAGAAAGACGTCGTGATGGAAGAGCGCAGGATGCGGACCGAATCAAGCCCGACAGGCCGGATGATTGAAGAATTCATCGCGATGGCCTACATCGCCCACCCCTACCATAATCCCGTCGTGGGCTGGATGTCCGATCTTATGACGATTACCCGCGCCGAGGCTCAGAACTGGTACGAGAATTACTACCAGCCCAACAACATGGTTGTTGCCATTGCGGGAGACGTTTTTCCCAGGGAAGCCAGGCCCATTATCGAAAAGTGGTTCGGTAGACTTCCGACCCGCCCCACTCCCGAACCGGTGGAGACCGTGGAGCCTCCGCAGAGGGGAGAGCGGCGGGAGATCATGGAAGATCCCTCGCAGCCCTTTGCCATTATTGGGTACCACAAGGGCGACTTCAACCATCCCGATGAATCGGTCTTTAACGCGATCACCGATATCATGGGGAATGGAAGAACCAGTCGTCTTTATAAGCGGCTTGTCCGAGATGACAAGATCGCCCTGGCTGCCGGAGCCTTCACCGGGATTCCCGGACAGAAGTTCCCCGGCCTCTTTATTTTTTACGGACTCCCCATGCAGGGCCACACCAATGATGAGGTGGAAAGTGTCATGTATGAGGAAATTGAGAAGATGAAGAATGAACCTGTTTCCGATGAAGAACTGAATCGTGTGAAAACCCGTGCCAAAGGTGATTTTCTGCGGGAGCTCCAATCCAATTCCGGTGTTGCTCACCAGCTGGCCTTCTATCAGACGATCACCGGGGACTGGCGGGATATGTTCTCCGAGCTGGAACAAATCGATAAAGTCACCAAGGACGACATCATGCGGGTGGCCAAGGAGTATTTCACCAGGACGAATCGGACCGTTGTCTTTCTCCAACCCGCGAAGGACGGAGGTGAATCATGAGACGGGTCCTTCTTTTCGCCTTCATCACGTTGATGGCATTTTCTCTTCTGGCTGTCGTACCTCAGGAATTTACAAAGCTTTCGGATAATGCTCCGGAACTTCGTCCCCTGAAAACGCCGGATGTTCAGCAGATCACGCTGAAAAACGGCCTCAGGATCATGCTGGTGGAAGACCACCGTCTTCCCCTCGTGTCTGGACGTCTCATGTACCGTGGCGGCAGTGTTTTTGATCCTGCCGACAAGGCCGGCCTTGCTGGTATTGCAACGGAAGTTATGAGAACCGGCGGAACCGAAGCTGTAACCGGAGATGATCTGAGCGAAATGCTGGAAAGCATGTCGGCCAGCGTCGAAGCCTTTGCCTCGAGCGAATCGGCCTATGTCTCCTTCAACTGCCTCAGTGAAAACTTCACCCAGGTCCTGGATATTTTCCGGGATATCGTTTTAAATCCTGCCTTTCGTGAGGATAAGATACAGCTGGCCAAAGATCAGATCAAAAGCGCCATATCCCGAAGAAATGACGAGGCTCAGGAAATCCTTTCCAGAGAATTTCCCCGCCTTCTCTACGGGAAGGATAATCCTTATGTCGCTATCGAGGAATACGCCACGGTGGATGCCATAACAAGGGACGACCTTGTGGCCTATCACCAGCGCTTTTTCTTCCCCTCCAACGGAATTCTTGCAATCTGGGGGGATATCGATGCCAAGGCGGTTGCCAAGACTCTGAAAGAAAGCTTTAAGGGATGGGAAGATAACGGCCGAAAGGTTGCCAGCTACCCGAAGATGAAGTACGACCTTACACCCGGTGTCTATTTTTCCCACAAGGACGGCGTGAATCAGAGCTACATCGAGCTGGGCCACTTTGGGATCCAGCGAGACAATCCTGATTACTACGCACTTGAAGTCATGAACCGGATCTTTGGAATGGGCGGGTTCGCCTCAAGGCTGTTCAAGAATATCCGTTCCAACAAGGGACTCACCTACGGTGTGTATGGAGGAGTTGACTGGGAATACACCCATCGCGGCTCCTTCTTTGTATCCACCTTTACGATGTCTCCCAAAACCGTGGACGCGATCAATGCCGTAATCGCGGAAATCCGTGACATCAAAACCAACGGTGTAACCCAGGAAGAGCTGGATAAGGCGAAAAAGGCTTTTTTTGAAAAGTTCGTCTTCAACTTTGATACGGCCGGTAAGCTTATCGGACGTCTGCAGTCCTATGCCTTTTACGGCATGCCGATGAACAGCCTTGATGTTCTTCGCGAAAAGATCAAAGCCGTCACCGTGGAGGATGTCAACAAGGTGGCCGCGAAGTATCTCGATCCCGACAACCTTCTGATCTACGTCGTTGGAAACAAGGACGAGATCGATCCCTCCCTCTCCGAGCTGGGTGAGGTCAAGGAAGTGGATATCACGATCCCCGCTCCGAAGGGAGAGGAAGCTCCCGAAGCGACGGAAGCCGATCTGGACAAGGGACGTGCACTGATGACCCGTGCCCTGAAGGCTCACGGGGGAGATGCCGTCCTGAAGGTAACGGGAAAAGAGGTAGAGGAAGAGCTCACCATGGATATGGGAGGACAGCAGTTTACCCTCACTACGGTTGCCAAGATGGTCCTTCCCGATAAGATCCACGTTACCGTGACCATGCCCTTCGGAACCATTGAGCAGGCTTACGATGGAACGACGGCATGGGTAAAGACACCCCAGGGTGTCCAACCCTATCCGGCCGAAGAGTTCAAAGATGAAATCATGAAGGAATTCTTCAACCTTCTCAATGCTGTGAAGAATCCTGATGTGACCTTCCAGTATGCAGGAACGGAATCCCTCGGAGACAAAACCGTGGATGCCGTCTTCGTGAAAAAGGGAGAAGCGCAGTTTAAAATTTTCCTGGACACGAAAGACCACTCCATTGCTGGAATGAAGTATCAGGGAAAGACCCAGATGGGGCCTGCTGAAATGGTTCAGGCTTACACAGATTATCAGACTGTGGACGGCGTAGTATACCCGGCTTCCTATACCGTGACGGCGAATGGTGAGCCCTATATCACGTCAAAGGTGCTGAAAGTTGTTCTCAGTCCGACCCTTGACGCTTCCATCTTTGCCATGCCGGGGGCGGCCGAGTGAGTCTGATTGAACGGATCCAGGAAGCCCTGAGGGCGGAGGGAGTTGACGGATGGCTTCTCTTTGATTTTCATCACAGGGATCCCCTGTCGTACCGGGTTCTCCAGCTTCCCATGGAAACGATGACAACCCGGAGATGGTTTTACTTTATCCCCGCATCTGGAGAGCCCCTCCGTCTGGTTCATGCCGTGGAGAAAACCAAGCTGGATGCTCTTCCCGGGAAAAAGATTGTCTATCGGGCGTGGAAAGAACTTCACCGTCTGCTTGCCGAGACATTGGGATCATGCCGAATCCTCGCAATGAATATGTCTCCCATGAACCACATTCCCTATGTCTCCCTGGCTGATGCAGGAACCGTGGAACTGGTTCGATCCTTTGGCCCGGAAGTAAAGTCATCTGCGAACCTGATCCAGGCATTTGAAGCCGTGATTCCCGAATCGGGGTATCAACTGCACCTTGAGGCCGGGCGCAAGGTTCATGCCATCAAGGATGAAGCCTTTTCCCTGATTGAATCAATGATCCGGAAAGGAGAATCGATCACGGAGTATGAAGTTCAGCAATTCATTGTGAAACGATTCTCTGACGAAGGCCTCACCTGTGATGGAGATGAACCCATTGTGGGTGTGAATGAACATCCTGCGGATCCGCACTTTATGCCAACCCCGGAAAATTCCTACGCGATCAAGAAAGGGGATACCCTTCTTATCGACCTATGGGCCCGGCTTGATCGTCCGGATGGCATTTACCACGATATTACCTGGTGTGGATATCTGGGCTCAACTCCACCGGACGAGTATGAACGTATTTTTGACACGGTTGTGAAGGCCCGGGATCGAGCGGTCATGTTCGCGCGGGAACGATTCTCCGGAGGAGTGGGGGTTCATGGATGGGAAGTCGATGATGCCTGCCGGGAGGTTGTATCCGGGGCAGGGTACGGAGACTTCTTTGTCCATCGAACCGGCCACTCCATTGGACGGGAAGTGCACGGAAACGGTGTCAATATTGACAACCTCGAAACCAAGGACGAACGTCCTCTTGTTCCCGGGATCTGCTTTTCCGTGGAACCGGGAATTTACCTGGAAGGGAAGATGGCGGTTCGAACCGAAGTTGACGTCTTTGTCACGCATGACAACCGGGTTGAGGTTACCGGGCCTTCCCAGGAAAAACTTCTACTGTTAAACGTAGACTAAGTGCTTCGGGGGGCGGATTTTCCGCCCCCCTTTTTTTGAACTCCCCCCTGTATGGTTGTACAATAAGATGATGGATGGCTTTTTTGAGCTCTTGAAAAGTCGATCCGAAAGGCAGGAAATTCCATGGATGTTGTAAATGTCTTTATTGTTGATGACGATCCCGATATCCTGCGCTATCTGCGCGCAGTTCTGGAAGGGCAGGGGTACACCGTCCGAACCGCACAATCGGGGGAAGAAGCCCTGAATGCGCTGGAGCAGTTTCTGCCGGAAATCATCATTTCCGATGTGCAGATGGGGGGTATGTCCGGATACGAGCTCTGCAGGCGAATCCGATCCCTGGGCCATGATGCGATTCCCTTCTTCTTCTGTACCGTTCTTGGAAGTCAGCCCGAGAGAATTCAGGGGTTGAAGGTGGGAGCAGATGAGTATCTTGTCAAACCGGTGGACCCGGAAGAGCTCGTTCTTCGCGTGGGCCGTCATATCGAAAAAGTCCGCAGAATCAGGGCCATGGCGGACATTGTAAAAGATCGCGAAAGCCTGGGGATCATAACGGGAACAATCGGGGATGTGACGATACCCGACCTGCTTCAGCTCGTAAACTATTTAAACCTTGATGAAATCTGCCTTCACATCGAGACTCCGCAAGGAGAATGGGGGAAAATATTCCTCGCCAGGAAACATCTCCTTCACGCGGAAACCGAAAACCTAACAGGGAAAAAAGCCTTTTTTACCATGATGGGATGGACGGCCGGATCCTTTAAGGTTGAACCGAAAATCTTTCTCGATGAACCGACCATGGATGACTCCCTGGGCTCCGCCCTGATGTCCAGCATCACCCAGCTGGATGAGTGTGAAGTTCTCCTGAATCACATTACAGAGGGCGGGAATGTCCTGGAAGTTACCCCGGATCACGGGATTGATTTGCCTCCATCCGGATCGACTATGCAAAAGATGCTGGATCTTGTTGAGAAACATGGTCAGATCGGGACAGTCATTGCCATGAGTTCTCTGACCGAACTCGAATCCCTCCGTGCCCTGTGCCAGCTTCTGGATGCAGGGATTATCCACCATTTACAAACGTCCGAATCCTGATTATCTCTTTTTTTCATAAACAAAAGGGGGAGCGGCAAGGCTCCCCCCTGTACCGTCGTTAAGTCGTTCCTACAGGTCTAATGTGTCCGTGGAGGAAGCCTGACATCCTGTCTGGGTGTCCGTCACGGTGAAGGTGACATTGTATGAGCCCGATGCACCGTAGGTGTGAACCGGATCTTCCAGGGTCGATGTTGAACTGTCCCCGAAGGACCAGTTGTAGCTGTACGCACCTGAACCGCCCCCTGCCGTACCATCGAATGTGACCTGGAGGCCGGAGGGTGTCGAGGTGAAGGAAGCGGTTACCCCCGTGCCAAACTTCACGATTTTCACAACAGCCTCCTGCTGGTTCGACGGCTGAGTCGAATCCGTCACGGTAAGGGTCACATCCCGGCTGTAGGGCGGAAATGTATAGGTATGGGATGGGTCGGTGTCGGAGGGTGCGCAATCCATTGTGGCCGTACTGCAAGTCGCGCCATCCCCAAATTCCCACACGTAATCGTACGGACCGATTCCACCCTGGACCATGGCTGAGAAGTCAATCTGCCCCGACCCATTGCAGGAGGGGGAGTTGGATGTGAAATTGATGTTCAGGACATCGGGACACATCGTTTCGCAGTCATTGGCGCTTCGGATGTCATAGAAATAGAGGTTGGCGACCGTAGCCGTTGCATCGTCATACTGCTGATCGTTGATGGGATCATCCAGGGCAAGTGGATCAGGAATATCCGGGCAGATCATATTCCAGTCGTCGGGAACGATACCGGTACAGTCAGTCGTGCGGTAGACATGGTAATGGGTCGTCTCAGGAGCAGGTACCACATTGTCCCAGTCCAGGTGCACGGAACCATCCGGGTTCTTCCATGCCCGGAGGTCATTCCCGATGTCGTACGGTTTGTCCACCACGCTTGAGGGGAGGTTGTCGGTGATGGGACCGACATTGACGTCGGTATACATCCCGCCGTGAGGTCCTGCCGTGCAGCCTCCCGGAGCCGGATCGTCATCCTCCGCTCTCACCACGTACCAGTAGTTGATAAACTGGGTCACCGAGTTGTCGATGAACTCAAGTGTGGTGACCTGTTCAGCAATTGCCGGTTTTGAAACGGCATCGGCAAAGGAGATGGACGAGCGGTAAATATCGTAATGTCCCGATCCGCTGTTAAACGTCGCAGCATTCCAGAAGATCCTCAGGCCCACGGGACAGCTGAGATCCTCCACATTAGCTGTCGAAAAAGTCGGGATGGCACACCCGCAGTTGATCGCAGACTGCTGATAGGAGCTCCCGCCTGATACAGAACAGGCGGTTGCCGTATCTCCTGCTTCCTGGCACTCCTTCACATAGTCATAAAAGTCGGCGTATGCGTAAATCGTGCCGATCCCTGAATTCTGGATATTCACCACAAGCGACCCTGATTCTGTTGCTCCCGGAGTTACGGTAACGTCCTCTTCTGTCGATCCTCCCAGGTCGGACCAGGCCACAACAGTGGTTGTCGCCTCTGAGCAACCTGCATTGGAGATCGTGTAATCCACCGTGTAAGTCGGGCAGCTTCCGGAGATGGTCATTGATTCGACATTCAGGGCCGGGTAGGGATCGTATGCGGCAAGCGCTTCACAGTAGTTATCGTAAATCTTAAAACCGGGTGTATCGGTTCCTGTGCAGTTGGAATAGAGATCCCAGATAAATCCGCCCCAGTCCACGAACTCTGCACGGTAGATCCCGCAGAGCGTCGGAGAACCATAAAACCAGATGTCCGTGGTCTGGTCATTCCAGTTTGGATCCAGCCCCCCGCAATCCTCCCACTGGATATTGGTTCCTTCTGCCAGCCAGCCTCCCGTCGATTGAGCATATAGGTAGACATACTGGCCGTTCGTCATGTCATAAATCGAGAGATCTCCTGATTCATTGTCATAGAGGGGCATATGCATTTCGGTGCCACACTCCGCAACGATGTACATGTCAAACGTGCAGGGAGTGGAAAAACAGGTATTACCGGAATCACGGCAGTAATCGCAGTCGTCGAAATTCCACTCAAAGGCCGATGTCGTGGAAGTTGTGATGGGAGAACGGGGATTTTCGCATGAGGTCCACCGGTTATGCATGGTCGGATCCACACAGGAGGTGCAATTAACCGTTAAATTAAACGGACCATTATCGGCGGCGGAGAATCCATCGACAACGATGTAATAGGTCCCGGCAGAAATATTATATTTGAAGTAGTCACTTCCCCCGGCAACACAGGAGCACTTGGAACAGCTGTCCAGCAGAAAGGCATCCAGCTCACTCGTTCCGAAATTAGAGAGGATGACCTCCAGGATCGTATCTTCAGCAATGGAAATTTCGAAAACCTGTTCGTTGCCGTCGTACGTATCATTTGCACAACTGTAGGCATTCGCATTATTTGCCAGCCCTCCCGCGGAGGTGTCGCCGGCGTTCGTGGAGTTGCAGGCGATGACAGTGGCCGCTCCGCAGTTCACATCGGACGAACCTCCGGCTTCAACGCCGCACACCTGTACATTATCGACCATCCAGTACATTTCGTAACTTGCATTGTAGTAACGGAATCCAACTTCAAGATCCGTTTGATTCAGTGCCTCTGCAGAGATGTCGATGTCGACGGTTTCCGGATTGGGACTGCTCGCCCCGGAGTAATTTGCAACAACCTGCCAACCCGAAGTTGCAGAGGAGCGTACGGCGATTTCACCCTGTTCATCCAGGCTGAGGCTGTACCAGAAGAAGTAATGATCAAAGACCAGGTGGACTTCTGTGAATGGTCCTCCAGCGGTTGCGTCGATTACCGGTGAGAAGAATCGTTCATCCATCGTGCACCCTGATCCGGCCTCGTCACTGTCGCAAATCATAAATGGAGTTGTCACGGGCAAGGTGGCGGTTCGTAACCCCGGATTCGCATCTGTCCAGGTCTCTGCGGGTCCGGAACAATCCCCATTATGATCCACCGTCCATGAAACGGGTAGACCTCCGCTGAAATCTTCAGAAAAGATCGTCGCAGTGCAGTTTGACGAACAGGAAGGGGTAAGGGGAGTGTTGCACACGATTCTTAAATCGTAGGTTCCGTTGTCGAAGGGAGTCCTTCCGTCCACGATCAGGTAATAGGTCCCTGCGGGAGCATTGTCCAGATGGATTTCCTGGACACCGCCTTCAATGACGTTATTCACGTTGCAGGTATCCACCTCAAGAAGGAAGAGAAACTGGCTGCGTCCCGGGTGGTTTTCCAGGTAGAAATCCAGGTTGGTCGGCGAAGCAATCGTCAGAGCATAGACAATGTCGCTTCCATTGAAGGTCCCATTGACGCCTGCATACTCCACGCCGTCGTTGGGCAGTCCAATCGTATCCCCGTTGATCGTATCTCCGCAGCTCACAGGGGTGGCTGCACCGCAGTCTATATTGTTCGGAATGGGGCAGGTAACCAGCAGGTTGGAATAGGTACCGGAGGCACTGGAGGAGTATCCATCCACGACGATATAGTAAGTCTGGGGTGATGTTGTGGTTACCAGAGTTATATTCCCTGAATCGACCCAATCCGTACAGGATGTACCGTCCGCACAGTTGTCAAGAACGTAGAGGACGTGATCGAAACCTGGAGTAGGCATAGAGATCACCAGCGTCGATCCCACCGGGCCGTCAAATACCAGCTTCCAAATCTCTTCCGGGCCGGCTCCGCTTCCGCAGGATGGATTGATGACATTCGTGTCGTTGGAAGTATCTCCGGAAACGGGAGTGTTGCAGGAGATTACCGGTATGCTGATACATGGATCGTTGCAGCTCATCGAAATGTCAAACACGGCATCGTTTTCCGATGCATCAAATCCTTCCACGACAATATAGTAGGTCCCCGGGCTTAGTGCGTAAGCACTGATGGAGGTCCCTCCTCCCTCGATGCACGCGCAGGGATCGCAGGCGCTCAGGAGGAAAACGGCCAGGTCTTCGTCCCCGAAATTGGAGAGAGTGATGTTGACGGTCTGGACCTGGGAGATCGTGAACCTGTAGACCATTTCATTAGCGCTGAAGGTGTAGTCGGAGCAGCCGTACTCCTGTTGATTATTTGCACTTCCCATCTTTTCCCCGGTCAGGGTATCACCACAGGCGATTGTGTCGGTACCCGGACAGGAAAGGTGTGCCGAACTGGAGGGTGAACCGCACACAGCCACATCGTCAACTTTCCAGTACCAGTCATTATTCGCGTTGTAATAACGCCAGCGAAGCACGATATTGTTGTCTCCGGCAGCGTCGGAGGAAATGTCGTAGCTCTCTGTGGTTCCCAGAACATCGGCATCGAAGGTGGCCACATTTGTGTTGAAATTTCCCCCGCCGTTTTTAGAGAGATCGACATCGGCCGTGTCTCCTCCGGCACCGATATCATCATAGTAATGCCAGAACTTCAGGATAACAGAAGTGTAAGATGAACAGTCCAAAACCGGAGTGATCAGCTCCTCATCCTGATTTTCGATGGGTGTATAGTAAACCCTGGCGACGTAGTTCTGGGGGGCGCCATTACTCCACCTGTGCCAGTCGTTGTAATCCCAGCTTGATCCTCCCGCGTTATCCTCAATTGACCAGCCCGCTGGCGGATTGTCGCCGTAAGTACCCCAGGTACCTTCGAAATTTTCCTCGAGGATCGGTTCGTACCCGGGATCGCAGAGACCCCCTCCGCAGCTTAAGGTGGATGGTGCGGAACAGAGCACCTCCAGGTGGAACGTACCATTGTCCTGGGCAGCTAAGCCGTCGACGATAAGGTAATAATCACCAGGGTCAGCGAGGTAGGTGATCTGCGAGTCCTCATGAAGGACACAGAAATTGGGATTGCATCCGTCCAGGAGAACAAGGTCCAGGTCCCGGGTCCCGGTGTTGGACAGCGAGGCTAGAAGGTACACGGGATCGGTATTCCCGGTCAGGTCAAGGTGATAGATGAGTTCCCGGCCCTGAAGATCGCGTACACCGCAGCCATACCGTGCCTGTCCGGCCAGACCTGTTGTCGTATCTCCATCCAGTTCCGTGTTGCAGGTGATATCCACGGCTCCCGCGCAATTTAAATTGTTGGCCAGGGGACAGGTGATCGTTAGATCTGCCGTTCCGGAGCTTCCCGCCTTGTCGCTGTCAATTACTAGAAGGTACGTTCCCGCTGTAGCCGCCGGATAACTGGCCGTTGTGTTACCGTATGCCACGCAGGAATCGGGATCACAGGCATCGAGGATGAAGATATCCAGATCATCGCCTGCCAGGTTGGATAACGTCGCAGTAATATCACCAGCGGCTGGTGTGGTGAATTCATAGACAACCTCGGGGCCATAATAGTAATTCCCGGGATCGCAGTTATAGCTTGCTACATTCTCATTCCCTGTCGAAGTGTCAACACTGACTGTTGAGCCGCAGGCAAGCGGAATTGGTGAACCGCAGTCCAAAGTGTTTGCGGAGCAGCTGACCGTCAGATCATAGGTGCCGGAACCGGTTCCGTATCCATCGATAACGATAAAAAAGGTTTGAGGGCTGGAGGTTGTTGTAACGTCAATCGTCCCGGGATCGGAGTAGTGGGTGCAGGAATTTTCATCCGTGCAGTCCGAAAGAATATAGACGACATGGTCCCACCCGGGGGAGGGGACGGAAATGTTGATATTCGATCCAATGGGTCCGTTGTAAACCAGCTTCCACATCTCATCCTTCCCCCCGGAGGTCCCGCATGGCGGGTGAAAATCATCCGTATCGTCGGAGGTGTCTCCAGACACGGTATCCCCGCAGTTTACAACGGGAAGGGTGTCGCACGGATCCGTACAGGTGATATCGATGTCAAAAGAACCATCGTCTCCCGAAGTGTACCCGTCCACGACAATTGTATAGGTTCCTGCAGGCACAGTTTCACTGATGGCAGGACCGACAGCGATGCAATCGCAGGCGTCACAGCTTGAAAGAAGCAGGACATTTAGATCTCTCGTTCCATAATTGGAGAGAGCGATATCCAAAACTGTGGATCCGGCCAGCGTGATCTCATACATCTTCTCAGAACCCGCGTACGCAAAAATATCACACGCATAGCAGTCAAATTCCGATGTTCCGCCTGCTGTCGTATCTGTCGCACTGTAAGGACATGTAATGGTTTGTGCACTGGAACAGTCCGCTCCACCGCCTGCGGAGACTCCGCATACCCCAACGTTATCAACGTACCAGTACCAGGCCCAGGTGTTATTGTCATCATAGACAAATCTGATCTGCAGGTCAGCAGCACCCAGGGCTATCGTCGAAATATATCGATATCCACGGCCGCCGGATTAGTGGTCGAGGCATTCCATGTCTGGACGGTTTGCCATACGTCGCCGGTATTAGACGACCTGGCCTGTACTAATGCTGTGTCGCTCGAGGAATGACGGTAGTAGTGGTCGAAGGTTAGATGGATCTCGCTAAAGGGTCCGCCGGTGGTGCAGTTGATACGGGGCGAACGTAATCCTTCCTGCATACGGATACCATCACCGTAACAATCCGAATCCACAGCCATCCAGATGCCGGAGAGAGGGGAGGCAGGATTAATGCTTCCGCAGCCGGAAGGATCGCTGACATCATCCTCAAACCAGGTGTCCGTACTGTCACCGCTGTCCTGAATGGTCCATGTGCCCGGGAGACCTGCATCAAAATCTTCAGTAAAGATGGGGATGTCACAGGAACTGCTGCAGTTAATGGAGCATGTTGCGTCACAGTCCACGGAAATATCGAAGGGACCGGTGTCCCCGTTCCTTTCACCATCTACGACGATATAGTACGTTCCAGCGGACAGCTGGGTTGCCGTGATCGAGTTGTCCCCCCAGGCGATGCAGTTTGTCACTTCATTGCAGTCGGAAAGGAGAAAGACGTCGAGCCTCTCCCCGCCACCGTGAGAGATCGTAATCGTGACATTGGCCTCGGTAGCGAGCACAAATTCGAATACTTCTTCGTCCCCGTCGTACGTCGTGCCGTTACAGCCGTAATCCGTGATGACATCGCTGAAGCTTGAAGTGATATTGGTTAACGTATCGCCGCACGAAATGGAGGTGGCGCCGGTGCAGTCAATGACTGAAATCCCTGTGTAAAACTCGATTGCATAACTGTCGCTTAAGGTCACTCCGGTTCCGTTGTAGAGACATTCGAGCCCATCATCCTCCGCCGTATTTTCGATTCCGACTGTGCAGCTGTTTTGGAGGGAATCAACTGTCTGGTACTGAAGCTTGATCGTACCTGAATCGTAGAGAATAATTTCAAAAGTGTTGTAGGTGTTGGTTAAATATTTCTCTACATCATCCCATTGAATAACGGCGTAAGTGCCGAAATCCTCGAAGTACACCTCGCCTGGAAGCGTCGGGGGATCCAGGTCATCCCAGAAGGCCGCCACCATGAGCGGAGGGCCGTCCACTCCTGGTATCCCGTAATTTCCCGCCCAGGAACTTGTCTCATTGGTATCAAATGTAATCCAGCCGTTGGAACTGATCTTGATCTGGTTATAGTTGGTACCATAGAAATTAAACTGGAAACTTAGTGTCTGGGGCGTGCTGAGCTCGTCGTCGATCAGATCCAGGTCAAATCCTGATGAAGCAATTTCAATCCAGGAGTACGTTGCCCCATCTGCCGTATCACGCCACATGTACCCGTAAGAGTCCGGGCCCCCCGTCGCTGCCGGTAATAAAGTCGAAAGGAGCAAAACTGTGAAAAGTAATCCTATCAGAACGTAATTACGCGAAGTCATGAGCGCCTCCTCAATGGGTCGCGAATTCGACCGCGTCAATAACAAAGCCATCGGGTTTTGAAAATACCATCAGGCCGTTTTTCGTTTTTACAAGGGTGCGGATTTTCTCGAAGGAACGCTTGAAAAAAGTCGTTTTCTCTTCTCCCTGGAGCGTCGTGAAGTTTCCGTTGATCGTAAACTCAATCTTCAGATCGTAGGTCACTCCTTTGTACACCGCATCACGGCCGGATGTGACGTGAATCTTTTCAATCACTCCGCTTCCTTTAAAGGCATTGTGCAGAGCAAGATCCATGTTATTTGTGCCCGCGGCAAGAGGGGTAAGAAAACCAGTAAGAAGGCAAAGTATAGAAATCCATTTCGTCATGGTACCTCCTGCCGCCATTTATGCAAATCATGTGCCGTGAGCATTATCTTAGAGAAAAAATTATTTAAGTATAGTAATAAGAGTAGTATAAGTTCGTGTATATTTTCACAATATAACAAAAAGTCAGCATCGCTATGTGTAATAATGTAACACATTGCCATCTGCTTTGTGCAGGCTTTTATGCAATTCGAGGAACCTTTTCCTGTCCCTGGAGTCTCCATGATCAGGAGGTGAGCCATGGTCCGAAACGATCTTGTGAACTGGGAGAGTCCAAAAGAGAGCCTCCGGTTGGCGATCACTGTTGCCGTTGCCATCCATCTGCTCCTCTTTCTGATTGTCTTTCCAACCTCTCACTCCACCCATCCAATCCGGGTTCCGATTCCTGTTCCTCCATCGGTTCTGAGTCAATACCAGCCGCCACCCCCGCCGGAGGAATCAAATCCCGTCCAACAAATCGATCACAGGGCCGCCTGGTCAATCATTCCCACTGTGGAGAATCCAGGCCTTCGGGATCCTGATCTTCCTGTGCCCCAACCCATCATCGAAGAGGATGTCCGTGCCACGAGCGAAATTCCCATAATTTTCCCTCCCACACCGCCATCCATCCCGGATACGGTGATCCGGATTCCGGGGGTCGATGCTCCAAAAGCGATCTATCAGCCGTACCCTGCCTTTCCATCCACGGCTCTGAACCTAGGGAAGGGAGGCATGGTGATTGCCAGGCTTACATTGAATACTGAGGGATTTGTGGAGGAAGTTAAGGTCCTCCGCACGGAAAAAGGCCTCCTTGGACACATCCTTGAAGCAGCAGTCAGGGATACCCTTGCGACCTGGATTTATGAGCCGACTACGGTGGAAGGAAACCCCGTGAAGGTCCAGATGGTTGTGACTGTGATGTTCAACCTGAATCGGTAAAAGAGGGTAATAGCAGGAAACTGAATAAATGGAGGAACCATCTTGACACCCGGAGCGACTTTGCCTATACTAAGGCGCCGCTAACCAGGCGGCGCTTCTTTCTCAAACTGCTCGGGCGTAGCTCAATCGGTAGAGCGGGTGGCTGTTAACCACTAGGTCGGGGGTTCAAATCCCTCCGCCCGAGCCAATTCTCACTCCCACAATTTAATAACGCCTTTCACTTTCCTGACGTTGCTGGCATTCGTGTCGGGATTTGGTGATCTTCGCGCAATGATCCTGCGCTCGATCCGCAAACCCTCCGCCCGAGCCAATTTCCATTTCCTCAATTGAAATTCTAATTTATTCACCTTGGACGTCTGGTCACTGCGGAGGGATTTCATTGTCCTCCGAAGTCTTGTGCGTAGGAGGATCACCCATTGGGTAGGCTCGACTCCCGCCCAGCCTCCCTCTCGCCGCCGTCGCGGGGAAGGATTACTCGGGTACCGCTCCGGTCAAACCCTCCGCCCGAGCCAATTCTCACTCCCACAATTTAATAA
>Ga0209203_1000164_pt1 | contig 57511 bp, 46 predicted proteins | sample AD_UKC109_MetaG_FD_184423 | JGI IMG/M metagenome (GOLD analysis project Ga0209203, IMG submission 184423) | Active sludge microbial communities of municipal wastewater-treating anaerobic digesters from Hong Kong - AD_UKC109_MetaG (SPAdes)... | ecosystem: Engineered > Bioreactor > Anaerobic >... | reverse complement strand
GCTGCTGTTATTCTCGTAAATTGCATAGTTTACGTTGCTGGGGTTGCTGCTATTATCAATTTCCACAGAAATTGAATTAGTTGTAGTATCGCTAAGTATAGGTGTGCCCGGAACGTTGGGCATTGTGGAAAGTTTCCTTGATACTCCCCATTCAGTTTCAATGTCCGAAGCGTTCCTTGCCTTCAGTCGTATTGCATACTTGGTTCCAGGATTTAAACCAAAAATGTATGAAGCTGGTGCTTGTGCATGCCATATTTGCGATTCGCCCAAGTAGGCATCAGACTGAAGGTAAAGCCCTGAGATGGAATCCTGTACTGCGAATTCTGTATTCTGAGGGTTTGTATCGTATGAGGGGTAAAATTCTAGCTTATCAGTAAATGTATTGTAATTATAAAGATCTGGTTGACCCGGTGTTGCGGCAAGGGTAACTATGCTTTCTGCTTCGCTCGTAGTAGTTTCAACGTAGTCGCCATTTCTTGCCTTTACCAGGAATGTGTAGGTTGTATTTGGAGCCAATCCGGTTACTGTTGTATTATCCCAATGGGTTTTAGTATGCCAAGCTGCACCTGAAGCGATGGTTCCATCAGTTTGAACATACTGTCCGTTACTAAGGCTAACGGCAAACTCAACATTTTCAGGATTTGTTGATGCGTTAATTTCAATATCAGTAGTAGAAGATGTAATGTTTGTAAATGATAGCTTGCCTGGAACCGCTGCTAACGTGTATAGGCTTGTGGCCGGACCGGGTTCCGTTCTTATTCCATCATCGTTTGTAGCGATGGAGCTGAATGAGCATTGCGTTGCAATGCTTAAGCCCGTTACGGTTTTTGATCCCCAATCGTCTCTTGTGTTCCAAACCGTATCGGGAGCAAGTGTTCCGTCGTTCTGTACAAATTTTTCGGTGTTTGCTTCCTTTATGGCGTAAAGAGTTCCGGTTGAATTTTCGGAGTAATCGGTCATGTATGTGTAGGTAGCAACATCCATGGTTGTTTGGGTTGGGTTAGCAACCCACATTGGGTTTGGCGTGTTTGCAAGGGTTAGTATACTGGTTGCTTCGCTACTACTTGTTTGTTCTTCGGCTCCATTTCGGGCAATGGTTTCGAAGTTATAGCTGCGGTTTCCTGTTCTGAGCTGCGCATCGAAAAGGGTAACTATGGTAGTTCCCCAATCGGCTTTAGTTTGCCAAACTGGGCTTGTATTCATGCTTCCATCAGTTTGGATAAACCGATTGGTTGTGGTTTCGTAGATTGCAAACTCGGTGTAAACTGGGTTCAGGTTCTCGTTAACGGATATGTTCACCGTATCGCCTGTAATGTTGGAAACTGTTGGAGCGTTGGGTACGTTGGCCAGTGTCCAAAAATCGGCTGTTTCACCGTAGCCTATTCCGCCAAAATCCCATTCGCCATTATTCCCATGAGCACGATAGTTGTAGTGTGTGTTGATGCCTAAACTTTCAATAGCCATAGAATATTCTCCTGCTTCAAAAGAGCCGGTTTCGTTCTCGTTAGTAACGCCAACGTCACCTATCTCCTTATCCACTCCATCGTAGGCCCAGAATATTACCCCTCTATCAATAATGCTCCGGCCTCCTGTGTGGGTTACCTGTGCAATACAGCTAACTGTTTCAGCTGTTAAATCAGCCGTTGACCCGGTTTCCATTACCGGTAGAATTACGCGTGCGCTACCCTGAACGTGGACTGTGGCCTCTTCGCCAGAGCTTGCATTGGAAATATTACCAAAAACGAAGCCCTCCACATCGGGAAGGTATCGGGCGTAAATGGTTTCCTCCACATTCGTGTTGACAGGTGAAATGGAAACTGACTGGGAAAAGTTGCTTTCGCTTTCGAGCGAAACCTGGAAGTTCGCGGGTGCGGTTATAACAAGGTTCGCTGTAAGGTCAATCGCTGTAATGTCATACAATTGTGCTGTGGTTGGCGTAAGAACATCCGTCCAGCCAAAATCTAGGTTGGCGCCAGGGTCAAATATCACTGGTTGAGTGAATTCGTCTGCACCTATGTCGGGTAGCAATGGATTGCGGGGATTGCCATCAATATCGGTTGTAACGCTAGAAACTAAAACCGCTTTCCCGTTTAATGCTGTTGTTGAAGTATGAAGATTCCCGTTGGTTGGATCGGTGAAAGAAACTGCTTCAACTATCGAATTCTGATCGAGCCCTGTAATCATGGGAATATCTGTTTTTTCAACGGCGCCAATAAGCCCAAGTACGGTTCCCGTTCCGGTAACGTAGTAGCAGTTGTAGTTAAGGTTAATTACATCAGTATTGTTCTTGTAGTATGCATAGTTTTTTCCGGTTCCGCTTGTTACAGTTCGGGTGTTCATGAAGATGTTGTTGTTCACCTCATCGCTACTTGATGACCAGTTTTGAAAGAAAGCGTAGGTGGTGGCAGTTGTTGAAGCTGCAACAGTCCCTGAAATATAAACGCTGTTAAAATAAAAGTTTAGGTTTGCTGATGCTGTTACACCTTTACTAATTCCATGTATTGAAAGGCCCTCTGAAATAGATGAGCCCAAACTTATTGAGTTGTTAACAATGTCAACTCGACCCGCAATAATTTCAATCCCTTTAATGCTCGAATTGGTTGTAGATGCAACTAAATTATAAAGGGTATTGTTTGATATTTCGTTGCTTCCAGTAGAAGCACCGTAGTAGAAAATTCCGGTTACATCCAAGCCTGTTTCGGCGCTGGTGTTGGTGAGGTTGTAGATTAAATTGTTTGATATAATTTGATTCGGGATGTTGAGGTCTATGCTAATTCCAAGTGCTGAGGCATCTCCCTCGGAATCGATGCTGGAACTTGTTGTGCTTAAGTTGTAAATTGTATTCTCAATGATTTGGTTCGTTCCATTAAGGGCAGCTATTCCCCTTACTTGGTGTGCGTTGTTGCTGGCAGCATTTATGTTGCTTTCTGTTGCGTTATATAGGTTTGCAATTGTATTCCCTTCTATGGTACAACTTGTTGTATTGGCATTATTGGTTATACCCGTTAAGTTTTGTCCTTCGGCGCTGCAAGTTGATTGGGTTAACGTTGCAATACTTTGCGAGGTGGTAGTGCTTCCAATCGTATTATTGCTTATAGCAACTTCCGTTGCACCAACATTTTCTATTCCAGTGAAGTTGTGAGAGTAGTCGGTGCTGGTCGATAAAACATTAATTCCGCCAATCTCATTCTCAGAAATGCTAATATTCGTACCCGATTCGCCACCTGAAATACCGTAGCTGATTCCGCTATAGTTTCCGGAAAAATGAACAACAATATCTCCTGTGTTGGAGCCCGACCCAATAACGTTGTTTGAAATATCGATAATTCCACCTCCATAGTAAATTCCGCACCAAATACCCGGAGAACTCAGCGTGTTTTCTGAAAGTTGTGTTTCCCACGAAAAGTTTTTTATTGTATTGCCTTCTATCGTTGATTGGTCTGTATTTTGGCCATCGATAAGAATTCCTTTAAATGTTGCTGGAAATGAGCCGGAAACGCTCCAGGGGTTTCCCGCACAACCTGCATTTTCACCACCAATGAAGTTGTTGCTGATAGTTATGTTATTTGATGAGTAGGAGAGAATCCCTGCTATTTCTTTCTGCGCCAGTAGCGTAATTGCATTGGTTTGAAAGATATGATTCTCGGAAATTGTAATATCACTGTTATTTGCGTCTAAGTATATACCGGCTGAAAGTTGAACGTCAATCCCAAAATTGAAAATGGTAGAATTCGAAATGGTAATATTGGAATTTGATCCGCCCCCGCCATTTACAGAGTATATACCGTAGGATGTGGTTAAGGATTCATCCCCAATTCTACAGTTGTGAATTAACAGGTTGTCGCACCCTTCGGCTCCGGAAAATACTGTAATTATACCTTCAGTTGTGCTTGTGCTACTCCCCTTTAGGTAGCAAAATAGGATAGTATTATTACTTGCATCATTTTCTAAAAGAATTGCGCTTCCTCCAGTGTTTTTTATAGTTAGGTTTATTTCGCTTCCAATACTTCCAATTCTTCCATCTATGCTGATGTTTTCAGCACCATCAATTGTTACTATTGGACTGGCAAAGTTTGCTGCAATCTCAATATTTTGCGCTTCGGGGCGAATTGTTAATGATGTGTAGTTAGTCGATCCTTGCCCGCTGGGTAAAATAATTGTAGGGTTTGTTTCAGTTAAATTAGATACTACACTTAGTATTATTTCTCCGGTAACAGTCCCATTGTTAATATCCTCTATTGCATGGTTTAGGGTGGTGTAGTCACCTCCTGTCCCAACAGTTTTAGTGGTTTGGGAATATAAACCAAAATGTACACTTAGAACTAAGAAAATTAGAAAGGTTTTTAATACAAACATTTTCATGATAGTGGGTTTTAAAATGAAGTTTTATATTAAAGTCTTTACTACTAAATAATTGAAGAAGTAGAAAGCATGATGAAATCAATTATTCAATGGAATCGATTTCATATTTATTGACGGTCGCTTTTTATAAAAAAGCAGTCGATTGGTAACCCCTCGGATTATGAAGAAAAGGCTTCGTGTTTAATTCGGAGTTAATGAAAAAGAACAAAAATCACACTTTACAACAAAAGTATGAAGATAAATGTATAAAAACAAGAAATTTAGCTTATAACGAGCAATCAACGCTAATCAGTACTGTGAGTTTCCCTGCTGTTGAAAGAATTCCTCTACGGAGGGTTCACTTATTTTGCCTGCATTCTTAAACATGTTTTCTAGCTCCTGATTTTCCTGTTCAAGAAGTTCCTCCTGGTTTTTGGCGAAACCGTTTTTGTATTCAATCTTTTTTGTGATTTCTCCCTCAGGTGAGTAAACTATCCACAATCCGTTCTTAAGTCCGTTTTTATATTCCCCTTCAATTCTGGGTTGATTGTTCGGATAGTAAACTCTAAGCGGGCCATTCTCTTTTCCATTCTCATAACGAACAGACATTTTATAGTTTCCGTTGGGAAAGTATTGGATTATTGCTCCGTTTTTTTCATCGTTTAGCCAGGTAACTTGTTCGTAAACGTTCCCTTCGGGGTAGTACGTTAAAAAGTCACCATCTTTTTTGCCCTCCTTGAAATTTTCAGTAAGAATTAACCTCCCGTCAAGAGCAAAGTACTTCCACTCTCCATCCTTCCGGTTGTGAAGGAAGTTCCCGTTAGCAACTTCTTTGCCATTGGGATAAAAGAATACAGCTTTTGCGGTATCGCCACAATTGCTATAGGTTAGCTTTACACGTAGAATTCCATCCTCGTTGTAGCGAAAAAAATCACCACGAGGCTTATCGTCCTTAAAAAATCCATGGTAAGCTAAATTGCCATTTTTGTAGCGTTTTTTCCAGTGTCCCTGCTTCCTGTTCAGGTGGTCAAACTGGTTGAAAACTGTGTCCTGTTCAGTTCTTTCAGCGTATAAACTAGTAACACCAAAAGCGAGCAAAATGGCTAGGATTACTATTTTTTTCATCGTTACAAAGGGTTTTATAGCAAACGTCAAATATAACTATTGATTGTTTGTAATAAAATTTTGAAATAAAAAAGCCCCCGAAAATTTTCCGGAGGCTTTTGGGATTTTATATTGAGTTATTTGAAAGGTTACTTCACCTCCTCAAAATCAACATCGGTAACTTCCTGGTCCGATTTGCCTGACGACTCTTGGTTTGGCTGTGCTTGTTGCTGCTGCTGTTCCTGTTGAGCCTGGGTTGCTTTGTACATCTCTTCCGATGCAGCTTGCCAAACGGTGTTTAGCTCGTTCATAGCAGCATCAATCGCTGTTATGTCCTGCTTTTGGTGCGCATCCTTTAGCTTGCCTAGTGCTTCTTCTATTGGGCCTTTCTTGTCGGCAGGAAGTTTATCCCCAAATTCCTTCAGCTGCTTCTCGGTTTGGAAAATCATACTGTCGGCCGAATTTAGCTTGTCAACTTTTTCGCGTGCTTCCTTATCTGCATTTTCGTTGGCTTTGGCTTCCTCACGCATGCGCTTAATCTCGTCATCAGTTAATCCCGATGATGCTTCAATACGGATTTTTTGTTCCTTGCCGGTTCCTTTGTCCTTGGCAGTTACGTGTAGTATACCGTTTGCATCAATATCAAAAGTTACCTCAATTTGTGGTATCCCGCGTGGGGCTGGTGGTATGCCATCGAGGTGAAAACGTCCGATGGTTTTGTTTCCGCTTGCCATGGGGCGCTCGCCTTGTAGTACGTGTATTTCAACCGACGGTTGATTGTCAGATGCTGTTGTAAAAGTTTCGCTTTTCTTGGTTGGAATGGTTGTGTTTGACTCAATTAAGCGAGTAAAAACGCCGCCCATGGTTTCAATTCCCAGCGAAAGAGGTGTTACGTCGAGTAGCAGAACATCCTTCACTTCTCCGGTTAAAACACCGCCCTGAATGGCTGCACCAACTGCAACTACTTCATCGGGGTTTACACCCTTGCTTGGGGCTTTGCCAAAGAATTTCTCAACAACTTGTTGAATGGCAGGGATACGTGTTGATCCACCCACAAGAATTACCTCATCAACATCGGAGGCGCTTAATCCGGCATCCTTTAAAGCCTTGCGGCAGGGTTCAATGGTTTGCTGAACCAAATGATCGGTAAGCTTCTCAAACTGTGAGCGGGTAAGGGTACGAACAAGGTGCTTTGGAATCCCGTCAACCGGCATAATGTAGGGCAGGTTAATTTCGGTTTGGGTTGAGCTGGAGAGCTCAATTTTTGCCTTCTCTGCGGCCTCTTTGAGGCGCTGAAGCGCCATTGGATCCTTCCTTAGGTCAATGCCTTCGTCTTTCTTAAACTCTTCTGCAAGCCAATCGATAACTACGTGGTCGAAGTCATCGCCACCCAGGTGGGTGTCACCATTGGTCGATTTCACTTCGAAAACACCATCGCCAAGTTCCAGAATCGAAATATCGAATGTTCCTCCTCCAAGGTCGAAAACGGCAATTTTCATATCCTTCGACTTCTTGTCGAGGCCATATGCCAGCGCAGCTGCAGTTGGCTCGTTAATAATCCTACGAACCTTTAACCCTGAAATCTCACCAGCTTCTTTGGTTGCTTGGCGTTGGGAATCGCTAAAGTATGCAGGAACGGTAATTACAGCCTCGGTAACTTCCTGTCCAAGGTAATCCTCGGCAGTTTTCTTCATTTTTTGAAGAACCATGGCCGAAATCTCTTGGGGAGTAAACTTCCTATCGTCAATTACTACCCTGGGCGTATTGTTGTCGCCCTTAATAACCTTGTACGAAACTCTCTCAATCTCTTTGGTTACCTTATCGTAGGTTTCACCCATAAAACGTTTTATTGAGAAAACGGTTTTGTGAGGGTTTGTGATAGCTTGCCTTTTGGCTGGGTCGCCAACCTTGCGCTCACCATTCTCCACAAAAGCTACAATTGAAGGGGTTGTTCTTTTACCTTCGCTGTTGGGAATTACTACTGGCTCGTTCCCTTCCATTACAGAAACGCACGAGTTGGTGGTTCCTAAGTCAATTCCAATAATTTTACTCATTGTTAATATGTTTTTTATCGTTAAAGTAATTCGGTTTAAAATACATTACTCCTCTGTTTTCAATCATTATGCCAAGTTTAAAAAAAGGAGAAAACATGCTATTCTGGCACAGGTTCCACTATTCAAAACCTCCTTTTTGTCAGTTGGAATAGATATTATAAGTAATTAATAATGAATTGTATGACAAAAATTAGTGTTTTTTTTTGTGATGAATGTTTTGAAAAAAAAGAACTTTTGAAAGTTTTTGGTTAGGCGTGACACATCCTGTCAAAACGTCATAGTATGAAACTCGCTATTACATGAAGAATGATATCATTAGGATGATTAAAATTCTTTTTTACAACCATATTTTATACATTTGACGAACTAAAAAAGAAAAAATATGTCAACTGAAAGTAAGGCCAAAGTGGTAACTACACATGTGCTTCATGAAATGAAGCTTAGGGGGGAGAAAATTGCCATGCTTACCGGGTACGATTTTTCAATGGCTCGAATTCTTGATGCTGCTGGTGTAGACATAATTCTTGTTGGTGATTCTGCATCGAATGTTATGGCTGGGTATGAATCAACTCTGCCAATTACACTTAACCAGATGATTTACCATGGTTGTTCAGTTGTGAAGGCGGCTAAGCGTGCTCTGGTTGTTGTTGACATGCCATTTGGAACTTATCAGGGGAACTCAAAGTTAGCGCTAAATTCAGCCATACGTATCATGAAAGAAACAGGTGCCGATGCTGTTAAAATGGAGGGAGGAAGAGAAATAATTGAGTCTGTTGATAGGATTCTTTCTGCTGGGATTCCGGTTATGGGACACCTTGGGCTTACTCCTCAGTCTATCCATAAATTTGGAACCTACGTGGTAAGAGCTCGTGAGGAGGAGGAGGCCGATAAGTTGGTGGAGGATGCCCACATTCTTCAGGATGCTGGATGCTTCTCAATTGTGCTCGAAAAAATTCCTGCTAACCTTGGAGCCCAAGTAGCGCGTGAGCTTAAAATTCCAATTATTGGAATAGGTGCAGGCTCTGGAGTTGATGGTCAGGTTCTAGTTACTCACGATATGCTTGGAATAACCCAAGAGTTCTCTCCGAGGTTTCTCAGACGTTATCACAACCTGTTTGCTGAGATGTTGGGCGCTTTTCAGGCATATATTAACGATGTAAAAAATCAAGATTTCCCAAATGACAGGGAGCAATACTAGGTGGTAACCAGATTATTATATCTCTAATGTCTTTCACAAGTCAACGAATCCTATACGAGGATAACCATATTATTGCAGTGAATAAATTCACCAGCGATATTGTACAGAGCGACAAAACCGGTGATGAACCATTGCTGGAGCAAGTGAAGCAGTTTATAAAAAAACGGGATAGTAAGCCAGGTAACGTTTTTTTGGAGGTTGTTCATCGCATTGACCGCCCCGTTAGCGGGGCAATAGTGTTTGCTAAAACCAGTAAGGGTTTGAGCCGAATGAACCGATTATTCCACGATGGAAAAGTTAAAAAAATTTATTGGGCTATCGTAGGGAAACTGCCCGAAGTACAATCTGAGACAGTAGCTCATTACATTCTTCGTAATCCCCACCAAAATAAATCGTACGCATACAAAAATGAAAAACCTGGAACCAAATTAGCTTCCTTGTCGTACCGATTATTGGGAACCACTGAACGATACTTCTTTGTTGAAGTTGACTTGCATACTGGACGGCACCACCAAATCCGAGCACAGTTTGCTGCCTTGGGAATGCCCATCAGGGGCGATTTGAAGTATGGTTATCCACGGTCAAATCCCAACGGAGGAATTAATCTTCACTCCCGATTGGTGAGCTTTGAACATCCGGTAACTGGGGAGTTTATTCGTATTGTTGCACCCCCACCCGAAGAAACGTTATGGTTTGAATTGTTGAAAATTGTTGAGAGCTAAACCAAAAAAATATTTTAACCGTATTATTTGCCTAGTTTTTTCTATTTTTAGCGTTAAAATTCTTTTATTGTTTCATGAGCTATCGGATTCTTACTTTTTGCCATTCTACTGAATTACTTTCTGAAATTGAGAGGATCCTGTCCGCTGCGCATGAAGATTTTAGTTTAAACGGAATCTCCGATACTAATACTAATATCGTAACAACCGTCCTGCAAAACCATCCCGATTTGTTAATAATTGATGCAGAATCATACAAGTCAAACCTTGCTGAAATTGTTACAAGTGTCAAATCGATAGAAAAGATACACTCTATTCCTATACTTTCCATAGTAAGTATGGAACAGATAGACAAAGTACAAGTTTTTTTCCATTCAGGCGTAGATGATTACATCGCTTATCCAATAAACCCGTTTGAGTTGGAAAGTCGAATAGTTGTAAATATACAGCGTTCCAGGCTGTTCGAGAAACTCAAGGTTCAATCCGAGCAGTTTCGAGACATTTCCTTGGCAGCAAGTAAGGCTGGCAGCTCGCTTATTATTATTGATAAGGATGGTTACATCTCATGGGTTAACGAAGGTTTTGAATTGTTGTACGAGTGCAATCTCGATGAGTTCAAGCAGAAGTTTGGAGAGAATGTTTTTGCAGAGAATGTGAATGCTCACACAATTGAATCTATGAAACTCTGCCGTGAATCGGGAGAGAATGTTACGTACGAGTCTGTTTGGTATACAACAGATGATCAACGAAAATATATACAAACTTCGTTAACTCCAATTTACGATAGCCAGAATAACTTCAGTAAAATAATTGCCATTGAAACAGATATAACCGATTTGAAAATGGCCGAGGAGGCTCTCAGCGATAAGCACGACAACCTGCTTTCAATCATGGAGCATCTCGAACAGGCAAATGCCATGCTCGATGAGCAGCATAAAGAAATTGAGAAGCAGAAGGCATCTCTCGAGGAAGAGAAAGCAAAAACCGACGAGCTGCTTTTGAACATACTGCCGGGGCCAGTTGCACATCAGCTAAAAAAGAAGGGGATTGTTAGGCCCAAAAACTTTAATGAGGTTTCGGTTCTTTTTGCCGATTTTGTTAATTTTTCTAACGTTTCCGTTTCCTATGAAACCATCGAGGAGTTCCTTGAGGCGCTAGGTTTCTACTTTGAAGCATTTGATGAAATAACTACCCGAAGGTTCATAGAAAAAATAAAAACCATTGGCGACTGCTACATGTGCGTGGGGGGCGTTCCTCAAAAAAACAATAGCCATGCATTCGATACCGTTCTTGCAGGGCTCGAAATTCAAAAATTCGTTGAAGATATTGCTGCAATCGACCAACAGAAAGGTAAGCCAGTTTGGAGACTTCGCATCGGAATTCATACGGGCGGTGTTATGGCGGGAGTTATTGGAAAGAAAAAATTTGCATACGATGTTTGGGGCGATACTGTTAATGTGGCCGCTCGAATGGAAAGCTCAGGTGAAGCTGGTAAGGTGAATGTGTCTGAAACAACCTACCAGTACGTTAAGGATTACTTTGTTTGCACATACCGCGGGAAAGTACCAGCCAAAAGTTTAGGCGAAATAAATATGTATTTTGTTGATAGAATACTTCCAAAATACTCCGAGGACGAACGGGGTTATGTCCCCAATGCTGAATTTAGGAAAGTGTTGGCTTCCTACTAAAAAAAGTTAATTAAAATAGTTAGTTTCAAATGCCTTGTATTATGAGGTCAACAGCACTTTTCTTTAAGTTAATTCCATCGAAAAAGTAAAAAAAATTAGTTACATGTAACCAGTTTCGAAAAAAGCTCTTACCTTTGCAAATCAAAAATTGAGTACTAAACACCACTAATTACTCTCGTTATTATGAATTATTTGACCGCAGAAAAGAAGCAGGAGATTTTTAAGGATCACGGGAAGTCTAATACCGATACTGGCTCAGCAGAAAGCCAAATCGCGTTATTTTCCTACCGTATCGGCCACCTAACCGAGCACCTGAAAAAACACCGTAAAGATTACGGAACGCAGCGTTCGCTCCTAAAGTTAGTTGGGAAACGGAGAAGATTATTGGACTACTTGAAGGATCGCGATATTGAAAGATATCGTGCCATTGTAAAGGCTTTAAATTTAAGGAAGTAAAACACAAAAGGCAATTGCTAAAATTGCCTTTTTTAGTACTTAGCACGAAGAGGGAATCAGGGGAATATCAGAACTTTTCCTCTGATTTTCTGTTTAAACACCAACGTTTTTTTATTACCAAATTATATTATTATAAGTATGTTTAATGTTGTTTCAAAATCAATCGACCTTGGTGATGGAAGAGTTATTACCCTTGAAACAGGTAAATTAGCTCGCCAGGCCGATGGTTCAATTATTCTTCGCATGGGCAAAACCATGCTGCTTGCTACTGTTGTTAGCGCCAAGGATGCAAAGGAAGATGTTGATTTCATGCCTCTTAGCGTAGAGTACAAGGAGAAATATGCCGCTAGCGGTCGTTTCCCTGGTGGTTTCCTTAAGCGGGAAGCTCGTCCTTCCGACTCCGAAATACTGGTTTCACGTCTTGTCGACAGGGCTCTACGTCCGCTATTCCCCGACGATTACCACGCCGAAACTTTCGTAACTATAAACCTAATTTCTGCAGAGAAGGATATCCCACCTGATGCTTTAGCCGGACTTGCGGCTTCTGCTGCACTTGCTATTTCTGACATTCCATTTCACGGCCCAATATCCGAAGTACGCGTTGTTCGCGTAAATGGGCAACTACTTATCAACCCAACTTTCAGCCAAATTGAGGAGGCCGATATCGATATGATTATTGGCGCAACCTACGATAATATTCTCATGGTTGAGGGCGAAATGAACGAAGTTTCTGAAGTTGAGATGCTCGAGGCTATTAAGTTTGCCCACGATGCAATTAAGAAGCATTGTATGGCTCAGCTGGAAATGGCCAAGGAGATGGGCGTTGTGAAGCGCGAATACTGCCACGAAAAGAACGACGAGGAGCTACGTAAGCAGGTTCAAGATTTTTGCTATGAAAAGGTTTACAAGGTTGCCAAGTCAATGCTGCCAAAGCATGATCGTAGCCAGCAGTTTTCTGATATTAAGGAAGAGTTCATGCAAACCATTCCCGAGGAGGAGCGCGATGCAAAGGCTTCAATGGTGGCACGCTACTACCACGATGTGGAAAAGAAGGCCATGCGTACCATGATTCTTGAGGAGTCGATTAGGCTAGACGGACGCAAAACCAACCAGATTCGCCCCATACAATCCGAGATCGATTTCCTCCCTATGGCTCACGGTTCAGCACTATTCACACGTGGTGAAACACAGTCGCTCACAACTGTAACCCTCGGAACAAAACTCGACGAGAAAATTATTGACGAGGTGCTTGTTCGTGGAACTGAGAAGTTTGTCCTACATTACAACTTCCCTCCATTCTCAACAGGGGAAGCTCGTCCGTACCGTGGTGTTGGTCGTAGGGAAATTGGCCATGGGAACCTGGCGCACCGTGCATTAAAGCGTATGGTACCAACCGGCGAGGAGAACCCATATGCTGTTCGCGTTGTTAGCGATATTCTCGAATCGAATGGCTCGTCGTCAATGGCTACCGTTTGTGCTGGTACGCTTGCACTGATGGATGCGGGAATTAAAATTAAGAAACCTGTTTCTGGAATTGCAATGGGCTTAATTACCGAAGCTGGAACTAGTAAATTCGCCATTCTTTCCGATATCCTTGGCGATGAGGATCACCTTGGCGACATGGACTTCAAGGTAACCGGGACTAAGGATGGAATCACTGCTACGCAGATGGATATAAAGGTCGATGGGCTTCCGTACGAAGTTATGGCACGTGCTCTCGAGCAGGCGCGCGAAGGCAGAATGCACATTCTGGGAGAAATGATGAAAACCATTCAGGAACCTCGTGCCGACCTTAAGCCACATGCTCCTAGGATTGAGCAGTTCAGCATTGCTCGCGACATGATTGGCGCAGTTATTGGCCCTGGTGGGAAAATTATACAGGAAATTCAGCGCGAAACAGGGGCTACCATTAATATTGAAGAGATTAACAATCATGGTATTGTTACCGTTTTTGCCGACAGCGTGGAGGCTCGTAATGCCGCCGTTAAGTGGATTAAGGGCATTGCCGCTACACCCGAGGTTGGTGAGATATACACCGGTAAGGTAAAGTCCATCATGCCTTTCGGAGCATTTGTTGAAATTATTCCTGGGAAGGATGGCTTACTGCACATTTCTGAAATTGACTGGAAACGAGTTGAAAAGGTTGAGGACGTTCTGAAGGAGGGCGATGTGATTGATGTTAAACTCATTGAAGTTGATAAGAAAACCGGCAAACTGAAACTTTCAAGGAAGGTACTAATTCCACGACCAAATAAGGAAGAGAAGAAATAGTAGAAAGGGGGCTGATTTTCAGCCCCCTTTTTTTACTCAATTTTTTTTTCGAACAGAATTTTTGTAATCTCGTTTGGAACCTGTGTTACAACCCCGTGGTTAGTAAAACCCTTTTCCTCGAGGAGCTTACATAGCGATTCGTCGTCAACTGGGATTGTTCCTCTAAGTACTTTTTTGCCTTGGTTGCGGGTTTCGGATTCTGCAAAATCAATCATAGCTCGGGCAAACCCTCTTCGCTGGAAATGTGGGAAAATAGCTAGCCTATCAATATTGTAGGCATCACTAATTTCCTCGTCTGGTTTTATGGAGATCGTTCCAACGGCAACACTCTTTTCAAACAGAATATAGACGTAACCATTTATAATATCCTTCGATATTACTTCGTAATCGATATGAGTGTTGTGCCAGTGTTTAACGCCCTTAACACGAAGCTGTTCAGCACATTCACGAATAATGTAAAGCACTTCAAGTAGTTGGCTTTCTTTGGCAGGTCGAATGTCCATAAAAGTAGTCGTAAGCCTTAATCAGCAATAGTTTTTAGATTGTTTTTGCTTAATCATTCTGCCTTAAATATACAACTTTTCCATCAACAAAAGTCATTTTTACCCTTAAAGATGGAATTGAGTCGATAGGAATAGTCATTATATCCTCATCAAGAATCACAAAATCGGCGTGTTTTCCTGGTTCAAGACTTCCTTTCTCGTTCTCCTCAAAGGCAACTTTTGCCGACCATATTGTCATGGCTTTTAGAGCTTGCTCACGAGTTAAGGCATTCTCCATCTGGAAGCCATCAGGAGGGAAACCGGCGAGGTTTTTACGAGTTACACCGGCATAAAACCCATACAGAGGATTTATGTGCTCTATGGGAAAATCGCTCCCGTTGGGAAGCCAACCATTCTGGTTGAGGAGTTCTTGATAAATGTAGGCATGTTTAATTCTATCACCCAACCTGTCTGTCGCCCAAATCATATCGGAGGTTGCGTGGGTTGTTTGTATTGAGGGGATTATTGAGCTTTTACCGAAACGTGGGGAGTCATCAGGATTAACGGTTTGGGCGTGTTCTATTCGCCAGCGTAGGTCGTTCTCAGGTTCTAAAAACTGCTCGTAAATATCAAGCATAAGCCTTACTGCTGCATCGCCAATACAGTGGGTGGCAACCTGGTAACCTGCCTTGTATGCTTGGCTGCAAATTTCGCTTAGCTTTTCTTTTGTTTCAAGCTGAAGCCCCACAGTGTTTGGGGCATCGCTGTATGGTTCGAGCAGTAGAGCGCCCCTTGATCCCAGGGCTCCATCGGCAAAAAGTTTTATGGTACGAACGCTGAGCCTGTGTGTTTTGTAAACTCCATTATTTAAAAAATGGATAAAATTCTCATTGGTAGGATTTAGCATTGCGTTAATCTTAATCCTGATTCTGCCAGCTTTTTGAAGCGAGTCAATAAGTAGAACATCTCCCAAATCTAGTCCGGCATCGCTAACCGAGGTTAAACCAACAGCGAAGCAGTTTTCCTGGCCTTTTTCAAGAGCCGCTTGCTTGTCAGTTTGGTTATATGGAGGAATTATATTTCTAACCAAATCGATGGCATTGTCAACTAGTACTCCTGTTAACTCCCCCTTTTCCTTAATGAGTTTACCACCCACAATAATGGTATCGGGATTAACCTTGGCTAACTTTAGCGCAGCCGAGTTTGCAATGGCTGCATGCCCATCGATTCGTGTTAGTAGCACAGGTTTATCTGGGAATTCTTCATCCAGCAAACCTAGGCTAGGAAACTCCTTCACATCCCATTCGTTCTGATTCCATCCTCTTCCTAGTACCCACTGAGATGGATTCTCTCTTTGATGCTCAACCAACAATTTTACAACCTCTTCCCATGAGTTCAGGCCCGAAAGCCATGCGTTCTGCAGGTTAAGCCCGTAGCTTAGAAGGTGGCAGTGAGGGTCGAAGAAGCCAGGGTAAACAGGTTTCCCTTCAATATCTATTGTCTCATCTGCAGAATACTTTGCTTGAACTTCTGAGGTTGAACCAACAAAAACTACTTTCCCGTTGCTGACCGCCATGCTTTCGTGAACAGAGAAGTACGGATCAACAGTATAAATTTTTGCATTCGTAATAATTAAGTCAACCTTACACTTTCTGTTGCACGACATGATGATGGGGGTTATTAATGTGCTAATAATGAGGAACCATTTTGCGTGTAATCTCATATTGAACCATTTTGTTTACTACAAAAGTATTGAATTATTGGTTGGTATCAACTTAATTTAAAAAAAAATCAAGTTTGCATCAACCTCAATCTGGTTGCAATAATTCTTATCTTTGAAAGTTTATTACTTTGTGTGATATTGAAAATTTTTTAGGATGTTGAGGATTATACCTGGAGCAATTGTTTTTTTATCGTTGGCACTTCTTTTTTCGTGCGAAAAGGAAAATATTTCTTATGATTCTGCACTAAAGTTAGAGTTTAGCGCCGATACCATTCTTTTCGACACGGTCTTTACAACCATTGGCTCGGCAACCAGGAATGTGAGGGTGTATAATCGAAACAATAGCGATATCGTCATATCTGCCGTGAAGCTTGCAGGGGGTTCAAGTTCCCCGTTCCGTATTAATATTGATGGAGAACCCTCTACTATAGCTCGTAACATTAAAATTCGAAGTAACGATAGCCTTTACGTTTTCGTAGAAGTAACCATTGATCCAACCATGCAGAATGCCCCTCTGTACATTCCTGATTCCATTGTTTTTGAAACAAATGGCAATGTACAGGATGTGAATCTTATTGCATGGGGGCAGGATGTTCATCTGCTAAGCAGCTATACCCTGGAGGGTTCGAATACTTTTTCGTCAGAAAAACCATACCTAATTCACAACTATTTGTACGTAGCTCCGAATTCTGAGTTAACAGTCAATCCTGGAGCAAAACTCCATTTTCATAACCAGGCAATCTTGTGGGTTGATGGAACCCTGAAGGTAAGCGGTTCACTCGAACAACCTGTTGTTTTCGAAGGCGATAGGCTTGAAGATTTTTATAGCGATAAAGCCGGGCAGTGGAGCGGAATATACATGAGTCCGGTTAGTAGAAATAATATTATTGACTGGGCGATTATAAAGAATGCAATTAACGGGGTAGCAATTGATACTTTTGCTGTTCCCGATGTTCCAGCGCTTGTGATTAATAATACCAGAATCGAAAATATGAGTTCAACGGCATTACTTGCAAGTGGTTCCATTGTGAAGGCAGGAAATTGTTTGTTTGCAAATGCTGGAATCATGGTTGTTGTTCTTCGTTTTGGCGGTTACTATGAGTTTAATCACTGTACTATAGTGAACTACTGGAGCCAGTATATGCACCGTAAAGGCCCGGCACTAATAATTAATAATTTTTACGAGTCGAGCGAAGGGGAATTGATAAATAGGGATATTGAAAAAGCATATTTTGGGAATTGCATAATATATGGCAGCCGTCCCGAAGAACTCGAAATTGATAATGTTTATAAAGGGCAGGAAGTTTCTGCCAAAATGGAGTATTTACTTGAGAATTCAATTTTACGTATTGAAGACGCTGCCGATACAAACGACTTGTCCCATTTTATAAATACACGTTCAGCTAACCCAAATTTTATCGAGCCGTTTAACTATAATTTTCAACTCGACACGTTAAGCCCTGCAAAAGATTTTGGCTTAATTAATATTGCAACAGAATTCCCCATTGATTTATATGGGAACAGCCGTCTGTCAGACAATGGCCCCGATTTGGGCTGCTTTGAAAGGCTTGAGTAGGAAAGTTCCCCGTTTATATTGAACCGATATACATTGTTTCAATAGTTAGTAGTTTTAAAAAATCAGGCTCTCAACCAAAAATATTTTTCAAACAATAGTATTAAATACGATATTTATTAAAAAACCCAACCTTTATTATGTTGATTTTTTAAACTATTGTGTATTTTTGTCACTAAACAATTAAAAATCCAGAAAGCTATAGCATATGAAAAAGTTATTTATTCTACTAGTTGCTTCAACGATGGTTGTTATTCTATCGTGCGATAGAAGTAAAGTTGATTACCCAGAAACCAGGAAGGGCGATGTGGTTGATAATTACTTTGGGGTTGATGTTGCCGATCCTTATCGATGGTTTGAGGACGATAAATCAGAGGAAGTAGCTAAGTGGGTAGAAGCCCAGAATGCTGTTACAAATGCCTACTTAAACAATATACCATTTAGGAGTAAGCTGAAGGATAGGCTCGCAGAAATTTGGAACTTTAACACAATGTCGGCCCCATTCATGAAGGGAGGGAAGATATTTTTCTATAAGCGAGAAGGACTTCAAAACCAAAGCGTTCTATACGTTCAGAATTCTATGGAGGAGGAGGCCAAAGTGCTAATCGACCCAAATAATCTCTCCGAGGACGGTACTGTTGCCCTAAGTGATATAAGCGTTTCTGAAAACGCAATGTATGTGGCATATGCAATCGCTGATGGAGGATCGGATTGGAGAAAAATTTTAGTTCGCAACATTGAAACAGGAGACGATTTACCGGATGAAGTGCGTTGGGTGAAGTTCTCATCTATAGAGTGGTTCAAGGACGGTTTCTTTTACAGTAGTTACGATGAGCCAAAGGAAGGTGGTGAATTGAGTAATATTAACCAGTTCCACAAGGTTTACTACCATAAGCTAGGTACCAATCAGGCTGATGACAAACTTATTTTTCACAACACGATTTATCCACTTCGTACTTACCAGGCTCAGGTTACATCCGATGAAAAGTATCTAATTATCTCGGAAAAAGAATCAACCCAAGGTAATTCTCTCTATATTAAAAACCTTACCAAGGAGCACGATTTTATTCAGCTAACTACCAGCTTCGAGTACAACTACTTCGTACTCGACCATGTGAACGACCACCTATACGTGCTAACAAATTATCGTTCACCTAAGTATAAACTCATTAAAATTAATGTTAATAGCCTAGATATTGGTAACTGGCGCGATGTTATTCCCGAGAAAAAGGATGTTCTTTCGAGCGCAACCCTCGCCGGAGGCAAAATTATTGCAACCTACATTGAAGACGTTAAAAGCAAGGTTGAAGTGTACAATCTTGATGGAGAAAAGGAGACTCAGTTTCAGTTCCCAGCTTTGGGTTCAGTTGCTGGACTTAATGCCTCTTATAGTAACAATATCGTTTTCTACACTTACACATCTTTCACCATCCCATCGGTAGTATACAAATACGACGTTTCATCCAACGAAACCCAAGAATTTTTCAGACCAACCATTAATGCCGACCTCGATGCATACGAAACAAAGCAGGTTTTCTACAAAAGCAAGGATGGTACCGATGTCCCAATGTTCATTGTACATAAGAAAGGGCTTGAACTAAATGGGCAAAACCCCACGCTTCTGTACGGATATGGAGGATTTAATGTAAGTTTAAATCCAAGATTTAGTGTTTCTCGGTTGGTATGGCTCGAAAATGGAGGCGTTTATGCTGTCGCAAACATTCGTGGAGGAGGCGAATATGGTGAAAATTGGTACCGTTCGGGAACCAAACTTAACAAACAGAATGTTTTTGATGATTTTATTGCTGCTGCCGAGTATCTTGTTAATCAGAAATATACATCGCCAAAGAAGTTGGCAATACAGGGTGGCTCAAATGGAGGTTTACTTGTTGGTGCAGTTGTTAACCAGCGTCCCGACCTTTTTAAGGTTGCCATTCCACAGGTTGGTGTAATGGATATGCTTCGTTTCCATAAGTTTACCATTGGATGGGCTTGGGTTAACGATTACGGTTCAAGCGAGGATTCCATCCAATTCCTTAACTTATACCGTTATTCACCAGTCCATAATATCAGCACAGGTGTTCGCTATCCAGCCATTCTGGCTACAACTGCAGATCATGATGATAGGGTTGTGCCTGCCCACTCCTTCAAGTATATTGCAACCCTACAGGATAAACAGAAAAAAGGATCTAATCCTAAGCTTATTAGGATACAGACAAGAGCTGGGCATGGTGCAGGAACACCAACTATGCTTCGAATCGAAGAAGCTGCAGATATTTACTCCTTTATTTTCTATAATTTGGACGAGAAGCTTAATTATTAGGCTGAAACATATTTTATACTCTTAAAAAGGAGTTGGAATTCCCAACTCCTTCTTTTTTAGAATAACAAAAACAATGCAATACCTTGTAGTGGAAGGGAATATTGGAGCAGGTAAAACAACTCTGGCAACAATGCTTTCAAATGAGATGAATGCAAGGATTGTGCTTGAACAGTTTTCTGACAATCCCTTTTTACCAAAGTTCTATGCCAACCCCGAGAGATTTAGTTTTCCTCTTGAACTTTCATTTCTTGCTGAACGTTACAAACAGTTAAACAGCGAGTTGTCTAAAACATCCTTGTTCCAACCGCTAGTTATTGCTGATTATTTTTTCATGAAGTCATTGATTTTTGCCAGGAACACTCTTGCTGAGGATGAATATACTCTATACCGACAAATTTTTGATATTATATATAGCTCAATCCCTAAGCCCGATCTGTATGTCTACCTTCATGTTCCAACAGAAAAGTTAATCTCCAATATTAAAAAGCGGGGAAGAGATTACGAACAAACTATATCATCCGATTATCTTGAGAAAATTCAGAACGGGTACTTCGAGTTTTTTAAGCAGCATCCCAGCTACTCTTTCCTGATTCTCGATACATCAAATCTCGATTTTGTTGAAAAACAGGAAGATTATCTTAAAATAAAAAATGCAATTTTTGATAAACAGCACAAAAAAGGTATCCAAAGGATAACTTTTTAGGTTTTAATGTTTTTTTTAGGCATTTTTTTTTATATTTACTGAAAAGAATGTTAGTTTTGTAACCTATTAAGCGAAAGGAATAAAACCAAATCAAACACCAATTAAACTATGAAAAGAATCAGATTTAACTATCTGGCATTAATAGCCGTAGTTGCCATAATCTTAAATGGTTGTGGTGGGGTTAGTAAAATGAAAGAGTTACCAGAAGGTACTTCATTCAAAGTTGACCCCAACCCCCTCGAAGTTCACGCTAACATGGTGAAAGGAACTATTGAGGGTACTTTCCCAGCAAAATACTTCAACAAAAAAGCGAAACTAGAAGTTACCCCTGTACTCATTCACGAAGGTGGGGAACTACCCCTCCCAGTTAAAGTACTTCAAGGTCAGGATGTTGAAGAGAACAATCAAGCGATATCTTACGATGCTGGCGGAAGTTTCAAGCATGAGATTGAGTTTGAGTATACTGATCAAATGATGAAATCGGATCTTGAGTTACGCTTTGTGATTATTTACAAAGAGGAAAGAATTCCGTTCGATGTTCCACAAAAAATTGGAGTAGGTGTACTGGCAACTTCAAAATTTGTTGACCAGAATCCAAAACCATCAATGTTAAAAGATAATTTCCAACGAATTATTCCTAAAGAGGAGAAAGCTCAAATTAACTTCGTTATTCAGCGTTCAGACATTCGTAAATCAGAGTTAACCAAGGATGAAATCAAAGCAATGGAAGAATTTATTGCAGAGGTTGCAACTGATGAAAGTCTTGAGTTAAAAGGGGTTAAGATGTCAGCTTATGCTTCGCCTGATGGTCCCGAAACCCTAAACGAGAAACTCTCAAAAGAACGTGGTAAAAATTCGGAGAAATGGTTAAGCAATATTTTCAAAAAAGCCAAATTCGAAGGCAATGCAAGTGACTTTGTTACTTTAGAAAATATTACTGAGGACTGGGACGGATTCAAATCATTAGTTGAACAATCAGACATTCAGGACAAAGAACTTATCCTTCGCGTTCTTTCAATGTACTCAGACCCAGTTGTGCGTGAACGTGAAATTAAAAACCTAAGCAAGGTTTACCTTGTTCTTGCAGAAAAAATACTGCCTGAACTTCGTCGCGCAAATATGGTTGCAAACGTTGATATAGTTGGTTACTCCGATGAAGAGTTTAAAGATATGGTTGCAAAGGATAGCATCGACCATCTAAACGTGGAAGAAATGCTTTACGCTGCATCATTATGCTCCGAGATGGAAACAAAACTTAAGGTATACCAAAAAGCAGCAGAGGTACACAACGATGTTCGTGCCCATAACAATGTTGCATGCATTAAAATTAAGAGCAACGATATCGAAGGAGCTAAGGCAGCTCTCGATGCAGCTGCAGCTGTTGAAGAGAATAATCCCGCTGTAAAAAATAATATGGGATGTGTTGCTATGATTAGCGGTGACATTGATGCGGCAGAGAAACACTTTATTGCTGCAACAAACGCAGGTCCAGAAGTTAAGTATAACCTCGGAATTATTTCAATTATTAAAGGGTTATACCCAGCTGCTGTTGAGTATTTAGGTGGAACTGATACATTCAACCAGGGTTTAGCTATGCTTCTTACTGGTAAAAATGATGCTGCAAAGAATACATTCCAGAAAGTGGATGAAGCCAAAGCTTTTTACGGATTAGCTATTGTTGGTGCACGTATTCAGGATGAAACCATGCTGTTAAATAACCTCCGTACAGCTATAGGTAAGGATGCCTCGTTGAAAGAGCGTGCTGTTAAAGACTTAGAATTCCGCAACTACCTGCAAAGCGATGCTTTTAAAGCTATCGTTCAGTAGTTTGTGAATTAATAAAAATGAGCGAAGGGGAGGGGTTACCTCCCCTTTTTTTATTTGAAGGTTTTCATACAATAATCCCAAAGAACAATAGCATTAGTTATTGCAACATTAAAAGAGTGCTTTGTCCCGAGCTGAGGAATTTCTATTGAACCATCAGAAAAATCAATTGCGTCTTGCTCAACTCCTTTAACTTCGTTTCCAAATACGAAGGCATATTTCCATTCAGCATTCGGCATGAAATCGTTGATGCTAATGCTGTTTGTTGTTTGCTCAATGGAAAATATTTTAAATCCATCTTCTCTTAGAGAAATTAGTGAATCGGTTGTTTTTTCAAAGTGCGTCCAGAAAACTGAATTTTCAGCACCCAACGCGGTTTTGTGTATTTCTCTATGAGGTGGATGCCCGGTAATTCCACACAGATGAATGGACCCGATACCAAGAGCATCGCACGTTCGAAAAATAGACCCAATATTATTTAGGCTTCTTATATTGTCGAGAACTACAACAAGAGGAAGTTTCTTCCTCTTTTTAAACTCCTCAATACTAGGCCTGTTTAATTCTGAAAGGCTGAGTTTCCTGTTGTTACTCATAACTTTTATTCATTTATTTATGATTCAAATAATTTTTCTATCATCATATTTTTGTAATTTAGATGCATTGCAAATTAAAGCTTTTTCAAATGAATATCCATGAGTACCAGGCAAAAGAAATTCTAAGAAAAAATAATGTCCCAGTTCCTGAAGGGCGTGCTGTATTTTCTGTTGATGAGGCAGTGATTGCTGCTGAAGAAATTATCACTTCAACCGGAACAAATGCCATTGCGGTTAAAGCCCAAATACATGCTGGAGGAAGAGGTAAGGGAGGGGGCGTGAAAATTGCTAAAAATATTGAAGAGGTAAAAATGTTTGCCAACTCAATTCTCGGAATGACCTTAATAACACACCAAACAGGGCCTTCTGGGAAGTTGGTTCGGAAATTGCTAGTTGAACAAGGCATTTACTACCCAGGGCCTTCCGAAGTGAAGGAGTTTTACATGAGTATTCTGCTTAACCGGGCCAATGGGCGAAACATGGTTTTGTACTCCACTGAAGGAGGAATGGATATTGAGTCAGTTGCTGCCCAAACTCCACACCTAATCTTTAAAGAAGAAATCAATCCAGTAGGATTGCAATCATATCAAGCTAGAAGAATTGCATTTAATTTGGGCCTATCAGGGAAGGCATTCTCAAATATGGTAAAGTTTGTCGTTTTTCTCTACAATGCATACATAAGCAGCGATGCTTCACTCTTCGAAATAAATCCTGTTGTAAAAACCTCCGATGATTTAATCTTTGCAGCCGATGCAAAGATGAATATTGACGACAACTCCTTATTTAGACATCCTGACCTGGTGGAGTATCGGGATTTTGAAGAGGAGGATCCCGCAGAATTGGAAGCTTCGGAATCCAATCTGAATTTTATTAAACTCGATGGCAATGTCGGTTGCATGGTGAATGGCGCTGGTTTGGCCATGGCCACAATGGATATCATCAAACTATCTGGAGGTGAACCAGCTAATTTCCTCGATGTAGGAGGAACTGCAAATGCAAAAACCGTAGCTGCTGGTTTTAGAATAATACTAAAGGAACCAAATGTGAAGGCAATATTGATTAATATTTTTGGAGGAATTGTTCGTTGCGACAGGGTAGCACAGGGAGTTGTTGATGCCTATAATGAAATAGGTAATATCTCTATTCCGGTTATTGTTCGTCTCCAGGGAACCAATGCCAGGGAAGGGAAGGAACTGATTGATAGTAGTGGACTTAAAGTGTATTCAGCAATTTCATTGAAGGAAGCTGCTGAACTCGTTAGCAAAATGGTTTAAGAACCATATAAAAGGTGCTTCATTATTTGAAACACCTTTCTTATTCCTGTTTTTTTATATGGCAAGTGTTTATTCCTAATAACGTGTATAGACCACAAAACTTAAAAAATGCTGTTCCCAACGGAATAATTGACAGTAAGCCCCACCACGTTTGATAGTAAAAGCCAAGTGCAGCAATACCTAGCCCTATAATCATTCTGATTATTTTATCAGTTTTACCAATATTTCTCCTCATAGATAATTGTTGAGTTAATTAAATAACAGAATAACCCTAAACTGATAAAAATGTTTAATCATAAATTACCTCCACTTAACTGGTAGCCTGTTAACGGGCATGGTCATACAACGGGCACCACCTCCTCCCCGGGGCAGTTCACTCCCATCTATTGTAATAACATACTTACGGTAGTTCTCTAGGTCAACCTTCCCGCTTATAACTTCTCTCGCTCTAATTATCTCAAATCCATTCCTGTTCATCTCGTCCATGGTGTAGCTATTCCTCGCGTAACCAATAACTTTACCGGGGCCAATGGCAAAAAAGTTTGCTCCGCTATGCCATTGTTCGCGCTCCTGGGTCCAAGGATCATTGTTGCCTCCGCAAGATATTGGCTTTAAATCCATCCCTAACTTTTTTAACGCTACCAGTACATTCTCAACATTTTTTATTTCCAGAACTTTACCATTTTCAATAGTTATTTGAACTGTTTGGTATTTGTTTGGCTTAATAATTAATGGGTCAAACACCATGCAGCTATTTATGTCTAGTAGAGTAAACACCATGTCGAGATGAATAAACGATTCTGGTTTCTCCGGTAATTCTTGAACAATAATAAACTTCTTCCCTTTTGGGTACTTTGAAATTAACCGGTTTGTAATAAAATCAATCCCTTGGCTTGTGGTTCGGGCGCTATTACCTATTAGTAGAATATCATCCCGAGCAATTAGCACATCACCTCCTTCTATTGAAATGTTACTGTTTGCGTTGAATAAAGATGGGTTAACAGTATTTGTTTCAAAAGAATCGGAGTGGTTGAAGATAGCTTCCATTATTATTGATTCCCTGTCGCGAACACGGTTCGCCATTTTCCCTATCAACACCTCGTTGTACATTGAAATTGATGCATCGCGCGTGAAGTAGAAGTTGTATAGCGGAGGTAAAGAGTATCTCTCTTGGCTAAGGAAACTGGTAAGGGTGCTCCTTTTTAGGTAAAGACCCTCAATTAGTGTGGTTACAAGTTGTTTCGTTGGAATTGCCATTAGCTCATCACGAAGATGCATCACTCCTTCGTGTTTACAAATTGTATTTACAAGCTCCTCTTTCGCGTACTCTTTTCGAACAACCTCGTATAAAAGATCCGATACCTGAAAAACTCTTGTGACTTTTGAGAGAACTCCGTTAAGTTGGGAGTACTCTTTTCGGGCAACCGAAAGGTTCAAAATATCACTATAAAGAGCCCTGTGGGCATCCATAGGAGTCATGTTTTCTACCTCAGCACCTGGAGTGTGGATTATCACTCCTTCAAGCGTTCCTATCTCAGAACTAACGTTTATCTCCATCTTTGTTTCCATGGTTCTTTCTTTTAGGTTGATTTTCAATTAAGTTGCAAATTTAGGTACTTATTGCTGATAATTGATTCGTTTTTTTCTGTTAAGCGACATCATCCTAACATAATACAATTACAACTAATGTGCATACTACCCTGAGTTAGCGAAGAAAAGAATTGTAATTTGCTATTCTAATACCTGCCTTTCCTCAAAGTACGTAGCTTTATTACATGTATCGATACGCTTAATGCTATTATTCCCAGCAAGAACTGTAACCACAATTTGTCTTTTACAATCAGAATGCTGAGTGTAATGGTAAACCAAAGCACAATGAGCGTGATAATTTTAACCCAAGGGCTTATTGCTTTGTAGTGGATGTAATTCCGTAGGTAATTGCCAAACAGTTTGTGCGTTAGTAACCAACGATACAATTTATTTGAGCTCCTTACAAAAAAGAACGCAGCAAGTAGAAGGAATGGTGTTGTAGGTAGCACTGGAACAACAATACCAATTATGCCAATTGTAGTTGAAATGATTCCTAAGAAAACCAAAATAAACCGCACGAAGGGCTTTTTCGGCTTTTGCTGATTTTTTATCATTAACTAATTAATGGGATTTACTGGATAGTAGTTTTATTATGAGAACCATCGCAGAATGGTTTGTTTTTGGATTGCCCGCAGGCGCAAAGGTAAATATCTCTTGGCTGCGTGGGTGTTAACTCATCCCCATCTGAACCTTTCAGTTTAAAACTACCTGAAACTTTTACTGGGCCATGTTTAATTATAGTAATTGTTGTTTCTCCCTTATTCATGATTTTTTCTCCTATTCAGTGAACCCAATCTTAAAATGCGTTCCATCACAGAATGGCATATTACTCGAGGCTCCGCACCTACATAATGAAACCATTTGCATTGTTTTTAACTCTTGCCCTTCAGCTCCAATTAATTTAAATCTCCCAGAAATAATTATTGGGCCATTTCGCATAATTTGTATGTTGATAGGCTCAACTTTTTCTAAAGATTGTTTTTCTGTAATTGACCTGTCAGTTTCATCCTTCTTTGCTTTTGGTGATTTTTCCTGTTTGTTCTTCTCCTTATCGTTCCAGCAGAAGGTAAGTGCGTTGGTAGGACACTGATTAACTATGTCAATTATTTTTTCAGTGGGCGCCCCTTGCATATTTACCCAAGGTCTGTTTCTGGGGTTAAAAACCGATAAAAGTTTTGTGTAGCATGTTGTAGCATGAATACATTCACTGGGTTTCCAGAAAACGGTGATTTCTTTGTTTGAGTAACTCCTGTTGTTTTTCTCCATTTGAAAAGAACTTTTTTTTAAAACACCGAGGTGGCTTTTTTGTTCTGGAGTATATGCTATTTTTTCACAACTAAACAATTTGCCAAAATATCGTGAAGAGCTTGCTTCTTTTCTGTAAACCCAGCCATAATATAACCAATAAGAAGAGTCATGTTTGTTACAATCCTGGCGAAATACCTGCCTGTAGCTCTGGCAAAACTTACTCTTCTTCCTTCAATGTCGGTAACTTTTATCCCAACAGCCATTTTCCCTAGGGTTCCACCATATTTGGAAGACTCAAAAAGTGCGTAGTATAGCCAACCTGCCACAATGCTGAATATTGATACTAGAACAATAATTCCAACAAGGATACCAACCTTCAATAAATTACCATTCTCCAATAATTCCGTTGGTTCCTCTATGCCCTCAAATCCAATTGCAATCCCAACAATAGCAAAAATGGTTGGTATCGCAATCAATAACCCCGCCACAGAGAAAACAGCATAATCAATTAGATACGCTACAAACCTAAGCCAGAAACCTGCATACTCAGTACTACTCTTCTCTTGATTCTCTATTACTTCCATGATTTTATTGTTTTGGTTAATTTTGCTGAAAATTCCAAAAAAAAAACCACACATAAAAATATATTAACCTTTTTTTGCAATGGTTTTTTTATGGTTCTAAATTTGTGCATGAAAACAAATTCTATTTTTTTGCGTTAAATAGTAAAATATATCTCTATTGAAACGTTTTGTTTTAATATTATTCTTGTATTCATTCGTGTCAGTTGGTTGGGCTCAAAACCCAATAGTTATTGACGGTTACACTATTTTACCCATAACTATACTTGATGGTGATACAATTCCCAACGCATTGATACGGCAAGTTGTTGTATTCCCCAAACGGGAGTTTAAAAATAGTAGGGAATACAGGCATTACAATCGATTAATCCGAAATATTAAGATAGTTTATCCATACGCTCAAATAGCTAAACGAAAAATGAGCGAGATGGAAGAACACTTTCAACTTCTCGAAACGGAACATGAAAGAAATCTTTACGTGAGGCAGGTAGAAAGCGAGATGCGAGCAGAGTTTGAAGGGCAACTAGTGAGGTTAACTATTTCTCAGGGACGATTACTTATTAAATTGATCGATAGAGAGATTGGCAGAACATCGTATGATGTTATCAAGGAGCTGAAGGGTGGGGTGTCTGCTGTTTTTTGGCAAGCAGTTGCACGTATTTTTGGGTCGAATTTAAAATCTGAGTTCGATGATTTAGGGGAAGATAAACTCATAAACGAATTAATTATTTTATACGAACACGGTCAGCTATAGCATTTTTTGGCACCTTAATTACTTTCAATATTTTTTTAAACTAACGTTTATTCTACCTTCCTTTCTTATTTTCCTAAAATGCTGAGAAACAAGATCTGTTGATAAATTTATGTCAAAAAAACAGGATTTTACTAGCGATATTTAGTTTGTTTTATTAACGTTGCAGCTGCAAATTGCCCTAGTGTTTTTTGCAGGCAAGCAATTATTACTAACCAATAAAGGAACCTTATGCCTTTAAAAAGAAAAATTTTAGAGCTTAAAAAGCGCAAAGAGGAAATTCTTCAGGGTGGAGGAGAAAAGGCCATTGCTAAACAGCAAGCAATGGGGAAACTCACGGCGCGTGAACGTGTTATTGCTCTTCTCGATGAGGATTCGTTTAACGAATACGATTTATTTGTAGAGCACGAAGCACGAGATTTTGGCATGGAGAGCAAGGTGCTTCATGGCGATGGTGTTGTAATTGGAACTGGAACTATTTATGGAGCTCCAGTAGCTGTTTTTGCACAAGACTTCACCGTAGCCGGAGGATCCCTTGGAATGATGCATGCACGTAAGATTACAAAAATTATGGATTATGCATTACGAATGAGAATCCCTCTCATTGGTATTAACGATTCTGGGGGTGCTCGAATTCAAGAAGGTGTAAATTCATTGGCAGGCTATGGTGAAATTTTTTATAGAAATACTTTAGCAAGCGGTGTAATTCCACAAATTTCAGTAATTCTTGGTCCTTGTGCCGGTGGTGCAGTTTATTCTCCAGCATTAACCGATTTTGTTTTTGTGGTTGACAACATCTCTAAGATGTTTATTACTGGCCCAGAAGTTATTAAAACGGTTCTTGGCGAAGAGATTTCAATGGAGGAGCTTGGAGGCGCCCGCGTACATGCCGAAATCACAGGTAATGCACATTTTTACGCCGAAAGTGAAATGGAGTGCTTTGAGCAAATAAAAAAACTCATTACCTATATTCCTTGGAACAATACACGTAAGGCTCGTCGCTTTGAGTCGAAGGATCCAAAACCTCAGTTTAGTATTGAGGATATTGTTCCTGGCGATCCAAAACAACCCTATGATGTTCGTGATGTGATTAAAGCAATTGCTGACGATTCTGATTTCTTTGAAATACAAGAATACTGGGCTCCTAATATCGTCATTGGTTTTGGAAGAATTAATGGTGATACTGTAGGTTTTATTGCAAATCAACCTTTAGTTCTAGCAGGTGTTCTTGATGTTGATTCTTCTGATAAAGCAGCGCGCTTCATCCGTTACTGCAACGCATTTAGTATTCCCATCGTTACATTTGTTGACCTGCCCGGATACCTTCCAGGCATCGATCAGGAACATGCTGGAGTTATTCGTCATGGTGCGAAATTGCTTTACGCATACTCAGAAGCGTCTATTCCAAAAATGACAGTTATTCTTAGGAAAGCATATGGTGGTGGGTATATTGCCATGAATTCTCGTCACCTTCGTGCTGATTTTGTTTTTGCTTGGCCAGGTGCAGAAATCGCAGTAATGGGGCCTGAGGGCGCAGCAAATATTATTTTCCGCAAGGAGATAATGGAGGCTGAAGATCCTGAAAAGATGCGTAAACAGAAAGTGAAGGAGTACAAACAAAAATTTGCGAACCCCTACGTAGCTGCAGCAAGAGGTTATATTGATACGGTTATCGAGCCTTCCGAAACACGGAAATTACTCATCCATGCCCTTGAAGTTTCTGTTAACAAAGTGTCTGATAGGCCATGGAAAAAACACGGTATTCCTCCTTTCTAAAATTTAAAAACCATGAATGAACCAAAACATGAAAAAGTTGATGTTTCCTCAAAAGAAGTGGTAAAAGAACCGAAACCTAGTTACATTTCGTTGGTTGTTGAGGAGACTAAGTACAAAACCCTGAATACCAGAAAAAATCAACTTCGTTCAAAATGGACTCCTCCTAATATAAAGGAAATAAAGTCTTATATTCCAGGAACAATAATAAAGGTTGGAGTCAGGAAAGGAGATACGGTGGATACCGGTGATTTGCTTCTTGAATATGAAGCCATGAAAATGCAAAACGTGGTAAAAGCACCTTTTAGTGGAACAATTGAGGAAGTTTTTGTTAAAGAAGGTGACAGGGTACCCAAAGGTACTATAATGTTAAAGTACAAATAAAAAAAAGACCGGGATTTTATCCCGGTCTTTTTTTTATTTGTACTTCTAGTCTTGTTTGTTTGGTAGTTCTAGCCCGTAACCTTTTTTGCGGTCAATGTATTTAAGGTAAAAGCTAAGAATAAATGCAAGGGCACCAAAGCCAGCAAAAATAAGTTCAGGTACTGTGTAGTTATATTTAACTCCCTCAACACCTGCAAGTATTTGCTCAGAAATACCAGGGTTAGATGCTGAAAGCGCCCAGCCAATTAGTATCGGTACTCCTAGTAACCCCATGTTTTGAATCCAGAATGTCAAACCGTATGCTGAACCGAGGTATCTATCTTCAACAACCTTTGGAAGAGATGGCCACATTGAGGCAGGAACGAGAGAAAATGCTACTCCAAGAATTACAATAGTGCCAAGAGCTACTGGTACAGTGAATGATTCCGATGGTACGAGAGCAAAAATTAAGTGCGAAATCATTAGCAAAATTGCACCATACATCATCATGCTGGCACCAAATCCTTTTTTGTCAAGGAAAAAGCCTATAGGCGGTGTAAGTATCATTGCTCCAATAGGGAAGTAGGAAACGTATTGTGAAGCGGTTTTTATATCAACATCAAGTTTAGACGCTAACATATCGGTCGCAAACTTCTGGAATGGGAAAATTGCGGAATAAAAAAGTACGCATAAACCAGCAATTGCTAGAAATCCAGGGTTAGTGAGTATAACCCAAATATCTGAGATTTTAAACTCTTCACTTGGTTCATCGGATACATGGCTCGTGTTTACCTCTTTATCGAGGGCTTTATCCATAAATGTGTAGATGAAGAACGTTAAAAATCCTACACAAAGAAATGCTAGACCCCAGAAAACGGAGTTAGAAACGCCTCCCTTTTCTGCAAATACTGGGCTAAGTTGAAATACTGCAAAAACCCCAAGCCGAGCCAATGCCATTTCTAACCCCATTGCCAATGCCATTTCTTTGCCTCTGAACCACTTAACAATAGTTTTCGAAACGGTAATTCCAGCCATTTCAACGCCAACCCCAAAGATTGCAAAACCAAAGAAAGCCAACTTTGCAGAGGCAGGAACCGATGTTGCAAAAGAATTTAGCCATGATGCAAAACCTGTTGCAGCAAATGCATCAGTTAACGCAAAAAACTTAAGACCACCCCCAATAACCATTGTGAGCCCTGAAGTAATCATTGTAAAACGAATTCCCATTTTATCAAGAATAATACCTGATAGAATTAAGAATCCTGCAAAAACATTAAGGAAGAATTCAGAACCACCAAGCATCCCGAATACTTCAGGTGACCACTTGTAGTTAGTTTCAAGAAGTTTTTGAAGGGGAGCTGCCACATCTACAAAGAAGTAGGCAAAAAACATTGTGAGCGAAATGAGTATTAAGGTAATCCATCTTGCAGCCTTAGATTCACTCAGTAGGGTTTTTACATTATTTGTCATTGTTGTTGTTTTGAAAGTTATAAATTATGATGCATTATACTTGATGAAATTTGCGATGACAAAGTTAATTTTTCGAGCAATAAAAATGCATTTTACACAAACAAAAAAAGAGCGAATGCTCTTTTTTTGCGGATATCCTTTATTCCCTCAATGTTTTTACACAAAAAGGAGTAACTTATTACTAGTTTTGTTTAAACTATCTCGCTTCGTAAACCCAAAGCTCAATAGGTTCCTCTTTTGTTCTGTTAATTCTCAGGATTTCGTTTGTTGCTTTAGAGTATGTTTCAAATGCGCCAACCGAAACCATTTTATACCCATTGGGCGATTCAATAATTTTTGGATTCTGGAATCCAGTGCTAGCAACTTGTTTCTGGTAGTCATCAGCGTTTGCTGGTACTTTAAAACTGCCAATTATTACATGAAAACGGTTTCGTGCTTCCATCTCTTTAATTCGGTTCAGAGAGTCCTGTATGGCATTTTCTCTTGCACGCCTTGCTTCTTCAATTTTCTTTGCTTTAAGCATTTGTACCTTTTTAATGCTATCTTGCTTGGCTTCCCAAACAGCTAACGTGTCGGCTGCTTTGTCTTTTTTTGATCCGTTAAACAGACTGCATCCTGAAAAGGTAAATGCTACTAACAGAATGGGAATGAGTATTTTTCTCATGGTTACAATGTATTAATTTCTAAACCAAATTTCATTATTTTTTTTTCACTTACAAAACGTTTCATAATAAATATTTGATTCTCATGCATATTTTTTTTGTCGAACTTTGTAAGTAAAAGATAATGAGAAAGATAAGAAATTGCTATATTTAGCTAAAATGGGTTCTGTTTTGAAAAATCCGGTCTATAGTGATTTGAACTATCGAGCTCTTGCAGCCAAATTCTATAAAAACCAAGATCAACTAGTTTGTTTGTAACAGTATTATACTCTTCAATTGTTATTTTTCTCGAAAGATTACTGCTCAGCCCAACTTGAGATGAAGGAAAATACTGCGACATGAGTGAAATATTGATATCTAGTGATAAACTATCCGCAATCTTTTTGAAAATTTTTATGCTATCATCTGAATGACCAGGAAGCACTAAATGGCGAACAAGCACCCCAGAGGTTATATATCCTCTGTCATCAAGATATAGTGAAGTTCCCTTTTGCCAAAGCATTTCTTTCAAAGCAGCTACGGCGTGAGGCCAGTATTCAGGCGCATTACTGTATTTAAGAGCGAGTTTGTTGGAGAAATACTTTATATCAGGTAGGTACACGTGTACTATCCCCCCAATCATTTGTATGATTTCGGGATTGTCGTATGCGTTTGTGTTGTATATTATTGTTGGATTATAACCTTCCTTGTGAACGCGAGAAATAATTTCAAGCATCTGCGCAACTTGGTGGGTTGGAGAAACGAAGCCTAACCGATTTACCCCTTTTTTCAGAATTGCTGTAATTTTTTTTACGATAGTATCGTAATCGTTCATCCAACTCTTGTGTAACAACCAGTTGTTGCTAATTTGATGGTTTTGGCAGTAAATGCAGGATAGATTACAGTGTGCAAAGAATACATTGCAAACTCCCTCGTCACCAGAGATAATGGGTTCTTCTCCAAAATGATGAAATACCGATGCTACTATAGGTTTGGTAGCTGTTGAACAAAAACCGAGCTTGTTTTGAAGACGATTTACGTGACATCTCCTAGGGCACAAATCGCACTGCTCAAGTCTGGATGTAATTTTTTGCGTGATGTCGATGGCCATATTGTAGCTGACCTAACTATATAAGTTAAAATGAAAAGGGTAGTTTTAGGAGTAGGGGATACAACGGTAGGGTAAATTTATTTCTGGAAGTTCAAAGAGAACCATTCCTTCGTTGAGTAAATCCTCATCTTCTTCATGGTAATTCCAAATTACCTCAACGTTAATGCCATTGTTACGGAAATTTGAAATTCGCTTCATAACCTCACGTAAATATTTGTAGGAGGCTGAGTTAATGTACTTGAAGTTGAAGTCAACGATTATTTTCGAAGGTTCATCACCCTTGCTCTCTTCGTAGAACTCATCGAGCCAGTTGAGAATCAAATTGTAAAATTCCTTCGCATTCTCGGGATGTGAAATTCCAGATATGGAGAAAATATTGGTTGCGGGATCAAAATATATTTCTGGAGTATCTATTGCTCCTTCAATTTTTAGTGCTTTCATGTTTGTTAATCGAAAAGACATGTGTAAAAGTAATCTTTTTTTATTGTGATGTAAAGAAACATTTGACAAAGAGTTATTGAGTAGGTTTGAATAGATTTATTAAGTTGATTAACATTAAGAATGTGTTTTAAAATAAAACCTCTTCAAATTTTTATTCTTACTATTCATGTGGTCGTACATCTTCAATTTTTTTTTTGTATCTTGCCAAAGATTTGAACTAAAGGGTCTTTCGCTTAATGCCTTTGTGTGTTCAGATTGGTTATGTTAGGTTTACATTTCGTGTGTTTGGGAAAGAAGCTGCCTGTTAAGGCAGCTTCTGCTTTTGTCGCTCTTTCATCTCTCTGTTATTAAACACTACGATTATGGAACGAATTTTTTTCTAAAGTTTGTTCCTTTGTAAATTGTAAAATTACCAAAACTGAATAACATCTTTTCCTATGAACGCTATTTATAATCATAAATCAATCAGGAAGTATAGAACCAACCCCATTGAGGACTCAGTTCTCGATGAAATTCTAAAAGCAGGGATTAGGGCATCAACAACGGGGAACATGCAGGTTTATAGCGTTATTGTTACTAAGGATGACGAAATCAAGCGGAAATTGGCTCCTTGTCACTTCAACCAAACAATGGTTACCCAGGCTCCTGTTGTGCTAACTTTTTGCGCCGATTTTAACCGGTTTAATAAATGGTGCCTCTATCGAAAGGCGGTCCCCGGCTACGATAACTTTCTGTCATTCTTTACTGCTGCGATTGATGCGCTTCTTGTAGCGCAAAATGTGTGTATCGCTGCTGAGGATAAGGGTCTTGGAATATGCTACCTTGGAACAACAACATATAATGCCGACAAAATAATTGAGATTCTTGAGATTCCTAGAGGGGTTGTTCCAGTAACAACAGTTGTGCTTGGGTACCCCGATGAGAATCCTGGTTTAACCGACAGGCTCCCTCTTGATGCAGTTATTCATAGAGAGGTTTATCAGGATTACTCAGCAGGTGATATTGATCAGATATATGCGGCGAAAGAAGCGATGCCACTTACAAAACAGTTGCTTGAGGAGAATAGCAAGGAAACCCTTGCTCAAATCTTTACTGATAATAGGTATACTAAAAAGGACAACCTGGCGTTTTCAAAAAAGTTACTTGAAGTTTTAGAAAACCAAGGATTTATGAATAACGATTAATCTTATTCACTAAACGATTTATAGCACCTTGGAGCATTTCCAAGGTGCTTTTTTACGTGGTTATTAGTATGCGAAGTTTCTGGCATTTTACTTATGTGTTTACCCCTCGATTGACGGCACTATTAGCTTTATGCTTCTTGCAAATTACTTTATTTTCACAAAGTACTACTTGTTATATGGTGTTCTCAGATCAAAAGGAGCCATTGGTATTATTTATAAGTAAAGAAGTGGATTCGGTTTTTACAAAGTACCGTGTTGAAAAAGAGTTGTGTCAGTTGAAAAGTGAAGGCTATCTGGATGCTCATATCGATTCAGTTTCATTTTATACTGATTCTGTAGTTGCCTATGGCAAAAAAGGGGAACTTTATCGCTGGGTTTACTTAAACATATGTTCAGAGACTGACCTATTTAATAACAATCAAGGACTTGGTATTTGTAAATTACAAGGTAAACCTATTCGTATTGAAGATTTTACTAGGGCAATTAATAGTTCCCTCTCGTTCTTCGAAAACAATGGGTATCCATTTGCAAGGATTACTTTTAGTGGCACAAATATTGTTGAAAATCAAGTGAATGTTGAAGTGGATGTGTATGAAGGACCCAAATTTTTTTTCGATACCTTATATATAAAGGGAGAACTAAAGGTTTCTAATCGTTTCTTGCAATCATATCTTGGCTGTAAACAAGGAGCTACATTTTCCGAGAAAAACGCAATGAGCATTGATGAACGATTGAGCCTGCTGCCATTTGTCTCATTAATTCGTCCTTCCCAGGTGGAATTCATCCCCGGTAAAGCCCGTGTGTATACGTACCTAAACAAACGAAATGCAAATAGGTTTTCCGGAATAATTGGATTCGGACCTCGTTCAAACTCGAGTGGGGGGATTATGTTTACCGGAAACTTAAACCTTAAGCTTATTAATTCACTACGAAACGCGGAAACACTTTCTTTTCAATGGAATGCCTCTGGAAATTTATCGCAAAAGTTACAGGTGGAAGCTAATTGGCCTTATTTGTGGGGTACCAATATGGCTTTTGATGGTTACTTTTCAATGATAAAGCGGGACACATCCTTCTTAACCCTAAATCCCATCGTTTCGATTGGCTTTCACTCCAGCGAGAACGCCAAGTTCTCCCTTAACTACAATCTTATTTCTTCAGTTAAAATCTCAGAGGCTTCCGATTTGGCTTTAAGTAGCTTTAGAACGAACATGCTTGGTTTCTCTTATGATTTCAGTAGTAAGCCTTTGAGAAAACGTTTCTCGAAAGGGATGGAGTTTGGTGCTGCAATTGCGGCAGGACAGCGAGTAGTATTGAATAATGAAGAGGATAATCGTTCGGCTTTTATCGAAATTCAAGCGCTTGCAAATGTTTCGTACAGCTTATACAAAAGTATTGTTTTAATGCGAAATGGAATTAGAATGGCTGCAAAGGGAGTGGCTTACAATGAGAATGAAATAGCAACCCTCTTCGATAACGAGTTGTATAGGCTTGGGGGAAGCAATATGTTAAGAGGCTTTAGGGAAGAATCGATTTTAACGAACCAGTTTGTATTAATGGAGAATGAGCTGCGTTTTTTGTTTGGGAAAACGTTTTCGATTTTCTCATTTTTCGACTTCGCTGTAGTTTCTAATCATCAATCGGATGAAATACCTGGCGATTTATTGTTTGGTACAGGTTTTGGACTAAGCATTAATACAGGAGGCGGAGCGTTGAGTGTTTCGTCCGCACTAGGAAGAGGAGCAGGACAACCATTTATTCTTAAAAATGCATTAATCCACGTAGAGTACGATTCGTTTTTTTAAAATTAACCTGGATATTAATAGTTCGTTCTCAAGGAATAACATATCATTAGCACTAAAATGAACATTGAAGAAACATTTTTAATTTTTTGTTTGGATATAAATTAGATAAGCTATATTTTTGCAGCTCATTTATAAAAACGAATTGATATGATCATTATTCCCATAAAAGAGGGCGAAAACATTGAGAGAGCGCTAAAAAAATTCAAGCGGAAGTTTGAAAAAACAGGCATTATGAAAGAGCTTCGTTCACGTCAAGCTTTTGTAAAGCCTTCTATTCAAAAGCGCGAAACCGTAAAAAAAGCCATCTACATCCAGCAGCTTCAGCAGAAGGAAGAATAGCATATTTTTTACGGATGCATCAGGCATTTTTGCCTGATTTTTTTTTGGGCTTTCCCCAATATTTCATTATATTGCATCCAAACTATATGCTAGAAAAATTCCTTAAATATCTTAAAGTAGAGAAAAATTATTCTGCCCAAACAATCCGTTCATACGGTGATGATTTGAGGCAGTTCTTTGCATTTTGTGGAGTTAATCCATCCAGCAAACCATTCCCTTCCATAAAGCACAGGCAGGTTCGTAACTGGTTGTCGAGTTTACTCGCCACGGGGCACACTGCGCGTAGCGTTAACAGGAAACTATCATCGCTAAGAAGTTTCTATAAGTTTTTAATTCTGAAAGGGATTGTCGTTGAGAATCCTTTACAAAAGGTAGTAGCTCCAAAAGCAGGGAAAAAACTTCCACCATTTCTGAGCGTTGTTGAAATGGGCAACCTTTTTAATCGAGTTGAGTATAGCGATGATTTTGAGGGGGCTAGAGATTTTTTGATTATTGAGTTTTTCTATTTCACTGGTTTGAGAGTCTCTGAATTGGTGAGTTTGAAGCACAAAGATATCAATCTTTCAACGCTAACGGTTAAGGTGCTGGGCAAGGGTAGCAAGGAGCGAATAGTTCCAATTCATCCTGAACTAAAAGAGAGCATTCTTTGTTATATTAAAATGAAAGAGAATACATTCGGGAATATTCTTTCTTCAGACTTTTTTATTGTTACCAGTAAAGGGAAGAAACCATACGAAAAATTATTATACAGGATAGTCAATAAGTATTTGACGCTTGTTACATCACTGGAAAAGAAGAGCCCCCATGTTCTCCGCCACACATTTGCTACTCATCTACTAGATATGGGTGCAAATATCAACGCCATAAAAGAGTTGCTAGGGCACTCCAGTTTATCGGCAACACAGGTATACACACACACAACAATTGACAAGCTAAAATCTACATACCAACAGGCACATCCACGTGCATAATTAAAATAAACACTAAAAAGGAGGAATTGCATTATGAATGTAAAAATCCAATCGATTAAATTTGACGCCGATAAGAAGCTTATCGAGTACATTAATGCTAAGCTTGAAAAGATTGGCCGCTTCTACGACGCAATTATTGGAGCAGAAGTTTTCTTAAAACTCGAGAACTCAACTGACACAGGAAACAAGATTGTTGAGGTCAAATTACTAATTCCTGGTAACGACCTTTTCGTCCAACGTCAGTCACGTAAATTTGAGGAGGCTCTCGACGAATGCGTAGAGGTTCTTAAGCGCCAGGTTACAAAACACAAACAGAAGCAAAGGGGCGTTTAACGCACTTGTATATTAAATAATATATTATGTTTACCCCTTTATTTGCCTCTAGATAAGAGGGATAAGAATAAAGGGGTATTTTTTTGTAAAAAAAAGCAAAGTTTTTTGGTGGGTAAATAAAATATTTATACATTTGCCAACCGATTTCAGAAGGGTTTCAAACCCTATAAATCGGAGTTCTAGCAAGTTGCCGATGTAGCTCAGTTGGCCAGAGCAGCTGATTTGTAATCAGCTGGTCGGGGGTTCGAATCCCTCCATCGGCTCAGTTCTTTTTATGTCTTTTTTTGGGGAGATACCAAAGTGGCCAACTGGGGCAGACTGTAAATCTGCTGGCTTATGCCTTCGTAGGTTCGAATCCTGCTCTCCCCACACTTTGCTAAGAATTTTGAGTGTTACCTAAACCATAACCTCAAGTATAAGCGGGAGTAGCTCAGTCGGTAGAGCATCAGCCTTCCAAGCTGAGGGTCGCGGGTTCGAGTCTCGTCTCCCGCTCATTAAGCAAAGGCCGATGTAGCTCAGGGGTAGAGCGCTTCCTTGGTAAGGAAGAGGTCATGGGTTCAATTCCCATCATTGGCTCAACTTTTTTTTTGATTAAAACAAACAAATTTAATATTTCAAAACCTAATAAAACCTGGAGTTATGGCAAAAGAAAAATTTGATAGGTCCAAACCTCACGTTAACATCGGTACCATTGGTCACGTTGACCACGGAAAAACTACCCTTACCGCCGCCATTACAAAAATTTTGGCAGAGAAGGGTCTTTCTGAGTTTCGTTCGTTTGACTCTATCGACAATGCACCCGAAGAGAAAGAAAGGGGTATCACTATTAACACTGCTCACGTTGAGTACCAAACCGCTAACCGTCACTACGCACACGTTGACTGTCCTGGTCACGCTGACTACGTTAAGAACATGGTTACTGGTGCTGCTCAAATGGACGGCGCTATCATCGTAGTTGCTGCTACCGATGGTCCTATGCCTCAAACTCGCGAGCATATCCTTCTGGCACGTCAGGTAAACGTTCCTAAACTTGTTGTTTTCCTTAACAAGTGCGATATGGTTAACGATGAGGAGATGTTAGAACTTGTTGAAATGGAAGTTCGTGAACTTCTAAGTTTCTACCAGTTTGACGGGGATAATGCTCCTGTAATTCGTGGTTCTGCTCTTGGAGCCCTTGAAGGAGAAGAAAAATGGGTTGAAAAGGTTATGGAACTAATGGCCGCTGTTGATGATTATATCCCAGTTCCTCCACGTGATAACGAAAAGCCTTTCCTACTTCCAGTAGAAGACGTTTTCTCTATTACAGGTCGTGGAACAGTAGCAACCGGTAGAATTGAAACTGGCGTTGTTAACACTGGCGACGAATTAGAAATGATTGGTCTTGGTGCTGAGAAACGTAAAACAGTTTGTACAGGTGTTGAGATGTTCCGTAAGATTCTTGACCGTGGTGAAGCTGGTGATAACGTTGGCCTTCTTCTTCGTGGTGTAGACAAGAAGGAAATTAAAAGAGGTATGGTTCTTGCTAAGCCAGGATCTATTAAACCTCACACTCAGTTCAAAGCAGAGGTTTACGTGCTTAAGAAAGAGGAAGGTGGACGTCACACTCCATTCCACAATAACTACCGTCCACAATTCTATCTTCGTACTCTTGATATCACTGGTGAGATTCAGTTACCAGAAGGAGTAGAGATGGTAATGCCTGGTGATAACGTAACTATTACTGTGAAACTTATCTATCCAGTAGCTATCAACCAAGGTTTACGTTTCGCTATTCGCGAAGGTGGTAGAACCGTTGGTGCAGGACAGGTAATTGAAATCGTTGAGTAGTAAGTTATACTTACTCAATAATACTAAAGAGGATTAGTCTGTTATATAAGCAGGCTAATCCTCTTAAACACGGGTGTAGCTCAGTTGGTAGAGCACTGGTCTCCAAAACCAGGTGTCGGGCGTTCGAGTCGCTCCTCCCGTGCAACACAATTGAGATTTATGAAACTAAAAGTATACCTTCAGGAAGTTTACACTGAGTTAGTCCACAAAGTATCGTGGCCTACTTGGAAAGAACTTCAATCTAGCGCATTAATTGTTATGATTGCTTCCCTATTAATTGCGCTTGTTATATTCGTCATGGATATCTCTTTTGAGAACGTGATGGATTTCGTTTATAAAATGCTGTACTAAATCCCGAGAAACTAATTCGATGGAAGAGAACGTTAAGAGATGGTATGTGCTTCGCGCCATCGGTGGGAAGGAAAAGAAAGTGAAAGAGTACGTTGAGAGCGAAATTAATCGGCTTAACTTAACCGATTTAATCTCTCAGGTTCTTATTCCCACAGAAAAGGTTTACCAAATTCGTAACGGAAAAAAGGTAAGCAAAGAACGGATTTTTTATCCGGGCTATGTTCTCATTGAGGCAGCACTCATAGGCGAAATACCACATATCCTAAAGGACATCCCAAACGTTATTGGTTTTTTAGGTGACCCGAGAACCGGGGAACCAATTCCCCTTCGTCAATCTGAAGTAAATCGAATTCTTGGTAGAGTTGATGAACTGGCAGAAAGCGATGAGGAAATTAACGTACCCTTCTTTGTTGGTGAAACGGTGAAAGTGATCGATGGTCCGTTCAATTCATTCTCCGGAGTAATCGAGGAGGTTAACGACGAAAAGAAAAAGTTGAAGGTAATGGTCAAAATATTTGGCCGAAAGACTCCATTGGAGCTAAGCTTCATGCAAGTCGAAAAAGAATAGTAACTGTTTAAGAGTTAACGCATTATGGCTAAAGAAGTTGCTGGATTAATTAAACTACAAATTAAGGGAGGTGCAGCTAACCCTTCACCTCCGGTTGGTCCTGCACTCGGCTCGAAAGGGGTTAACATCATGGAGTTCTGTAAGCAATTTAACTCCAGAACTCAGAATCAGGCAGGGAAGGTACTTCCCGTAATTATCACTGTGTACTCCGATAAGTCGTTCGACTTTATCGTAAAAAACCCACCCGTTGCGGTTCAAATACTTGAAGTTGCAAAACAAAAGAGTGGTTCAGCAGAACCAAACCGTAAGAAGGTGGCAAGTATCACTTGGGATCAAGTGAAAGAGATTGCTCAGGATAAAATGCCCGATTTAAACTGTTTTACCTTGGAATCGGCTATGAAAATGGTTGCAGGAACCGCACGTAGCATGGGGATTAATGTAACAGGTGAATTCCCTGGTAAATAACTTTTAACCTCTTTTAACGAGATGACAAAACTGACCAAGAACCAAAAACTTGCGTTGTCGAAGATTGAAACAGACAAGCAGTATAAGCTTGCAGAGGCAGCCCGGTTAGTTAAGGAGATTACACACACAAAATTCGATTCCTCAGTGGATATCGATATCCGTTTAGGTGTTGACCCCAGAAAGGCCAACCAAATGGTACGTGGCGTGGTAACACTCCCTCACGGAACCGGTAAAACAATCCGCGTACTTGTACTGTGTACTCCCGATAAGGAAGAGGCTGCTCGCGCTGCGGGAGCCGACCATGTCGGTCTAGACGACTATATTGAGAAAATAAAGGGTGGATGGACCGATGTGGATGTAGTGATTACTATGCCTACTGTTATGGCAAAGGTTGGGGCACTAGGACGAATTCTAGGACCTCGTGGACTGATGCCAAACCCAAAGAGTGGCACCGTAACTATGGATGTTGACAAGGCTGTTACCGAAGTTAAGCAAGGAAAAATTGACTTTAAGGTTGACAAGTTTGGAATAGTACACACTTCCATTGGAAAAGTTTCTTTCGACCCCGAGAAACTCGTTGAGAATGCTCAGGAGTTTATACAAACCATAGTAAAGCTTAAACCGGCTGCAGCAAAAGGTACGTACATAAAAAGTATTTATCTTTCAAGCACCATGAGCCCTGGTTTACAAATAGACCCTAAGTCAATTTCCGAGTCGAATTAATAACGCACTACAGACCCAATTTATCATGAGAAGGGAAGAAAAAAATGCAGTAATTGATAGGCTTGCAGAACAAATAAACGAGTACCCTCACTTCTATCTAGCTGATACTTCTGAACTTAATGCTGCAGATACAAGCAACTTAAGAAGGAAGTGCTTTGAAAAAGAGATTAAGCTGGTAGTAGTTAAGAATACCCTTCTAAAAAAGGCTTTGGAGAAGTGTGAGAAGGCTGACTTCTCTCCAATCTTCGAATCCCTTAAGGGTTCAACCTCGGTGATGTTCACAGAAACGGGGAATGTTCCCGCAAAGCTTATCAAAGATTTTCGTAAAACAAGCGAAAAGCCTGTTCTTAAGGCCGCTTTCGTTGAGGAATCGTTCTACATTGGTGACAACCAACTTGAAGCATTGGTACGACTTAAGAGTAAAAATGAACTCATTGCTGATGTTATTGCACTGTTGCAGTCGCCTGCTCAAACTGTATTATCTCAACTACAGTCAGGCCGAAACACTATTGCTGGTGTTGTTAAAACACTTAGTGAACGTGAAGCATAATAAATACAATTTTGTTTGGAATTAATATTTTAAACCTTAAGTAAAAATGGCAGATCTCAAGAAGTTTGCAGAAGAACTGGTTAACCTAACCGTGAAGGAAGTTAACGAACTTGCACAAATCCTAAAGGATGAGTATGGCATTGAGCCCGCTGCAGCAGCAGTTGCAGTGGCTGGACCAGCCGCTGGTGGCGACGCTGCGGGAGCAGCCGCTGAAAAATCGACTTTCGATGTTATTCTTAAAGCCCCAGGTGGTGCTAAACTTCAAGTTGTTAAACTTGTAAAAGAGCTCACTGGTCTTGGTCTAAAAGAAGCCAAAGAACTAGTTGACGCTGCTCCTAAAGCTGTAAAAGAAGGCGCTTCTAAAGAAGAAGCTGAGTCATTAAAATCACAACTCGAAGAGGCAGGAGCAGAAGTTGAACTTAAATAAAGTAAAACCTGAAGTAGTTAGGTATTAGAGGTTTAGAATCTACTTGCTAGATTCTAAGCCTTTTTATTGTTTCAAAAATTAGTTCAACAAAACATACAGCGATGTCTCCTAAAGTAAACCAAAGAGTTTCATTTGCCAAAACAAAAAATCAACTTGATTATCCAGATTTTTTAGATATTCAGCTAAAATCCTTCGCTGACTTTTTTAGATTCGGTTCATCGGTAGAGGATCGAAAAAAGGAAGGACTTTACAAAGTTTTTGGCGAAAATTTCCCAATTACCGATACCCGGAATAACTTTGTTCTGGAATTTATCGATTACTATATCGATCCCCCCCGCTATTCCATTGAAGAGTGTTTAGAACGTGGGTTAACCTTTAGCGTGCCCCTCAAAGCAAAGCTAAAGTTGTATTGTACTGACCCTGAACATGAAGATTTTGATACAGTTGTACAGGATGTTTACCTGGGAACAATCCCCTACATGACGCCCAGAGGAACATTCGTTATTAATGGGGCAGAAAGGGTTGTTGTATCACAGTTACATCGCTCCCCCGGCGTTTTTTTCGGGCAGAGCATTCATGCCAATGGTACTAAACTATATTCTGCACGAATCATTCCTTTTAAAGGATCGTGGATAGAGTTTGCTACCGACATTAATAATGTGATGTATGCATACATCGACAGAAAGAAAAAGCTTCCTGTAACTACATTGCTAAGAGCAATTGGTTATGAAAGCGATAAGGATATACTTGAAATTTTTGGTTTAGCTGATGAAGTAAAAGTATCAAAAGCGAATCTAAAAAAATTTGTTGGCCGTAGGCTTGCAGCCCGTGTCCTCAAATCTTGGGTAGAAGATTTTGTTGATGAGGATACCGGCGAGGTTGTTTCTATTGAGCGTAATGAAATTATACTTGATAGGGAAACAATACTTGAAAATGAACATGTTGACGACATCGTTGATTCAGGCGCAAAAACAATTCTCCTTCATAAGGAGAGCCATAATATTTCCGATTTCGCCATAATATACAACACATTACAAAAGGATCCTTGTAACTCTGAGAAGGAAGCTGTAGTTCATATCTACCGACAGCTACGTAACTCGGAACCACCCGACGAGGCAACAGCAAGAGATGTGATTGATAAACTCTTTTTCTCCGATAAGCGTTATGATTTAGGAGAAGTTGGGCGTTATCGTATTAATAAAAAGTTAAACTTAGTTACCGAGAAGGATGTTAAAGTACTTACTCGTGAAGATATCATTGAAATTATTAAGTACTTAATAAACCTTATCAACTCAAAGGCCGATGTCGATGACATCGATCACCTAAGTAACCGAAGGGTTAGAACGGTAGGAGAACAACTTGCTAACCAATTTAGTGTGGGGTTGGCACGCATGGCACGCACTATTCGTGAGAGGATGAACGTTAGGGATAATGAAGTATTTACACCTATTGACCTGATTAACGCAAAGACCCTCTCCTCAGTAATAAATTCATTTTTTGGTACTAACCAGCTGTCTCAGTTCATGGATCAAACTAATCCGCTGGCTGAGATGACTCATAAGAGAAGATTATCAGCGCTGGGACCAGGTGGTTTATCGAGAGAACGAGCTGGTTTCGAAGTGCGTGACGTACACTACACCCATTACGGGCGTCTTTGTCCGATCGAGACTCCAGAAGGTCCAAACATTGGTCTTATCTCTTCGCTTTGCGTTTACGCAAAAATAAATGATCTAGGATTCATTGAAACACCATACAGGAAAGTTGAAACTGAAAAGGTTAACCTGAATAATGACGATGTAGTTTACCTCAGCGCCGAGGAGGAAGAGTATAAAATGATTGCTCAGGCAAATGCTCCTCTCAATGATGACGGGTCGTTCATTAACGCAAGAGTTAAATCAAGATACGAGGCTGATTACCCACATTGTGAGAAAGAAAAGGTGGATATGATGGACGTTGCACCAAACCAAATTGCTTCCATCGCTGCTTCGTTAATCCCATTCCTTGAGCATGACGATGCAAACCGTGCATTAATGGGTTCAAACATGATGCGTCAGGCTGTTCCACTAATGAACCCTGAAGTGCCAATCGTTGGTACGGGGCTCGAGTCTGTTGTTGCCCGTGATAGTCGTGTCCAGATTAATGCCGAAGAGGATGGCGTTGTTGAATATGTTGACTCTGAAGAGATTGTTATTCGTTACGCTGAAACCGAGGAGCAACGTTTTGTTAGTTTCGACCCAGAAACTAAAAGGTATAAACTTCCAAAGTTCATCAAAACAAACCAAAGTACCTGTGTTACCCTTAAACCTATGGTGGTAAAGGGGCAAGAAGTGAAAAAGGGGCAACTATTAACCGAAGGATACGCAACTTCAAATGGCGAGTTGGCCTTAGGAAGAAACCTGAAAGTAGCTTTTATGCCTTGGAAAGGCTATAATTTTGAGGATGCGATAGTTGTTAATGAGCGTCTTGTACGTGAGGATGTTTTTACTTCGCTACATGTTGATGAGTACATTCTCGAAGTACGTGATACAAAACGTGGGTTAGAGGAGCTAACTGCAGACATTCCAAACGTAAGCGAGGAAGCCACAAAAGATCTCGATCAGCACGGGATGATTCGTATCGGTGCGAATGTTGTTCCTGGAGATATTCTGATTGGTAAAATTACACCCAAAGGGGAATCGGATCCAACTCCTGAGGAGAAACTTTTACGAGCAATTTTTGGGGATAAAGCTGGTGATGTGAAAGATGCGTCAATGAAGGCACCTCCCTCTCTATTTGGAGTTGTGATTGATAAAAAATTGTTTTCAAGGTCAATCAAGGATCCAAAAAAAGGGAAAAATACGGAGAAAACTCTGCTGGCAAAGATTGATGAGGAGTTTAACAGGAATACAAACGAGTTAAAGGATAGACTGATAGATAAACTCTTTTACATTGTAAATGGGAAAACCTCTCAGGGAGTAGTCGATTTGTTTAACCAGGAGATAATACCCCGGGGAGTTAAATTTACACAAAAAATGCTTACAGAGATTGACTATCAGAATATCAATCCGAACAAGTGGACTACAGACAAGAAGAAGAACGATTTAATTAAAACCGTAATCCATAACTTTATTATTAAGTACAAAGAGTACGATGCCGAACATAAGCGTAAGAAGTTTAACATTACCATTGGCGATGAGCTACCCGCAGGTATTGTCCAACTAGCTAAGGTTTACGTTGCGAAAAAGCGCAAGATTAAAGTAGGCGATAAAATGGCAGGGCGTCACGGGAACAAGGGTATTGTAGCTAAAATTGTACGTGATGAGGACATGCCGTTCCTTGAGGATGGCACCCCTGTTGATATTGTTCTTAACCCGCTGGGTGTGCCTTCGCGTATGAACCTTGGTCAGATTTATGAGACGGTTCTTGGTTGGGCAGGTCAAAAGTTAAGTATGAAATTTAGTACCCCAATTTTTGATGGTGCCAAGATTGATGAAATCAATAAATTTACAGATGATGCAGGGATTCCACGGTATGGAAGAACCTACCTTTACGATGGAGGTACCGGAGAACGTTTCGATCAGCCAGCAACCGTAGGCGTGATCTACATGCTTAAGCTAGGTCATATGGTTGACGACAAAATGCATGCCCGTTCCATTGGACCATACTCACTAATTACTCAGCAACCACTTGGTGGGAAGGCTCAATTTGGAGGACAACGTTTTGGTGAGATGGAGGTATGGGCGCTTGAAGCATTCGGCGCATCAAATATTTTGCAGGAGATTCTAACCATCAAATCGGATGATGTGGCTGGACGTGCAAAGGCCTACGAATCGATAGTAAAAGGGGAACCAATGCCACAACCCGGCATACCTGAATCGCTAAATGTTTTATTGCACGAGTTACGAGGATTAGGCTTAAGTGTTAACCTCGATTAGAGCAGAAATCGTTTAGAAAAGAAGTTAGGCTTTATGCCTTCGTAAACGTAACGCAAATAATATAAATTACAGAATATGTCGTTCAGAAGGGAAAACAAGGTAAAGAGCAATTTCACCAAAATAAGTATTGGACTTTCTTCTCCTGAAGAGATTCTTGAACTGTCTAGTGGTGAGGTTCTTAAGCCAGAAACGATTAACTACAGAACATACAAACCCGAACGCGATGGCCTTTTCTGCGAGCGTATTTTCGGTCCTGTAAAGGATTACGAATGCCATTGCGGGAAGTATAAAAGAATTCGTTACAAAGGGATTGTTTGCGACCGATGCGGTGTTGAAGTTACTGAGAAGAAGGTGCGTCGAGAGCGCATGGGGCACATCAACCTTGTTGTGCCTGTTGCCCATATATGGTATTTCCGTTCATTGCCGAATAAAATTGGTTACCTGCTTGGATTGCCAACCAAGAAGTTAGATTCAATTATTTACTACGAACGCTACGTAGTGGTAAATCCTGGGATTAAGGCACAGGAGGGAGTTCAGTATATGGATTTCTTAACTGAGGAAGAATACCTTGAGATTCTTGATACACTCCCTAAAGAAAATCAATATTTGGAGGATACCGATCCTAATAAGTTCATTGCTGCTATGGGAGCAGAGGCATTACATTTGCTCTTATCGCGATTAGATTTGGATGAGTTAAGCTACGATCTGCGCCATAAAGCTAATACTGAAACATCGCAACAGCGTAAGAATGAGGCTTTAAAGCGACTTCAGGTAGTTGAGGCATTCAGAGAATCGGTAAATGTGAATAAACCCGAGTGGATGATACTGAAAGTTATTCCAGTGATTCCACCCGAACTTCGTCCCCTTGTTCCGCTAGATGGAGGAAGGTTTGCTACATCAGACCTTAACGATTTATACCGTAGGGTAATTATCAGGAATAATCGTCTGAAAAGATTGATAGAGATAAAAGCTCCTGAGGTAATTCTACGTAACGAAAAACGTATGCTTCAGGAGTCTGTTGACTCTTTATTTGATAACTCACGAAAAAGTAACGCAGTAAAAACCGATGCCAACCGTCCGCTAAAATCTTTAAGTGATAGCTTAAAAGGGAAGCAGGGACGCTTTCGTCAGAACTTGCTCGGGAAACGTGTTGACTACTCAGCTCGTTCTGTAATTGTTGTTGGTCCTGAACTAAAAATGCACGAGTGCGGGTTGCCAAAGGATATGGCGGCAGAACTCTACAAGCCATTTATTATCAGGAAACTGATAGAAAGAGGGATTGTGAAAACTGTAAAATCTGCAAAAAAAATTGTAGACCGCAAGGATCCTGTGGTATGGGATATCCTTGAGAATGTGCTAAAAGGGCATCCAGTTCTACTGAACCGTGCTCCAACACTTCACCGGTTAGGTATCCAGGCTTTTCAACCCAAACTAATTGAAGGCAAGGCAATTCAGCTGCATCCACTTTCGTGTACTGCATTTAACGCCGACTTTGATGGTGACCAAATGGCAGTCCATCTTCCACTGGGAAATGAAGCGATTCTTGAGGCTCAGCTGCTTATGCTAGGCTCTCATAATATTCTGAACCCAGCTAATGGAGCTCCTATTACAGTTCCTTCACAGGACATGGTACTTGGCTTGTACTACATCACCAAACCAAGAAAAGGTTCAAAGGGAGAAGGTTTGAAGTTTTACTCAGCAGAAGAAGCAATCATTGCTTATAACGAGAAGAGGGCAGATCTTCATGCAATTGTGAAGGTACGATTGCCTATTGCTAGTGAGGATGGAACCATTAAACATGAGCTAATAGAAACCACAATAGGTAGGATTATATTCAACCAGAATGTTCCTACCGAAATGGGATATATTAACGAGTTATTAACAAAAAAATCGCTTCGCGATATTATTGGTAGCGTACTAAAAAAATCAGGTATTGCCAGAACTGCCCAATTCCTGGATGATATTAAAGATTTAGGATACTACATTGCGTTTAAAGGAGGACTTTCGTTTAACCTTGATGATGTGATGGTTCCCGTTGAAAAGCAGGATTTGGTTGAGGAAGGGTATGCAAATGTTGAAGAGGTGTTGGCTCACTATAATATGGGTCTTATCACAAACAATGAACGATACAACCAGATAATTGATATTTGGACACATACAAACGCAAAACTTACAGTAACACTTCTAAAGAAGCTCTCGGAAGATAACCAAGGGTTTAACTCTGTTTATATGATGCTTGACTCAGGTGCGAGGGGTTCGAAAGAACAGATTCGCCAGCTCTGTGGGATGCGTGGTCTGATGGCAAAACCACAGAAGTCAGGTTCCACCGGAAGTGAGATTATCGAGAACCCAATTCTTTCGAACTTTAAGGAAGGTCTTTCGGTACTTGAGTACTTCATTTCAACCCACGGTGCTCGTAAAGGTTTGGCCGATACCGCGTTGAAAACAGCTGATGCTGGTTATTTAACCCGTAGGTTAGTTGACGTGTCGCAAGATGTGATAATTACTGAGAGTGACTGCGGAACACTTCGCGGACTAGTTGCTACAGCAATTAAGAAAAACGAGGAGGTGGTAGAAACACTCTACGAAAGAATACTTGGTAGAACTACAGTGCACGATGTTTACCACCCTCTCACAGGTGAACTTATTGTTGCAGCGGGTATTGAGTTAACCGAAGATATTTGTCAGAAAATAGCTGATTCACCGATTGAACAAGTTGAAATCCGTTCGGTACTTACCTGCGAGTCAAAAAAGGGTGTGTGCGCAAAATGTTACGGACGTAACCTTGCAACCGGGAGAATGGTTCAGAAAGGAGAGGCTGTGGGTGTTATTGCGGCTCAGTCGATTGGAGAACCTGGAACACAGCTAACGCTACGTACATTCCACGTTGGAGGTACTGCTTCGAACATTATTTCCGATTCTAAAATTGTTGCTCGTTTCGACGGACGTGCTGAAATAGAGGAACTTAAGAGTGTAGAAAAGGTAGACGATGCCAATAACAGCTATCAAATTGTAATTGGACGATTGGCAGAGTTAAGAATAGTTGATAAGAATACTGGAATAACCCTTTCAACACATACAATCCCATACGGCTCTAAGCTTTACATTAAAAATGGGGATGATATTTCCAAAGGGCAACTGGTTTGTGATTGGGATCCGTGGAATGCCGTAATCATATCTGAATCTGCAGGTAAAATAGCCTTTGAAGCAGTTGTTAAAGAGGTTACATATCGAGAAGAATCGGATGAACAAACTGGTTTTCGTGAAAAAGTAATTATTGAAACCAGGGATAAGACCAAAAACCCCATAATTAAGATTATGAGCGGAAAGGATGTTATTAAATCCTATAACCTGCCTGTTTCATCGCACATTGTTGTTGATGAAGGCAAGGAGGTTGAGGCTGGTGACATTCTGGTTAAAATTCCACGTGCAGTTGGGAAATCGGGTGACATTACCGGTGGTTTGCCACGTGTAACAGAACTTTTCGAGGCACGCAACCCATCGAACCCAGCAGTAGTATCGGAAATTGATGGTGAGGTTACCTTCGGGAAGGTGAAAAGAGGGAACAGAGAAATTGTTGTTACATCGAAAACCGGCGAGGTTAAGAAGTACCTTGTACCCCTTTCAAAACAAATTCTTGTTCAGGAGAACGATTACGTGAGAGCAGGTATTCCTTTGTCTGATGGAGCCATTACACCTTCGGATATTCTTGCAATTAAGGGGCCTACAAAAGTTCAGGAGTACATTGTGAACGAAGTTCAGGAAGTTTATCGTATGCAGGGTGTGAAAATTAATGATAAGCATTTTGAGGTGATTGTTCGTCAAATGATGCGAAAGGTAGAGATTGATGATCCGGGAGATACGCGTTTCCTCGAAAAGCAGATTGTGGATAAGTGGGAGTTTATGGATGAGAACGATTGGATATACGATAAGAAAATTGTTGTTGATGCTGGGGATTCACCTGCTGCTCGTCCGGGACAAATAATTACTGCCCGTAAACTTCGTGATGAGAATTCAATGCTTAAGCGCAAGGATATGAAACTTATTATTGCACGCGATGCAGTTCCAGCCACATCGAGTCAGGTGTTGCAAGGAATTACTCGTGCTGCACTTCAAACCAGTAGCTTCATGTCGGCCGCATCGTTCCAGGAAACGACAAAGGTGCTTAACGAAGCAGCGATTCATGGAAAGGTTGACACGCTAGAAGGCTTGAAGGAGAATGTTATTTGCGGGCACTTGATACCTGCAGGAACTGGACTGCGAGAGTTCGATAACATTGTTGTATACTCAAAGGAAGATCATGAGTTAATTACACAAGCTGAACAAGCCATTGAGGTAGGAGCAAAAGAAGAATAATAAGTATTTTTTATCGAAAACGAGGGTATTCGCCCTCGTTTTTTTTTAACTTGCAGAAAAAATCACACACAATATGTCAGAAAAAAAGAATCCGTTAAATATTGAGCTGAATGACGAGGTGGCTCAGGGAAACTACTCCAATTTAGCAATCATAACCCACTCAGCATCAGAGTTTATAATTGACTTTGTACGAGTAATGCCGGGAATGCCAAAGGCACAGGTTAAGTCGAGGATTATTTTAACTCCCGACCATGCGAAACGATTGCTTGCTGCGCTAAAGGATAATGTGGCTAAATTCGAAAGTATGCATGGAACCATTAAAATAGGAGAGGGGAACACTGGGATGCCGCCATTTCCAATGAACTTTGGAGGTAGTACAGGAGAGGCTTAAAATAGTTAAACGGACACTTCGAGAGCCTCAGTGTCCGTTTACCAAAATATCTTAAATATTGCGGTACTTTGTACCGCTTTTTTATTTCCGTTTGATGAAAACCCAAAAGACTATTGCTGAAGCAATGGCTGCTGCTATTCCTATTGGGTATCCGATGGTTTGGCTTAGCTGGAAACCTTCAGGTGCAATTAGGATGTAGTTTGAGATGACTGCAGTCATAAAAACGGCAGGGAAAAAAGTAATCCAGAATAGTTTCTTTTCCTTAGCCAGATATACTGTTATTGCCCAAAGAACAACGGTGGCTAAGGTTTGGTTACTCCATGCCATGTAACGCCAAATAATGGCAAAATCAACCTGGGTAAGAACGAATCCAATTGCGAATAAGGGAATGCTTACTAGAAGACGATTAACAATATTAACCTGTTTAAAACGTAAAAAATCTGCAACTATTAATCGAGCAGAACGAAATGCTGTATCACCGGAAGTAATTGGTGCTGCAACTACTCCAAGAATAGCCAGAATACCACCGATTTTTCCAAGCGTTGTATCGGAAATCATTTTTACAACCCAAGCAGCATCGTTATGATGCTCGGCAAGAACATTGTTAAGTTGAGGAACGCCTCCAAAGAAAGTCATGGCAGCAGCAGCCCAAATTAAGGCAACAATGCCTTCGGCAACCATTGCTCCGTAAAAAACTCTTCTGCCAAGAGTTTCATTCTTTAAACAACGTGCCATCAATGGACTTTGGGTTGAATGGAAACCAGATATTGCTCCACAAGCAATTGTTACAAAAAGTAGAGGGAAAGCCGGAAAATTTGAAGCGTTAGCCTTCATGTTGAGAAAGTTTGCCGGACTTAACTCAACAAGATTGTAATCGCCTATAACTAATGCAATTCCAATCCCGATTGCCATAAAAAGAAGCGCTGCACCAAAAAGGGGGTAAATCCGGCCAATTAACTTATCAATTGGGAGAAGTGTAGCCAGTATGTAGTAAACCAGAACTGCGTAAACCCAGAATGTTTTTGTTAATGATTCGGGAGTGAGGCTAGCCAGAATTCCTGCCGGTCCAACCACGAAAACGGCTCCAACTAAAATCATGAGAAGAACGGTAAACCCGCGCATGAATTGCTTGAATCCAACTCCAAGGTATTTCCCTACAACCTCCGGAATACTAGCGCCTTCGTTACGAATAGAGAGCATACCCGAGAAGTAATCGTGAACGGCACCTGCAAAAATGCATCCCAGAACAATCCAGAGAAAGGCAATTGGTCCGTAGGCTGCTCCCAGAATTGCGCCAAAAATGGGTCCTAGCCCGGCGATGTTAAGAAACTGAATCAGGAAGATTTTCCACCAGGGCAGCGGAACGTAATCGACACCGTCGTTCTGCGTGTATGCAGGTGTTTCTCTATTCTTATCGGCACCGAAAACCCGTTCAACAAATTTGCCGTATAGGGCATAACCAAGGATTAGTAATACGAGAGATGAAATGAATGTAATCATAATGAGGTAATTCTGAAGTCAAATTCAAATTTAGAAATAGTGAAAAGATTTTATTCAGTTAATCTCTATGTTTAATAATATTTTTTGCTAGATTAATAAAAATTTTATTCATGCTTTCATGAAGAAACACAAAAGAGAACTATCAGATAAAGAGATAGATATTATTATCACGGAGCGTGATTTCTACAAAAAAATTCTTCAGAGTATCCCAGCAGTTATCCATGTTAACAATCTTTCAACCGAACTGGTAGAATGGGTTAATGATGCAGGTGAACGAATTAGTGGATATACGAGAGAAGAGATTGTTAACAATCCTAATTTTTTACCGAATGTAATTGTTGAGGAGGATTTGGAGTGGATTGCGGAATCGATAATTGATTACAAGAAGGACAATGGAGTTAGTTCATATGTTTACTCCATGCGCAATGCCGACGGTACTCTTTCAAACTATCATGGAATTGGGGTGGTGTTTGAGCGGGATGAGAACGGAATCCCTCTAAAAAACTTAGCCATAGATATTGATGTTACCCATGAAATTAGGAATTACATTCAGTTGAAAAGACAATTTGAGAACCTAACGAAGAAGTTGAATAGTGATAAGTTAGATAAATTGACAAAAATTGAGGTAGAAGTAATTAAAAATATATGTAAAGGGAAAACGGTCGATGAAATTTCAAAAGATTTAAAAAGAAGCTACCACACAATCGATAATCACAAACGTAACATCTTTAAAAAGCTATTAATCAATAAAACAAGTCAGCTAATTTACTTTGCCAAAGAGGTGGGGTTGATTTAAAATGCTATGATGGGAAAGTTGACAAAATGTTGGAGTAGTATTCTAAATAATGGTGTTCGTGAAGAGCACGATTTCGATCAAGTAATGAGGATTCGGATTTCCAATGGGATTAGTGTTGTTGGCTCCTTTTTTGCACTGGTTTACTGCACGTATCTGATTTTAAATGCCCAGTATAGACTCGCTTTAAACGATGTACTTTTTATTTTGAATTTGATGCTAATGTTTTTATTGAATCGTTTTGGGTACAATAAAATAGGTTCGGTACTTACCATCACAACAGTACCCGTAATGCTTCTTTATGTTAACCACGAGTACGGCCAAATTAGCACCGATTACTTCTACTTTGCCTGTATTGTTCTTGGCTTCTATTTTTTTAAAAGAAGGCTGAACCAAATACTCATTTCCCTTTTCTTTATTTCCCTGATATTGCTAACAAAATATCTTGAGGCAATAACAATTCCAAATGAATTTGGCTTATCTGTTGCCCCGTACATTTATATTTCAAACACATTAATGTCCTTAGCCATCCTTTTTTTAAGTATTTCATTGTTTATAAGTGAGCATGAAAAACACAAGCATGAAATGGATGTAAAGAATATTCAGCTAAATGCAGCTCTAAACCTGGCCCAGCAGAAAAATGAACAGGTTAATATTGTTTTGAAGGAGCTAAACCATAGGGTGAAAAATAATCTGCAAATGGTTTCAAGCCTTTTCAATATACAGTCCTACAAAACAAAAAATGCTGAAACTAAAAAGGCGCTAAAGGATGCGCGTAACCGGATAGTTTCAATTGCAATTATGCATCAAAAGCTTTACAAGGATAACCTTTTTTATGAGGTTAAACTTAAAAAATATATTGAGGAACTTGTGGATTACTTGGTACAGTCGGTTGGTTTTGATGATGAAATAAACGTGAAGGTTGAAGTTGACGATGTGAAACTACGAATTGAGGATACTGTTCATGTTGGCTTGTTAATAAACGAGTTGTTGACCAATGCGTTAAAGTATGGGCAGTCCGATAACCAATTAGAAAATATGATTAAAGTTGAAGTTTTATCAAACAATGGAACACTTACTATTAATGTATGCGACTCAGGAAAGGGTTTCCCTGAAAATTTTGATATAGAAAAGACTGATTCATTCGGCCTTGATTTGGTAAGAAATATTGTAATTCAGCACAATGGGAGCATAGATTTCACTAATCAGAATGGAGCAAAAATTAGGTTACAGCTAAAATTAACTGAATTCAGTGATTGATAGGAAGTTGTTTTATTTGTCAATTTGTTGGTTAAGAAACCAATTTAATCAATCCGATGAAGAAATTATTTATTATTGAGGACGAGATTGTTGTAGCAAAGGACATTGAATGTATCCTTTCAGAAAAGGGGTACGATGTAGTTGGCGTGGCTACCAGCTTCGAAATGGCAAAAATGAAACTGCTTTCAGTATCACCCGATTTAATTCTATGCGATATAAACCTGAACGGAACAAAAAATGGAATAGACTTAATGCGAGAGGTTCAGGACAAATACTACATCCCCTTTATTTTTATTACAGCCTACTCCGATGTTGAAACAATTAAAAAAGCCAGTAAACTAAAACCTTTAAACTACATTACTAAACCATTCAATGAGAAGCAGCTGGTAAGCAGCGTTAAACTTGCGCTGATATCAGAGCCAGAATCTTCGTCACCTACTACACGTGAGTTAAGCATTTTAAACCTTTTAGCAAAAGGTCAAAATAGTAAACAGATTGCCGAAACCCTGAGCATTTCGTTTAACACGGTTGAAACCCACCGCAAGAAAATGATGAGTAAATACTCGGTAAGAACTACTGCAGAGTTGATTTGCATGGCAACATCCAAGGGCTGGGTAACCTATACGCCATCCATTTAAATCACTGAATTCAGTGATCTCCCATCAATAATTAAGTATTTAATTTTAGGTTGAAAAATGACGGATTTACGTCATTGTGGGATTTGATTTCAATATCTATCTTCAAGCACAAATTGAAAAAATCAATTAATAGATAATCAAAATAATACAGACATGAAGAGGGTTTTATTTTTAATTTCAATGTTGGCATTCTTTTCTAGCATGTCATGGGCACAGGATTTAGTTTTTACAGCACCCGGCAGCAAGCAGGGTAAAATAAAAATTACAACCGGAAAGGTTGATAACAACGAGTTTTCAATGGTTATTCAGGTTGAGTGGCTCGACAAGAAGATGCAACCCATTGAGGATGCTAACTCATATATTGTGTTTAATAAGAAAGATGTTGTTATTCCCGGTGGTGGTTCGATAAAGTGTAAAACGTTTGAAGAGAACCGGATTGATAACTTTTACTTCAACTCATCGCAAACACTCAAGTTTGTGATAAACGAGGAGGCTGAATTAAACTCAAGTAAATTTTCCATCGATTTTCCGTTTAACTACGCTGAAAGCGTTGAGAATGCTATGGATCCAACCAAATGGGTGAAGTTCATGGCCAAGTCGCCACGGAACTACATGGCGCAATTCACAATTAGCTCTGACGATGTGAAAGATTTAACGCCACCACAAATTACCATTCTATCGCCCGAGGGCGTTATGGAAGGTTTTCGCCCACAGGTTTACGATAAGGAGTTGGAGGTGAAAGTTCTTGTAAAAGATAGAAACACAATTGGAGGGGTAAATATCAACGATGTGAGGGCAGTCCCGTTAAACGACTCAGTTTA
>Ga0209203_1000162_pt1 | contig 57999 bp, 67 predicted proteins | sample AD_UKC109_MetaG_FD_184423 | JGI IMG/M metagenome (GOLD analysis project Ga0209203, IMG submission 184423) | Active sludge microbial communities of municipal wastewater-treating anaerobic digesters from Hong Kong - AD_UKC109_MetaG (SPAdes)... | ecosystem: Engineered > Bioreactor > Anaerobic >... | reverse complement strand
CAAAAATCCTGCAAAGAATGAAAGGTACAGGAGTGTAAAGCCGCTGCTCGGCCTTAACAAAAAGCTCAGCAGCACACCTGTTAACGGTGCCACCGCGTCGATAAACAACATACGAATAGCCTTTTTTCGTTCGTTTTTGTGAGCAAGCATGAGGTTGACTGTGTTCATGCCGTCCGAAAAACTATGGGCTATGACTGCTATAGCAACGGCCACACCAACGACCGTGTTTGTTTGAAACGCCAGACCGATACCCAGACCGTCAAGCATACTATGACCGGCTAGAGCCAAGGCGCTGACCCTACCGACATGCGGGTGATGATGTTCGCCATATTGCTTTTCGTCACGGTGAGAAATTAAGATTGATTTTTCGATAATATGAAACAGCAAGAATCCCGCCATCAGCGCTATCATAGCTGTTCTAATATGGTATGTGTCCTGGCTTAGCTCGGAAATCTCAGGAAGTAACCCAAACACAACAACTCCCATAACGATTCCAGCAGTGAGCCCCAGCAGTCGATGTAAACTTTTTTGATTTTTTAGAGCAATAACACCACCAATCATTGCCGCAGCAAATGCACTTAGTGCCAGTACAATCGGTATCATACATATCCTTTCTGTGAGTTATAAGGAGCTAGAGACAGATTATGTCGGCCCAAGACCACTATTGCAAATGTGTCGCAAATTGACATAAAATTGCCACATGAACGCCCAAAAAACATTTGAACACACGCTTGCTAAACATCATCAAAGTCATACCAGAACACGTCAGCAGGTGTTTGATGCCCTTGCTCACCATGCCAACCTTTCAATGCGCGAACTCACAAGGCGCTGCTCTAACGTAGACAGAGCAAGTGTCTATCGAAGTGTAAAACTGTTTGAACAGCTGGGCATCATAGTACGCATTCCCCACGGCTGGAAGTATCGCTTAGAGCTTGGGGAAGCATTTCACGAGCATCATCATCATGCTACCTGCGACACATGTGGTGCAAGCATTGCCCTGCCAGAGGACAGTACCCTCGAGGACCGACTACAAGAACTAGCCAGCAGACGTCACTTTCGGCTTACATCGCATCAAATTGAGCTACATGGCCAGTGCCAAAATTGTCAAAATAACTAATGGTGCTTTCGCAGAAAAATATAAAACAGTAACATAAAAGGGCGGTAATATCGCCCTTTTGGTGGAAAATCATCTTTCCGCTTTTAGCATACAACGCCTAGCAGCCTTTGTCTGTAATGATTATCACTGTGCATTTATTGACACTGTTGTTTTACTCACGTGCACCTATTTGTGAAGTATTTTATAGCCCCAACAACAATACCCATCTATTCTATAAAGCGTAACTAAGGAGGGTGCATATGTGGATATTTAACAGTCGCAAAAACAATACGCTCTCAAGCGATTATTGGAGCCAAGTTGCTGACCGCGAATTCAGTGCAATGGATGACGAAGGCCAGGCACAGTGGAGCGAGCTACGCTAGCCTAAGAAATCTTTATTTGCAAAGATAGATGCTACGTCTCACAATTTAGTCACGAGCGTGTATACTAAACTGCGTGATTGATTTACAGACATTTTGGCACAAAACGCTTAAGCGTCCTTACCGCCTTCATACCGAATTTCATGGCGATCCAACTCGTCCGGCGATAGTCTTTATTCATGGTATTGCCGCAAGTGGAGATGATTGGAGTACATTCATCCCTAGTTTTGAGCAGGATTATTACTGTATAACAATTGATTTACTCGGATTTGGCGACTCCCCTAAGCCCACGTGGTGCGAATACACCATGCAAGAACATACTAGCTCACTATTTCATACCATCAACAAGCTAACTCTCAATCAAGATTTTATACTTATGGGACACTCGCTTGGTAGCTTTTTAGCCGCTAGGTACGCCCATGAACATCAAGCTAATCTTACTCGCCTGTTTTTGCTTAGTCCACCGGTATATCCTCGGCTCGATACCATCAAGAAGCCCACCACCCGACGGTTGACGGGGCTACTTCTTACCGTTTACAAGTTACTGCGTAACGACCGTATGACACCCGCAACTTTCAAACGACTGAGCCGTATTCTTCCGCTGCCAAAGCGCGTTATTACGCATCCAGACACTTGGGTACCGTTTATGCTCACCCTGCAACACTGTATCGAGCAACAAACAATTCTTGAAGATATTGCCACTATTACCGTTCCAACCGAAGTGTTTTATGGCAGTCTAGACCAAGTTGTTATAAATGCTAATGTAGAGCTACTCGGCACAAACCCAAACACCAGACTGCATAATTTTATTGGTACACACGAACTCACAAAGCGCTATGGTAAGCTGGTTGCTAAAATCCTTACACAGCAGACTGCTCATACTTCTTCTGTAGAGCGTCGTTCATAAGAAGCAACACTATCGAGTATCGCGAATAAAAGTAAGTTAAGCAAAAAGCTTGGTACCGCACCAAGCTGGATGCGGCTAAAGAGGAAGAACTCTGTCAGTAGCAGGTTGATAAGTGTCGCGCGCCTGAACCATTCCAGCGCACGCACGCGTGAGCTTCGTAGCCAACGTAGCCCCACTAATACACAGCTTCCTGCCACCATAGTCGAAGCCAACTGTCCTACCACTAAACTATGTCCATAATCGGCCGCGCCCGAAAAAAACTTCGTAACATCATCGATGTTGGTATACAGCGTTGCCACAACTGCAACCGTTAGTACGAGAATCTCGAAAATAAAAAACGCTCGCACCAGCTTGCGTGTTTCTCGTACCTGCCACAACCTTTCGTACCCCCGAGCTATTGCTGTGCGCACCTGCCGCAACGCTCCTTGTTTGCTCGGGGGCACAATCGGCAACTCGTACAGCAAATCATGCAGTTTTTTTGTAATATCGTCTTGTGTCGCATTGGCAAGCAATCGCCTGGTTGCGGCTCGTTCATGTATATCCATTTCTAGTCGAACTGCCTCTTCAAACTGACGCAGCGCGTTAACTTGATACTCTTGACTGGTTAGCTTTTGTGCTCTAGTAAGGTAGGTAATAAGCAAGTAGAGCGCTACAAATATAGCGTAGATTATCCCTACAGCCGGTTGAAAAAAGTAGTTGTTGTCGCGGGTAATGAACTTCCCCACCTCGTCAATAAACACCCCAAAGCCTATGCCCGATAGTATTGCAACCAGTTTTTGCACTTGTCTGCCTAAAAATGCAAAATTCATAATAACCGCCACCATCATGGCCAGCCCACCCCACAACATATGTGCTACGTGATAACGAGCGCCGCCGATGCTGGGGTAGCCAGCAAGATGCAAGCCGAGCCGTAGCAATAATATGCTAGTTGCCCCCGCCACCAAAAACAAGTCCAGATATTCCCGGGCGGCATTGTTGCGAATAAAGAAGCGCTCTTTGGTCATATTATTAGTATACGTTTAGGTGGGCTACACGGAAATAGCCTTTTGCTTGTAGTGCTTGACTAGAAAAATCATAAGCAGCATGTCATTATATAGCTAATGGAATCTTCGATATTTTTGCAGCTTGCATCGGTGCTAGCCATAGGGGCTGGTGTATCAATTGTCATGCGGCTTTTCAGACAGCCACTCATCGTAGGTTACATTTTAACAGGCATTTTAGTTGGACCCACTGCTCTTGATTTGATTCATAGCCATGAAGCATTTGATTCATTTAGCGAAATTGGGATTATGCTATTGCTCTTTATCGTTGGGCTCGGGCTCAATCTTGGGGTCATACGTGCTACCGGCAAGCCAGTGCTGCTAGTCTTTGCGGTAAATCTACTCTTTATGGTCTTAAGTGGCTTCGGCGCCGCCGAACTGCTAGGGTTTAGCTTTATTGAAGGGCTTATTATTGGTCTCGGCTTATTTTTCAGTAGTACTATCGTCATTATTAAATCACTTAATGACAAACGCGAACAGCATCGCTTGTACGGCCAAATAGCAGTAGGAGTAATTATCCTAGATGACGTCATGGCAACTATCGCCCTGCTGTTGGTAGCAGCGAGTAAATCGGGGGGAACGGGAAGCGGCGAACTGGCTCTGCTAGCCATTAAGGGCGTTGGTCTAGCAATGCTACTCGTACTTGTTGGTGGTTACCTGCTGCCGAAGACCACGAAGTTTTTTGCTCGCTCGCAAGAGCTGCTGTTTACTTTTGCGCTAGCCTGGGCCTTTGGCATTGCCAGCTTGTTCCATGTCGCAGGCTTTTCGGCCGAGGTGGGAGCGTTGTTCGCTGGTGTTTCACTCGCTAGCATAACCTACGCTTCAGAAATAAGCACACGCTTGAAGCCACTTCGTGATTTCTTTTTGGTACTGTTTTTTGTTACGCTTGGCGAGAAACTCAATCTAACGAGCATTCAGTCGGCTATTTTGCCCGCCTTAGCATTTTCTGTCATTGCTATACTACTTAAACCGCTCTCCACGCAGATTGGCATGAGCCTACTGCGCTATACCAAACAAACTGGCTTCAAAACTGCTATACATCTTTCAAATATTAGTGAGTTTTCGGTTATTCTTGCAGTGCTCGCTCATAAGAATGGGTTGATTGGGGAAAATATTATTAACATACTCACCCTTACTGCTCTTATCACCATAGCCGTGTCAACCTACCTCATGAATTATGACGACGAGCTATACAAACAACTACAGCGTTTTCTTGTATTCTTTGAGCGTAAAGAAACTCGTTCTGAGCTAGCAAAAACTCCCGAAAACAAATTAATGCTTTTTGGTTACCATAAGGGCGGGCATGAATTTGTTTCTACCTTCCGCGAAATGAAGAAGCGCTATATTGTCGTTGATTATAATCCCGAGGTCATAGAAACCCTCGAGCGACAGCATATCCATCACATTTATGGCGATGCCACCGACTATGAGCTACTCGACGAAATTGGTATCGAAAAAGCCGAGATGGTAGTAAGCCTAGTGCCAGGGTTCACCACTAACCGAGAGCTACTTAAGTTCTATCTACACAAGAACCCCAAGGGCATTTTTATTTGTCATACTACCGATTACGACACTGCTGCAAGTTTATATGAACACGGCGCAGCGTACGTAATGCTTCCGCATTTTATTGGTAGTGAAAAGATGAGTGCATTTATTCGCAAAAATGGTAGCAACAAAGAAGCATTTGAACAATATCGTCGTAAGCATATCATCACTCTTGGTAAAGCCGCTATTGTTTAGGAGGGGCTTGCTCCTCTTGATGAAAATCAGCTATCTACTTGCTTGCTCGGCCTGTATACTAGCTAGCGATGCAACTATCAGATTTCCACTACAATATACCCCAAGAACTCATTGCGAGCCAGCCACCGGCTGAGCGCGGCGAAGCACGCCTATTGGCGCTCGACCGCGCTACAGGCAAAATAGCCGACCGGACTTATGGCGACATTGTTGATTACTTACAGTCAGGCGATGTGCTGGTTATCAACGATACCAAAGTTATCAAGGCGCGACTCATTACTCACAAGAGTAATGGAGGAGGTGTGCGAGAACTCGTCCTTGTCGAAAAACATGGCCCAGCCGATGATTGGCATCGTCACCGCGTCATTTATCGTCGTCGGCTCAAGGCCGGTGATGAGCTAAAGATAGGCAATAATACCATAAATGTCGAAGAAATATTGAGCGATGGCATCGCGGTCGTGCGGGCCGAGCGTGACCTGTTAGCCATCGCTGAAGAGCACGGTTCTGTACCGCTCCCCCCTTACATGCAGCGCGAGGCTACCGCGACAGACTCAGAGCGCTACCAGACCGTCTTTGCGCGCGAAGCTGGTTCGGTAGCAGCGCCCACAGCCAGTTTAAACATGACCGAAGCTACCTTGCAAAAACTACGTCAAAAAGGCGTCAAAATCGCCTATGCCACACTGCATGTAGGGCTTGGCACCTTCTTACCTATACGAGTCGAAGATGTTACTCTGCATAAAATGCATCAAGAATATTACGAAATCCCGAGTGAAACCGTCAGATCGTTACGTGAATCCCAGGTAAGAGGCAATCGCATTGTTGCCCTCGGCACTACCATCACACGTACCCTCGAATATGCGCATGACGACATTTTTGAGGGCGATATCCGCGACCTATGCGGCGAGGCCGATATTTTTATCTACCCCGGCTACCGGTTTAAGACCATTCAGGGACTGATTACCAATTTCCACATGCCAGAAAGTACCGTACTGATGCTGACAGCTGCCTTTGCGGGGTGGGATAAGCTACGTCCCGCATACGAGCACGCCGTCGCCAAGCGCTATAACTTTTTCTCCTACGGTGACAGTATGGTAATCTTATAGACATGCAAAAACCTCTCAAATTTGAGATTACACACAGATTACCGGGCACACTCGCGCGCGCAGGAGTGATGCGTACGCCGCACGGTGACATCCAGACGCCGGCGTTTATTGTTGGTGGTACCAATGCCACCGTCAAGTCGCTCACTCCAGAAATGATTCGTGACTTTGGTGGGCAATCAGTGCTAGCTAATACCTATCACCTAATGCTGCGACCAGGCGCAGACATCGTCGCCCAGGCCGGTGGACTCAGCACATTCATGCGTTTTGACGGCCCCACCTTTACCGACAGTGGTGGGTTTCAGGTGTTTAGCCTCGGCGTTGCCTACAAAAAGGGTATCGATGCCGTGGCACATACCGAAAAGGGTGATGCCCAAAAAGCCAGCGCTAGCGCTGAACAACTCGTCAAAATTACCGACAAAGGTGTCCACTTCCGCTCACACCTCGATGGCCAAAAACTCTTCATGACACCCGAAAGTAGTATGGAGTTGCAGCACAAAATTGGCGCCGATATACATATGGCGTTTGACGAATGCCCCGCTCCGCTTGCACCGTATTCTTACATTGTCGAGAGTCTAAGCCGCACGCATACCTGGGCAGAGCGCTGCCTTACGAAACACCAGGACCTTAACGCCGAGCACGACGCCGAAGGGCAACCGCGGCAAGCACTCTTTGGTATTGTGCAGGGTGCTCGCCACGAGGAGCTACGAAAACGCTCAGCTGAGTTTTTGGGAGCACGAGAGTTTGATGGCTACGGCATCGGCGGCGTGTTTGAATCGGGTGAAATCCCGACCGTTGTCAAATGGACCAACCAAACGCTGCCCGAGAGCAAGCCCAAGCACCTCTTGGGCATGGGTGCTCAGCCAATGGACCTATTCCTTGGGGTTGAATACGGCGTCGACACCTTTGATTGTGTAGCACCAACGCGTCAAGCCCGTAACGGCGCACTGTTTACCTACGATGGCCGCATGAACATCAAAAAGCAGCAGTACCGCAAAGATTTTACCCCAATTGATAATGAGTGTCTCTGTTATACCTGCCAACATTTTACCCGAGCCTACTTAAACCATCTGTTCCACGCCGACGAAATCCTGGCCTCTACCCTTGCCAGCATCCACAATGAATACTTTATTGTGAGCACCGTAGACCGTATTCGCGGCTCAATCAAAGACAGTAGCTTCTTTGAGCTTAAAAAAGACTTTTTGACACGATACTACGCTAGTCAACCCAAGTTTTTAGCACTGCTCAGTCTGTAGGCTCAGATAACAGCCTCATCTTTAAGGGCTCGTAGCCAATGGGTAAGCCGAATGCTCAGTGGCGACAACAATACATCAACCACAAGCTTAATAATGTATACTGTCGCAATAAGCTGCAACAATGTCTTGCCGGGCATGGTACCAACAAAGGCAATCACTGAAAACGTTACGGTGTCGAGCAACTCACCAATACCGCTCGAACTTACCAATCTCGACCATAGGTTTCGAGCACCAAGACGGTGTCGCAATCTATCGACTACCCAAATATTCAGAAACTCCCCGAGCAAATAGGCAATAAGACTGGCTATAACAAGTCGTGGCACAAACCCTAGTATTTGCCCGTAGGCCTGCTGGCGGTGAGCATCAATGTCGGCCGGCAGGTACTGCACAAACAGCAAAAACAGCGACATAAATACTAGGCAGCCAAAGCCTATCCATACCATGGTGCGCGCTGTTTTGGAGCCATATATTTCGCTAATAATGCTTGTAATGATGTAGACAAGTGGAAAAATAAGTGTGCCAGTGTCAAACACGGCCGGTCCTATTTTAGTAATTTTGACACTCGCCAGATTACTCACGATAAGCAGCATAACCGAAACGCCGGTTAGTACCATCAGCGCTCGGGTTCGTGATGAAACTAATCGAGCAAACCAAACTTTAATCATACTGCGTTACGATAGTTCTTTAAGCTCGCCACTGGCAATTTTTTGACGAACACGTACAGAGGCGATTATTGAGGCAAGTATGATTCCCAGTCCAGTCAACCCTGGTACAACTTCAGGTATTTCTAGGAGCGCACTAGCTAGCATAACAATAGCTAGCACAAACACTGTATAATGGGCGCCATGCTCTAGATAAACAAAGTTGTTAAGCGTACCACGTCGCACCATGTAGACCGTCATAGAACGCACCCAAATAGCCCCTATTCCCAGCCCCGCCGCAATTAGCACAATATCACTCGAAATAGCAAATGCACCAATCACCCCATCAAAGCTAAAACTGGCATCAAGAATCTGCAGGTACATAAATGTCATAAAAGCGGCCATGCCGACTTGTTTTTTCTTAGAACTGCCGCCTGCCTTAGCTTGAAGCTTATCCATCCAATGTACGAGCAGTTGGATAGCCACATACGTAGCGGTCCCTAGTGCGCCGGCAATTATAGTTTGTCGGGCATGGGTGTTCATCGGCAACATTGCCACGCATAACATAATAATAGTCGTGACTGTGGGAGCCCACATCCAGTGACTCAGACGCTGAAGCCTTGACTCTATATGCTTAATCCATAGCGTGTGTCGTTCGTCATCAAAAAAGAACTGAAACGCTAGCATGAGCAAAAAGGCCCCACCAAAGGCTGAAATCATTGGATGAGCCTCTTCTAGATGGTGGCCATACTCCTTTGGGTGATTGAGTGCTAGGTCAATCACCTGCCCCCAGCTCAGTCCCGAAGTGAGCGAAACAATCAGTATCGGAAAAACAACCCGCATACCAAAAATTGCAATCACGATACCGACGGTTAGAAAGAGCTTTTGCCAAAATGGGCTAAGTCGCTCAAGTACTTTGGCATTAATGATGGCATTGTCAAAGCTAAAGGTTATCTCGACAATCATTAAAATAAATACTATCCACAGCGCGTGCGCTCCCATGCCAAGTGCAATGCCCACCAACGTAGCAATAGTCACCAGCCCAGAAACGGCAAAAATACGCAGCGGTGAATGAGCATGGAACAGATTTTTCATATCCGTACTAGTATACCTTTTCTGCTCTTAATTCCAAATTTTTGCCGAGCATACTTGCTTACAGCCACTTTTTTTTGTGGAAAAACGCGATCACTACGCCCATCAGCACGATAATTATCGCTAAAACTATTAAAAATGCGTGGGTATTATGAGCAAAAGGCACCGCTACGTTCATGCCCCATAGTCCACCAAGTATGGTCGGGATGGTCAAGAATATAGCAATAGAGGTAAGCCGTTTGAAGGTGTTATTAAGATTAGTCGTAGCAATGGCGTCGTAGGCTTGACGCATATTAACCAGCGTACGCAGTCGTCCTTGGGTTTGCGTTATAAGCTCGTCGGTACTGCGTTCAATGTCTTCTATCATGTCGCGGTCTTCCTCGTACAAGCGAAGATATTTGCCACTAAGTAAAGAATTAAAGAGCAGCGCCTGTGGCTGCAGGGCCGACAAGAACTCGTTCAAATCTTCTTCGAGCTCAATAATGCCCAAGAACTCACGGGTAGTAAGCTGTCCCTGGCGCATTTTGGCACGAAGCTGCAGGATACGTCGTGATACTCTGGTCAGCTCATGCTCATATGAGCTGTTAATACCTACCAAAATCTGTAGTACGGTTTTGGTCTTTTGGGTAGTAATAAAATCTACCCGGTCATGAGTAAGATTGTCGAGGATTTTAGTATCTTTGCGAGCAATGGTAAACAAATAATCTGGCGTATAGGCGAGCAGTAAAGGTTCGGTGGCGATTTCTTTGCCCTCCGGAAAACAGTAGCGGGTAAATATATACACCACGCCATTGTCACTATCGACGCGGGGAGCTTCATAAATATCAATGGCGTCGTCTAAGATGTCACGGTCAAGGCCAAAATTTTGAGCCAATGTGGTGAGTTCTTCGGTTGTTGGCTCGCTGGCAACAATCCAGGCACCAGGACGTGCGCTGTCAATCTGCTGTAAGGCTCTTTCGCGGGCCCGGCTGTAATACATGGTAATCATAACCCCAGTATACAGGAGTTTTTCTTTGGTCAAGAGATGAATTTATGAAATAATATTGACAAACTGTACTTATTTTGTTATAATATAAAGATTGTACGAGTAGCAGAAAGGTGCGGCCTGGTTATGTATAGTTCACCAGCATATCATCAGCGTTATTCTTGGCGACCACTCTTTCGTCTACTACTATTGTTGGTGTCAATTACTGCTGGCTTACTGCTTATTTGGTTAATAGGTGTACTTTTAACCAATCAACAACTCAGTTCAACTCCTCATGTTCTGGCGGCTCAGAACAGTCTTGCTGCCAAAACAACTCAAGACACCCAGACGGGTGCTGTAGCTCAAACCGAGCAATCAAGTGTAAATGCCGGCAGCACAAGCATGCCATCATGTACCAGTGGGCTCTACAAACAGCCCCAAACAATGGCGGCTGACCAACTTTCGAATGGACTTACCACAGTGATCGCCAAGCCCGTTTTATATACAGTACATGGCAACACTATTGCCGAGATTCGCCAAAATATACGCAGCTGTAATGCGCGCCAGCAGGTTACAGGTCGTTACCATGCCACCACTGCATATAGCTTATCATGGTCCTATGCCACCATCGCAAACAATGGTGCCTGCTCTGCAAGTCGGGTGAAGGTAGCTATTGCAATTAGCCAGTACCTTCCAGCTCCGTGGCTTGATGCAACGGCCAGTACAGCCGCGCAGACCATATGGGCAAACTATCACCGGAACTTAGTCGCTCATGAGAACGGTCATGTAGAACGCGACCTACGTTATGCCAACGAGCTATTGCTGGCACTCCAAAGCTTGCAGGCACCATGCTCCAATTTTGCGGCACAGGCAACCATTATCACCGACAGCTATGTACATTTATTGAATAGTAACAACCAGCTTTACGACATTCAGACCGACCATGGTGCTGCACAAGGTGCCATACTCTAAGGTTTGTACGTTAGATTTGTGGCCGAACGAACGGCACACCCCTCGGTACTATCATTTGCGCCTGAGTGTTCATGTCTGCCCGCAGTGACCGCCGTAGGGCATTGGCGGCTATAAGTTCAGGGTTTTGGTTCAGCTCATAACGAGACAACTCAGGTAATAATTCCTGTAGTGTTTGGTATAGCACTGAGCATGTCTGTTTCTGCTGTAAATACTTATTGGTGATTACCTGCAGCTCACTCCCTACTGTTGGCGTGTGTTCTTTTGTTTCTTGCGTCATGCCGCTTGACTCTAATTTTTACGTTTGCGCTTATTTGGGTCAAGTTCACGCTTACGTAAGCGTAGGTTTTTGGGAGTAACTTCTAGAAGCTCATCATTTTCGATAAAATCGAGGCACTGCTCTAAGCTAAACACGGTCGCTGGCGTTAGTTGCACTACCCCATCAGACGATTTACTGCGCATGTTAGTAAGATGTTTGGCTTTGCAAACATTTATTTCCATGTCCTCACGGCGGGTATTAAGACCAATAATTTGCCCAGCATATACCTCGACCGCCGGGCCAACAAACAAAGTTCCTCTGTCCTCGGCACTTTCGAGACTATAGGGCATCGTTGTGCCCGTTTCGTACGCAATAAGCACGCCGTTGCGCAGCTGTTCAAGTGCCTGCCCAAGCGGTGCATAACCACGAACTAAGCTGTTCATAACAATTGTGCCTTTGGTGTTGGTTAGCAAAATATTGCGCATGCCTAACATAGCACGAGTTGGCATTTCGTACACCAGCTTGGTAACCCCTTTGGGACTCGCAAACTGTTCTTTGAGTGTGGCTTTGCGCTGACCAAATTCCATTTGGACTGTGCCAACATGCTCAGCTGGTACTTCAACAATGACTTCCTCGACCGGCTCAACCTCGACATTATTTTCGATATGCGTTACAACCTGTGGTCGGCCAACTTCAAACTCATAGCCTTCGCGACGCATCGTTTCGATAAGCACGCCTAGATGTAGCTCGCCGCGACCAGCGACAGTAAAGCCAATACCATTGTCCTCTACCTGAAGACCAACATTGGTTTCGAGTTCTTTTTGCAAACGTTGGCTAATTTGTCGTGACGTGTTAAATTCGCCTTCACGCCCCTTAAATGGGCTGGTGTTTGGACCGAGGTAAATGCGCAATGTTGGCGCTTCGACCTCAATAGTAGGCAAGGCCTCGGGATTAGCTGCATCGGCAATGGTTTCGCCAATCTGAGCGTCACCCACACCAGTCAGCTGTACAATATCACCTGCTACGCCCTCATCAACTTCATATTTGCTCACCCCCTGGCTCATAAATACCAGCTCAACTTTGGCTTTAGCAATCGAACCATCTTTTTTGCAAAGCGCTACCTGTGTACCAGCTGTAATATGCCCCCGAGTAATACGGCCGATCGCATATTTTCCTTTGTAATTGTCCCAGGCTAAAGCAGTAACAAGCATCTGGAATGGTTTATCCATTTTAACCTGAGGAGCCGGAATCTTGTCGATAATAGCGTCAAAAACGGGTGATAAGTCCGCAGCGTCTTCGGCATTTGCAGGAGCTACTGTCCAGGCTTTGCCTTCGCGTCCAATGGCGTAGTAGACCGGATAATGCAATTGGTCTTCGTGCACAGCTAGCTCAAGAAATAAATCGGCGAGTTCGTCCTCAACCTCGGCGATGCGCGCACCGGGTTTGTCAATTTTGTTGATAATGACGATTGGCGTTAGTTCGGCTTCAAGTGCACGCTCAAGCACAAATTTGGTCTGCGGCATTGGGCCCTCTTGCGCATCGACAATCAGCAAACAACCATCGGCCATATTAAGCGTACGCTCCACCTCACCGCTAAAGTCGGCGTGTCCTGGTGTATCAATAATGTTGATGCGGTAGTCACCGTGCTGTACGGCAGTGACTTTGGCTGTAATGGTAATACCTCGTTCGCGCTCTTGGTCACCGCTGTCCATAATTAGCTCTTGGCTCATTTCGGCTTGGTTGTCGCGAAAGGTATGGCTTTGTTTGAGCAAGCCATCAACAAGTGTCGTTTTGCCATGGTCCACATGAGCAATGATAGCAATGTTACGAATCTTGGCGGGGTCTTGGGTCATAGCATAAAATAAAGCGCCGGTAGTCGTGCGCTTTTCCTTCGTTTATAAGTATATCATATGCCACATGACTACGATAGTATGTATTTGTGTTTTACTCATATAACTTGTTTGACTATGTTTTCGGAGTCTTCCTACAGTCCGCATAGTCTGTCCTTAGCAATCAACAGTACCTGCTCTTAGGCTAACGGGGGCTGTGACGTCGACTCTTGGTTAGAGCTCGGCAAGATAATCACTTAGGTACAGCTGGTGAGGTGGTAATGTAAGCTCAGATATACGGATTGCTGGTGTTTGAGTGGCATCTGGCTCGCACCCGCCACGAAGTACTGGCAAAATATAGCCCCGTGAGGTAGCTGCATCACTTATCAGCATGGTATTCCGCCATACACTCAGCCCTTCAATCACGCCACTTGCATACGGTGTCTTTCTTAAAATCCAGCCAGTATTATCGGTGCGTTCAACTGTGGTGTTCCAGTGTTGGATTTTGCCAACATCGGCTTTCGGTATCACCATATCATCATAGTCACCAAACAAAGGATATGCCGTTTCACGCAGTAACCCTAATTTGCCACACACCCGGGTATAGCGACCAGTTTGAAACAGGGTATCTTTGCGCTCCTGGCCTCTTAGTTCGGGTGCAACAATGACTACAATACGTGCACCAATATATTTTTCTCTAATTTTTTCAACCTCGCCAGGAAAGGCAGCCTGCTCTTTTAGAAAATTTGCCGGGTTGCGGTGGGCAAACGCATTTGCCTTTTTCCACTCTTCTAGAAACACCTCGCCGGTTGCAGCTGGAGGGTATTTTCTGTCCTCATGCCGACGTTGCCATGCCTCAATTGACGAAAGCGAGCGCTTAATCATTTTTACATTATATCACTTTGGTTGTTTAAAGTCAATGTTTTGCTTGTGCTTCTCCCCCGTTTACGCTATACTTTTGCCAAACGTGGAACAAATTACACTTCTTCTAGAAATTGTTGCATTGGTAGGAATTGCCGCCGTTTGTTCGGGGCTCAATGTTGCCTTTATGTCGATAAATATGTCCGACTTGCGGCGCAAAGCCAAGCTAGGCAACGTTTATGCCAAGCGTCTGGTGCCACTACGCCGTAATGCCCATTTGACCCTTGCTGCCATTCTTCTTACCAACGTGGCCGCAGCTTCGCTTACCCCACTGGTCATTGACGCGCACTTAAGTGGGCTGTGGGCGGTGGTTATTAGCACTCTTGCCCTCACGATTTTTGCCGAAATTATGCCCCAGGCGCTGTTTGCCCGCAATGCTATTCCGATTTGCGGTCGTCTGGCTTGGCTACTTAAAACTATGATATTTATAACCTACCCTATTTCACGACCTATTCAGGCCATGCTAGACAAGCTGTTTGGTCGCAACCGAACTGAACTGCACACGAGACACGAACTTGGGCTCCTTATTGCCGAGCATACCAACGCCAAAAATAGCGAACTCGACGAAGACGAAGTGGAAATCATTAAGGGCGCACTGCAGCTGAGCGAAAAACGCCTTGGCACTATTATGACTCCTATTAGCCATGTGTATTGGCTGCTCCCCGGCGATGTTATAAATGCGAAACGAATCGACGAAATCAAGGCTTCAGGCCGCAGCCGTATACCGGTATTTAACCGTACCAAGACGATTTGTTTTGGGGTACTTTTAGTCAAAGAGCTGCTCGATATTGACTTTGACGAGTCACCACCCCGCGTCGACGAGCTACAGCTTCACCCTACTCAAGCTGTTGGCAGTATGACAGCCCTAGACACTATGTTTCGCAAGTTTATCGCCGCCAAGACCCACTTAATGCCGGTCGAGAAAGATGATGAAATTGTAGGCATTGTGACGATTGAAGACTTGCTCGAGGAAATTCTTGGTCACGAAATAGAAGACGAAACAGACCGCAAAATCCGTATCGCAAAACATTAAACGTTGTATATTTTATAGCACTTTTTTTGACCACTGGGCAAACAGTATAGCTACATATAGCGTTTATGGCTTTATGGTTGACACTATCTACAGGGTTTAGTAGCCTTGAGCTTGCGTGTTTAAAACTTTTAGTGGAGTTTTGACACATACGACTTTGTTTGTCTAGGCAACGAAAAGCACTTAACTAGCACTTAATTTGTTTTTACATACTAATTAAACGCTCTAGAAGTACAACAGGCAGGTCGTGGGAGGATACAATTTATGCGTATTACCGCATTACTCATGGTGAGCGCTGCTGTCGTGGTCACGACACTCGTTTCGCCTATCGCAGCTCAGGCTGCCCCAACAAAAGAAACCAAAGTTGCCCAGGCAACCGAAACCAAAGCAGAAGAAGTTAAAAAGCCTGAAGCACCCAAGCCAATCATGGTGACGGTGACCGAAGGCGATAGCCTCAGCAGCATTGCAGAAAAGTACCAGTCTACCTGGGTACGTTTGTACAATGCCAACGAGTCAATTCAGAACCCAGACGTCATCAATCCGGGCCAACAACTCCGTGTGCCAACTGTCGACGAGCAGCTTGCGGACCGTCCGCTCCCACAGCCCGTTGTGGTTGCGGCGCCAGTTACCAGCAGCTACAGCGCACCTGCTCGGACGACGAGTTATCGTGCTGCTGCACCCACTGCAACCAGCTACCCAGTGAGCGCCAATGCGGCCAAAGCATACATATATAGCCGCGAGAGTGGTAACAACCCAACTGCTACCAATCCAGCGGGTTGCTACGGCATTGGTCAGGACTGTAACGGTGTACTACGTTCGCAGTGTGGCGCAGACTATGCCTGCCAAGACGCTTACTTCGATGCCTACGCTCAGCGCCGCTATGGCAGCTGGGAAGGTGCCTACGCCTTCTGGCAAGCCAATCATTGGTGGTAAGGCAAATTAGAGTTAAGTGTTAAAAGGTATGAGTCAAGAATAACGGCTATATTTTGTAGCCGTTATTTTACTTGCAAGCTTAGTGATTACTATGGTTTTGCATTTAGGTTGATTCTTCGCCGGGTGGAGTTGGCAGGCTTGGCAACACCGCAGAGGATAATAGTGCTAACATATCGTCTAGGTCAATATCGCCGTCATTAATTATATGATTCAAGTATAGTACCAAACGCGATACCTGTGTCATGCAGTGGAAAATTAAATTTTGTGTGACACGGCTAAACCTGCCTTACCAAAGAGAATTTTCCAAGTGTAAAGACTGTCCGTTTGCGATCGGATTCGGCTTTTAGACGAGCTATCTCTGCCCTACTGCCAGCCAGAAGCGCAACCGCGTTTGTCTGCAACAGCAAAGAATCATATAGCGTATGGTTAGCTCTAAGTTTTTCAATGACATCTTTCTTTAGCTGTGGTTCGAGCTTAATAGAGTCAGACGCATGGCCAAACCCGCCCTGCTCGTAGTCCCGTGTGTAGAGCATAAATGGATGCCTCGCTCCTGGCTGGCGCACAACCGTATGAAGTATTGCCCCTTCACGACTTATAATCTTGTCAGCATCATTATCGTGCTTGATGCCGGCCACAAAACGTAAGCGAACTCCTACGTCAGGAGTTGGTTCTCGCAAAATTGAAAGAGCAGTTTGTGTAACTGTACGCGATGCAACAAGTTCCATTGCACACCGTACATTTCCTGGCGCAGGAGCAGAACAATAGCTGACATAGGGAGCAAACTGATACACCTCAACTCCGCCACCTGCCAAATCGTTTTGGCTAAGGCCAAATCTCGCTTGTTGCATAGCGCATTCCCTTAGATAATGACCCTACTCTACCCAAGCCCTTCCAATTATGTAAGCGCTCTTAACTCTTAACTCTTAACTCTTAACTCTTAACTCTTAACTCTTAAGGCAGTATACTGCCTACTATGGACGCACGACCGCTTGCAGAGAGAATGAGGCCTGAGTCGCTCGACGAAGTTGTTGGGCAGACACATCTTGTGGGCGCCCACAAGATTATTCGTAAAATCATCGACAGCCGCGAGCCAACCAGCCTCATACTGTGGGGGCCACCGGGCACTGGCAAGACCACACTGGCACGTATTATCGCCCGCGAAACCGGTGCCGAATTTGTCGAACTCAGCGCTGTCACTAGTGGCAAAGCCGATGTTACCAAAGTCATCGCTCATGCCGAGCAAAACCAGCGGCTCGGCATGCGTACCATACTATTTGTCGACGAAATCCACCGTTTTAACAAAGCTCAACAAGATGCGTTTTTGCCACATGTTGAGGCCGGTACTATTATTCTTATCGGTGCCACCACTGAAAACCCCAGCTTCGAAATCATTAATCCGTTGCTTAGTCGATCGCGTGTTTTAGTACTCGAAAAACTGGAACGAAGTGAAATAATTGCTATTTTACAGAGAGCGGCCAAAAAAATGAAGTTAAATACCCGCGACCTGCCCAAAGCCTCTGTCGAACTTTTGGCCGACCTTAGTGGCGGCGATGCTCGCGTGGCCCTGGGCAACCTAGAGCTGGCTCAAAAACTAGCGCTTGGTAAGCCTATTACCCACAAAATTGTCGAAACTGCTGCTCAAACCCGTTTACCTGGCTACGACAAAGCCGGTGAGCAGCACTACAATATAATCAGTGCCTTTATAAAAAGTATGCGAGGGAGTGACGATGGTGCCGCCCTCTATTGGCTGGCGCGCATGCTCCAAGCCGGCGAAGACCCCAAATTCATTGTACGACGAATGGTGATTTTTGCGAGCGAAGACATTGGCATGGCGGCACCCGCCGCGGTCAATATTGCCGTGTCTACATTTCTTGCTGTTGAACGCATTGGTTTGCCTGAGTGTGAATACAACCTCTACCATTGTGCAACCGTGCTAGCCAAGGCACCAAAATCCCGCGCCGTCACCGACGCTATGAACCATGCCAAACAATTGGCACGTGAGCATCCTGACGCACCCGTGCCACTCCACTTGCGCAATGCACCTACCAAACTAATGAAGGACCTGGGTTATAGTAAAGGCACCAAATGGACGGCGGGCTTCATTCACCCCGACGGCTTCCTTCCCTCAGAAGTTCAAAGCAATAACCAAGGTTAAGCTCGAATTTCAGAGTTATCAAGAAAACCCATACCGACAGAAGCCAGTACGAGCCGTGAAAATGCAAACTGCTTTCCGGTTGTATTTTTTGGTATATCTAGCATTGAGTGTCCGGCTTCGTTACGGAAGCTATCTATTGCCATAAGTGTAAACTTTGCGCCTTGCTGGTACATCAGGTCAAAACTTGGAGATGCGGCACCCAAAAAATATAAACCGCCTTTGCCTACCGCTTCGGTTGTTGTTTCAAAGCCAGTGATACCTCGCATCTGTTCTTTGACTGCCTTGTAGCTTTCAAAAACTGCCTGTGAATAGTACTCACCGAGATACAACTCACTGCCGACTTCAAATATTCTTGGGTGCAAAGAGCGATTTAGAAGGCTCTTTTCATCTTCAGCTTGCTGTGGTTTAGCAAACTCACAGGCATTACAGCCAAGCTTCTGAGCAAATAACGCCCTTGCCTTTGGGTTCTCTAAAACACTATCATTTATCGGCCGTTTAAGTTTATCGTATTTGCCACACGTAAATAACTGTCCGTGCGGCGTGTTTGGCGCTGTCTTCTTTGTCTGACACTGGTCAAACATGCTCGCAGCAGCGTTCAAAACTTCCAAATTGCGTTTTTCGATACTCATATCTGTAAACATTTGGTCAATAATACCGGAGAATGATTCGCTTATTATAATTTTATAATTAATTTGTTATTTTGTCAATATGTAGGCAACCTAATCAACCTTGTGGGAAGGCCGAGGACAGTTTCGGGGTCACCCTCGATACGCTCGATCAGGTGCGGGACGTCCTGTATCGCATAAGCACCGGCTTTGTCGAGGTAGGTGCCCTGTTGTAGATACGCCATGATGGCATCTTCGTCAAATGGCTTCATATATACGAGCGTGTTGTCGGCAACTACAAACTCGTATTTTTTCGCCAGACACACTACTACGACTGATGTTGTTACGGTATTGGCTCTGCCGGCAAGCAAGCGCCACATTGCTACTGCCTCGTCAATGTTGGCAGCCTTGCCGAGTTGCTTACCATCTATCGTTACGATGGTGTCACCGCCTATAACAATTGCTTCGGGGAAACGCTGGGCTACTTCCATAGTCTTTCCGAGTCCTAGCTCAATAGCTACTGCTTCGGACGAACGAGAATCGTCGAGCTGCTCGTCGTATTGGCTTGGCACCACAGTAAACTGTAGACCGAGTTTCTGCAACAGTTCCTTGCGCCGCGGTGAGCCGCTGGCCAATATAACTTCGCTTTTCATAAGCTCATTGTAGCACCAAGAAGTGTATACTATGAGCTAATGAATCAGCTGCCCGAAGAACTTATCCGCGCCCACAAAGGCATTAGCTTTGTGGGCGTATCGGTGTCGTTTGTTTGCTACAACAACCAGGGAAAAGTGTTTTTTGCAAAACGCAGCTCTCAAACGCGTGATGAGCACGGACGCTGGGACTGTGGCGGTGGTGGGCTTAAAGTTGGCGAGAGCGTCGAACAAGCCCTTCGCCGTGAACTTACCGAGGAATACAATGTCCACACCTTACTGCAAGTGACTCCACTTGGTTACTACGATATATTTCGCACCAATCCAGATGGCCTGGCAACACACTGGCTGGCGCTTCCCTTTGCCGTAAGGGTCAAACCCAGAGAAGTAAAAATTATGGAACCAGCTATGTTTGAGGACAGCGGATGGTTTGACTTAGACCATCTGCCGCAACCGCTTCACAGTGCCTGGGCAAGTCTGTTTCCTGATGAGTTTTGGCAAAAGCTGCGTCAGACAATTAGTGCCGGTAAGGCAGGAGTATACTAACTACTATGGCAAATTCGATTGCAATTCATTCTTTGTCCAAAACCTACGCTGGCACAAAAACACCTGCCCTCGACAAACTTACACTCACTGTAAAACCAGGTGAGGTATATGGATTTTTGGGGGCGAATGGAGCTGGCAAATCTACTGCCATACGATTGCTTATGAACTTTATTCAACCAACGAGGGGCAGCGCGAAAATAATGGGGTTCGACATGGTGCAAGATAGCGTAGAGGTCAAAAAACACATTGGCTACCTCTCTGGAGAAATTGTCTTATGGCCCAAGGTAACCGGAAACGAGCTGTTCACATATCTTATGAAACTGCAATCCCAGGTGAAAAACGACTATTTGTCCGAACTCATCGAACGGTTTCAGGCCGAGCCCGATAAGCCTATCGACGAGCTGAGTAAGGGTAACCGGCAAAAAATCGGTATTATTCAGGCGCTCATGCACCAACCTGATGTGCTGATACTCGACGAGCCAACCAGCGGCCTTGATCCACTTATGCAAGAAGTGTTTTACGACACCATTCGCGAGGCATCGGCCCGCGGCACTGCTGTGTTTGTTAGTAGCCATAATCTCGCCGAGGCACAGCGTATGTGCGACCGAGTGGGGATTATTAAGCACGGACGGCTTATTCACGAACAGGCTATTAAATCCGACCAAAGCCTCAGACTTACCACCTTTCGGGTCACCCTTTCCAATAGCCAAGACGGTGATACGTTGGCTAAAGACACGCACTTCAAGTTTATATCACGCAAGGGCACCACAGTGGTTGTTCAGCCCAAAAAATCGCTCGCCCAAGCCCTGGCTGCCCTAGGCACCTACCCCGTCACGGGTATCTCTACCCAGCAGCTTGCCCTAGAAGACGAATTTCTTGAGTATTATGGAGATGGCGCATGAACACTATTGTTTTATGGGAGCTTAAGCGTCGGCGCACTGCGCTAGTATGGTGGACAATCGGCAGCATTGTAATGATGGTGACTATTATTGCCCTCTACCCTTCCATTCGTGACCAAGCCGCCCAGATGAATCAAGTTATTAACCAGTTACCGCCTGAACTGCGCGGACTCAAAACTGGTGGCTCGGGCACCGTCGATGTGGGCAACCCGCTAGAATTTCTTAATTCGCAACTCCTTTATGCAACTATGTCAATGATATGGGTTATTTTGGCAATTACCCGTGGCAGCAATATTTTGGGACGCGAGGAGCAAACTCGAACTCTCGAGCTACTGTTGGCGCGGCCTGTTTCGCGCACTCGCTTACTCACTGCCAAGGCACTGGCGCTGCTGCTAGAGTTTTGTGTTGTTAGTGGCATTACGCTCGTATTGCTTCTTTGCTTGGCGCCACTTTTTGACTTACATGTGGCCACCGGCACTCTAGCGCTTGCAACCATATACACTGCACTGTTTTCGCTTTCATTTGGTTATATTGCTTTTGCATTGCAGGCTGCTAGCGCTATGACCAAACGCGCTGCAACTGTGGCGGCTGTTGCGCTTGGTTTTGGAGGATACATCCTCGCCAGCCTTAGCAGCCTTACTGATTGGCTAGAGGTACCTGCAAAGTTTTCGCCTTGGCACTACTTTAGTCCACTTACCGTGCTACAAGGCCACTTGCCCCATGGGCTAATGGTATACCTGATATTAGTGTTTATTATTGGCACGCTCGTTGCTGTGGCGGGCTTTCGCCATCGTGACATTGAGTAGCGAGCTTTTTGCAATTATTTTGCAAACGAGATGATGTTTGCTAGAATCAAAACCTACATGTTTAATAAATTATTTCGTGGCACCAGGCAACCTGACTCAATCGTTATTCCGGGTAGTCGGCGTGATGTTTTGGCAAAGCAAAAAGCAGCCGAACGACGTTGCCAATATTTGGCCTGTGTTGCAATGGATAGCCTTGATGTCTATACAAGAGCCCGTGTACTAGATGAATACGCTGAAGTTAAAGCGACTCTAGCAAACCCCTCAAGAAAATCTCTGTAGCCTGTTAGCCTTATACAATGTATGCTATACTCGATTTTGTTGGATTTTGAATTTCAAAGTGGTACTTTCCTATAATTTATAGCTGGTGGGGATTGGCCAAGTGGTAAGGCAACGGGTTCTGGTCCCGTGATCGGGGGTTCGAATCCCTCATCCCCAGCCAAATTAGTTTTAACTATTTTAACCAAACCACGACCCCTGTCGTGGTTTGGTTTTATGTCACGAAGAGTTTGGTTACGTTCTATTTGGCCTCCTAAACCTGTCAACTATATTAGGGTATAATGTAGCAATGCGTTTAGATGCTATGACAATGGCCACCACAATTATCAAGAAGTTTAGCATTCTAGCTACGGCTACAATGTTCCTGCTGGGCTTTAACATATTAATAATGATTTCCCCTTTCGCCATGGCAGCCACAACCCACTCAGATCACTCCTTAGATTGCTCTACTCCGTGTCCGCAATCGGTTGTACTCAAAGAAGAGGAGGATCTTCCAGAAATTGAAAAAGACGTAGCACCAGAGCCAACACCAAAAGCAACTTCATCTGATAGTTACTCGTTATTGCCGCTGAAATCTAAGAGTGTCGATAGCTTTCATTACAATGCAGAAAATAAAGTGCCCATGTATATACGCATCGGTCTTATGCGGCTATAGTGCTTCGTGACTTAGTTTCTGAAATATCTCATTCCAGGCACTGAATTAAAGCACGGAATACCAAAATTTTCATAGGCTATGATGGCAGCTGAAATATTTTGTCACCCTAAGGCTCCAGATCCAAACACAGCAATTAATTGTTAGCGCCAAACATAAGGCGCAGACGGGGAATATATATGAAGAAGTACGCTATAGCAGCATTATTTGTTTTATTGGTTGCCGTACTTGTGCAGCTAAAGGTGTTGTCTTCTCAAAGAGCAGCGATTACCAGCTCCACAAATTCTGCAGAAGTTGATAACCAGCCTCGCACAAATTTGAAGCCATTGCACCATATAGTGACGTACACTCAGACAGGTTTTGAACCGAGCGAGATAACAGTGCAAAAGGGAGATACAGTCACTTTCGTTAATAACTCTGACACCCCACTCTGGGTTGCCTCCGACCCCCACCCAGAACATACAGATTACCCAGAATTTGATGTTGCAAGAAGTAAGGGCGGACAAATGCCCAAAGTAGGAGAGAGTTTCAGTTTTACATTTAATAAAGTAGGCACATGGGCTTATCACAACCATACTGCATCTTCGGATGTCGGTAATGTTGGCGTGCACCCAGGGCTTATAGTTGTTCAATAACAGGAGAAGTCCCATGAAGATATTGTTTGGAATTATAGTTTCTGTCTTGTTGATATGCCTAGGTGTTATGTGGTATTTTGTGCTGCCAAAAAATAGCTCTGCGCCCAAGCAGCAAGGGTCGGCAAACATAGAAGAAGTCAGTACAAGTATCACCCCAACAGACGAAGAGACTTTTAAAATTTGGAGCTCTATTTCTGATGAGCAGTATGATAAAAATTATATTGGAAATATGATTGCACATCACGAAGGCGCGATCGAGATGGCTCAGATTGCACAGTCAAATGCCAAGCATGCTGAGCTAAAGACTCTTGCCTCAAAAATCATTGCGTCTCAAAAAACTGAGGTAGATCAAATGCTAAACTGGCAGAAAGCATGGGGATACCCTTCAACTAGTGGCGCCAATATGCAAGATCATTCCGCAATGGGCATGATGAATATGATGACAATTGCAAATGACGAACTTAAAACGAAGACCGGGGATGAGTTCGATGCAACATTCATAGACCTTATGATCAAACACCATCAGGACGCAATAGACATGTCTCTGCCTGGGCCAAATAACGCATTACACCAAGAAGTCAAAGATTTAGCTCAATCTATAGTCACTACTCAATCAAATGAGGTCCAGCAAATGAAGGAATGGAAGAAAGACTGGGGGTATTAGGCGTATGAAAATAAGAGTTAAAGTTTTCATAGGTTTAGTATTGCTCGTCCTCGTTACGGGAAGTTACATCGCATACCAGTTTATGGGTAGTGGCACACCGGAAACCACGGTCAGATCATCGAAGCCAAAGATGCAACCCAAGAATACGTCTGCCCATAGTTACAACGACGTTAATTTTGCCCAACAAATGATTGTTCAAGGCCAGCAAGGGATCCTTATATCTGAAGCAGCATACCGCTCTGCAGCTAATCAAGAAGTACGAAATATAGCTCTTAAAAATATGCAGCAACAAAAATCTGATGTCAACGCTTACATAGCACTACTCGAAAAGTGGAAAGAGTCATATTTGAACCTAGCAGACTACCCAGAGATTGAAGGACATGATTTGTATCCTACTTTTCCAGGAATGGCAGATTTGACGGAACTAAAAAATATTCAAACAAATACGGGAGAAGTCGTAGATAAACTCTATCTCACGCTAGCTATTGGACACGCAGAGGGAGTTCTAGAGATGGCAGATACTGTAGGCGTGGGCTCGGAGAATACAGCAATAAATAAAATCAAAAATGCAGCTGTTGGCAGGCAAAAATCAACAATACAGGAGCTACGTCGGCTGGAACATAACATATTCAACAAGCAGTAGAGCTGCTAGCATCGTACTACTTCCGTCATAACTATCTGTAATAACGTAATTTTTGGTTTTCGAAGTTACATATTTTTTCTGGGCAAGGAGAACAGATAAGTTAAAATAGATTCCGAATCCGATCGGACATCTTAACCTCACCCCCTGCACCACAGCCCGCTGGATCTTTAGAGGTGTCATACGTGCCTGCTGTAGCCGGAATCGATTTATACTGCTCTTGAAGCTGACTACTGGTTGCAGTGCCATAACTAATGAGTAACTTATCCTTGTCCTGGATAATTTGGTCTGCAATATTTTCAACTGGCTTACCGTTCAGAATGAAAACGAGCTTTTTCTGTTCGCTAACAGGATAGATAGCATCTGCTGTTTTCAGGTAATCATCGCCAAGACTCCACCCTAAATTCTGCATAAAATGGCTCCACGTAACGAGATGATCTTCGACGTGCACGACGTCATTAACATTTCCATGCATATGAGCTCGCTCTTTAGGCGAATCCACCGGCTCTAGTGTGCAGGCCGTAACCTCCGTTTCCTCGTAGTATTTCAAAGCCTTAAATTGCTCTTTGACGCCGTTAACATAGACCGCAAAGTTTGCGTGGTAATGGACTACTTCAGGCTTATAGGTGACAAAACGGATACCGAGAACCAGGAGCATCCCAATGAGTAGCCCCGCCACACCGGCAATAGCAACTTTTTTAGTGACAATCGACTTCCTCAACTTTTGATGTTTTTTTGGTTCCATGGCTCTATATCCTTACTTTTACTACTTTAATACATTCTATACTTCAATCAGATCCTTCTCGGCTGTCTTGAGGAGCACCGCATTCACGGCAACGAAGATTGAAGATACCGACATCAACAGCGCGGCAAACTCAGGGCGCAGTGATATCCCGTACGCCGGATAAAATATGCCAGCAGCTATCGGAATGGCTAGTATGTTATACACACTGGCCCATGCTAAGTTCTGCTTCATCTTCCGAACCGTTGCCTTGCTTAAGCGAATAGCTCGCAGTATATCTGCAGGGTCGGATTTCATTAATACTATCTTCGCCGTCTCGATCGCCACATCTGTTCCAGCACCAATTGCGATACCAATGTCAGCCTGCGCTAACGCGGGCGCATCGTTTACGCCGTCTCCGACCATTGCCGTAAATTTGCCCTCTGCTTGCAGTTTTTTGACGTAGCTGGCTTTGTCTTCGGGGAGGACCTCAGCGAACACTCTATCGATGCCGAGTTGTGCTGCTACCGCGTCTGCCGTTTTTTGGTTATCGCCTGTAATCATTGCCACCTCCAGCCCCATCTGTTTCATTGCGTGGATGGCTTGCTTGGCAGTTGCTTTGGCTGGATCCGAAGCAGCTAAGACTCCCGCTACTTTCCCATTCACGGCTGCGATCATGAGTGTCTTACCCTCATTGAGCAATTGCTCAATGTCTGCTTGCAGCGACTGTGTCGACACTTTGCGCTCTCGCATCAATTTGCTGGTACCGACAAGCACTGTTTGCCCCTTCACCACGGCTTCGACTCCATGCCCAGCTAGGTTACCGAACTTAGTGGCAGTAGGCACTACTGCTCGCTGTTTCGTTGCCTCGTTCAGGACAGACTGGGCCAGAGGATGGCTCGAGCCACTTTCTGCCGCCGCAACAAACCCAATGAGTTCCGTTTTCGTAAATCCTTCGGCCACAATAATATCGGTCACCACGGGCTTTCCTTCGGTCAGCGTACCAGTTTTATCGAGCACTATTGCTTGAATCTTCGAAGCCTGTTCAAGGGTAGAAGCATCTTTGATAAGAATGTTATGTTTCGCTCCAAGCCCAGTACCCACCGCCACGGCGGTCGGCGTAGCCAATCCGAGCGCATCGGGACAAGCGATCACAACTGCTGAGATGGCAAATGTTAGAGCAAACAGCCACCCGTTTCCAGAGAATAGTGTCCAGGCTGCAAAGGTAAGCAACCCGGCTGAGACCGCCAAAATTACAAGATAGCCCGCAAACTTATCGGCAATACGCTGTCCAGGTGCTTTTGAATTCTGCGCCGTCTCGACGAGCTTCACGATTTGCGCCAAGGCAGTATCGGTTCCGACTTTTGTGGCCTTAAAACGGACTGTCCCCGACTGATTAATTGAGCCACCGATAACCACATCACCAATTCCTTTGCTCACTGGTAATGACTCACCCGTAACAAGGGCCTCATCAATCGCGCTTTCTCCTTCTGTAATTTCACCATCAACGGGTACTTTATCGCCCGGTTTTAATACCACAATATCGCCGAGCTTTACGTCGCTGGTGGCGATCATCATTTCCGCACCATCTCTCAATACCCGGGCTTTCGGTGGGACGAGATCAAATAATGCCTGCAGCGCATTAGTGGTGCCGCGCCGTGATTTCATTTCCATCCAGTGCCCAAACAAAACGAATGTAATCAGTAATGCTGCTGCTTCATAATATGACTCCTCGCTGCCTTGGAACGTCAAAAAGACACTCGCAAAGTAGGCGGCAGAAATACCGACAGCAATTAAAACTGCCATATTCAGAACTTTTTCTTTCAGCGACCAGTACGCAGAATAAAGAAATATCCAGCCACTATAGAAGAATACGAAGGTTGTGAGTATCAGCATAATCCAGTTGGCGGGGATTGGCTGCGGTAAATTTACGTGTAGTATTTTTACGCCAAGCGCCGAGTACAGGACTATCGGTATCGAAAGCAGAAGAGCAAAAAAGAACTTATTTCTAATATCTATTTCCATCAACTTAGCCATTTCACGACCGGCCAATCCGGTATGATCCATACCCATTGTCATCGTCATACTCGTCTTAAACTTGTCCCAAACGCTCGTAGGCTGTGCATCCATCATATGAGCATGCTGGGCGTGATCAGTGCCGTGCTGATGATGTTCCATCATCGATTCCTCTGGTACGTTTTATACATCCCCCAAGAGTGCAACAGGAGGCCGATGAATAAAATTAACCACACAAACTTGTCAAAGATACTGTTTAACCAAACGCCTAAAGCGAATGCGATCAAGCAAGCCCCAAATAACGAGCTCAGCCATTCGTTATATTTCATTTTTGTATATTCACCTGAATGTTTCATCTCAGCCTCCTATTAGTCTAATTAAGGCTACGACAAGTATCGCTGCGAGGATTATCCAGCACGCTATGTAAAGGACTCTTTGGTACGTCGGGTGTGTGTCTTTCATAGTGTTCATCGCCTACTTATGATTATCCTTGTTGTGGTCCATCATTGCCATCATACCGAGCATCATAAGGGGGCAGATGAGCAGCAATAGCCCAAAACCTCTACTCACATTGAGCGTCGGTGCAAACACCACCAGCGCAACAGCCAATACTACAAGAACTATCGATATTGTGTTGTGCGTTTTCATCGTATATACCTCCGTATTCTGCTAATTACCATTCATCATGCTATGAGATTCAGTGCTTGGAGTAGTCTTGTAATTCCACTGCGTTTGCCATGTTTGCATCATATCTATCTCCTTGGACTGCGCCGAAAGAATATCATTGGCAAGATTTTTCACTTCCTGGTGCTTTGCATTCTCTTTCGCTAAGGTAGCCATATCAATTGCCCCTTGATGATGAATGATCATCTGTTCAATGAATGCCTTGTCAAAATCATCGCCCGTTTTATTTTTAAGCATATCGGTCATGTCTCCCATGCTCATACTCTCATCATCCATCATGCCTTGACTGTTTGTGCTGCCATGCATACCCATCATATTCATCATGCCACTATGGTTATTGTTGACAGCGTATGTCGCAACAAATCCCATTAGAATAATACCGGTGAGCAGTCCTATGATTCCGTATAACACTGATTCGTTCTTCATCTTAACCCTCCTTTATGGCTTTGTATTACTTGCCCCGTACATTGGTTAACTCATATAAGCCCAACAGCTCTTTAATGGCCGCTTCTTGCTCATCCTCGCTCGACGAAGCAAAGATTTCTATGACATGCGTCCTGAGGTGATTCTCGAGAATTAGCTTATTAAGAGAGCTTAATGACTTCTGAATAGCCAACGACTGCGTGATGATGTCCATGCAATATTCTTCATTCTCTATCATTTTCTCTAGACCCTTCAGCTGGCCCTGGAGAATCTTAGATCGGTGTAATGCTCGTCGTTTAATGTCTTGTTTCATACGTTTATTGTATACCCCCTGGGGGTATTACGTCAAATAGCTTATGGCCATATATCTAGTCCGCAGGATGACCCCAAGAGTTCTGCTAGCATTGTTGTACCCAAACCACTAGCCCGGGTGTGGTTTGGGTACAGGATTACTCTGTTACAACAAAGCTCGCATCGACAAAGTGCATATCATCGAGGGTTGTCTTAGTCTCCGGCAAGCTGTACACTATGACGTCATGGCCAAAGAAGTTACGGATCGTATCTCCATCGCTCACAAATAGTTTTTTGTCTTGCATCATTTTTGCTTCGGCGTAGCCGACAAAGACCGGGTAGTATGTCTTATCACCAACAGTGGCGGGATAGGTAGCTGTAATATCCTTCTTCAACTTCTCGGGAACCATATCACCCACTGCGTAGAACAACTTAGTACTTCCATTGTCTTCAGCAACTATTTGTAACGACGCCGTTGCATTAATCTCTGCAAATGCACTCGGGGACACGAAATGATATGAATCAGCAACTGTGCCAGTCGGCTTCAAAATACCACGGACCATTACATTTTTTGCTCCAAAAAAGTCTGGGAGGATATCACCAACTTCACTAAAGAGTCCTTCGTCTTGCATCATTTTTGCTTCGCTACTTCCAATGACAACGGTTTTATCGTATGTCCCAGTAGTGGTGCTCGCTAGTTCTGCGTCAGGCAATGACGCCAGTGATGCAAAGAGCTTCGGTGTTCCATCCTTAGTAAACGCAATAGCATTCTCCGCGCCGGCTAGCGTGGTATTGATGGCCTTTTGTTTATCGAGCGTAACAGTTGAAACACTGGAAGACATTGCTGCCTGCACATCCATTTGGGAACTCAGCTTCGCAAAGGATATGAATAATCCAGTGAATAGAATTGCCATGACAATAGGCGCAACGGCTGAGACCCAGTTTCGCTTGCCGGGGCGATAGGTTCGTAACGTCAATGAGTTAGTGACGACCGAAATTGAGCTCAGTGCCATTGCCAGACCGGCTAACTCGGGTCGCAGCACTAGCCCCGCGAATGCAAAGACGCGTGCAGCTATTGGGATACCGGCCACATTGTAAAACAAGGCAAAGAACAAATTCTGACGAATTTTACTGACTGTAGCCTTGGAGATTTGAATTGCCTCCACGACATCACGCAGGTCATTTTTGATGATGACAATGCCGCCAGTTTCCATGGCGACATCTGTACCATTCCCCATCGCTATGCCTAAATCAGCTTGAGCAAGTGCAGGCGCATCGTTAATACCGTCGCCTACCATCGCAACAACTTTACCGCTTTGCTGAATACGTACTATGTTTGCTGCTTTGTCTTCCGGCAACACTTCTGCCAGAACATTGGTAATGCCTACCTGGGCAGCAATAGCCTGGGCAGTTCGTTCATTGTCTCCCGTAATCATCCAAGTCTCTATACCTCGAGCATGAAGAGCGTCTATAGCGTCTTTAGATGTTTCTTTAACTGTATCTGCAACAGCAATAACGCCCACAATTTCTGTTTCTGTGGCGAGTATCATGGCAGTCTTCCCGCCAGTTTCAAGTCGTTCAATTTTCTTCTCTAGTCGCTCCAGCGCAAGTCCGAGTTTGTCAGTCACCAGTCGGCGATTACCGAAATAGTACCATTTGTCATGGAGCTGTGCCTTAACACCGTGCCCAGGTATCGCCTCGAACCCATTCGTTTCGATGAGTGCTATGTCCTCTTCCTCTGCGTGACGATAGATTGCTTCGGCGAGTGGGTGCTCACTGGCTTTCTCGATGCTAGCGGCAACCTGAAGTACGTCATCGTCGTCAAATGCACCGAGCGCGATGATATCTGTTACTTCTGGCTTGCCATTTGTTAAGGTGCCCGTTTTGTCGAAAACGATCGCATTTACTTTACATGCGATTTCTAATGGTTCTCCGCCTTTGATAAGGATACCGTTTTCGGCGGCCTTACCCGTGCCTACCATCAGGGCGGTTGGTGTTGCTAACCCCAGTGCACATGGACAGGCGATGACGATTACCGCCGTAAACGCCATGATTGCATAGGCGAACGTCGCTCCGAGCAGGAAGTACCACACCAAGAAGGTCAGAATCGCTATGCCGATGACTGCTGGAACAAACCATGACGAAATCCGGTCAGCAAAGGCCTGTATAGGAGCCTTAGAGCCCTGCGCATCTTCGATAAGGCGAATAATCCGAGATAGGGTTGTTTCACTGCCTACGCGGGTTGCTGTAAATTCGAAACTCCCTGTTTTATTGATCGTTGCTCCGACTACTGTATTCCCGAGGGTCTTCTCAACCGGCAAACTTTCACCAGTGATCATCGATTCGTCGACAGCAGATGAACCTTTACTAATAACACCGTCAACAGGAACTTTTTCACCCGGGCGAACAAGGATAATATCGCCATTCACTACTCGGTCGATAGGGATATCGGTAGTCACACCGTCACGGATTACGCGTGCAGTCTTGGCCTGCATCCCCATCAACTTTTTGATGGCGTCTGATGTTTTATTCTTAGCACGGGCTTCAAGCCACTTGCCCAAGATAACGAAGGTGATTAGAAATGCAGCGGTTTCAAAGTACTGCTCGGGAATCTTTTCACCATTTAACCCAATCAGTGACTGGTTCGTCACCGCATAGATCATGAAGTAGATTAAGCTATAGAAAAATGCTGTCGAAGTACCGATGGCAATAAGACTATCCATGTTAAACGTCTTCATCTTAAAGCCAGACCACATACCTTTATAGAACCCGGCACCGATAATAAACTGGATAGGAAATGTCAAGATGAACGATACGATAGCGAAGTACGGCGGCAGTGTTTGGCCACCAGGCAGGGACGGAAAGAAGTCGAGCAGCATGAAGTAGAGCATGGGTATGCTCAGGACCATGCTGACGAGAAACTTATTGCGAAGGCTGGTTATTGCGTGCGCACGGTTCATTTTCTCTTTTGCTTCGGCCTCTTCACTATCAAGCATCTCGGCTCGATACCCAGCCTTTTTAACTGCATCCAAAAGCGCTAGGGACTGTACCGAACCGTCGGTGTTTACGAGGGCTTTTTCAGCAGCAAAATTGACATTTGCCTTGGATACACCCGGGACCTTAGACAGTTGCTTCTCGATAATTCCTGCACACGAGGAGCAATGCATGCCGTAAATTGCTAGTCTTGATGTTGCAGATCCTTGGGAGACTGGTTGAGGCAATTGCGCAGGGGCGGAAGGCTGTGGGGTGCTATCAGCTTTATTTTTTGCATAAAGATAGACGACAGGGCTTGCATGATGCTAGTGGCGGCCACCGCTTGTTTCGAAGGTGCGCTTTCATCGATTACCTGTTCTTTCCCATCAATAGTAATCGATTTTGTGTCGCTCATTTTCCCGGTAAATACTGGTTTACCGTTCGCATCAAGGGAAACGGTGCCATCGGCAACGGTCTGTAGCTCAACTTTCACATGCTGTGGATGCTCAGGCACTGGGACCGTAGTCTCCTCGGGAGTTGGAGCTGATGGGCTCGTTAACAGGGATTGATCACTGACGACAGTGGCGTCATACCCTGCCGTTTTTACTGCAGAAAGGATGTCCTCTTCACTCACCACTCCTTCGTCAAACATCACTTCGCCACCCTTATCCGCAGTAGTTATTGTGGAGTGGTGAATACCCGGTAAGTCTTCTAGCTCCGAAGTGATGAGTTTTTCGCACGATTCACAGTGCATCTTAGGGATTGATAGCTGTATTGTTTTCATTCCTACTTATCCTCGGCTCGGTGTTACTGTCACCGAAGGCTGCATTAAGCTCGCCAGCAGTGATAGACCGCTCAGCCTGAACGGTCGCTGTTTTAGTAGCCAAATCTACGCTTGCATCGTGAACGCCAGCAATGTTTTTTATTCGTTTTGTCGTCAGTTTCGCGCATGCCTCACAGGTCATGCCGCTGATTGTAAATGTTTGTTCGGTCATAATTCGTTTCCTTACTCCGTTACCGTTATTGATCCGCGTGGAATGCCCATTGCGCAAGCAATTGTGTAGGTGCCTGCTTTCGTGGCGGTAAATGTTAATTCTATTTTCTTGCCCTTTTTCAAATACTGCGGGTTATCGTCAAGACCAATAATCATAATGGTACTCATGCAGCCCTGGCCATCTTCCTTCACATCTACAACCAGAGTAGTTTTTTGTCCTACTTTGGCGGTGAATTTACTCGGTATGATATCTTCCTTCAGTTTAAACGTCGTATTTAAGATTACTGAGCCTTCGGAAGATTGCTTTTGTACGGCCGTATTTACCATCGGCTTCGAGCTATCCAGGAATCGATTGAGCCCAGCGAGGGTGTATCCGTTTGTGAAATTGATCAGTGCCATTGCGACAACTATGACACCGACGATACGGAAGAACCGTTGAGCGAATGCACCTTTAACAACCGACGTAAGACCGCCGAGGGTTAATAGTCCCGGAGTTGTACCAATCGCGAATGCACCCATGATTACCGCTGCCTGCAAAGGGTTCCCAGTGCTCACGGCAAGTAACTGCATGGCTTGTGTGAAGCCGCAGGGCAGAAAGAATGTGGCGGCTCCCATTAAGAAGGCGTTTTTATGGCTATACTCCCGTTCTTTGCGATTGTTGATGCCGAGTTTTCTGGCAAGACCACTTGGTAATGTGAGACCTCGGGTAATGCGTGGGAATATTTCAGTCAACTGTAATCCTAATATCAGCATGACCATGCCCACGGCAATTGTTAAGAACCCGAGCAGGGAGCCTTTGAGAGCAAACGCCGAGCCAATCGCACCGATGATTGCACCGAATGCTATAAAGGAAACTATTCGACCAGCATTGAAAAAGAGATGTGGACGGAATTTTTGAAGCGCCGTCTCTGTGGGGTGATTTTCGGCATACTTTGAAGCAACGCTAATGACAAGCCCCCCGATGAGAGCCATGCAGGTTGAAAAACCGGCAGTGAGTCCGACGAGCAGTGCCATTGTCCCAGTGCTACCACTATTTGAAGTGGAGGAAGTCAACTTATCAATACCGAAAACTTGAAACAGGACATAGAGTCCAAGCACGACGATGACGCCTATGGCAAAATCTTTCCAAATTCGCTCGTTGTGTGTGAAGAATGGCTTTTCGCCATCCTCCACTCCAACTTCATACCCCGCTGCACGTACCGCGGTCTCAATATCACTATCGGCTATACGGTCTGTACTCGTAATAGTGGCTGAGTTCGTTTTGAGACTGGCGCTCGCTTTAGTAACGCCCGGAATTGATTCTAATTCCTCACCTATCAGTAGCTCACATGAGGCGCAGTGCATGCCTTTAATCGGCACCGTTTGTTTAAACAGGTGCGGCGAATTGTCATTTTGTTGGTTCATGTGTCTATTCCTTCGTGAAGATTTATGTTTTGTCATTGCTTACGCCTTATCCCCTACATATCGTTCAGGGAAGTTATCAAAGTGCTTCTGGCAAGCATTTGAACAAAAATAATATGTCGCCCCCAGATACATACTCTGATGCTTACTTTTTTCTTCGATCACGTCCATGCCACATACCACATCTATATTAAGATGCTTACCGTTGTGGTCGAGCTGATGATCCGTTTCTAAAAATTCCATATAAACTCCTTCTTTGTTGACTGATAGATCTAATCAAAGAAGGTAGGCCTAAATACGAAGGTTGGCCGTCAGGATCACAATGTCGGGTGGGCGAAATGAGGATGAGCGTATAAGATCAGTCTTCTGTTTAGCCGGTTGATCATATCTTAATTCTGATGGATTGAAGTAAGTATTTTCTGGCGGAAGTGGGTCATCATCTTCGTTATCAACTTGATCAAGTTCTTTTATAGTAGTAGCTGTTGGAACCTGGTGTTGATTCATGCAGCTGACAATATCTACATTCGAATGGCCCATATCGTCCATTGAAGACATTGCGAACGTCGGAGAGCCAGCAACGGCAGGTAAGATAATAGATATCGCAACTACGATGGCTAAAGTAAGTCGGTTAATGTGTAGTTTATTGAGCAAAGTATGCATCCTACTCACAAATATACTCCAAACAAGTAACATATTCAATAGTGCGCATATATGTATATTATGTTATACTCAGTGGCATGAGCAGTGATATTTTATCTATCCAGGAAGAAATCTTTAAGCTAATTGGCAATCAAAAACGACTTGAGATACTTCTTTTGCTAGAGCACCGTGAGCTAAACGTTGGTGAAATGACTGACATGCTAGGCCTCCGTCAAGCCAATCTATCACAGCACCTCACCCTCCTCCGTGCACAGCATCTTGTTGAAGTACGCAAGAAAGGGCGCGAATCTTTTTATACCCTTGCCGATGATAGTATTGCGGTCGCGATTCGATCTATTCATGATTTTCTTCGCAAAACTCACCGCATAGATACACCCTTTGATAGTAATGCCTTATTCCCAATTGTCACTGATCCAGTTTGCGGCATGCGATTCAGCGCTTCAAAGGCATTTTCGCACATTGATAAAAACGGTAAATTGTATCATTTCTGTGCGAGTGGCTGTGAGTCTGCCTTTAAGGCTAGTGTAAAACTAACGAACGAAGAGCACTTTGCTCAAACCGTTCACGCATAGGAGGAGAACATGAAAAAAACTCAATTCGTAGCATTTGGTTTGATAATTATACTGCTAATATTTGTAATACTGCTGCTCAACGATAAATCACAAAACAAGGTGGACTCTTCTACTGAAACGAGTCAAAGTTCTCAGTCAGATAATCAGACAAGCAGCATGTATGCCAACATGACGGGTGACCAGTTTGACAAAGCATACCTGACCGATATGATTGCGCATCATCAAGGCGCTCTCAACATGGCAAGCCAGGCCCGAGAACTAGCAACAAAAGCAGAAATCCGGACCCTATCCGATTCTATTCTTTCCTCACAAGCAACCGAGGTGCAACAAATGATGGACTGGCAACAGGAATGGAAGTATTCAGCAACTGATAGCAGTAACCCGCATGCAGGCCATATGATGGAATCAAGTGGTAGCATGGGTGATGATATGGCCAATATGGAGGCAAAGCTAAACGGTTTGAGTGGCGAAGCCTACGACAAAGAATTTTTAAAACAGATGATTCTTCATCATCAACAAGCTGTTGATATGTCGAAGTATGCAGATACAAATGCCAAGCATCAAGAAGTGAAAGACTTAGCACGAACGGTCATTACTGCTCAAGAAAAAGAAATTGCCGACATGAAAAGCTGGCAACAGAAGTGGGGCTACTAAAGGCATATGCGCAAGGTGCTGGTGGGTGGTGCTTTACTCGTACTAGTTTCTGGAGTTGCTTTTCTTGCCCCTACAATTCAAGATCTCGCTAGCAACAAGCAACCACCTGCCAAAGTTGCAGCCATCAAGACACAGACAAAAGTAGCTGAGCCTAGAGACCCTAGAACCCATGACTTTAGCGATGTTGATTATGCCCAAAAGAAATTAATACACCACCAGCTAGGTGCCATGATTGCCGACAAGGCAAAACTGATGCAACTAAGCCAGAAATACGACAACTAGCCGAGCAAGTAAGCTCCCAAGAGACAGAAAGAGCAAACGTTTATGCGGCCCTGCTCACCTCGTGGAATGAAAGCTATCTGAATATTACCGATTTCCCGGAAACGGGTGGATGCAACGGCTACCCAACGTTTTCCGGCATGTTACCCCATATTGATGTTGGAAAATATCGGCTATCGAGTGGCGAAAGTGTAGATACTACATTCCTCACCCTGCTAATAGAGCATCATAAAAAAGCCACCGATCTAGTGAAACTTGAAGGAGCAAAGATAGGTTTCGGTGAGTTGGTTAAGCTGCGCGAGGCATCTCAAAAAGAGTACAAAGCAGAAATAAGTACCTTGGAAGCGTTACAGAAATCATTTCTATAACGACACCCACGATGCATTTAGCTAATTATTACATTTGATGTACTCCTTCATTTGGCGGACAAGTGAGCTCGAGACCGATCGGCGCATTAATTCGCAACTGTCACTTTGAGATAATATATTCAGACTGCCTTCCCACAGAATCTCATCGTCAATGATGGCGATCTTTCGATGGTGTCTAACCGTATACAACACAGTTATGCCGATGCTTTGCATATCTTGTACGGATTCGTACGCTTGACTGATATATTTGCCATCGTGTTCACTTGGGGGCCGAGAATTCACTGTAAACTGAACACCCCTTCGGCGTGCTTGCTTGAAAATAGGCAAAATCATATCCATCCGCTTCCTTGTTATAAACGGACTCTCAATATAGATGCTGTGACTCGCATGCCCAAGATCTTTTACGAACGATCCGTAAAATGTTTCATTATCAAATAGTCGTGAAGTGCAGAGCGCGGTTGCGCCAAGGCTATTGGAGAATAGTTGCTTAAACATCGCTATTCTCCCCACACTCGGTATCGTCTTCGACTTCGACAACGCCCAGGTTATCTAGTCCTACTAGAGTTCTATAATCGTCCCTTATGCCCAGCCAATCATTTTACATCTGTAGAAGTTGATAGGCTAAGTGAAACATTTGAACTTTTCAACCTTTATATTGACAACTTTTGTGTTATGTGTTAATTTAAAAGAGGTTGCAAAATTCAGAAGCCCCCAGAGAGGGGCTATTTTTATGCCAAAATCCTTTCAAGGTCGTTGCGACTGATGGCAGCAGGACAACACCTGTGTCTACGGATACAGCCGTGATGTATGTATATGCAGTTGGGGCAAATCCAGATACGGCGTCTCCTTTGTATCAGTTACACATAAATGGAGGAAATACCATTAAAATCCAGTAGTCATATAACACGTACTCAGACTTAGCAATTGTCAGGTGCAACGACTGTACTTCGATTCTCCTTTGGGAAAAGCTCAAGATTTACTTCATCTGAGGAAAATAATTCTACCCATCAGTGAGTATCATATCTAGCGGAATGTCGTGAGGCTCGGGGGCAAAGTCGACTTTTGACCAGGCATAAGCTAAGCCAATTTTAAGTGCTTGAGGTTGGCCTAATAAAAATCGGTCATACCAGCCATTACCAAATCCCAGACGAAATCCATCTCTGTTAAAACCCACACATGGGGTAAAAACCGCATCAAAATCTCCTTTGGGAAAAGCTGCTTGTGGTCGTGGGCTGCCCATTATGACCTGTAGTTCAGGATACCGGATAGTGAGTTCGTACTGTAGCATGGTAGTGTCAACTTCGTTACCACCAGCTAAGGGGGTATATAAGTGAATACGACTAAACTGAGCGAAATCAATTGTCTGTAGTAGCTTTTGTGTAATTTGCTGACTCGTCAAGCGCACTTGCTGTAGGCTCAACTGAGTACGCTTTTGCAAGAGTGACTGACGCGCTAGAGACTTGGGCTTCATACCTACATTGTACCAGCGCTAAAGACGCGTATACTATTTATAAGCAGTATGACATTTGCTCAGTTTACAAATATACAAGGTTTTACTAAAAAACGGTTGCGAGCTGATTTTATGGCAGCTCTTGTTGTGACGGCAATTGCTATCCCAGAGTCGCTCGGTTTTGCTGCAATTGTTGGTTTGCCAATCCAAACAGGTTTGTACTGTGCACTGATTGCCCCGATTGTGTTTGCACTGACCACTTCGTCAAAACACTTAGTTATTGGCGCCGATTCTGCAACGGCAGCTTTAGTGGCGTCGGGCGCTGCCTCGATTGCGGCTGCCGGTTCGGCCGATTACACAAACGCCATTGCTGTTTTAACAATACTGAGTGGTTTGGTGCTTTTGGCGATGGCGGGACTGCGTTTTGGATTTTTGGCAGATTTGATTTCAAAACCGGTGTTTATTGGCCTGCTCGCGGGTATTGGCTTGCAGCTTATGCTTGGCAAGCTCCCCGAACTGCTGGGGCTATCAATGCACGGAGCAACACTTGTGAAGTTAGTGGGCACCATCAGTCATATTTTTGAAACTCACCTTACCACACTTGTGTTGTCTGTTGTTCTGTTTGGGGTCGCTAGCGTTGCTAATAGACGCAAACTCCCAGGCAGCCTGCTGGTATTGGTGGTTGGTATAGCTCTGGCTGCTGCTCTACATCTCGAAGTACAAGGTGTTAAAATGGTGGGCGATGTACCAAGCGGGCTACCCGGTCTTGCCATACCTCATTTTGATATTGCGTTACTTTCTGCTCTGTTCCCGACTGCACTTGCCATTGCTGCAGTTATCTTAGCTCAGAGCACTAGTGTCATCCGCAACACCGCAACTCGCTACGACGAACCCGTTGACGACAACCGCGACCTGGCGGCTTTGGGGCTGGCCAACATTACCTCAGCGCTATCGCATGGCTTTGCGGTAAATGGCAGCCCCCCTCGTACAACTGCCGCAGAGATGTCGGGCGGTAGAAGTCAGTTGGTTAATGTGTTTATGGCACTTCTGATTGGTGCGGTGTTAATGTTGTTTTCTGAAGCACTCAAATATTTACCCGTGGCGGCGCTGGCGGTGGTTATTGTTATGATTGGACTTCATCTGTTTGATGTTTCAAAGCTCAAACATATTTATACTACCCGGCGTACAGAATTTTGGATTGCTATTACTGCTATGTTTGGGGTAGTGGTCCTTGGAGTTGAATATGGCGTGGCGCTGGCGGTGGCACTGTCTATTATCGATAGGCTGCGGCGTCAGTATCGACCAGACGATACGGTACTCTTACAGGATGGTACCCTAGCGCCCTGGGCCGACGAACGACTCGCCAAACACCACAAGTATCGCTCCTCGCCTCACGGCACAGTTGTGTATCGATTTGCTGGTTCGATTTTTTTTGAGAATGCTGACTATTTTAAAAAACGAGTCATTACCACGCTCGAAAAATCTAAAGAACCGGTTTCGACCCTTATAATTGACGCAGGGGCCGTTAACGACATTGACTATACCGCTGCCGAGATGCTCAAACACCTTTGCCAAAAACTCTACGCTGACGACATCCGCCTCATACTTGCCCATGTGCCTCCCGCCCTTAGTGCGGTTTTAGAGCAGTATGGCTTGCTCGACATCGTTGGCGAAGGCAATGTTTACGCCAGTCTGGAAGAAGCAATTTTTGATCTACCAACCAGCAAGCGCTCGACCGTTGATATGGTAAAACGGCTCGATATATCTTCTGACAATTATGTCGTAATTGGTGGCGGGGTGCTTGAGGCACTTAAGCTACGCGACACAAACGATGTTGACCTAGTTGTTAGTGATAGTCTGTATAAACATTTTGTTAAAGAGGGCTGGCGCGAATACGTGCAGGATGATGGCAAGCGAATACTCTCACATCACGGCTACCAGGTTATGCTGCGTTATGTTGGCAAATCGCTGCGCGACCTTAAGCCCAAAAGTTTTATACTAGAAGAGGTTCGATTTATGTCAGTCGACGACCTCATTGCCGCTAAACAAAAAATAGGTCGCCAAAAAGACCTGGACGACCTAAAACTACTCCGTCAACACCAGCGTGAGACTAAAAAAGTCTAGCTTTCGACCTCAACAATATCGGCCGAACCGGCTGCACGGGCTACTGCTTCGCACCCACGCATTGCACCGTCTTTGGTAGTGTATTCTTCGCCCGTTGCTACGACTTCACCATTGCCAGCCTTAAGTCGCCAACGCCAGCCTTTTGCCGAAGCATAAACCTCAAACTTTGCCATACTCCCTCCTTACTTATTACTTTTCTTATTTTGGTCCGCTGCGCCACTAATTTCTGTAAGATTTCGCATACTTTCGCGTCCTAAAGGGTACTATACTACTGTTAGCTGACAAGCAAAAGGAATAGCGATGCAAAACGACACATTTTCTCAGGCCAATCCTCCGGACTCTCCTGTAGCACAGCCCCCTGTTGGTATCAAGCCCCTCACACGAGAAGAATCAAAAGCCGAGCTCAACCGCGCCATTCACGATGCCGAAGAAATACTATTTCGTGAATCAACAATGTTCCCCTTTACTCCCTTCCCTCACACGCTCACCGTAGACCGTACTAAGGTCACGGTAACCAAGCGTTTTTTCTTTTTAATGGCTGAGACGCAAAGTTTTCGTATCGAAGACATTTTGAGTGCTTCATGCACGGTTGGTCCATTTTTTGGTGGCGTGATGATTATTAGTCGCATTATGAATAAAGAACAAGAAATCAACATCGGGCCTTTTTGGCGAAGTGATGCCGAGCGGGCCAAACGCATTATTCACGGCTACATCATTGCTAAGCAGCGAGCTATAGATACTAGCCAACTTAGAACAAAAGAGCTTTGTGACATGCTCAATAGACTTGGCGAAGACAACCACCAATAGTTTCTGCCACTTTTAACTTTTATATAAGTGTATACTATTGGCTGTATGGTAGATGTTTTATCTCGATGTTCGCAGCTTGTTTACAAAAAAGCAATCAAACCTGCCCTCTTTAAAAAACCGCCGGATTACGTTCATGAAACTATGATTCAATATGCACAGCATAGGGAGTTATTGCGGCTATCTAGGATACTGCATTTCATGTGGGCATACGACAATCCTGCAGTGTTAGCGCAAAAAATTGGCTCAGTTAGTTTTGCCAATCCAATTGGTCTTTCGGCCGGACTCGATAAGAATGCTCAGTTACCGCCGATTTGCCAGCGTATTGGGTTTGGTTTTAGTACAGTTGGGTCTATTTCGGCTGAGCCATGTGCGGGCAACCCAAAACCATGGTTTTATCGGCTCCCCAAATCTCAAGCGCTCGTAGTGAACGCCGGACTGCCTAATGATGGTGCTGCCCGTGTTGGTGCACAACTAGACAAGCTATCTTTGGGCATCACGGCTACCTTCCCAATTGTTGCCTCAATCGCTAGAACAAACTCGGCCAGAGCCTGTAGCGAAGAAGCTGCTATTCTAGATTATTGTATAAGTGCTAAGCGCCTGAATGCAGTTGCCGGTGTTCGGGCATTAGAAATCAACATTTCTTGTCCCAATACATATGGCGGCGAGCCTTTTACCACGCCCGAAAAGCTGAGCCGTCTGTTAGCAGCCCTGCGGGCTACTCATAGCACCAAACCACTCTGGATAAAAATGCCCATTAACCTGCCCTGGCACGAGTTTCAGCCGCTGCTAGAAGTAGCCTGTCGCTACAATGTGCAAGCAGTCACTATTGGTAACCTAAATAAAAATCGAGGTGAAATACCATCTGGAGAATTGCCATCCCAGGTAAAAGGTAATCTGAGCGGCAGGCCTACCCAGGCACTCAGCAATGCCTTGATTGCCAAGACGTATCTGCACTACAATGACCGGCTCACTATTATTGGCGTCGGCGGCGTTTTTAATGCCCACGATGCTTATCAAAAGATTCGTCTTGGAGCGAGCCTTGTCGAACTCATCACTGGATTAATCTATGAAGGACCGCAGTTAATAGGGCAAATTAACCGAGACTTGGTCAGTTTGCTGCAAAAAGATGGTCTTTCTTCCATTGGCGAAGCAATTGGACTGGATGCTCAAGCCGCCGCGCAATAATCAAAAAGAGCCCCTCTCGCAAATAGGGCTCTTTAAAAGACGTGGGTGTTTGCACACAAACTACTGAATACCAAGTCGCCTTGCCTTGTCGTTCCACTTAGCCTGAAATCGGTTAACCACAGAATGGAGTTCGTCATCTGAGCGCTCAGTAAGGCCGAGCTTTTGCTGTGCTACTTTGTCCATACTTATTCTCCTTTGATTTACTAACTCTAAGTATAACGACTATGCAAAGCTGCAACTGTAAAATATCTCACGCGTAATGTGTGGGCTTCATCACTACAATGAAAACTCTTGACCGCTGTTGACAACTGAGGTACGCCGCCTCATACTATGGTTATGCTTAGTATCTTGGGTGGGAAGCTACATGGCTAGCATTCTCACTATTAACGCGGGGTCATCTAGTATCAAAGCTGCACTCTTTAGTGCAGAAGAACCCCTTCAAGAACTATTTGTTGCAAGTATCGAAGACATTGGAACCTCCCCAACGCTCTACACTTCACTTACTTCCAAGGGGGACGCCACCGATGCGCAAAGCCATCAGCAAGCCTTTAAAGCCATTTTACAGTGTCTTGAGCCAATCATTCACCAGCACCCCATTGCAGCAGTCGGACACCGGGTGGTGCATGGCGGCGAAATGTTTACTGAACCAACTGCAATTACTGTGACTATGCTTGACCAGCTCAAAACGCTTAAAACTATCGACCCAAATCACTTGCCCGCTGCCATTGATAGCATGACGCTCTCTCAACAAGTTTTTACTGGGATTCCACAGATAGCTTGCTTTGACACCTCTTTTTTTCACAATATTCCTCTTGTAGCTCAAACCATTGCCTTGCCACGCATCTTTCGAGAACAAGGACTCCGACGCTATGGTTTTCACGGCCTATCCTACACTTATTTGCTTCGTAATTTTGCACAGCACGAGGGTGAAGCGGCGGCGCGGGGCAAGGTTATCATGGCCCACTTGGGCAGCGGAGCCAGTATTGCAGCTACCACAGACGGACAAGCTGTTGACATGACAATGGGGCTTAGTCCCACATCAGGCCTAATGATGAGCACTCGTAGCGGCGACATTGACCCAGGAGTAGTGGAGTTTTTGCATGCGGTTAAGGGAATAACTATCCCCGAGTTTTCAGAGATAGTCAACAAACAGTCGGGGCTACTTGGTGTTTCAGGCACCACTGCCGATATGCACTGGCTACTTCAAAACCAAGCTTCCGACCCACGTGCCGCTGAAGCAGTAGAGCTGTTTTGTTATCAGGCTCGCAAAGCTATTGGAAGCCTAAGCGCCGCACTTGGCGGTATTAACAGCCTTATTTTTAGCGGTGGAATTGGAGAACGCTCAGCCGAAATTCGTGAGCGTATTTGCCGAGATTTGCAGTATTTAGGTGTTATCATTGACCCGGCGCGCAATTCTGCCGGCGATAGACTCATCTCTGCCGATGATTCAAGCGTCGGAGTGCATGTTATTCACACCAACGAGGCCTACACCATCGCTCATAAAACTTTCGATTTTATCTGTAAACAATCAAAAACATAAGGAGTCCCTATGCAAACTACAGAAACGCCACTTACTCACGAGGAACTACAAAAGCTCGATGCGTATTGGCGTGCGTCCAACTATCTATCGGTCGGACAAATCTATTTGCGGGACAACCCCTTACTTAAGCGCCCCCTCGAGCTTGGTGATATTAAGAGCATGCTACTCGGGCACTGGGGGACTTCACCGGGCCAAAACTTTATTTACACGCACCTCAACCGCGCCATCAAACAGCGCGACATCGACATGATTTACCTCTCGGGTCCCGGGCACGGCGGCCCCTCGCTGATGTGCCATACCTATCTAGAAGGCACCTGGAGCGAAGTTTATCCTGACATGCCTCAAAACGAAGCCGGTATGCGGCGTTTGTTTCAGCAGTTCTCTTGGCCAGGTGGACTCAGTAGCCATGTATCGCCCCAAGTTCCTGGCTCTATTCACGAAGGTGGCGAGCTGGGGTACAGCCTAAGTCATGCATTTGGGGCAGTGTTTGATAACCCAAATCTAATAGCAGCTTGTGTGGTCGGTGATGGTGAGGCCGAAACCGGTCCACTCGCCACTGCCTGGCATAGTAATAAGTTCTTAAATGCTAAAACTGACGGGGTTGTTTTGCCTATTTTGCACCTCAATGGCTACAAAATTAGCAACCCAACTCTTCTTGCGCGTATTGAACATGAGGAGCTTGAGCAATTATTCCGTGGTTATGGCTGGACACCCTACTTTGTAGAGGGCGACGAGCCCGAACATATGCACCAACGCATGGCAGCTGTCATGGATGAAGTAATGGATGAAATTGCCCGCATTCAAAACAATGCCCGCAACGCCGCTGATACAACTCGTCCGCGCTGGCCAATGATTATCCTGCGGTCTCCCAAAGGTTGGACTGGTCCAAAAGTAGTCGATGGCAAAGCCAACGAAAACAACTTCCGTTCGCATCAAGTACCCTTCCTTGTCGATGCCGAACACCCCGAAAACCTGCAGCTACTTGAAGACTGGCTGCGTAGTTATAAGCCAGAGGAACTGTTTGAGCAAGATGGACGGCTTCGTTCCGAGCTTGCCCAACTAGCTCCAACGGGCGTTAAACGCATGGGCGCAAGTCCTTACGCCAATGGTGGTCAACTGCTCCGCGAATTACGTCTGCCCGATTTTAGAGAATATGCTGTCGAAGTCAAATACCCGAGCATTGTCAATGCTGGCAATACCCACATCCTCGGTCCATGGCTGCGCGACGTTATTAAGCTCAACGCTCAGCAAAAAAACTTCCGTATATTTTGTCCCGATGAAACAGTTAGTAACCGCCTTGAAGCCTTGTTTGAAACAACTAATCGGCAATGGAATGCACGCACGAAAGACACTGATGAGTTTTTGGCAACCGAAGGTGCTGTACTTGATTCTCAGCTAAGCGAACATCAGGCAGAGGGCTGGCTTGAGGGCTACTTACTCACCGGCCGACACGGTATTCTTAACAGTTATGAAGCTTTTATCCGCATTGTCGACAGCATGGTCAATCAGCATGCTAAGTGGATAAAAATGTGTAACGAGCTCGCTTGGCGTGAACCGATTTCGTCGCTCAACTTCCTACTTACTTCGCATGTATGGCGCCAAGACCACAACGGGTTTACTCATCAAGACCCGGGGTTCATTGATCATCTTGTTAACAAAAAGGCCGAAGTGGCCCGTGTGTATTTGCCACCCGATGCCAATACCTTACTGAGTGTCATGGACCACTGTTTGCGCAGCCGCAACTATATTAACCTCACTGTTTGTGGTAAGCATGAAGCACCGCAATGGCTCACTATGGAACAGGCTGTTGAGCATTGCAGCGCCGGTGTGAGCAAGTGGGAGTGGGCTTCAAATGACGAGAGTGGCGAACCAGATGTCGTGATGGCCGCAGCCGGGGATATCCCTACGCTCGAAAGTATGGCTGCCGTATCAATCTTACGTGAGCATTTGCCTGAACTCAAGATTCGGGTAGTGAATGTTGTAGACCTCATGAAGCTTCAACCCGACACCGAGCACCCACACGGTCTCAGCGACATGGACTATAATCGCCTATTCACTATAGACAAGCCGATTATATTTGCTTTTCACGGCTACCCATGGCTCATTCACCGATTAGTGTACCGACGCACTAACCAACGACTGCACGTACGCGGCTACAAAGAAGAAGGCACTATTACCACCGCCTTTGATATGACAGTAAAAAACGAAATGGACCGCTTCCATTTAGTACTTGATGTTATTGAGCGCACAGGGCTACAGTCAGAACAAGCTACTACACTCAAAACCCTGATGCAGCAAAAACTCGTCGAACACACCAACTACATCCAGGCCAATGGCCTTGATATGCCCGAAGTTCGTAATTGGGAGTGGAAACACTAATCAATAGGAAAGGCTTACTCCTGCACATTGTATTCGAACTAACTCCAATACTCATCCCCTCGAAGTCACCGCAGAGTGTCAGTTTGCTCATATTCAAGAAACATTCCAAGTGAAGCATCAATCTGCTGAATCAAAAGAGCAAAAAGACCTCTACACTAGAGGTCTTTTTGTAACAAGAAACAAACTCTTAGCGCTTGGTGACTGCGCGATAAATAAAGAGCAGTAGAGTTGCACCACCTATAGCGACCAAAAGGCTATAAAGGTCAAAGGTGCCGAGATTAGCATCGCTCTGGCCAAACTGTTGCATCAACCAACCGCCGAGGAAGGCACCAAGAATACCAACAACAATGTTAGCAACGGCACCCTGACGTGCATCAGTACCTGCAATCATTGAAGCAATCCAACCAGCGAGTGCACCAAATACAATCCATAGAATAATATTCATCTTTTTCTCCTTGATACTTTGTTAATTCAGTTCTTACACAAACTTTTATACGTTTGACACTTTTGCGGCATGCGTTTTACTGCCGCCTTTTTTGCCAGCAACTCGTGCTCGTTCAGGATTATTACGAAAGTTACCGGGGCTCACTTTACCTCCCAACTTGCCGGCGGCTGCCGCTCTTGCTGGGTTGTGACGAAAGTTTCCAGAACTTACCTTACCGCCCTTTTGGCCAGCGGCTGCATGAGCCTGGGAATCGCCATGCCATCCTTTGCCAACACCTTGGCCTTTTGTCATAGGCTTCTCCTTTTCCAGTGGTTAACCGTACGCTTATAGTAGTCGATACGAAGCGGAGCTACTATGAGAAATCTTACTTTAAATTAGCGCAAATTTATATACGCGCCCAAGCATAAATCCTCGGGGAATATGCGTGGCGTTATACTTTGGGCCAAACCACTCTACCCGCAATAGTTGATTGTTTAATATAGCCAAACTGACGGCTATCGGTACTAAAACGAGGATTATCACCTAGTACATATACAAAATCGCCTTCCATACCCACGACACGTTTTATTTTTTCAATACCCTCGTGTCTAAACACGACTACATCACCCCGGCTAATTTGTTTTGTATGGAGTGCAAATACGAGCTGTCCGGCCTCAAGCGCAGGATACATACTATCTCCACATACTCGTCGCACCAAAAAACGTCTTTCGTGTCTATTAGGCTTTTTTGGTTTCTGCAAAAATTGTTGCGATTTCATTTATCATATCCATAAGTTTCTGTGCTGCACCCACGTCAAGATGATGTTTGCATTCGCCAGCCTGCTTGGTTGCCTGCCAAAACTTGTCATGCAGGTCGGGGAACTTCTCTAGATGTTCAGGCTTGAAGTAATCCGTCCAGAGTACCCATAGATGATGCTTGACCAACTCGGCTCGCTGTTCTACTAGTATTACTGCTCGCAATTTATTGTGCTCATCAAGACCATCGTACTTGGTAGCCATAGCATAAATACTCTTGGCTTCAATCATGGCTTGAGCCGGGTCGTATACCCCACAAGGCAAATCACAGTGCGCATAGACCGCCTTTATGGTGAAGAAATTCATAAGCAACCTCCCTATTTATGCTCCTAGTATACGCCGTTTATTGCTGGTTGCGCCAGGTTTCTATCGCGGCGTGGTTGCCACTTAGTAGTACGCTAGGTACTTTCATGTCTCGAAACACCTCCGGCCGGGTATATTGAGGGTATTCGATACTACTATCATCATCTTGAAACGACTCTATCGCCGCGCTGGTTTCACCGCCGAGCACGCCTGGCAGCAAGCGCACTACGCTATCTATAATGGTCATCGCCGGCAGTTCCCCGCCTGTTAGCACGTAGTTGCCAACACAAAACTGTTCGTCAATCCACTTAATGATCCGCTCATCATAGCCTTCGTACCGTGGACAAACAATGATAATGTCGTCGATTTCGGCAGCCAACCTTTTGGCATCGGACTGTTTATACACTTTTCCACGAGGTGTTGGAAGCAACACCACCACACGTGACTGAACGCTGGTGATTCGTTCTTTGGCATATTCAATCGCCGCTATCACTGGTTCAGGTTTGAGCAACATACCATCACCCCCACCATAAGGTGTATCATCAACCTGCTTACGCGGGCCGAGGCCAAACTGCCGCAGGTCAATCATCTCATAATTGACGATGCCGCTCTCGGCTGCCTTCCATAGCATACTACTACCCAGCACACCCTTGAACATATCGGGGAAAAGTGTGATTACTTGTATTTTCATTACTTTTATGCTATCATATATAGTTACATCTACCAAACTTTACTCCTGTGATCTTGTCTTATTCTGTAAGTACATAATCAAAAAGACCGCCCTATAATAAAGCGGTCTTTTTGCCACATAAAGCTCCCATTCTATGCACCAGGCTTCGAATGGCTCGCAAGAGCGTACATGTTTTTGTTTTAAATAGTCTTTTCGTTTTCGATGAATCGACTGTACTAAATCCTACCACACCATAAGCGTCTTGCCAACCCCTCCCTCAAAATACTATGCTGCTATTTTTGTCGATAGGCTAAAATAGTTGCATCTGGATAGAGAAATACCCCAAGGAGCATTAAAATCCTTGGGGCTTAGGAGCCTTGCTATCGAGCTAGGATTGGTTAGATGTCTAGGTCGTCAAGGTCGGCGAGCTCGGCACGAGTTCGAGCCACAGCATCACTGCTACGCGAGCTGTCTTTGGTGTCATCGGTGTCATCATCGGCCGCAGCCACTGGAGTCGGATTGCTGTCATCGCTACCTGTCTGAGCGTCTTGCCCCATGGGTGATTCTTCACGACGAGGGCGCTCCATAGGCTGGCCGTTTTCGTCGAGGCGGTCAACGTCGACAATTTTGAGGTTAAATCGAGCCTCTTGTTTGGTACCGAGTGCACGCAGTAGCGTACGAATGCTTTGAGCAGTTGCACCGCGCTTACCAATAACTCGGCCAAGGTCTTCGGCATGGACGGTAAGTTCAAGCAAGACGCCCTTTTCATCGACCCGACGGTCGACGACGACGGCATCAGGGTGCTCGACAAGTGACTTTACGACATACTCTACAAATTGCTGGTCTATTGTTACGGACATATCTGCCTCCTTAGGGGTTACTGACTTTGTTAATTATACCATAGCCCATCTTTGCGCTCTGCTTTTCTGGACTTCTGTTGGCATGATTCCGAACGCAAAAACCCGCTGTAAATTAGCGGGTTTTTGCTGCCTTTGGTGATATTACTCTGCAGGTGTAGCTTCGGTGTCAGTTTCTGCGGCTTCAGCGGGTTTTTCGACCGCTTCCTCAGCTGGGGCTTCTTCGGCGACTGGCTCTTCTTTGGGCTGGTTGCGGCGAAGCTTTTCTGGATTACGGAGCTTGCCAGTCTTTTGGGCTGGGTCGGCGACCCATTTTGGCAGCTTTACACCCTCTTTTTTAAACAAAGCTACCACTCGGTCACTCGGCTGAGCGCCATGGTTTAGGTAATGCTGTGCTCGCTCGGTGTCGAGAGCAGCTATTTTGGTGTGTGGGTTATATGTACCTACTTGGGCAACAATCTTGCCACTAGTAGGGGTCCGACGGCTGTCTTGAACAACAACCCGGAATTGTGCGTGACCTTTGCGGCCAGTACGCTGCATGCGAATAACAAGCATGTGGTTAGTCCTTCCCTATTAATTTATAAACTCGCCCCACTATACCAGCCCACCACCCCTGTTGTCAACTATAACAAGCTTGATTTATTTATACATTAGTGTTATAATCTATTTTATGCAATATCCTGGTTCAAAAAGTATTGGTTCTGTCGATAACAGCGCAATTTATACGTTATGCCATTCGAAATTACCAAGAGATATGACTATTGTTGGCACGATACATGTTGGCACTCCAGAATACTTCGCCACTCTACAATCACATCTTGATGAACGAACCGCCAAAGGGGCTGAGATACAGTACGAAAACAGTACGTTTCCCTCACCACAAAACCTAAAGACGTACCCGGATTGGGTACAAAATCGGACGCATCGGTTGCGCAAATCTCTTGCAAAATTTACGATAAACCAAACGCCAACCGGGTATGTTGAACAGGGCTCCAAAGAAGGCATACAGTACCGCGCCACCTGGCAACCCCACGACTTAAATCGTGCCGACCTTGTCCTCAGATTTGGGCGAGTTAGCAGTGAAATTGTAACTAAAGCAGTCGAAGAAGCAAGCCGGGGATACAAAGTGTATGAAAGCCCTGCGATTGCAGCGGCAGGCTTGATTATGGCCGCAAAAGGCTGGCGTATACTGCGTGATGAACGCACAAATTTTGCGCTTAATGCAGTAGATAACACGCTTGGCAAAAATCCCGCGACCAACCTTACCCTTCTTTGGGGCGCAGATCACCTTCCCGGCCTCGTAGAAGGAATGGTGGACCGCGGGTACAACGTTACTAACTGTGTTTGGGTTCCTCAGGAAACTACACATATTTCGTAAAAGCGGTTTATTTGCTTTAACCATTTCTCTCAAACTCACTCTGCGGCTTTTTTCATATTTAAGAAACCGTGCGCTCACTGGAGATGTTGTCGCATCTTAAGAGTTTGAGTTACTTTGCCGTATGCAATACTATGTACTTACGCGTGTTGGCGGAGATGACTAACGATACTGCTAGCACATAGTCCACTTAGAGTGCCGTCAAGTGCAAAAGCACCGATATAGAGTGCCTGCGTTAAAAGATTTCCGTTTGTCTCCATACTCAACAAGCCTGCATAAACATTATACGTTGTTGCGGCTACGCACACTGATCCAACGTCTATGAAATGTATTTTTCAAGAATGCTATTTGGCAATAGAGTACTTTCTAACTCCATATGCTAACTCGTCTTATAAATTAAGACTAATGTATACTTGTTTTTTATCAAGAAGAGTAGTTACAACATATTTTGAGATATCGCACTCAAAAACAAAGTCTCTATGCTACACGTACTTTTTCAACGCAGTGGTGGCGGCGGCGACTTGGGCGGCCTGTTTGCTTGGGCCGGTGCCTTCGCCTATTTTTTTGTCGTCCAGGAAAACACCAACACGGAACGTTTTTTCGTGGTCTGGGCCGTCTTCGGTAAGCACGCGGTAGTTTGGTGTTACGCCTACCTGGCTTTGGGTGACTTCTTGCAATCGAGACTTAGGATCCATCCATGACCCGGTCTTTAGAATTTCGTCAAAGGTCGAAAGAATGTTTTCGGTTATAAAATCTTTGCAAGCATCGTAGCCACGCTCTAGATACAGCGCACCTGTCACCGCCTCGAAGCAGTTGGCAAGAATCTGCGCACGTGCCCTTTCGGTGCCCCGTTTTTCACCTCGACTCAGCCGTAGCAGTGGCTCAAAACCGAGCCGTGTTGCCGCAGCACCAATGCTTTCTGTGCGTACCAAACTACTCCGCCAGTTAGTTAAAATCCCTTCGGGTTCACTGTAGTGCGTGTACAAATATTCGGTTACTACCAGTTCTAGCACGGCATCGCCCAAAAATTCGAGCCGTTCATTGTGCTCGCTGGCCGATTTTTTGTGCTCGTTTAAGTACGAACGGTGCGTAAATGCAGTGATAAGCAGCTCTAGGTTGCTAAAATTGCCCCCAAGTTTAGAAGCCGCTATGTCTTGGTACAGTGTTGTGTCCATATTGCTTAGTTTATAGGGGATAGTTTATAGTTTTTAGTCACAAGTAACTAATAACTACAAACTGTAAACTACCAACTATTTTGCCTTTCCTTCTCTTATTTTCTTCATGCCAACCAGCATCAGTTTACCAATGTCTTCGTAGGCTATTGCATCGACCGCCTCATGAGCCGGTAGCCACTGAATGTCACTCAGCCAATCTTCTGGGTGCAGTCGATTGGTGTTACCCAGACCTTCTACCAAATATATGTGCATGGTCATGAGCACCAGCGTATGCGTACGACGATAGCGAAAATTCACCTTGCCTAACCAGTTCATAACCTTCATTTCTTGTAGGCCAGTTTCTTCGCGAATTTCACGTTCAGCAGTGTCTTTTGGCTCTTCGCCTTCTTCTACGTGCCCTTTGGGGATAGTCCAGCGGTTCTTGGCGTCTTTTATGAGTAATATTTCGAGCGTACCCTTGTCGTTGCGACGAAAAACTATGCCGCCCGAGGTGGTTTCGTGCACGACTTCTTGGATGGCTGGCTTACGTTGCACAAATTTACGCAGCCCTTCAATCGGCTTTTTGATAAAACCGTCTTTGCTACTCGGCGCCGATTGCTGCCCGTGCTTGTGTTCGCTCATAGGTACTATGCTTTCTCTTCTTTGTCGCTCAAAGCGGTTTCATCGTTTGGATTAATCGTAGCATCATCTGTGGTTACTGCACGTTTGCCATTTAGGGCAGTGCCTAGCACACCATTAATAAACTTGCTACTGTTGTCACCGCCAAATGCCTTGGCCAGTTCGACTGCTTCGTTAATCACCACTTTAGGCGGAACGTCTTGGTTGTGGCGCAGTTCATATAGCCCTATACGTAGTACAACGCGGTCCATTCGGGCGATTTGGTCAAGCGGCCATTCAGGTGCCAAGGGGGTTAGCTCGGCGTCTAGCTGTTTAATACGCTCGCTCACACCATTAACAAGATTGACAATGAAATCTTTGTCATCGACTGTTGATTGGTAACGGGCAATATTTCGGTTTAAGACCTCGGCAAGATCAAACGATTCGTCATTTGATTCTAGGCGAAAGTCTTGTTCATAGAGCGTTTGTAGTGCAACAATACGACCAAGGTGACGATTACTAGCCATTGACTTTAGGCTCCTCTGTTAAGAAGGGCTACTTGCCGGCCTTGGCGGCAAGTGTTTTACCGCTTTCGCGGCGGGTAGTATAGGCCTTGACGGGAGACTTTTTGTTGACGGCTCGTGCCAGCTTAACAATCAAGTGGCTGCGACGTGCGCCAGTAGCGCGTGGGCTCGTTCGCTTCTTTGGTTTACCCATATATGTACTAACTCCTTCTAGAGTTTTGGTTATTATTTGGTACAAGTATACCGCAAAATCACTGTTTGCTCAATATCTTTTTTAAATATACTTTACTTTTTGTAATATTTGTGCTATTATAAAATAATTATGTTTCGTTTTGAAAAATCCCCTACATACCCTGCTATTGCCGCTGCAGCCGTACTTGGAACATCAGCTCTGCTTGGTGGTTGTAGTAAGGCCGAACGCACAGAAATGTGCATGAGTATTCCCCTGTATGGATATAATGGCACTGCGCGCAAAGGCATTACACAGGGCGTGCTTGACTACACACCAGTTACTAACCTAGATTCTGGCACGGGTGTTGGCAGGGCACTAAAAAGCGAAGTCGGCTCTGGCGGTGCTTTGGAAGAGCTATACAACAAGTATCAGGCACGAGATATTCCTAGACACATAGCAGACCTGCCCGGAGCATATGATCAAATAGGCATCAAAATAACGTACAACAAACAAGAACCGAACGATGGTCCCGTTATAGCTCATTTTCCCGAAGGCACGCGTCCTTTTTACTCTCCTGCCGATGCTGAACAGGCCAATCCACTTGGTACAAAGGCAGTTTTATATGACTGCAAAACCGCCCAGGTTATTACCTATCTAAATCCAAAGACTCGTTAACGCACCACGAAGTTTATTAGCTTGCCTGGCACAAATATGGTTTTGATGATTTCATGACCGTCCAGATAGGCAACGATTTTGTCGTTTTGCTTGGCAGCTTCGACTGATGCTGGCTGGTCAGTATCCGCGGGTACCTCTATGGTACCGCGCAGCTTGCCATTGACCTGCACTGCCAAGGTAATGGTGTCGCGTGCCAAATACTGTTCGTCAAACAACGGCCAGCTATCACGCTGTACGCTTGTTGTACGCCCCAAATCATGCCAGAGCTCATCGGCCGTATGAGGCGCGAACGGCGCAATCATAGCTGCCAGCGACTCCAGCGCAAACTGCCAAGCGAACATGTTAGTGAACCCGTTTTTTTTGAGCGTATAGAGTGTATTGGTTAGTTCCATCATGCTGGCAATCGCAGTATTGTATTTTTGCTGCTCGAGGTCACTGGTCACCTTGCGTATTACCGGATGTACCGCCTGCAGCACTTCTACGCCCTGTAGCCCATCTTGCTCTCTGCTCTCCTTGTCCTTCATAGCCTTGGCGACGAAGGATGAATCTTGACCCTGCAAGAATTCGCAAAACTCTTGCGTAAGATTCCACACTCGGTTAAGAAACCGATACGTGCCCGGCACGCCCTGAGCGTCCCACCGCATCCAGAGTTCCAATGGTGCTGCAAACATTAGATAGGTGCGGAGGGCATCAGCACCGTAACCCTGCCCAATGATTTCCAGCGGGTCAACTCCATTGCCCTTGCTCTTACTAAACATAGTGCCGTCACTTGCCGTAACCTTGCCGTTAAAAAGGAATTTCTTGAACGGTTCTGGCTCAGCGAGCAGGCCGAGTTTGTGGAAAAACCGCGTTACAAAGCGAGCATAAATCATGTGCGCCGTGGCGTGGTCACCGCCGTTGTAGAAGTCAACAGGCATCCATTTATTGGCGACATTTGAGCCAAAAGCTGCCTGACTATTATGCGGGTCAAGGTAGCGTAGGAAATACCAGCTACTGCAAATGTATGTATCGAGTGTATCGGTTTCGCGCTCGGCTGGACCACCGCACTTGGGGCAATCTACCTTAAGCCAGTCGGTGGCACGAGCCAAAGCACTGCGGCCATCACCGCTCGGTGCAAAGTCTTTCAACTCTGGTAGTACCACAGGCAGGTCTTGCTCTGGCACGAGTACTTGGCCGTCAACCGGACAATTGATGATGGGCACCGGCGCACCCCAATAGCGCTGCCGCGCCACGCTCCAGTCGCGGATGCGGAAGTTAGTGACAAACTTGGCCAGACCCTTGCCCTCCAGATCCTGCACGATCTGCTCGCGGGCCTTGGCGCTCTCCATCCCGTCGTACTCACCCGAATTGACCATGAGACCTTCCTGGTGAAACACTTCACTTGATCCATTGATATAGTGGTTCCAAGCTGTTGCATGGCCCTTCCAGGTGAGTTTGGCGGCAACTTCTTCCTTAGTAACCCACATAATACTGTGTTTCCCGTCTTCAATTTCACTTCGTTCTTGCGCTAGAGATCCAAGGGTAACTTCATAAAACTGCCCCCAAGTAACCTGGTTGACGTTTTTGGTCTTGCGATATGCATGTGCTGCGTTGTATGGTGCGGCCATTTTGATACTGGCGATATTAGTAAAGCCGACTTCTTCTGCTATTTCCCTGCGTAGTGCAGCGATATCATCGGCATCGGTTTTGTCAACGCCTCCGCCTACAAAGTGAACATTTTTCTCATCTTCTGTTTCCAGTAAGTAGTTGTTGTTGCCATCAGTGATAATGGCGTCTACCGTTCTTCTTTTAAGGTTATCTAATCCATCACGGGGGGCAAACTCCTCATCATCGTAAACGATATATGGAGCTATCACCTGCGTGATTGGCAGGTCAAACTTCTGGGCAAACTCGTTGTCGCGCTCGTCGTGTGCCGGCACGGCCATAATGGCACCGGTACCGTAGCCCGTCAGTACGTAGTCGGCTATCCAGATTGGGATGTTTTGATTGTTAACCGGATTGACCGCGTACGCACCGGTAAAGACACCGGTTTTGTCCTTGCTCTCTTGGCGTTCCACCTCGGATTTTTTCTCGGCCTCTGTTATGTAGGCCTCTATTTCACTTCGCTGCTCGTCTGTCGTAATACTACGCACCAGCTCGTGTTCAGGCGCCAGCACCAAAAAGGTTGCGCCGTAAAGCGTATCTGGCCGCGTCGTAAAGACAGTGATGTTTTTATCAGAAGCACGAGTCAAGAGGCACGAGTCAAGGACCTCTAAAATAAAAGGCTCGTTGCCTGAGGTAAAGTGTATTTTTGCGGCCGTTGTTTCATGGAGTGCGGCATCGATTTTGGGAGCGAGATAGTCAAGATATGGTTTTCTTTTGACCTCCATGGCATCTGACAACACTATCCTCGATTTTGTTTTGGCTACAATCTGGTCATAGTCATAGCTGATATCAAAGGTATCGACAAACAATCTTGGCGGTCTATTTGGGTTTTCATTTTTATAGTTCTCTCCGCGAAATGCTGGCTCGACGACAGGCGCAACGAGCACCAACGACTCAATTGGGTGATCAAGCTTTTCGAGCACTTTGATTGCCACTGCACCACCCAAACTATGTCCAATCAAGACGGTGTCTTTATCGAAAGTGCAGTTTTCTAAAACATAGTTTACCTGCTCTGCCTCGACAGGATTGTCGGTGTTCGGCATTTGTGGAGCCTGCACCTGGTAGCCTCTGGACTCTAAGTCAGATTTGAGCCTCGGAATAAAGTGTGCGTTTGCATGACCAGTAAACCCATGTAAAATCACAAAGTTCGGCCGTGACTCGTGGTCATTTGCCAGGGCAAATGTCACCTCGGCACCCTCACTCTTGCCGATCCAGTTTATCTGAGCAGTTTTGACGGCCTCTGACCAATCGAGGTCATGGGTTGCCTCGAGCATTTCGTTGGCGTAGTCGGTGATACGGAAAAACCACTGCTTGACCGCTTTTTTGCCGACTTCAGGGTCGTCGGCAGCGTCGTGGCGCCAACATTTGCCATCTATCACCTGCTCGTTGCTTAAGACCGTTTGGCACTTGGTGCACCACCACTGCAAGCGTTCGTCTTGGTAGACCATACCTTGCTCGTACATTTTCCAGAATATCCACTGCGTCCACTTGTAGTACTCGGGGTCGCAGGTAGCGATTTCTTTGCTCCAGTCGTTGCTCCAGCCCATGGCTTTGTACTGGGCGTGGTAGCCGGGGATAATGCTGGCCATGCTCTCTTGCGGGCTAACACCGGTCTTGATGGCGTAGTTTTCGGCCGGTAAGCCAAAGGCGTCCCAGCCTACCGGGTGATAGCTTTCGTAGCCCTGTTGGCGCTTAAACCGCGCCATGACATCGCTAATAGTGTAGTTCATGGCGTGACCGATGTGTATGCCGTGACCACTGGGGTAGTTAAACATGCTCATCGCAAAATACTTGGGCTTGTCTGACGCTAAGTCAGCATGGTAGGTTTGCTGCTCGTCCCATATCTGCTGCCACTTGGGTTCGATTTCTTTTGGATTGTAGCGTTTCATATCTGTTAGTATAGCAGGTACTCGTAGAGTTTTGCCTGTCTATCTTTTGGCTCGCTTAGTAATATCTCTGTCGTCAGATTCGTAGATTGAGTCAAAGCTTCTTGCGGCGGCGAACGGCATGGTCATCGCAATGCGCTCGGCGACAGCACGGGGGCTTCTCGGCAGCTGCACTGCTTGTTCCCAATCTGCCTGAATCTGGTCGTATTTCTCCGCTACAATCTTGGCAACTCCACTTCGCACAAGAATTGTGGCCATGTGCGAGATACTCATAACTTTGCGCTGCCCATCAAGATATTGCTGATAGGTACTATCTATCTCGCTCAGCCTCAGGTACTTTTGCTCTTGTTTAATAACTGGGTCGATTGAGCGCGGCTTTTTTCTGGGCAAATCGACCTGGATACCGGCCGCAACGGTGCGCAGTGCATGAGCTGCCACTTCGGCTTCTTCGACTTCTATCTGTGGCGCGTATGGTCCTCCGTGCTCCCTTGACTGCCAAGAGTATGACTCAAGCGGGTGCGGAAACTCTGGAAATCTCCATGCATCAGTCTCTTGATAGAACACTCTTGCGAGGTCATACTGCCGAGCAGTGGTAAAGATATACCTCTGTGACAGCGCAATGTCTCTGAGTAACTTATCAAAGTGCATGACGTCCCAGGTGCGAAAATACTGTTCAAAA
>Ga0209203_1000160_pt1 | contig 58101 bp, 66 predicted proteins | sample AD_UKC109_MetaG_FD_184423 | JGI IMG/M metagenome (GOLD analysis project Ga0209203, IMG submission 184423) | Active sludge microbial communities of municipal wastewater-treating anaerobic digesters from Hong Kong - AD_UKC109_MetaG (SPAdes)... | ecosystem: Engineered > Bioreactor > Anaerobic >... | reverse complement strand
ACGAGAATCAACAGACCGCACGCGAGGCTGTCGCACGCCAAATGTCGCAGGTCGCTGGCCGCGTGCTGGAAAAGAATCTGAACATTCAGCCCACGATCACGATTCGCAACGGCCAGATCGGTTCGGTTATGGTCAACAAGGATCTGTACTTGCGTCCATGGAACCCCCAGCTCGCCAGCTGGGCATCGATGTAACACAAGGAGGTTTCTATGCGCATTCTGACGCGCCGAGCGATCTCCCCGTGTATCACGAGAAAGTCGCGCATCGCATCGCGGCTAGAGAAACGAGCGCCGGATAGCTAGATGGGATCCGAACGCACCAATGCGTACATCGCCCAGCTGATTCTGGCCGGGCGGGTCATACAGACACTGGAATTCGAGGCGGCCGACGATCGCGCCGCCTGGCTGCATGCGAACGACGGTATCGATCCCCTGCGGGGCTTGTGGGTCTCCGTCGAACGCAATCCCGATCCCCAACAGGAAATGGACTTACCGCCAGCGCCAGACGTACTCAAGGAAGAAAAAGGACGATGAGAAAGATTGCTGTTGTTTCAATGATCGCCATATTCACGATGGATACCTGGGCTGCGACGATCGGAAGAGCCGATACCCGTCACTGCGGCGTCGAGCGCGAGGCCTTCGAGACGGCCGACGCACAATGGCAACACCTGTCGCCGGCAGAGCAGCGCCGTTTCCCGTCATATCTGGCAATCCTGCACGATGCCGAGAACGCCTGGCGTACCTGTGAGGGCCTGCCCACGTCGCACGCTTCTCTGGCCGACCGCTACGCGGTCGTGCGAGGTGAGAAATGAGAGCGCTTGCGATTATTGTCGCGGCGGCGACGCTCATAGGCTGTGTCGCTGAAGACAACCCGAATCGTCGCGCGACGCTCGGCGCGGCGATCGGTGCATTGTCCGGCGCGGTCATCGGCCACCAGGTCAACCACGGATCAGGAAAGTGGGTGGGCGCCTTGGCCGGTGCGCTTGCCGGCGGCGCCGTCGGTCACTACATGGACAACCAGCAGCGCGAATTCGAGGCGGCATTAGAGCGCGAGCGCCAGGCGCATGCCCTCGAAATTGAGCGCTTACAGGATGAGACGTTACGGCTGATCGTTAAGAATGACATCTCGTTCGACGTCGATAAGGACGATGTTCAATATTCGTTCCGGCCGTCACTCTATCGCGTCGGCAATGTGGTGAAGCGTTACGATCAAACCGTCATCCATGTCATCGGATACACCGACAGCACGGGTGCGGCTGCCTACAACGAAGATCTGTCGTATCGACGCGCTGAGAATGTGAAGCGCGAGCTGGTGTTGGCTGGGGTACCGGAATCACGCATCCGGATCGAGGGCAGGGGAGAAACCGAGCCCCGCGCCAACAATGGCTCCCCTGAAGGCCGGCAGCAGAATCGACGGGTCGAGCTGTTCGTAAAGCCGGTCGTTCAGGGCAATGAGCAATACGCCTACGAGCCGCCGCGTTACTATTGACCGGTCCGCCCGGGAATGCGCGCTTATGGTTGAGGGGCAGCGGGTCGGAAGCGCACCCATGCAGATCCGATGTTCGGCTGAAGCTGACTTTAGGGGTTTGAACAGACAAGGGCGGCAATGAGCCAGCAACCTGTCTTTGCGACGCCTGAGCGGCTCCAGCAACGCAACGAAAGCGCAGCCTCGCTGGCAACGCCCGAAATCTCGTATCTACGAGAGATTAGACAATCCTGCATTGCGCTTCGTAAGATCGCATAGCAGAGAACATAGGATTTATAAGGGAACGCATGCCTCCCCTTTATCACCTTGCACTGCTTGGCGCACCAACGGATGCGCATGTTGCCGAGCTTGAAGAAGTTATCGGAAATGCTGTGGGCATGTTCAATTTACGACTAGGTTATGAGGTCGGATGGGAGGTTCGGCCCGAAGAATTCAATCCTGACCAGCAACGCTCATCTGGTGCGGTATTTTTCGGAGGTGAGAACCCACCCCTCGCTAACGTGGCAAAGCTGCTAGAACGGGGAATCCCAATTCTGCCCGTGGCAACTGACGTCGATCGAGTCAGTGCGGAGATCCCCGCCTTGCTGCAGCCGCTCAACTGCTTGGCGTACACCGCTGGCGGGTCGCAGCGTGTCGCAACTGCTTTGCTGGAGTGTGCCGGATTACTTCCTCGGCAGCGCCGAGTATTTTTGAGCTATCGCCGGGGCGAGGCAAGGGAGGCTGCCTTACAGTTGTTCGATGAACTATCTGCCCGGCTCTTCGATGTATTTCTCGATACACATGGCATTCCGCCTGCGGAAGATTTCCAGACAATGCTGTGGCATCGCCTTTGCGACTCAGATGTCTTGCTCATGCTCGACACCCCAGGCTACTTTGAAAGTCGCTGGACGAGCGCAGAGTTTGGACGTGCTCTGGCGAAAGGCATCAGTGTCTTGAGGGTTGGCTGGCCGGACTCCACGCCTTCTGCTCGCACGGCAACAGCTAGCCGGGCCGAACTGTTGCGCGAGGAAGTCGACCCGACCACTGGGCGCCTCGCACATGGTGCGGTGGGCCGCATTTGCATGCAGCTTGAGGAAGTTCGAAGCCAGAGCCACGCAGTGCGCTCTGTCAATCTCCTAAGCAGCTTGCGCAACGCCATTCAATCGATCGGCGGCCAAGTAGTCGGAGTTGGCGCCAATAATGCTGTTTATGTCCGACTACCAGATGAGCGGAGTGTGGTCGTCTATCCTACGGTCGGTGTTCCCACGTCGGCAACCCTGCATGACGCATCTATCAATTCACCAGATCAATCGGTCGCCGTCGTATACGACCACGTTGGCCTGCATCCCCGGTGGCTGACCCACTTGGACTGGTTGGGTCAGCACATCCATTCCGCACGGTGGGTCAAAGCCAGCGAGGCTGGGTGGCAATTTGCAGATTGGGAGGCCTGAATCGTGAGCGCAATCTTCCTTTCAGCGAGTGTCCCACTCGTCGGCCGCGGCTCGCATCACGAGACCGCCAATCCATTCCTCATCCAATGCGCAGTGAGGGAGTTGGTCATAGCCGTCATTCGTCAGCATAAGATTGTGTGGGGAGGCCATCCCGCTATCACGCCCATGATTTGGAGCATATGCGAGGATTTGGCGGCGGACTATTCTGGATCTGTGATTCTGTATCAGAGCAGATTCTTCGAGGATCATTACCCCGAAGAAAACGAACGGTTCCAGAATGTGGTCTTCACCGACGCAGTTCCTGATGACAGAGTTGCGAGCCTGCTCTTAATGCGGGAAAGAATGCTATCCCGCGATGATCTCGTTGCCGCTGTTTTCATAGGTGGCATGGATGGAGTGGAGGCCGAGTATGAACTCTTCAGGCAATTCCATCCGGCCGCCAAAGTTTTGCCAGTACCATCGCCCGGTGGTGCGGCCTTGAACCTAGCAAAAGATCAAGGTTACTTTGCCGACGCAGATCTTGGTGATGTGGACTTTGCGAAACTCTTTCACACGCACCTAGCATTGAACATTCAAGGCGCAGCGAGCTGAATCTCGCCGGCCGATGGACATGTGCCAACAATTCGCTTGCTTCATTTAACTTGAACTACGTAGCAAGTAAACTAGCGTGGTCCGCATGTAAGGTCGCACCGGGGGCCAACGAACAACACGGCCTATAAACCATCAATGGCAGCCTATCGGCCTGGACTCGAAGCGACGATCGCCGCTCGCTAAGTAGCCTAGCCTCCCATCAAAACAACGAACCTGTGCTCTTGGGGTGCCCATAGAGCTCCGAGATTTGCTTCTGGAACTGGGTCTGTCCCCCGTAGCTAGGATGCCTCACGCAAATCACGGGCAACGAATTTGTGATGCGATGAGCCGCAGCGGCAGCATCGTTGCCGATGGCGACGATGCGAGAGGGGCGTAGCAAAAAAATAAGCTGTTGGAGCAATTCTTCGCCAGCTCGCCTCTCGCTGGCGTTGTGCTGCCGGTTGGTGAACGGGTCTCCTGATTCATGTGGATGAAGAGGGAAGACGTTCCAGAGGAAAATGCGAGCGTCAATGTGCTCCAGCATGCCCCATATGACCGCGGCGGTTCGTTCGGCAACGGCGCTGCCTATTGTCGGCCGCTCAGCGACCAGGTCGAGATTCCAACGCCTACCATGCTGGCTTAAGTGAACGTCGTCGGTTAAGGCTAGCCCAGTGCGGCGGCCCCCTCGATACCCGAGGTCTCGTCCAATCCATATAGCGTCTACCGGTTCCTCGATTGCACGACGCAACATGGCGGACAGTGCAACGGAACGGCGGCGCGGTGCATCACGCCGATCATGAACTTCACAACGATCCGAATATGGATTGAAGCAGTCGTCGAATTGCAGCGAAGCAACTGCATCAACGAATGGATGGATCTTCATTTCTCAGACTCAAGTGGCATGTAACTGATCGTGCGTCGTTCTCGACTTCCAATGATCCAGCCACCTTGATTTGCTTTGAGCTGGCGGAAGACAGCATAGCCGTCAAGGATTGCCTTTTCCCAGAGTTTAAGTGGGCATTTCTCCACCTCGTAACCACTCACAAACTCGCCAATGGTCTTGAGAACTCCAAGTGAAACTTTTTCCTGGTTCTCGAAGAAGCTCAATTCTTTGGCCTTAGAGAAGATCCACGCTGTGAGTCCTTCCTCAACGACGATGGCCCTGCCGCCGTCCTGCTCTTCATCGTATTGCGGATTGCTCTTTCGCTTTTGTTTGATCAATGCCCGTATCACAGGCGACCAATGCAAGATGGCTACATAAGAGAAATGGAAGACATCATGGAACCGGTAGCCATCGCAGTCGGCAATGTTGTCGGTCAGAGGGTCTCCAATGAATACTCCCTTCCACTGGAGATAACTCTTGTCACTACCTCTTTGACTGACTCGGATTTGGAAGTCCCGCGGTAGCTGCTCCTCAATCCCAAACTCACTGTCGAAATCAAGGCCAGCCAGGTCTTCTGCCTGCGGCTCCAAGAACGCGCCGCGAACTTTCCGGAGATTGCCGCGAGCTACCTCCGAAAACGCAAGTTCGGCCGCATGGATTGCATCCAGATAGGTTCGTGCGAAAACAATCAAGTCCGCTCGTGCAGGAGTGGTTCCCAACATGGCGGCCGCTGCCTGCCCCAAGTGTACCAAGGTGGAATCCAGCGAAGTAGTCGCAGCGGTTGGCACAGCGATATAGGCCAACGCACCTTCGGTGATATCACTTGCAGCGCCCACATTCTTGAAATGGCCGTGGTTGGCAGCTTCCGCGAAGATCTCTTCAAGGGGAATCTGCAGGCGCCTGCAGAGTGCGGCCAAATACCACAGGGTGTCGCCAAACTCTTCTTCTGCCGCCTTCTTGAAACCCGGGTAAGCCGTTCTTTCTCGAACATTCTTCTTGGCCGTAGCCATTATTCCGCCGACTTCTCCGTATAAACCTTGGAGGACAGGGGTGAAGTCATTCGGGTCAAGTACGTCTGTGGCCGCAATCTCCGCAGCGTAATCCGAGAGCAAGAGGGAGCCGTCCTTTTCCATCAGTCACCTGCGGAGAGTCAACCATTCAAATGGGGCGCCTTGATAACCGCTCACGTTAAAGCTTTGAATCCATTGTTCAAGGTTCGCAATCAGTTGCGCGTCGCAAAATGTGATTAGACCTATTCCTGTTTTGCATAGGGGACGATCGTGCTTGTCTTTCAGTTTCCCGGGAAACTCCGGACCCTCGCCACCGAAATACACATAGTCATCGCTGATCAGAACCCTGTTGACGCCAGTATCACGGGTGACATGGTCCGGGTTGAGCGTACCATTGGGGCGGGAGTGGAATGAGTCGCGCTGTTGCCAGGTGGCACCAGGCGCAGCCCTGAAGTAGATGTTGTCCCCACAACTCTGTTTTCGACTTCCATTGCGGTACGGCTTCTTGGATTCAAACCGCGGATCTTCGCCGTATTCGTCGAATGTCATCGCCTCGGTGACACGCATCGCGTACACGAGATGCCCACCGCGTCGGACAGTTCTATCATTGCTGCCACTGCCAACCACCCAATCACCAATTTCAGCGGATCGGCGGATACTGGGTTTGCAGGTCGCAAGCGTGCAGTAGCCATAGAAGGGATTGGGTGCGAACCCACTGTCGTACCGCACCACATAGGAGTGAATGCGAGCCATCAGCAGGGATGCCGCTTAAGTGGAACCTGGGCGTAGGCGCCACCGTCAGGCTTTTCCCAAGAGTCCTTCCCGTTGATCGCGTCGATGATTGCATCGCCGTTCCACCCAACCAAGGCATCGGCATATTCTCTGAGGGCCTCCGGGAGGTCGCATTCCTTCTCGCCATGCTCCCAAACACCAACAATGCGCTTGCCCTGTTTGGCCGCATATTCGATTTCCCAGTTCACCCAGTCGCTGTTCTTGGTCTGGGGCGAGACATAGCAAATGAACACCCCAGCCCAGTTGATGGCAGGGGCAAGGATCTGTGTCTTGATGTAGTGCTCATCAGTAGCATTGTTGAACTTTCCTGTATGGATCGATGAGTCCCTAACTTCCATACCTTTGGGCGCCAACAAATTCTTCAGGTTCTGGAGCCCATGATCGTCCTTGTGGAGGTGGCTAATGAACACGTTCTTTTTCTCTGCCACCAGTCACCTCCATTGTGTTCACGCGTTTGAAAGATCGTAGCCGTGTTTGAGCCGGCTGCGGTAATCTTGATGACCGATGCGCCGTGATTGGTCTGCATGCCCCGTTGTAAGCGACCACGTTGAGTAGTTGGCCTATTTAAAGCCCCGGCAGACGGATATCGCCTTGCCGCGAAAAAAATGCCGAAGCCCCTGCCTTGAAAGCATACATTGATTATGCATCGCCGGCTGACTCAGGCGAGCGTCAGGTATTGAAAGCAAGTCAGTCGTCGGGCAGGACAGAAGCGAACGACAACTCTGGCCGAGCGACATAAGGCCGCATTGCCGGAAGGGAACTGGTGCTTGGGTAGCTTCCGACGCCAGCAAGAGCGCTAACTCCCCTCTCCCGCAGCCCTCATAACCCGTCGAACGAGATCGGTGTCCGCCCGCCCCGGTGGCTCGTCGAGCAACTCCTCCCGGAGCACGGGCACCTCCCGAGGTGCGGTTATCCCCAAACGCACCTGATTGCCGGAGACCTCCAGGACCTCGACGAGAATGTCGTCACCGATGAGCATTTGTTCGCCAGGACGGCGAGAGACTATAAGCATGACAGCCTCCTTGCTGTTCGAGTGTTGCGAGTAGCAGGATAGCACATGCGCTCCGGCTGTTGCCGGCTCCCGGGCGGCTGAAACGCTATACCCGATTTTGTTTCAGTGCGGTGAAAAGGTGGGAGAAATTAAGCAGCCTGAATCGGTGGTGCATTGGGAGGAAACACGATCTGGGAATCCGTATCGATTGATGGCGTTGGGCCGCAGATTATGGCGGCCACGAAGAACCCGAGATCATGTTCACCAGCGGCATTGATCGAAATCAAAAGTGTGCCAAAATTGGCTCGCCCAGTAGGCCGCTGTTAAATAAGGTGAATCGATCTCTAGGCGAAGGCGGACGCAACAGACGGCCATTGCGGATACTCACGTGAATTCGCGCGCTGCCCATTGCTGGCGACAAAAATAAACGATGAAAGGATGCCGCAGTGTTCTCGAGCTTCGACAGTGATCAATTCGACGACGCTGTGTGCTCCCTGCTTGATGAACGAGGTGATACAGCCCACGGATGGAGGGCCGGCCGCGTCGTCCGACGTCAAGACCGCCACCCGAGCCGACCCGCGTCGCGATCTCATAACTCAACCTCTCAAAAGCTCTTGAGCGCATTGAGTTGCGAGTTTCTGTTCCTGCGGCGAGCGAGCGAAACGCTCGTTGCGAGCAAATCGCACATTGCACGTGTTCGCACCTAACCGCACAGATGTACCGCCATATACAAGAACAAAGGGATATCGATGATGAAATGGACCGCAGTTGACGGAATTTCTTCCGCTTACATACGCACAATGCAGACTGCCTGCATCACAACGCTGCTGGTTGCTTGCTTTTACGCGAACTCCGCTGCAGCCAACTCTATTTCCCCATTGTTTACGCACAATCTAGCGTACCAATCGGCTGACGCATACACTCGCCCTCCCGTGCGGATAGTCGCACATCCCGGGCCGTATATTTGCAGCGACCTCAATGGATCCTACTACGGCGAAAGCTACAACACTTTCTGGAAACGCTGGGATGTCACATGCGTTGATTCGCCAAACTATCCACCAGGCACGACCTATGGCGGAGGCTTTTATTCGGAGATTCGTGAGTGCCCTCCGGGCTACGCCTTGTGGGGCAGTCTTTGCCAGCCAAATGACACGCCGCAAGAGCTCGGAAAAGACAAAGGCCGACCCAGCGAATGCGCTGGCAACCCGGTTGACCTATCGACCGGCAGAAAATACCAAGTTCAGGTCGACTACGAAAATCCGATTAATCCACTCTTGCGATTCGAACGGATCTACAGCCTCTATGCGTACACGAGCGACTACGAGCCGAAAAACATCTTCAACGCGGCGTCTTTTCCGCTTGATCCGTTCAAATGGTCACACACTTACAGCCGGTACCTGAAGTTCTTCACCAGTAACACAACTGGTGAGACCGAGTACGTTTCGGCTCATCGTCACGATTTTTCCGTGTTGCGTTTCGATCGTGATCCCCAGACAGGTGAGTGGAAATCTCCTTTTCCGGATGTCACCGAGGTCATTCGGAAAATCGACGTCGGTGGTGAAATGCAGTGGGAGTACGTTGCGACATCAGGCGCAGTGGAAACGTACGATAGCGAAGGCCGGCTAGTAAGAATGGCCGACCATGGCAAATCTGTCGATCTTCAACACACAGACTCCTCATTAACTGTCACCGATAATTTCGGCCGTACGTTGATCATTCACCATGGCGGACCAAATGACACACTCATTCAATCGCTGACGCTGCCGGGCGGAGAAAGTGTGGCCTACTCGTACGTCACGGTCGACAACAAGAAACGCCTTGATTCGGTAACTTACGCGGATGGCACGGGGTTCCGGTATCAGTACACCACTGGCCTTTCTGCGATATTGGATTTGAACGGCGTCGAGTTGTCGAGTTGGCAATACGACAGTGCATGGCCGACGCGAGTGGTCCAGAGCCTAAAAGGCGGCGTTGAAGACTACTCGTTTGCTTATTCGTCGGGATTCGAGCAGCCGACGATCGAACCTGTACCCACAGTGACTGTAACGTCACCATCTGGCAAGGGTACAACCTACGCTTTTGAGTACGTCCAAGGCGAGCGGAAACTGGTTCGTGTGGATGGTCTGCCGAGTGCCAATTGTCTGGCGACAACCCGCTCTATTACTTATGACCAAGACGGGAATATTGCGTCGCGCACAGACAACGAGGGAAATGTAACAAATTTTGTCAGAGACACACTCGGCCGAGTGATCCAGCGGACTGATGCAGTGGGTATGGCCAGCGAGCGAACCGTGGCGGTTACGTGGGACGGTACTCATGAATGGCCTGCCACGATATCCGACGGCATTGTGCAACGGGCGAACATTTACGATGCGAATGGCAACATACTGTCAACAACGTTGACAGACCTAGGTACTGGTGCATCGAAGCAATGGACCATGACCTACAACGGGGATGGGCAAGTGCTTACGCTCGATGGCCCTCGAACGGATGTGGCGGATACGACCAGCTACGCCTACGATGGGAGTGGCAATTTGGCATCGGTAACCGATGCCAATGGAAAAGTGACCCTCTACTCGGGGCACAACGCGCACGGACAACCGCAGACCGTTGAAGATCCGAATGGTCGCGTGACGAGCATCGCGTATGACGCGAGGCAGCGTGTGGCGTCGTTGGTGGCGGACGGCGTTACGACAACCCTATCCTATGATTTGTTGGGGAATCTTTTGGGTGTAACCCGGTCAACAGGTACTTCCTTTACGTATCAGTATGACAGCGCCCGAAGGCTTGTGTCTGTTACTAACGCGATTGGTCACCGGTGGGAACTGGTGCGCGACAGTGCCAGCGGGGACATAGTCTCTATCCGTTTCGTGGACGACGTTGGTGCGGTCGGCTTTGTGAAGAATCTCGCCAATGACGAGTTGGGCCGTGTGATCGCTATCAGTGATTCCCTCGGTAACTCGAGCACTTTCTCCTACAACTTGAATGGAAACCTCATCGAGACAACAGATGCGTTGAGTCGCTCGTCGGCGTCGAGCTACGACGCATTGAACAGGCTGATCGGCATCGTCGATCCGGCCCAGGGTGAAATCACGTTCGCCTTTGATTCTCGTGACAATCTGGTTGCCGTCTCCGACCCGCGTGGCAACACGACGACGTATGCGCATAACGGGTTCGATGAAAAGATCTCACAAGTGAGCCCCGAAACCGGTACGACAGCCTACGTTTTTGACGACGCCGGTAACGTTGTTGGAATGACGGATGCCCGTGGAATCGCAGTAGATTACGCGTATGAGTGCTGAATCGGCTGATTAGCGCGTCGTATCCCGATCCGAATCTGGACGCGACTTTCGCATACGATGCCGGTCCGCATGGCATTGGTCATCTCAGCAGTGTACAAGACGCTGCAGGAGTAACGACCTACAGCTACGATATCCGGGGAAATCTGCTCAGCGAGTCACGGACCGGAAACACCGGTGTCAAGACTGTAACGTCGTACCATTATGATGCAGAAGGTCGCCTTATAGGCATGACCTACCCCTCAGGACGGGAAGTCAACTACACGCTCGATCTTGCCGGCAATGTCGTCCAGATCAACACCTTGTTTGACGGACAGACGGATAATCTCGCCGACAACATTCAGCATCTGCCGTTCGGCCCGATGACCGCACTGGATTATGGCAATGGCTTGAGTCTTAGCAGAGCCTTCGATCAAACCTATCGCTTGTTGAACCAATCGATAGTGAGAGCTGGCCCCGTCTGATTGGACAGTCATTGGACGACGATAAGTGCTTCCTCCAACATGAGCAATATGCTCTGGAGAGAAGCAATGCGACGGAAGAGAAGAACCCATTCCCCTGAGTTCAAAGCCAAGGTTGCCCTGACAGCGATCCAAGGTGATTTGACTATGGCGGAGCTGGTCAAGAAGTTCGACGTGCATGCCAACCAGATCACCGACTGGAAGAAGCAGCTGCTGAGCAACGCATCGGACGTGTTCGGCAAGGGCGCCCAGAAGACGAAGGAGTCGGCGGAAACGATTGAACAGCTGCATGCCAAGATTGGCCAATTGACGATGGAGAACGATTTTTTAGAACGCGGGCTCGAACGGATTCACGGGCCCAGAGGAAAGAAATGGTAGATCGCAAGGATCCGCTACCGGTGACACGGCAATGTGCGTTACTGGATCTGCCTCGCTCGACGTTCTATCACGTGCCCAAGCCCGTTTCGGACGAGGAGCTTGAGCTGATGGCGCTGATCGACCGCTGCCACCTGAAGCACCCCTTCTACGGCAGCCGCCGCATCCGTGATTGGCTGGAGGATCGAGGGCATCGGGTCAACCGCAAGAAGGTCCGACGCCTGATGCGCACGATGGACCTGATGGCGCAGTATCCGAAGCGTAACCTCAGCCTCGCGAATCAGGCACACAAGGTCTACCCGTACCTGCTGCGGGGGCTCGTCATTGATCGCCCGAATCAGGTCTGGGCGAGCGACGTGACCTATATCCCGATGGCCCGGGGTTTCGTGTACCTGGTCGCGATCATGGATTGGTACTCGCGCAAGGTGCTGTCGTGGCGCGTGTCCAATACGCTAGATGCCAGCTTCTGTGTTGAGGCCTTGGAGGCGGCGATAGAGACCCACGGTACCCCGGAGATATTCAACACCGACCAGGGCAGCCAGTTCACCAGTGAGGACTTCACGGGCGTCCTCAAGCAGCACGGCATCCGCATTAGCATGGATGGCAAGGGCCGGTGGGTCGATAATGTGTTTGTCGAACGCCTGTGGCGCAGCGTGAAGTACGAGGAGGTGAATCTGAAGGCCTACGACAGCATTGCCGCTGCACGGGTCTCACTGGGCCACTATTTCGTTTTCTACAACACGGAAAGACGGCATCAATCACTTGACCGGCGGACGCCGGACACCGTGTACTACGAATCTACTGCCAGGCTGGCGGCTTGACCCAAGGAAGCACTTATCGCGCTGTCCAATTTTCGGGGTCCACTTCTGTGGGCGTGTTGGATTTGGACTATTCGTTCGATCCGGTGGGAAATCTGGTTGGCGTCGCCGACCATTTCGACGGGACGCGTAGTCAGACGATTGACTACGATCTGCTCGATCGCGTAATCGATGCGTCGGGACCTTATGGAAACTTGTCGTTCAGTTACGACGAATCCGGGAATCGGCTCACCAAGACGTCCGGCATAGGCGTCGATGCGTATGTGTACTCACCAACAAGCAACCGCCTTGAAGAGATTGCTGGTGCAACGAGTGAGTTGTTCGGCTACGATGAAAACGGCAACGTGACTGCGTCTGCGGCTGGAGAATACACCTACGATGACAGCAATCGACTCGTTGCGTTCTCGACAGCCGGCATTGATGCGACCTACCAATACAACGCGGACGGCGAGCGAGTCACAAAGACCGTAAATGGTGTCGTGACGCGATTCCGGTACGCGGAAGGCCTGCTGATCGGCGAGTACGATGTAGATGGCAATCCGATCCGCGAGTACGCATATCTCGATGGACAGCCACTCGCCGTCTTCATGTATGAAAGTGGAGCGATCGGTCAGCTGGTTGACCGAACCGTCGACAACACCGTCGCAATGCTCGATGGCGCGTGGTCCTCTTCCACAAGTGTTTCTGGTTTCGTTGGCACCGAGTACCTGTATCACGCACCTGCACTGAACAACCCGGATCGGGTTGTTGTAGACAACGGCGATCCCGATTTCTCGAGCACTGGCGCCTGGACCGGGTCGACGGCTGTATCGGGGTACGAAGGCGGCGATTATCTCTACCATCCCGCGAACGCGGGACCATCCGGTGGCGTGATCGTGGACGATTTAGGAGCGGGTGTGGCGACGACGGGTCAATGGAACCAATCCACGTCGGTCGGTGGGTACATTGGAAGTGGATACAGTCACCATGCTGCAGGCACTGGCACAAGCAGCGTGACTTGGCCCGTAGCACAAGCGCAGTCTGGCCAATACGACGTATACGCACGATGGACGAGCCATGCCAATCGGGCAAGCAATGCCAAATACACAGTGCTGCACAGTGGCGGGGCGACCGATGTAACGGTAGATCAGCGGCAGAACGGCGGCCAGTGGGTGCTGCTGGGGAGTTTTACGCTCGACGGGAACAGCCAGGTCACGTTGACGGATGAAGGCGACGGATACGTAGTGGCCGACGGCATTCAAGTCGTGCCGGTAGGAGCACCAGCCAATCTCGCTCAATGGGACCTCCCGGTTGCGACGGCCGGAACCTATCGCGTCTATGCGCGCTGGACTTCGCATTCAAATCGCGCCTCCAACGCGACCTATGTAGTCACTGATACGCTTGGCGAGACGTCAATCGCCGTTGACCAGCGCACCAATGGCGGGCAATGGAACCTATTGGGTGTATTCAATCTCGATGCATCAAGCCGGGTCGTAGTGAGCGACGTCGCCGACGGCAACGTCATTGCGGACGCTGTGATGATCGAGCCGGTGGCTTCGGTAACCACACCCTATGTTGCATCGTGGCCGATCGATGCGATACCAGGGCAATACGAGGTCTTTGCTCGATGGACCAGTCACCCTAATCGCGCGAGCAACGCTACTTACACAGTCCATCATGCAGGGGGGCAAACGGCGATTTCAGTGGATCAGCGGCAAGGCGGCGGGCAATGGCAGTCGCTTGGAAGCTATGAGCTCAATGGATCCAGCGTAGTTTCTGTCGATACGGATGTTGACGGTTATGTCATTGCAGATGCTGTACGTATCGTCGGCTCGATGCCCAGCCCGCAATCGTCGACTACCTATTACGTCCATAACAACCCCTTGGGTGCGGCGCAGAAGATGACCGATGCCGCGGGTTACGTAGTTTGGGATGTGGACCGGGCTCCGTTTGGTGAAATCAACCTAATCAGCAGCGCCGTTGATCTGCCGTTGCGATTCCCAGGTCAGTACTTCGACGATGAGACGGGGCTGCATTACAACTATTACCGCGACTACGAGCCTGCAACGGGGCGGTACATCCAGTCTGATCCGATCGGCCTGAAAGGCGGCCTGAATACCTATGCTTACGCTGGGGGCAATCCGTTGAAGCTTATCGACCCCAAAGGCCTCGATGTCGTTATCGGGGCCAATGGTCCGGTGATGACGAACCCATTTGGCCATACCGCTCAGGCGTTCAGCGGACGGGGTGTCTACAGCTTTGGCACCGTACATGGTGATGGCTCATCATTCAGCAAGTATGTTCTGGACCAAGCATCTCAACGGGATTCTACCTACTACATCTTTAGTAGCAATGCCGCCCAAGATCTCCAAATGATCGCTGCATATAAACGCCGTACGGACCATCCGTACGACAAATTTGAAAACAACTGCGCGAGCGTCACTTCGGATGTTCTGAAAGCGGGAGACGTGAATACGGATCTAACAACGTACTTGTCCTCTCGTACTCAGGTAGTTCCAGCAACGCTGCTTCTTGAACTTCAACGACTAACTCTCGGATTGAACGCCGGGCAACAGGGAATTTCCGTCATTTCGGTGCCCAAAGGAAGCACTACTGTGCCTTTGCCTTTGCAGAAATTTGATCCCTTGCCATGAAACATATGCTCTTTTTCCGGCGGATGCTGACGCTGTTGGCGGTGCTTACATTGTTTATTGGTGGTTGTTGGTCGGATGAACAGGTTACGTTGGTTCATTGCGCGGCGAATGGAAAAACGGATTGCGTAGAACGAATGTTGAGCGATGGGGCGTCGGTGAATGGTCACGGGAAGGAAGGGGAGAGCCCGTTCTACGCTGCGGTCCGGAATCGCCACTATGAAACTGCTACGGTGTTTCTCGAACATGGGGTTTCATTGTCTGGGGTACACATGGGACACGACTACGTGGAGTTCGCCGTCAAAGAGCGAGATGTCGCGGCGCTTCGCTATCTAAGAACAGTTGGGGCATCGGTGTCCAGAGACAGTGAGGCGTTTGAAACGGCGCAAGAGATCGGTGACCCTGAAGTCTTGGAAGTCTTCGGCAACTGACCGCAGTAACAAGATTCACGACACCGAACATCTTGGCTGCCAGGGCACGGTGGAGCCCCTGTACTTGGTACTGGCTCTCACTTTCCCGGGATTGTCGTAGCTCCTAGATCCGTTTGTGCTTGCGCGTGATGCGCCGCCCGTCGTTGCTTGGTCCGGAATGGACGGGGAACTGCGGAACCCCGCAAGTTCGGAAAGTCAGTAATGGTGAAGGTCTACCGAAATGAGGCGGTGGAGGGTGCACCGGATGGCTTAATTCGATGACGACAAAGAAGCGATGCAAAGTGTTTGATCCAAGAGCACGCGCAATCTTTGAAGGCATGTCTCGGCAGGCGGACAAGGAGATCGCTTCCTGTCACTTATTGAGGTGCCTCCCGAAACTTGAACGCACTGCGGGGTATCCAAAGGACGTGTATCCGCCGGCTGATGTGTTTGTTCGTCGCGCAGAGAAACGAGCAACACCGGCACCTCGAGATCTGGCACGCGACCTTGTCAGGTAGTAAGTCTACGGTGGAGAGGAATCGAGTTTTCCAGCCTTATTTTCTCGCCGCTTCAGCTGCAATTTGCATTGCACTGGCCCTATTGGGGACCCTTGCGGGCAAAGGCGTAGAGTATTGGTCGTTGGCACTTGGCAGTTTTGTGCTCACGGCGATTTCGTCTGTTTCCGTGTTTGTCGTCTGGAGAGCATGGAGCAGCAATGAAAAGTGGCTCTTCTTCGGCACACTGCTGAGTGGTTTCGTGGTCTACCCAGTCGTGTGGTTGGTATTGCAGTATCTGTTGAGCCAGAGTTATGCACACGTTGTGACGACGTTCCGTGAAGGCAGCATCTTGTTTGAAGTGACGATATGGGGCGCTCTCATCAAGTTGTTCGATGATGGCATGCCACTGATGCATTCCGTTTTGTTGTTGTATTCAGCCGTTCGCGTGTCACGATGGATTCAGAATTCGGCCTTTTTGAAGACTGCCTCAATCGTGTTTGTTGGTGTGTCGGCATTGTATTTTTGTTTGTGGTTGGCTCTGACGGGCGACCGTTTGTTGTGACGGCCGATAGCCGGATAGAACGGATGACCGTGGCTGAGATCGATTCGTTTGCAATGGAGAAAGCCCCTCCGATCTGAGATGGTGGCGGTGTGGGCCGGATCACTCATTCCGGTCGTTTCATATAGGCTCGATCCTCCCACGCTCCACCCGCTTCGGCGGGTGTTTTTTTCGGTTATAATGAAACAGAACATATATGTAATGTTTCACATGTGAAAGAGGCGTTTTCGATGGACTGGAAAGACTTCAATCACGACGGCCCGGCCGATGGCCGCATGATCCTGGCCCGTTTCCCGGGTGGCCCGATCGAGTGCCACTGCGAACTCGATGGGTTCTACACACGCGATGACCGGCTGATCACCGATAGCCTGGGCGGACCGGCGATGCCGGACGCCTGGCTGCCGATCGCGCACGCCGGCGCATGACGGCAGGCGAGGGCATTGCCCATGAGATGCGGTTGTTCGATGACGAGGGCAAGCGGCTGTACCTCACCGCCGACGAGCGCGCGCGGTTCCTCAAGGCCTCGGCCGACGAGGAACGCGAGGATCGTCTGTTCTGCAGGCTGCTCCACTTCTCGGGTTGCCGCCCCTCCGAAGCGCTGGAACTGACACCCGAGCGAATCTCGCTCGACGAGCGCGCGGTAGTCTTTCGGAGTCTGAAGAAGCGCAAGAAGGATCAGCGCGGCAGGGTAAAGCGACCGCAGTTTCGCACCGTACCGCTGCCGGAACGGCTGATCGAAGAACTCGACTTGGTGTTCAACCTTCGGCGCAAGCGAAAGGCCGCGGAGCGGCGCGAGCCCCTATGGACCATGAGCCGTACAACCGCCTGGCGCCTGGTGCAGCGAGTCATGGATCGCGCCAACATCGAAGGACCGCAGGCCTCGGCCAAAGGCCTTCGCCACGGCTTCGGCATCGCGATGCTCTCCGGCAATCGACCGTTGCCGCTCAACGTGCTGCGCGACCTCCTCGGCCACACCGACACCAAGACGACGGAAATCTACCTGCATGCCATCGGCAATGAGCGCCGGAATCTTGTGATGCAGGCATGGGGAGAATCCGACTGAACAAAGCCCCCTGAGTCCACGGGCCTCTGAAACGGTTGTTCACCCGGCTCGGCGCTAAAGAAAGCCGCAATCCTATTCACGTCACGGCTGATATGCATAAAAAAACGGATTTTCTTGACATGACAGGCGTTCGTGTATAGAAAATGCGCAAGTCTTATACAAGTGTCCACCCACGTGCCAGCCGCCGCCCTCCCGTTACTGCCGCCCAAGTCCGAGTTGGAGACCCGGGCCGTGCTCAAGCGGCTCGCGCCGGCGCATCGCTACCTCGCCGAACTGAAGGGCCTGGCGTCGACGATCCCGAACGAGCACATCCTGATCAACACCCTTGCGCTGCAGGAGGCGAAGGACAGCTCCGAGATCGAGAACATCATCACCACCCAGGATGACCTCTACAAGGCGGACCTCTTCTCCGACTACATCCGCGACCCGGCGGCGAAAGAGGTGAGCCGCTACGCCACCGCGCTCAAGAAGGGTTTTGAGCTCGTCTCGCAGGACCGCCTGCTGACGACGAACCGCATCCTCGACATCCACCATGAGCTGGTGCTGAACGATGCCGGGATCCGCAAGGTGCCCGGCACGGCGCTAAAGAATGAGCGGACCGGCGCGACCGTATACACGCCGCCGCAGGATCACGCTGAACTCGTGCGCCTGATGACGAACCTGGAGCAGTTCATCAACGATGAGGCCCTGAGTGACGCCGACCCGCTGGTGAAAATGGCCGTGATCCACCACCAGTTCGAGAGCATCCACCCGTTCTACGACGGCAACGGGCGGACCGGGCGGATCATCAATATCCTCTACCTGGTCGCCAAAGGCCTGCTCAACATCCCGGTCCTGTACCTCAGCCGCTACGTGATCCGCACCAAGAGCGAGTACTACCGCTTGTTGCAACAGACCCGCGACACCGGCGACTGGGAGCCGTGGATTCTCTACATGCTGCAGGGTGTGGAACTGACCGCGCGGCAGACCATCTGGATCATCGGTCGTATCAAGGCCCTGATGATGGATTACAAGCATCGCATCCGCACCGAGCTTCCCAAGATCTACAGCCAGGACCTGCTCAATAACCTGTTCCGGCACCCTTACACCAAGATCGAGGCGCTGCAAAACGACCTGCGGGTGTCACGCCTGACGGCGACTAAGTACCTCGATCGCCTGACCGAAGAGGGGTTTGTCGAGAAGCATAAGATCAGCCGCTACAACTACTACATCAACTTCCCGTTGATGCGAATTTTCATGGAAATTCCGGATGAGCCCGAGCCGTTCCATGCACCGCCAATGGATAGCGATTGATGCACGACAAGGACGCCGGGATGGAACCTGGAATTGCCGCGGGTAAGGGACAACCTTGCAGACCGCCTTCTTTGCGTGCGCGGGCTTATTCGCAGCTGAAGTCGTCTCCGGGCGACCAGCTCTCGCCGGTCAATAAAGCCGTTGTTGCGGTGATTCTGGCGAGTGTCGTTCTTGGCATTGCCGGAACCGAGCCTGTCGTTCAAACATCGCTCGGCTCAGCCCTTCCGATCGCTGAATTGGTGCTCGGCGCATTCTTCCTTATCGAGCTGGTGCTACGCACCTGGGCGGCGGGAGTGCGCCCGGAATATGCCGGCTTGCGTGGCGCGCTTCGGTATCTCGCACGCCCACTTTCGGTGGTCGACATCCTGGTGATTGCTTCATTGCTCGCACCCTTCTTTGGGCCCGAATTCGCCGTCTTGAGGTTGCTGCGTATTGTGCGGCTGATCGCCTTGGCCAAGTTTGGGCGCTACTCGATCGCCCTTAGTCAGTTGATACGCGCATTTGTACGTCGCCGCTATGAACTCCTCATGAGTTTGGTCATTGCTGGCTTGGTTTTTCTGATCGCGGCCACCGGCATGTATGCCATTGAAGGGAGTGTTCAGCCGGAGGCCTTCGGCAGCATACCGAGGGCACTGTGGTGGGCGCTCACGACGCTAACCACGGTAGGTTACGGTGATGTCTACCCGGTGACGCCGTTGGGACGGGTCTTCGCGGGACTGATGGCAGTAGCTGGCATCGGATTGATTGCTATGCCCGCAGGTATCCTGGCTGCGGCGTTCACCGAAATAGGGCAACAAGGAAAAGACACCGATGCTGACATTTCCTCGGGTGCAGGCAAGGAAGACGACGAGAATTGACGATGGTACGACGTAGAAAATCGAAGATAGGGCCGGTCGAAATCTTGGTGGTCGGCGCCATCGCAGCCATTGCCGCGGTGCCAAAAGAAACCTGGATTCTCATCGGCATCATTGTCGCTATCGTGCTGGTTGTGTATTTCGTATTCAAGTGGTCACGGAGGTCGGGTGAGCCCGATCTCGACGTGTCGCCCGTGCGGCCTTCACGCACAAAGGCGCAACCGCTTGCCGATCATGATGCCGACGAGCCCGTCAGTGTACGTAGTGTGCGCGGTGATGCAGAGTTCAAGATGCCATCAGCGCCTGCAGGCTATGGCAAGGCCCGCTGGATTTCCCCAGGCGAATCGACTGAGGTGGCGGGCGTGTCGATTCCAGGCGGCATGATCTACGTCGGCACCCGCCTGCCATCCGCGACCGGGCGCAACGACCCCGGACTGATCGATCCCTCAAAGCCAATAGCCAGTCGGGGGGATTATCGGGACGCACAAATGGGCTACTGGCCGAGTTACAGTGAGATTTCGCCGAGCGCGCGCCGCGCTTACCTGAAGTGGTTGGCCGAAGGCCGTCGGGCACCTGAAGCCGACATCGGTTTTGTGTTCCTGTTCTTTTATGGGCTGGAGCGGCGGGTCATTGTGGACAGTGCAGCAGACAGCGCAGTGCGCGTCGACTGGGCAGCGATCGCCGCCGAGGTCCGGCGGTTGCTCTCGATCTATGGTGAGTCGTCAAACTCGTTCCAGCGGTACGCCGGTGAACTACTCGATTGGATGCGGATCGCCGATCACCCGGCGAGGCTCTATTCACGGCCCATTCCGGATTTCACGCCGTCGTCGGAACTGCCGATGTACCTGCGTCTGGCCCTTGGTCAGTGCGCGCTCGATGGCGTCCCGGTACCCGGCCCGTTGGCACTCGCTTGGGTCCAATGCGACCCGCGCGTGGGACTGCGTACGGCTGCGACCCGTTGCAAAAGCCAGTTCGATGCGCTGTTTCAGGAGCGGTACACGGCGACGTTCGGCGATGGCTTAGTGCTTCCGCGTAACCGGACGAAACTGAAATACGTCTATCGTGCGGCCTCTGCGGGCCTCCAGGGCGCGGGCGAGATACGCATTACTTTTGGTGAGACACCGGACGTTTCGATACTGAGTGCGCCACTCAAAAAACTTCAAGCGCTCGTCGATGAGGTTTCAAAGGCGCTCGACTCCTACAGCCGCTACCTGGGACGCAACAGTGATCGCCCGGATGCACTCGAAGGTGTCGTCGAGCTTCCAACAAGCGTTTGGCCGCGCGCCGCACGGGATGCGGCTAAGACGTTGAGCAAACGTATCGGCACCGGGATGGCCATGCGCTCCTACGGGGAGCTGCTCGACGATTTCGGTGGCGACGCAACGATGCCGCGCGCCAAATTGCGTCGGTTTGCTGAAGGGCTGGAATCGTTACACATCGGGATGGAGCCCAACATACTGGGCGGCGCACGCACACCAAAGCCCGACGACAAGGTAGTGCTGTTCCATATTCCCGAGGGCGAACAGGTGGGCCACACCTCGGCAGCCTACCAGGCAGCCCTGCTGACCCTGCAACTCTCATCGGCGGTGGCCTACGCGGATGGCGTGTTCAGTCCTAGCGAGATAAATCATCTGCGTGCCGAGGTCGAGTCTTGGGTTCATCTCACTCCGAGCACCTTGCGTCGCCTGATGGCGCACCTTCGCCTGTTAATCGCACAGCCGGTCGCCTTGACGTCGCTGAAAAAGAAATTCGAGCCGCTAAAGTCCGATGAGAAGGAGGCCATCGCCACCTTCATGGCGACCGTAGCCCAGTCCGACGGCGAAGTGTCGCCGGACGAAGTGAAGCTCCTAGAAAAGATTTACAAGGCTCTTGGCATTGATGCCAAAAAGGTGTTTAGCGACATCCACGCGGTGGCCGCTGGTACAAAGACGCAGCCAACGGACGAGCCGGCCGCAGAAGGCGGTGGGTTGCGCCTGGACCGAGCGCGGATCGAGGCGCTGCAGCGGGATACGCAAAAAGTCTCCGCGTTGCTCGCATCCATTTTCCAGGAGGACGACGTGGTTGCCGAGCCGGAGCCACCCGCACCGGAAGCGGACGAGCCTGACGTGGCGACCGATTCCCTGCTCGGTCTTGGCGAACCCCTGTCAACGTTTGCGCGCACGCTGCTATCGCGGCCGTCCTGGGAACGTGCAGAACTGGAGGATTTGGCGGCGGATCTCGAGCTGATGCCCGACGGCGCCTTGGAGCACCTCAACGAGGCCGCTTTCGACGCCCACGACGTGTCCTTCTCCGAAGGCGATGACCCGATTGAAATCAACCCAGAACTGCTAGAGGCCATTGGCATATGACGACCCGAATTCGACGCAAGGACCGCGATGCCGTTATTCAATCGCTGCGCGCTGGTGTAGTGCCGCGCACCGGGCAACACCTGATTCAGGTCGGACGTACGCGTGAAATCGAAACGCTCATGGAGGACATCCACCGGATAGGTGATGGCGGCTCGGCGTTTCGATTCGTGATCGGTGAGTACGGTGCTGGGAAGACGTTCTTTCTGAACCTGGTGCGTGCGGTGGCGATGGAAAAGAAACTCGTCGTCGCCAATGCGGACTTGAATCCCGATCGCCGCCTACACGCCAGCGGTGGGCAGGCGCGGTCGCTGTATGCCGAGCTCATGCGAAACCTCGCTACGCGTACGAAACCCGACGGCGGGGCACTGGCGGGCATCGTCGAAAAGTTCATTTCCACCGCCGCCACCGAGGCCAAGGCAGCTGGTACCGCAACCGAGTCAGTGATTCGGGCAAAGCTCGAGCACCTGACCGAGTTGGTCAATGGTTATGACTTTGCCGACGTGATCGCCGCCTACTACCGTGGCTTTGAAGAGGGCGACGAGATGCTCAAGGCCGATGCAGTACGCTGGCTGCGTGGGGAGTTTTCAACCAAGACGGACGCCCGCCGGGCACTGGGTGTGCGCAGCATTGTCGAAGACGCTGCCATCTATGATCAGCTCAAGCTACTTGCGCGCTTTGTCCGGCTGGCAGGCTTTTCCGGCCTCATGGTATCGCTCGACGAGCTCGTGAACCTGTACAAGATGGCTAACACCCAGGCGCGCAACAGCAATTATGAGCAACTGCTACGCATGCTCAACGATGCGTTCCAGGGTTCCTCGGTTGGACTCGGGTTCGTGCTGGGCGGGACACCCGAGTTCTTGCTCGACACGCGGCGAGGCCTCTACAGTTACCCGGCGCTGCAGAGCCGCCTGGCGGAAAACGCCTTCGCGGGTAGTGGGCTCGTTGACATGAGCGGGCCGGTGATTCGGCTGTCGAGCCTGACACCCGAGGATTTCTTCGTACTGCTGCAGAAGCTCCGCCACGTGTACGCCAGCGGCGACGAGAGCAAATACCTAATCCCTGAAGATGGCATTGTTGGCTTCATGGAGCACTGCGCGAATCGCATTGGCGAGGCGTACTTCCGCACTCCACGCACCACGATCAAGTCTTTCATTGACTTGCTGGCAGTACTCGAGCAGAACGAGGAGGCCTCATGGAAATCTTTGGTCGGCAAGCTCGACATCACCGCTGATCAAGACAGTGGTATCGCAGATTTGCCGCCCGACGACGATGAGTTTGCATCGTTCAAGCTCTAGCCAAGGTCGGTAGACGAGATCTCCGTTGGCACCTGGCAGCACATCGTTCGACCTGCTCGACGAGACAATCCGGCGCTTTCTCTGGTCGGCCGGTTGGCAAGCGTTGCATGCTGCGCAAGAAGCAGCGATCCCGCTGATCCTGCCGGCGGAACGCGACGTCATCATCGCCGCCCCGACCGCCGCTGGCAAAACCGAAGCAGCCTTCCTGCCCGCGTTGACGCGCCTGCGTCGTGACGTGGAGCCAGGCTTGATCGTCTACATCAGCCCGCTGAAGGCATTGATCAATGATCAGTTCGGGCGGCTTGAACTACTCTGCGAGCAGCTCGATATTCCCGTATGGCCCTGGCACGGCGATATTTCCACCTCCGTTAAGCAGAGATTTCTATCGGAAATGCAGGGCGTACTACTAATCACGCCGGAGTCGCTCGAGGCGCAGCTTTGCCTGCGGGGCACGGCGGTCGGAAAGCTGTTCGAACGCACGCGCTATTTCGTGATCGACGAACTGCATGCGTTCGTCGGTACGGAACGCGGCAAGCAGCTGCAGTCACTGCTGCACCGCATTGAACGCGTTATCGGTCGGCGCGTGGTTCGTATCGGCTTGTCTGCCACGCTGGGCAACATGCAGCTTGCAGCGGAGTTTCTGAGGACCGGAAAAGCCGACCAGGTCGCGCTTGTCGAACCGGGCGACCGAAGCGGGGAGCTCAAAATCTTGGTGAAAGGATTTGAGCGACCGTGGATCGAACCAGGCCCACACGACGAAGCGGGTATCGAGGGAGACGCCGATGCTGACGACATGGTGCCACGTCAGATCGCCACGCACCTGTTCCGCTCGATTCGCGGATCAAACAACTTGATTTTTCCGAACTCACGACGTGAGGTGGAACGCTACACACATTTGCTCAACCAACTCTGCGAAGAGGCGCGGGTCCCTAACGAGTTCTGGCCGCACCACGGCAGCCTGTCAAAAGAGATCCGCGCAGAGACTGAGGTAGCACTCAAACAGAAAAACGTCCCTGCGACCGCGGTGTGTACTAACACCCTCGAACTCGGCATTGACATCGGTTCTGTCAAAAGTGTTGTCCAAATAGGCTCACCGCCATCCGTTGCCAGCCTTCGACAGCGGCTGGGTCGATCCGGCCGGCGCAAGGGTGAACCTGCCATCCTGCGAGGGTACTGCATCGAGGATGTCCGGCATTCGCAATCGCCGCTGTCGGAAGAACTTCGCCTTTCCACGATACAGATGATCGCGATGGTCGAGTTGTTGCTCGAAGACTGGTTCGAGCCGCCCAGCCCGCACGGGACGCACTTTTCGACCTTGGTGCAGCAGATCCTCGCGCTAATCACACAGTATGGAGGCATGAACGCCGGTCAGCTGTACACGTTGTTATCCGCGCAGGGCGCGCCGTTCGACGGCGTTGGCAAGCGCGACTTCGCCGAACTCATCCGCGAGATGGGGCGGCAAGAGCTGCTGATGCAGGCACCCTCGGGGATTCTGCTGCATGGTCGTATAGGGGAGAAGTTCGTCAACCACTACACGTTCTACGCCGCGTTCAGTACAGAAGAGGAATATCGCATATCCGCCAAGGGTCGGATTCTCGGTACGCTGCCAATTGCGCAGATGATCGGCGTCGGACAAAGGATCCTCTTCGGTGGAGCGACCTGGGTGGTCCTGGATGTGGACGATTCGCAGAAGACCATTCATGTCGAGCATGCCCCCGGTGGTGTGCCGCCAATGTTTTCGGGTGGAGCCGGGCGCATCCACTCAAGGGTACGACAACGGATGCGTCAATTGCTCGCCTCGACTGAAGTGCCAGGCTTTCTCGACACCACGGCCAAGCGCTTTCTCGAGGAAGGGCGCCAAGCATACGCAGATCGTGGGCTCGACAAGGAAACTTTTCTCGACCTCGGAAAGGAGGTCCAAATCCTGACATGGCTCGGTGATGGTGCGAATGAAGCCATTGCCTGTCTGCTCGGGCGGTTGGGGCTGAGCGCAAACGCTGACGGAATTGGTGTCGAAGTTCAGAAGGGCGCGGAGACACTGGAGTACATCGCCGACCGACTGATTGACGCTGGATTGGATGCACTGCCTGATGTGCACGAGCTCCTCCACGAAAGAGCTAATCTGGAACGAGAAAAGTGGGACTGGGCGTTATCCCGACCGCTGCTTTACGCTAACTACGCGAGTCTTTACCTCGATCTCGAAGACGCATTCGCGTGGCTTCGGAAGATCGGTGACAGTTGAGATACAAGTTCTTCGCGGGAACACTTGCACTGGTAGGGCTTTCGGCCACTCGGATACGAAGACCACCGGAATCTCCTTGCAGGCAGTGGGTAATGAGTGCCGTCAGGTCGAACGCTGTCGCCGGCAGTCGGAGAAAGATCAGCCATCACAAATCAGTGCCATCGGGACGTACTTCAGTCCGTGTAGTTCACCGGGAGGCCCGGTTACCACAAAGCCGCTCTTCTCATAGGAAGGGACCGAGTTGTGTGATGCGCGCACAGTGACCTTATCGACACGCCGGTGTTCCAACGCAGCGGCAATCAGTGCTTTGCCGATTCCCCGGCGCTGACGTTGTGGCTCGACGAACAGCATTGCCACATGGCGACCCTCCTTAAGCTCGATGTATCCGACTATCCCTGACTCATCTTCGAATACGAGCATCAGGTTGTCTTGCCGAGAACGACTCAGCAATTCGGCACGCGAGACCAGAGCTTCGAATGTAGTGACGCCATTCTCCGAGAGGCTGGAAGCGACGGCATCGCTGAACGCAGCCAGCGTAATCCGAATGACGTCATCGACGTCGTCGTCTCGCATTCTTCTGATGGACATCGACTGACACTCTGATAGCCGCTACGAGTGGGAAGAGCTTAGGTATGGTGACTGATTTCGACCCATGCGCCAACGCACTAAGTCGCTCCTTCGAGGAGCGAAAGCCAGTTCGCGAAAACCGCAGCCGCCACCGGCGCCAATTCGGCACTGTACCGCGCGGTGTCAGCCCGCAGGCCGTTGATCGAAACGCCGGGTGTGGACGAGATCTCGACCGTGTGGCCGACGAGCCAGGCTTCTATCCCGCCGGGGCCGGCTTCAAGGTGGAACTGCAACGCTAAGGCGTGAGTGCCCACAGAAAACGCCTGCACCGCACAGGCCGGTGTACGCGCGAGGCTGGCGATCCCGGGTGGCGGCTCGCAGACCTCACCATGCCAATGCAGCACGGGCACCCCGTCGAGCGGCGCAAGCACCGAGGCCTGTCCAGCGTCCGTAAGCTCAATTGGCGCCCATCCGATCTCCTTCTGAGAACCTGGTCGGACAACGCCGCCCATCGCCCGGGTCATGATCTGTGCGCCAAGGCAGATGCCAAGGATAGGGCGGTTCTCGGCAATTCGGCGCCTGGCGAGGTCAATTTCGTCGCGTAGGAACGGATAATCCTGCTCGTCGTTGACACTGATCGGTCCGCCGAGAAAGATGACGAGATCAGCCTGTTCGACCTGATGCTGATCGAGGTTCCAGGCATCGACGTAGTCAATCGTGGCGCCGTGCTGTTGCAACAGCGGCGCAAGCAACCCCAAATCCTCGAATGCGACATGACGTATGGCAGCGATTTTCAATGTAGTGACTCCTTCAAGATCCAAGTTGGCGTATTGCTGATAGGTATACGGACATCGTCATCGGATCTATCGAGCCGAAAGGCAGCCCACCTCGCTTAATCCGCACAAGATGTCGGTTGCGCGGATTGGCACCTGCGCAACGGGGGTAACCGATGAACGGATCAGGTGCCAATCCAGGTTGCTTGACCTGTCTCGTCAATCACGCAGCTCGCTGAACGTGTAATCGCGATGCGCTTGGGGCACGTGGCAGGCGAAGCAGGCCGACGCCGCATCCTTGCCGACGACCCGATTGCCCGGGTCACCAGCGCCGAAGCCTTCGAAGCCCCAGCCGCCGGTCGTCGCGAACTGCTTCGCATCCTTGTGCATCACGCCGACCACCTTGCGCTTACCCTCGGTGATCGCATTGTCGGCGTGCGTGGCGTCGAGCAGGTCGAAGATGAGGATGGCCCCATCGGGGAAATGCCCTTTTCGATAGCCCTCAAGTGCCGCCTCGTTGGCATAGATGTGATGGATGCCACCAAATGCCGAATGCAGCGGATGGCCTTCCTCAATCACCATGCTCTTGACGTGGTGCCAGTCGCGGTAGCCGACCGGATAGGGAACCTGGGGTTCGGCGGCCAGTGCCGTCGTTGTGATTGCCGCGCCCAGCGTGGCCAGGAGTTGTCTTTTCATTGGGTACTTCTCCTCATTTCAGGTCGGCAATCGCCGCACCGAAGTTGATGTGGAAGGGTTGGCCACCGATCACCAGCGCGGGCACGGACTGAACGCCCACCGATTCGGCTTCACCGATGCGTGACTGGGTTTCACCCAGATGGACGATCTCGACGTCGAAGCGAGCGGAATCGATCGCGTCGGCGATCTGCTGCTCGGCGGCGACGCACACTGGGCAACCGGCGTGGTAGAAAATGGCTTGTGTTTTCATATTAGGACTCCTAACTAATGGTCTCGAAATAAACCCGATCATCGAGAATCGGGAGGTTAAGCCGCGATCAAGCGGCGGATTCGTGCTCCGGGCAGTCGAGGCGCAGGTGCCGTTCGGCCATCGGCGCGCCGACCAGGGCGCAGTAATGGGGTGACGCCGTGCCGGGCGCCACATTCTCGCGAAAGTGGCGGCAGCTCACGCACGTCCGCTGTGGTGCAATGAGCTCACGCCGTTGCAGCTGGCGGATCATCTTGATCACCAACGCCAGCAGCGCCTCCTGTTCGTGCGCCGACAACCCGTCCACGACCGGCCCAAAACTGGACGGCCACCCGGCGGCTACCCTTGCACCCTTGGCGGTGGTCTTCAGGGCGGTGGCACGCCGATCGCTGGCATCCGGGTGTTTGCGAATCAGCGATTTTGTTTCGAGCGTGGATACCGCGTCACTCGCAGTGGCCTTGCGTACCCCGATATGCGCCGCTACGGCGGTCAGTCGTGCCCCCTCCGGGCGACCGGCAACGAAGCGCAGAATGTCGGCCTGGGTCGGCGACAAACCCGCGTCGGCGGCCGTCTGCCAATCCAGTTGCCGGGCGACCGCGGCAAGCCTTGTCAGGCCATCGGCCAGCCGTCGTTCGATAGGGTCTGTGATGTCGTCAAACTTCATGGGTAGGAATCCTAACCAATAAGCCGGACTTGTCAAGGCCACCATCGCGTTCGTCAACAACCCGTTTTCACCGCCACCATCACCGGCCTTTGGAGGGCAGGCGCGGCAACATCACAAGGCCTTGGCGGCAATGTAACGCTGCTCCTGCGTTTGCCCTTCGAACCCCCACGCATCGGCACGCACATCGTCGATGACGATATACGACGCGGCAGCCAAAGGACCGATCGATGCCTGCATCGCGGCGAACACCTTGCCGACGTAGGCGGCTTTTTGGTCCTTGGTATTCGTACCCTCGGTTATCTTGATGTTGAGATAGAAGGTCGCTGGTTCTTCGTCGGCCACGCGCGATCCACCGATAAACCACATCGAGGCCGGCACGAAATCGACGCTGATCGACGTCACCGCCTCACGTTTGCCGAGCACACTGCTGGTAATGGCCAGCAAATCCGTTGCGATGCGCTCGGCAAGGGCAGGGTCGGCGTCACCGGCGATGCGTACGTACAGATAGGGCATGATCAGCCTCCAGAGGAATGGGAGAAACGAAGCAGCGATCTTGCGATGTCCATCAGCTGCAATGGGTGCAGTCGTGGCGCGTTGGCAAGCACCGCCATCCATCTCGCACGACCCACCGCAGATAGCCTTTAACCGCAGGTATCGACGCCGCGAGGTACGCGCTGCGCAGCGTTTTCACCTGGTCGTCGATGTAGCCCTGGTCGCGCGCCGTGCCGGCGGACTGCACGTAATCGAAAAGGGCGGATTGGATCTGTCGCACCGAAGGGTCTCGGTCGATCTGGTCAAAGTGGCTCATGGGACTGCGCTCCTTGTGACACGTCATCAGCTTGATCTGGAGCGTAGGTGCGGCTAACTTATTTGATAAGCGAATATTTCGGATTGAAACAATCGCATTCGTGAATCAATGGCAACACCCAACCTTTCCACCGAGCTGTTGCGCACGTTCGTTGCAGTCGTAGAGGCCGACGGTTTCCTTCGTGCCGCAGAACGGCTGCACAAGACGCAATCGACCGTCAGCCAGCAGATTCAGCGCCTGGAAGAGGAGGTCGGCACGAAGCTGTTCAAACCGAACGGCCGCAAGCGCGCTCTGACCACGGCGGGCGAAACCTTCCACGGCTACGCCCGCCGGATGCTCGATCTGCAGGAAAACGCCTTGGCGGCCGTCGCCGGTCCGCAGCCTGCTGGACAGTTACGCCTGGGCGTCAGCAACAGCTTGTCGGACGGGCCGCTGCCCACCTTGCTCACGCGCTTTGCGCGGACCTACCCCAACGTCCAAGTGAACGTCCGTACCGGCTTCAGTACGGGTCTTGTGGCCGGATTCGAACGCGGCGAATTCGATGCCGTGCTGGTGCTGGATGAGCCGGGCGGTGCCCGCAACGGCATCGTGCTGGAATCCAGCCAGATGGTCTGGATTGGGCCGGAGTCCTTTGATTGGGATCGAGGCCAGCCGCTGCCCATTGCGTCCTTCGATAGCCCTTGTGGTTTCCACAAGGCCGCCACGACGGCGCTCGACCGTGCCCGCATCCCCTGGCGGCTTGTCTACACGACGTCGAGCGTCACCGGTTTGATCGCCGCTGTACGCGCCGGGATGGCTGTCACCGCGCGCACGCCGCATGCGCTGCAGCCAGGCACGTCTCTGGTTCAGACGGCGTTGGGTCTGCCCGAGCTGCCAGCGTTGGACATCGTGCTGTTGCGGGCGCAATCCATGCCGTTGGGTGGTGTGCTCGAAGGCATACTGGAGGCGGGGTCGTTGTTTGCGGCATGAGCCCGTGAAGCCAACGCGCTCAGATGCCTAGCTTCTGTAGAATCCTCCCATCGCGTCGATAACCGACCAAACCATACAGCGCAGGGAAGGCAATGGACCCCATCGGTGCAATCTTCGCGTCCATCGTGGACGTCATATCCACCCCGATCACGCAACGGATTACGGACGTCATGGGAACCCAGGTTCAGGCCCTGGTGGTCGAACACCAAGGCATCCAGGTCCCTTACAGCTATCAACTGTGGAAGATCCAACCGAAGTCCGTCTGCCACAGCTATGGGAACAACGTCGAGGACTTCTCGCGCTGTACGGTGGCCGCCAAATCCATGTTCACGGAGGCCTGCCAGCACCTGCAAAAGAAGCCTTCCAGCGACTGGCGACAGACCAAGCTTCAAAACATGTACTGCACCGCCGCCGTGACATACCAGCCGACCGTCGCAAACATCGGTTGGTCGGCCGAATCATCGCCGCTCGACGACGCCAGAGCGGCGTGCAATCTGGCGATCGCCGAGCTCGTCGGTAATCCCGACCCGGCGGCTAGGCAGCGCAAGAAGACGGCGTGCGATCAGTACGACGCACTCAAGGCCGCCCAGTAGTCGGTGCCGGCAGCGGTCAGGGAAGCGGGGTGTAAGGCGCATGGCCAGACGGAATGACGGTATTCTCGACCTACTGGTGTTGCTGCCCTGGTGGATCAGTGTCCTGACGGCTGGAATCGTCTATGTCGCACTGGCCTATATCGCCCCGACGCTCACGACAGGCAGCCCCTTCCTGCAAGGTCTACTCACTGCCGCCCCGAGCCTGGCCTCACTATTCGGGCTGATCCTTTTAATCCCGGCGCCCATCTCGGCGTTCAACGCCTGGCGCAAGCGCCGACTGCTCGATGAGCAGGAAGACATCGCCTCGATCCGTTCGCTGTCCTGGAAGCAGTTCGAGGAACTGGTGGCGGAGGCCTACCGCCGGCAAGAGTTTCGCGTGGTCGAGAACACCGCCGGTGGCGCCGACGGCGGTGTCGACATTCGCCTAGTCAAGAACGGGGAAACCCACCTCGTTCAATGCAAGCAGTGGCGATCGAACAAGGTCGGCGTCAACATTGTCCGCGAGATGTTCGGCGTAATGACGGCGCAGGAGGCCGCCTCGGTCATCATCGTGACCTCGGGGCACTTCACGCGCGAAGCGCAGGACTTTGCAGCCGGCAAACCCATCCAGCTGGTCGACGGCCCCCAACTGGCCGATCTCATCGGCCTGGTGCGCGAGGCGCCACCGGCGCCCGTCGAGATCCCCAGAAAGGCGGATCTGGCGAGACACTGCCCGCGCTGCGGCAGTGATCTCATATTGCGCACCGCGAAGAAGGGACCCAACGCCGGGTCCCAGTTCTGGGGCTGCTCGACGTTTCCTAAGTGTCGACACACGGAGCCGGCCGGCGACTGACGGCTATTCGGCAATGTTGCCTTCGGGCCGCACACAATTACGACCATCCGTCTTCGCCTGATACAGCGCGGCGTCCGCGCGACTGACCAGGGTTTGTGCCGTATCGCCGGCACGAAATTGGGCAACACCAAAGGATGCCGTAATCTTGCCCAGGTGTGCCCGGTTGTCCGTGCGGCGCATGTTTAGCCGCCCAATGCTTTCCCGGATATTCTCGGCAACGACCAGCGCTTGATCGAGCGAGGTGTTGGGCAACAGGATCGCAAACTCTTCCCCGCCGTAGCGCTATAACTTGTCGCCACTGCGGATGCGGGCGTTGATCTGCTTGCCAAGCTGACGCAGCACCCGGTCGCCAATCAGGTGTCCATGTTCGTCGTTGATGCGTTTGAAGAAATCGACATCCACCATCACAAGACAGAACTCACACACGCCACGGGTCGCTTCATCAATCAACTGCGCCAGGTCCTTACCGAACGCCCGGCGATTGCTCAAGCCCGTTAAGACATCCACATACGCTTCGCGACGCGCATGCAGAAGTTCTTCTTTAAGCTTGGCAACCTCGTCCGAGGTGTGCCGCAAATCCGCGGCGAGCGCCTTGGAATCGGCCACAAGCTCATGGGCTTCAACGAGGATATCGCCAGCAATCTCCAGCGAGTGCTTTGGGTCCTTGCAATCGGCAAGCAGGGCGACTTTCTGCCCCAGACGTTCGGTGCGTTGGTCCGCATTGCCGGCGACATCGATTACGGAACCGATGATGTCATTGAGTACAGTCAGCAGCTCCTGCTGCAGATCGGCCATCGAGGCGTCGCTGCAGGGCGTGAAAAACCGCATGAAAAGCGCTGCCGCCGCCTCATGATCCCATGCGGCGCCATTGGCGATCAGGTCGTCCATCATCGCGTTGAAGCGCGTATTGACCCCGGCAACGTAGAAATAGAACAGCGCATAGTTCAACGGGATCGGCGTGACGTCCTGAAGTTTGCCAAGATGGGCAATCGCCAGGCGGAAATGTTCGGCGGCCTTCTCGGCGTCTTCAGCGGCTAGAAACGGATAATGGGTAACGCTTTCGTCTTCAGACGTCACTTCACTCATGGACTACATCCGACTACGCGAACTCAACGCGAAACAGCTGGTGAAAATTCGCCACCGTCAGCACTTCGCTGACCATGCTGTTTTGCTTGAGGCGCAAGGAGATGGCTTTCGGCGCCACCTTGGAGCGCATCTGTATGAGCATGCCCAGGGCGGCACTGTCCATGTAGTCGGTCGAGCAAAGATCGACGGTTACCTGCTTCGCTTGGTGACCTATTGTCTTCAAGACTTCGGCAAATTCGCGGTGAACATCGAAGGTAAATCGGCCACTGACGGTGACAACAATATGGTCGTTAGTGTTCGGCAAAGTCCGGACATTGATAGCCACCATCAAACTCCCTTCGTATCGTCTCGCAAGAATACCGACCTTTTGCCATGAGACCAACAGATAACCCATTGATACTCATCAAAGAAAGTATCTGCATAACCGCCGGAGAAAATAAAAAGGGGACGTTGAACGTCCCCCAATCGCGTTGCCGTCATTTATTTTGTTTCGGCCCATCTTCCTACGGGCCATTGCACCAAGCCTCGACGCAATTAAAGGGACTATCGGCAACCTTGTTCATGACTTTACCCGCGGAGCATCGGGTATTGAGCTACGGGTTGAATCGCGCACTTCAATCGCCATGCTCTCGCGCCCAGGCCTGCCAATCAAACTCGGCGGAACTCACGACATCGAGTAACCCGCGCCGGCCGGCGCGCAGCTGATTGTCGGTGAAAATCACCAGATTTTCACATTGCCAGCGCGCCGATGGCACGATCAGGCCATCGCATTCGAGAAACGCCACGGCAGATCCGATCGCCTGGCATCGGCTGTAATCCAGCGAGGCGAAATCGTCGATGTCGACACCCAGGTCCGTAAGGTCGGCACGCACCAGGCGCAGCACGGCGTCTGTCTCAACGCGCAACTGATGGATCGCAGCCGGTTTCGTCGGCGCCGGGGTCAGCAGGCCCCAATGATACGCCAACTCGGCAATGGCACCGTCGCGTTCGAGGCTCGTATAGAGCACGGGCGTATCATCGCGAAAGGCCCAGCGTCCCGCATTGCGCGACGGGGCCAAGGGGTCGTGATTCAATCGCGTTGCGCGGTAGACTTCGCCGTCGAAGGCGACCTGCTCAAAACGACTCAGTTGTCCCAGCAGTTTGTCGTCGTGAATCACGCGTCGGCCGATCCCGATTACAAATAAACGCCGTCGCGCAGTTGCTCGATGATTTCTATCACCCGCTGTGTGTCGCCGGCCTGAATCAGGTCTGCCGGACGGGCGCCACTGAGCAACTTCTGCGGCGAATACAACCACAGGCGGGCGTCCGCGGGCTCATAGAAATCGGAGAGCTCGTCGACGATATATTCCAATGCCAGCAATGTCTGTTCTGCGCCTGGGCGCGGGAAGGCTTTGCCCTGATTCCAACGTGAAACCGTTTCCGGTCGCAGTCCCAGCAGATTGGCGACATCGACAGACTGCATGGCGCCCTTTGTCCTGATCGCATCCAGTTTTCGTGCAATCGCATTGTTCGCTGTCATGTTGCTTGTCATCTTGAAAGGTTGAATCGCATTACCCGGTCATCGCCAACGTTTTCGGGTGTTTGGCGAAACTCACCGGCGGATGTTTCGCGGCCTGATTGCCGAGCGTGATACGCAGGGCATCCAGTCGTTTGCGGTGTTTCTCGGTCTTCTCGCACATGCCCTCATCGGACCAGGGTACGGCCGCTGCCGCAACGGCGGCGTCGGTCGCTGGCCGCAAATGCCGATCCAGGAAGCGCTGTGGCCGCAACGACTCGGGGATCTGGCTTAGGCCCGCGACTTCATTGATGCGTTGCACCATGAAATGCCTCGCCGGGTTGCCCAACATGTCGTCGACACCGCGCGGACAGCAATGCTTGTCGCGGCAACCGAACATCCCTTTGTTGCGTGGCGACGAGCGCACCAGCTCTTCTGCCAGCGTCGGTTTCAACATCAGATCCAGCGCCGGGACATAGACCTTACGCGACGGCGTGAACGGGGTACCGTTGCTGGGCCGGCGATATCGCCCATGGTCGAAGCGTTCACCCATCGTGATCCCATGCGAAATCCCACCGACCGCACCAAAGGCAAGCAATGAGAGGCCGAATAGGCCGCCGATCTGGTCCGCGACAACAGGAATCCCCAACGCATGAAATTCAGCGGCGGCGGCAATGTACGCTTTGACCGCCGCGGGCGAGCCCGCGCTGGCACTGATGCCGCCAACCCGCAGCCAGATCGCATCGACGTCGACCGACCGCAGTGCGTCAATGACCGAGCGTCGCTGCGCGCCGTCGCGCAGGACACTGTAGGGCAAGACCAGTGGATAAACGATCGAGACCGCTCCACGCGTTTCCCGGTCCAAGTGCGCCTTCAATTGCCGCACCGACTGCGTATCGATATCGAGCCAACCGTCGTCGACCGACTCAATGAGGTGTGTTGGCGCAAGGACTTGGGTAAACCCGCCCTCAACCGCGAAATCACCCAGCGTGCCGATCAGGCGTTCGCCGGCCTGCCCGCGAAAATCGTCTGCTCGGTGCTGCTCACCCGTACCCCAAGGCAGCTTGTCCTGCGCCTGCGTAAAGCCTCCCGGCGTCGCCATCTCCATGGTCTTCGGATCGAGGATCACATGGATGCGATGTTCGACCGCCTGCGCCCGCAGCTCCTTGTGCCGGTCCGCATGGGTGGCGTCCACCACGATGCCCGTGCAGGCCGCATCCCCCGCCGCAATCAATTCAGACAATACGCGGTGATCATTGCGGCCCGCTCGAAAGTACAGCCCAAGCGGCGACGGGGCGGGGCGGACCGCTCGCGGGAACGGGGCGATATTCGTCATGGCGGTGACCTCTGGATTGACTCACCAATTGACATTAGCATTGCGTTTATAATTGCGCAAGAAATTGACATAAATCACGACGAAACCGGCTGCGAGTCAAAAAAGTGCTCAAATTTCCCATTGGCGGCCCGATACAGGGGGTTAACAACGCTAACAATCGCGGACCCAGTACCATGCCACCCCTGCGTGCCATACCATCGAGCGAGCGGCCTTGAAGGCCCGCCCAGATGACATCGTCATTGCCGTTGCTGCCCTCGCGCTTGCCGGCGGGTTGGTGGGCATGGCTTTTGAGCCCGATGCCAACCACGTGCTGTTGGCCCTCTGCGGCACCTCGCTCGTGACCATTCTGGGCGCTTTCGCCTATGGTCAGACGGTGCGCCGACGTTGGCATACCCGTCAGGCGAGTTCGAACGCGGAGCTACAGGCGGCGATTGTCGATTACGAGCAGAGCACCATCGATCTTGTGACCGACTCGAAAACGCAATTCGCGCACCTACGCGCTGCCATCGAACACACAGGAAAGATGGTCAACGATGCCGCTGCGCACCTGAGCGGAGGGATGGGCAATCAGGATTCCGGTGAACGGCGCATGGCGCTGAAGGATCTCGCCGATGAACTCATGGCGATCACCGCTGGATCTGAGCAACAAGAGCAGGCCGCTGGTATCGCAAAGTTTTCGCGCGACACTGAACAGATCATTGATCAATTCGTCGACACGGTTATCCATCTCAGCCAGTCTGGCGGTCAAATCGCCGCCTCTTTCGATCGAATGCGCGAGGAAGTGGGTGCAGCAGAAAAGCTGCTCAGCGACGTTGATACGATCACCGCCCAAACGGATCTGCTGGCGCTCAACGCGGCGATCGAAGCCGCACGTGCCGGGGAGGCCGGCCGCGGTTTCGCCGTTGTGGCCGACGAAGTACGCAACCTGGCTCGCCGAACAACGGATTTCAGCGCCCAGATCAAAGGCACGCTGGGCCATGTGGAAACCTCTATCGCCACGATCGATACGGCGGTCAAACAGGCGACAACCACCGATCTCAGCATCGCAACCAAGGCCAAGTCGCAATTGGCTGACATGTGGAGAAACCTTGATGCGCTGAATGCCAAGGCATCGCAGCAATCGCATTCAATAGCCGCTCTGGCCGGTGACATCCATCGCCTCGTCCTCGAAGGCGTGGTATCGCTTCAGTTCGAAGATATCCTGATCCAGTCCCTGCGAAAAATCAGTCAGCACTCCTCATCGATTGACGACTTCATCTGCGCGTTCTCCACGCTTCAACAAACGGTACTGCGCGATATGAACTCCGCGGTGATCCGTCAACGCACAGCCGACATGCGCCAGATCAAAAATGACTGGCACGACCGATTCGGTGGCATGCAAGACAACTCAGGCAGCGACGGGTCTCAGGCAAACGGTGACGTTGAACTCTTCTAGCCTTGAGCAATCGGACCACCGTAGAGAAAAAGCTTCGCCACCCGGTTCCGCCGCGCGTGACTCGGCCAGGCCGACACCAACACCACCACAATCAACTTGCGGGCGGTCACCCAAGATCGCCGCGCGTTGGTCCTACGGACGTGGGATACCCGGAATCAGGTACAAACTGATGTGATTGTTCGTTTCCCGTCACTTTTTCGCACCCTGGCGCGACATTGGGTACAGAATCTGTGCTGAATAATGGCGTTCCATCAAAAAACCTTGAAGGAACACCACCGTGGAACAATTCATCTACCAGATCATCGAAAATCGGTTCTACTCAACGGACCGCGGTCATTTGCGGGCGACGCTCGCAGGCAAGACCATTCTGTTCAATGAAGGGCGCTGGCTCGACCGCGTCTTAGCGCGGGCGCTGTCGCGTCCCTGGCAAATTGCGATCTACAACCTGGTGACAGTCGGCGGCATTACCGACCCGAATATGGTTTGGACAGACAACGAGAGCCATATCGAATGAGGATAAGCCGCTCGACCGGCCTGAAAGGTCGAGCGGCACCACTGCGGCGATCAGGCCGTGTCGCCATCCGGGACAGCGCCAAGGTCCGTAGGGGTCGCCAACCTGACCCCAATGCCGCAGATCTTTTCCCTCCCGAAGTGATTGCGCCGCGCCACCTGGGCCGCCGTCTCCGGCGTGCGGGCCCGCACATACTTGTGCGTGAAGTCATAGACCCGGCGCTGGCGCTTGCCCCGCCGCGTCACATGACGTAGCGTCACCACCCACACCTTGAACTCCCGCGATCCCCAGTATTCCTCGGGATCGAAGTGCGGATACTCCGCATCGTTGAAGCTGAACCCGTCTTGAATCGCCATCCTTGCACTCCTCAGAAAAGCACCATCTGTTCACCACCGCGCGCCGCCACCTGGGGCGTGCGTACCGCCTCGGCCACGGCCGCTTTCACGGCCGGTAGGTCGGCGGGTACCGGGGAGACCGGCAGATTGGCGCGGGTGTAGTGGCAGACGGTTTGCCAGTCGTTCGGATCGCCGAGCGTGTTGCCGTCGTAGGCGACCAGCTCGCCGAGTGAGTACCCGAGTACAAACAACGCCGATAACACCTGGCAGGCATACATGCGCACGCACCGCCGATCGATGTCGATGCCCGTGACCGACACCCACGCCAAGGCCTCCGGCCCGTTCAGCTTGCAGATGTGGTCGAGCACAGCGAGCACCATGCCGCCCGCGCCCACGGCCGGCTCACAGATACGAATCAGCTTTTCCTCGGCCGGATCGATCTGCACATCACCGATGGACAGCTGCGCCATGAACCGGCAGACCTCGCGCGGCGTGAAAAACTGCCCGCTGCCTTTCTGGTGGTACTGGCTCACCAGATCCATGTGCACCGTACCCAGCAGGTCCGCGAAGGGTTCCGCGGCAAACAGTTCCTTGGCGTACAGCCCTGACAGCTCGAACAGCTGCGCGCGAACCGGCTCACTCGGAATATCCTCGGGCGCGAGGCGAAGCCCGAAGCCCGCCAGCACATCGTCGATCATCAGATCGAACCACTGTTCGGCCCGCAGGCCTTCGCGACCGTGCAACCGGATCAGTTCGGACGTGAGCGCGTTCATGCCTCACCCTCCATGCCGACCAAACGATCCGCCTCGCGGTTGATCCCCTCGATCCAGATCGTGAAGGCTTGCAGGCCCGGTACCGCTACGGCTTTACGCACGCAGGGCTGATACAGCGGACAACCGTCACAGGGATCGCCCCGGCCGCCGTTACGCCAATAGTGGGCATGGCATAGGGTTCTGGCCCGTTCACTCTTGCGGGGGTATTGATCCCCGATGTTCGCGTCATTGCTTGCCACCGCTGTTCCTCCTGGTCAGTTGACGATTGAGCGCGCGTGCGCTCCTGCACCGCTGGCGAAGCGCGGGGGTAGCAAAGGCAAGGGGAGGGGGATCGCCCGGCCTGCACAAGCGAGCGCAGCGAGTGCGGAAGGTTGGGGAGTCCCTTGCCGGCGCGAGGGGCAGCGCCCCTTAGTTCGCGCGCCGACTTCGGCGCAAAGATTCAAAGGAATGCGGCCAGGGCCGGCCGCTGCGGGACAGTGCGCGCAAGCCCCACGGCTTGCGCGCCGCGAAAAAGCTGGCCCCGAAGGGCCAGCCCATCACTCACCTACTAAAGGCCTCCGGCAACCAATTGGCGTGGATCGCTTTCACCTCGTCGGACGCCTTGGGATCGACCGGATTGGCGAAGAACATCGCCAGCTTCCCGGCCAGGTCTTTCTTCTTGGCCTTGGCCTGTTCCAGTGCCCAATGCTCACCGAACCACTGCGAGCCGTGCTGATGCAGCAGGTCACGCGGCACACGGGAAAAGTAGTTCGCGGCGGTCGGTCGCCAGTGCTTGGCATAGTCCGGGTCAAGGTCGGCCAGTACCGCCTCGGTAATGCCGTCCTCGCGCTTGGCACCGCACAGGAAGGAGGCGGATACGCAGTAGGCGAACAGGGCCTGCTTGGCCTTGGCCGGCAAGGCGCGCAGTGCGGCGAACCGCTCGGCATCGTCCTCAATGACCAGCCAATCGGTCGAGAGTCCTTCGCGGATCGCCAGCAGCGCCACACCCGCAGGGGTCTCGGCGTGTTCAGATCCACCTGCGAGGTCCGGCCCAACCGACGAGAACGAGGCCTCGATGGGGCGGGGGACATAACCCAACGTCAACAGCTGCGAAGCCATCGAGTAGAGCAACACGTCCATCGCGAGCTTCGGATCGCGCGCCAGCTTCGCCTTGGCGATCTGCTGCCGATGCGTTCCCAGATCATCGACCAGAGCTTGCGACAGCCCTGCCGTCTGATCCCCGGCCTCCTGTCGCTGCTGCTTCTCGGCCTTGGCCTTCGCCTGGGGCGAGACATAGCCCCGATGGATTTCCGCCTTGCCATCGCGCCCGACATTGACGAAGCACACCGACCGGGCCTTGTCCTCGTCGCTGAACTGTCGGTAGCCGTCAATCTCGGCGGCGATCGCGTCCAAGCGGGCATCGATGGCGTTATAGGCTTCCTCACGCGCGTCATCCCAATCGTCGTCGGCATCCTCCAAGGCCTCCAACTCGCCTTGCAGGCGCTGCTGCTCCGCCAGCAGTTCAGCCGGGACACCGACCGGCTTCGGCTCGATCCGGTGAAGGCGGTAACGGTCATGGCTCGGTGCAATCGAAAGATCGATGTTCACCCAGCCTTCGTCATTGCGCAGACCCACCGCCACGCGCATCAGCTTTTCATCTGCCAGGGAAGTCAGAACGGTCCGATCCGGCAGGTACTCGACCCCTTCGAACATGTCCGCATACAGACGGCCTCCGGCCTTCTCGTAGGCCTTGAGCCCAACGAATCGGGCCAGGGGACTGTCGCTGCGCTCACCGTCCTGGGTGATCGCCCGCTTGATCGCATGCGGCGAGCACCGCTGCCCGTTGTCCAGTTCCTTGAACACCGCCAGCTGCGCCTTCTTCGTGTCGGCCAGGGTGAAGGCCATCACGTCGCGCTCGGTCAGATCGCCACGCCGGAAGGCCTTGAGGATCGTCGGATGCACCTGGGCGAGCTTCATGCGCTGCCGGACCCGCTTCACATCGCAACCGAAGTGCAGGGCAATCGCGTCCTCGTCCATGCCCTGATCGACCATAGCGGCAAAGGCCTCGTATTCGTCGGCAGGGTGCATCGCCTCGCGGAAATAGTTCTCCGCCATCGAGGCCTCGGCGGCAATGTCGTCCTCGGCCCGCAGCCGACACGGTACGGGATAATCCGCGTCCAGCGTCCCCGCATTGACCAGGGCTTCAACCGCCCGCCAGCGCCGGCCTCCGGCCAGCACCGCGAAATACCCCTCGGTCTGCTCGGATGGCTCAACGATCAGGTTTTGCCGGATACCTTTCTGGGCAATATTCGCCGCCAACTCCGCCAGTGCCACCTTGTTCGGCTTCGCCTTGCGGACGTTCTTCTCCGATAGGTGCAGCCGATTGAAGGGCACCAGAAAGAAGCCTTCGGCTTGGGTCTCGATCATGGTTACGGTTGCTGCTTTGCTCATGTTGTCCTCGCTGTTCGTGAAAAATGGAGCGCGCGTGCGCTCCTGACCCGCTGGCGAAGCGCGGGGGTAGCAAAGGCAAGGGGAGGGGGATCACCCGGCCTGCACAAGCGAGTGCAGCGAGCGCGGAAGGTTGGGGAGTCCCTTGCCGCCGCGAGGGGCAGCGCCCCTTAGCTCAGGCGGCCCTGGCCGCCAACAAAAAGAACGGGCCGCACCCGAAGGTGCGACCCGGACAGCGCGCGCCCGCGCTACACCTGGCCACGCTCGGCCAGGCTCACACTTTCCGTGCCGCCGACGATGATGTGGTCGAGCACCCGCACGTCGATCAGTGCCAGCGCCTCTTTGAGGCGCGTCGTAATGCGCTGATCGGCCTGGCTCGGCTCAGGGTTGCCGCTCGGATGCTGGTGACTGAGGATCGCCGCTGCGGCGTTCAGTTCCAGGGCTCGCTTGACGATCTCGCGAGGGTGTACCGAGCAACCGTCGATCGTGCCGGTGAAATGCTTATTGAACTCGATGACCCGGTGCCGGTTATCGAGATACAGGACCGCGAAGATCTCCGCCGGTTCGTGGGCCAGCTGGCCGACCAGGTAGGCGCGGGTTTCATCCGGTGATCCGATCACCCGCCCGCGGCGGAATCGCTGATTGAGACATTTGCGGTGCGCTTCGAACACCTCGTCGGCCGTCGCCGGACGGTAGGTACCTTCTGCGTCTTTGATCCAAAGGGTTGAGTGGGTCATGGGATTCGAGCCTCTTGCTGCGTGATGAACACGCGAAGGACGCAAGGGCGGGGAGAAAGCGGCCGGTCCAGGCGACCGTGGAATACCGCAGTGCAGCGAGGATATGCCGCGAAAGCGCCTTGACCGGGTGCGCACCGCCCGATCCTTTATCGCGCTGTATCACGCAAGCGGCGACGCCACCTGGCCCGTTGTAATCAGGCTTGGATCGTCAATTGGGTAGATACCATCCGGGGCCGACCATCGCGCAACACGCAGCGCACCCCGTCGGCAGTCAAACAGCCTTGCAGGAATCGGTTCGACGGCAAAGCCGTCCATCGGGCGCCCGGCTCATCAGACAAGGCGAACGCCGCGATCACCATCTTGACCGGAATCGCACCCGCAATGAGCCGTGCGTCATGCACATCGATGAACCCGCACCAAGCGCGATAGCTCAGCGTCCCGTCACGCCGCAGCAGCCCAACTGTCTCCCCGCGCGTGCGCTCGGAAAGTTGAATGGTCCGGTAGTTCATGGCGCGTCGAAGGATCATCTACCAATCGTGCAACAAGGTGACAACACTAAAGTTCTTTAACCCTAGCCGGGTGCCCAATTTCCCTACCCTTCCGACCAGTAGCTATACAGGCCAAGAAAACGCGATAGGGGACGAAAGGCCCGGCATGAAGAAAACGAAGCATACCCAGATACACGAGATCGGCCCGAACGCGCGCGAAGTACTCAAGTGGTTCATTGCAGCAGCCGCGCCCGTTTTGCTGGCGGCAATCTGGGCCTACGCGACGACGAATGGGTTTCCAGTCGCGGCCCCGAACAGTTGCGGCGTCAGCGACGGACCACCAGACGGGCGGCCCGCCGCGTTCGCATCAGTTGTCGTCGTTGGCTTCGAACAGCACCAGCTCGCCGGACACGCTGATACCCGGCCGCAGGTTGATGCTGACGACCTGGCCCTTGGCGGTGTCCTTGACCCACGCTGAGCCGACCAGCGTGTGCTTCTTCACTTCCTCGCCGCCTTTCTCGAAGGTGTAGGGAACATAGACGTTATGGGTGGGTTTCATCGGTAATCTCCTGTTGAGTGCGTTTGCGCCATCCCTCGGGCCGGTCTTGGAGCAAACGGTCCAGGGGTCCGTGGAATACCGGAGTGCAGCGAGGATATGCCGCGAAAGCCCCTTGACCGGGCGCGCGCCGGCCATTCTTCGGCGCTGAGAAACGCACGCCAGGAGGTACCGCACCCCACCCGGAAGGTATGCCCCATCGACGGCGGTGCAGGGGTGGAACGACGGATGACGGCCGCCGTGGTCTACGCTTCACAGACGAAGGCCAGTTCAGCTACCGACCTCTCCGGCCGATGCAGCATCGACAACCGGACGGACCTCGAAGCCAATACGATGACTGACGACAACAAGGGACTCACAGCCTGGCGTGCCGCCTTCGAATCGCTGATCGCGGCCGGACAACAACCGACCTGGCGCGCCAATCCGCCACGCTTTGTCGTGAAAAAAGGGCGCTTCTCGCCCTGGTGGTCCCCGGTCCTTTGGTTCGCCCAACGCCCCAGCGCCTGGTCGGCCTGGCGCAACGTCGTTGTATCGCGCGACCTGCTCGAACAACCTCCGAATCGGTACCTGCTCGCGCACGAGCTCGGCCACCTCGCGAACCGTCACCACGCCCGCTACTTGGCAACCACCGTCTGGGTGGTTGGCCTGGGCATCCTGCTGGCGGCGCTCGGACCCGCCTGGCCGGTTGCGGCCCGCGCAACAGGCCTGATCCTGTTCTTATGCGGGGTAGGGCATATGATCGGACTGTGCTCGCTGCGTTCCGAATACGAGGCGGACCGTTTCGCAGCTCAACTCATCGGCACGTCGGCGACCGTCGAAGGCGTCGCGCAGCATGCGCGAAAAGTCGACGGCGTATTGCAGCGCAGCGCCCAGCTGCGCATCGAGGCGCTGGCCAAGCGCCGCCCGAAGGCGGCGCCGGTCGGCTAGTATTCCGAGCCAAACATGACGGTCAGGACGCGCAGCGTCTTGTCTGGATCGGCGGGATCTTCGCTGCCGTAGGTGAGCGTCGGATCGTAGTAGTCGATCTTCCAGAAAATCCGACCGTCGTCGGATTCAAAAGCACCGAAGTCGTGCTCGCCGTAAGGATCGTTACCTTCGTCGAATCGACGATGATTCTGCACGCGCATCAGGATGCGCCGCTGTTTGTCCGGGTCGAGCGAGGCGATCCCGCTTGAGACAACCAGGCGGCCCGAGGCGCCGAGGTACTGGCGGCATCTGTCGTTGAGTTCAGCGATTTGTTGTGTCCTGTCCATCGTAGTGCTCCGCGTTGGGTGATTGCGCGAAGCGGCGGACGGGCGGTTGAGTGAGGCGTCAAGGAGGAACGCAGCGCAGCGAGTAGTCCTTTACGCTGAACGGCGCCCGGCATCCTTTCGTGCATGAATCACCCAGCGGAGCAGGGCGGACAGCGCTCGGCATGGATCACATCGACAAAGCTATCGCTTCTTCTTGATGCCAAAATAATCCGGACAATAATCCATCGCTTGTTCGAGTGTCGGATAACGGCCGAACTGGGCGAAGTAGCGTTCACCGCAGCGGCCATAAGGCTTGTTGCCATCGGTGGCGGCGGAACCACGTCGATGCAGCGGTTCCACCTTTGACGACGCACGCGGTTGCATTGGTTCGATCACGACCCGTCGCAGGTAGCGACTCGGATTCGCGCGGTACTTTTGATAGAAGGCCGCAAGGGCCGCTTTCTCTCTCGGGTGGTACACCCATTGTTTCGAGAAAAGGTCATCACGAAGTTGCTCCGTTAGCGCTTCGCGCGGGAGCATGGCGTCTTCTTCCATCAGAACGATTGCGATCGTGGGTACGTCAATGGCTCTCAACCGTCGGCGCTTCAACTGATCGACGCTGTGGCTTACCTCGATCTCGACGAACAACCGTTTGCCTTGACTCTCAATTTCGATATCGGGGCGCACGCCTGGATACGGCGCTTCAAGACGGACAGCATCAATGGGCACTTTGCCGCCCGCGGCCAGGCGCTCGGTGTGAATCACGGATTTTCCGTATCGAAATTGTTTCTCGCGTCGAAAGTCATAAGGCGGGACGATTATGTAAGGTAGGCTAAGGACAATTTCTTTAGCGAGGCGGTGCAGGATGGTTTCGCTACCACCTTCACAGCCAGTGCGGACGTGGTGCGCGAAGTGGTGCCGGCGCTTACGGCCCTTACGAGCAACCAAACGCTCCCCGCAAGCCGCGCACACACACTGACAGGCGAGGCCACTTTCGACATCGGCGATGTGCACAAGCAAGCCATCGCGAAGACCATAGCCGATCTCTCGCCAGCGCCGCTTGTCGGTGCCCTTATCCGATTCCATGTTAACGAATGGTACGCTAGCTGCGACCGAACGGACTAACGGCACCTACTTAGGAAGACGGCATTTACCTACGCGAGTGAGCACTCCTACAGAATCAGGTCAGGTGTGCCCAATTGATTTCGGAGCCAAGACAAACCTTCACATCCCGAATTGCTGCTAAATCACGCCGAAAGCGACTGCGACACATTGAAAGTTCCAAGCCGCAGCAGCCATTGCCAAATAGATCATCGACAGGATAAGCACCATGCTATAGAAGCTCGACCGCCGAGCCTTAATCGGTTCGTTGAGATGCCGTTCGATGTCGTCCATTCCCAGCTGATTTCGGGTCGCATCAGTCCAGTATTTCAGTTCGCCGCCAGATAGCCGAAGATCCCGAAGATGGACAAGTAGTTGCAAACAAAGGCTTACGACGAGGTAAATGGCGAGAGCTTTGAACAGAAGATCCGCCTCTTTCGACGCCAGCACTTCTTCTGTTCTTCCTATCCGGGAGAACAGCCCCAAGCTGATCAGCAACAACGCCGCGAGAACGTCTCGCAGCAAGCTGTTCAGTATGCTCCGAACCTTATCGGAGAATAGAATCGCTTGCTGCTGCACATCCTTTAGCAACTCGCGCAGCTCTTTCGCGTAAACGTCCTTGCGTTCTGCAATGACAAATTTGTACTGTTCGATCGACTGCTTGAGTGCGTCGTCGACATATCGGGCCGCTCCGGCCAATAGCGATTGACCGTTGACCAAATCCAGTGTCAATCGATCGGCCATCAATGCCGCTCTAACCTCAGGCCGTTCCTCGTAAACCCAACGTACAGCCTTCCAAATTGCATCCAGCTGGGCTGCAGTCGGCACTACGTCGGATTCATCGGACAATGGGATCTCCAAACGACGTGCACCCTTCAAGACGACGCGAGTATGTCCGTAGAATTCTTGCGCAATGCAAGCCGCTAGCACCTGTCCGCTGAATATTCGGAATTGGCTTGCCGTAGTGGAATCGATATCTCCCCACGAAAGAACGAACGGCGCTGGATTCAACGCAGTCCCCTCGCTGGCCAGTAAGTGGACTTGGCGTTTGATGCTGTCGTCATCTGGCCCATCGTAACGTTGTGGCCAATCAACTGGAATTCGACTGCCTGCAATGTCGTCGATGGCGATGCGGGGTCCTCCAAACGCGTGTGCAATTTCGTACACAAAAACTCGCGTCGCAGGCTTTTCTCGGAGCGGCTTGCTTGACGGGCCGAATGGATCGAGGGCCCCAAGCCAATCGGCAAATCCCTGGCTACTCAGAAACCAAACCGTGGCGACATCAGTCGGCGGCAACAGCTTCTCGACAACTGCTTTCTTCGAGATCAGGACCTGCCAACCCCGGATCGGCTCACCATTGGCAATCAGACTATTGAACTCACTGCTGTCGACAGCTTCATCATTGACGCGCACGGTTACCCCATTTAGCCCATGCTCATCGTGAACAGCGTAGAGATCAGTCAAATGCTGCTGAACCCCTGGGCTGCGGACACCATCAATGCGGATTCGCTCAGGCAAGTCATCGTAGGAATCTGCTCGATTGAGCAGATTCTTCAGACAGGCGCAAATTTGGGCTAGCCCCGAACTCATATCGTTGCTTCTAGGTGCGAGACCTATATCCGCTGGTGTCAATTACAATGCGCGTCCTTCCGCCATCCAATTCCTCGAACGCAACCCCAGCCGCATCAGCATCTCCCTCCCATTCCACCGTCACCCCTTCGACCGTCACCCACTTGTTACGTTTTGCCGTCTTGGTCAATGAGCCCGGTTTCGGGGAGAACGTCTGTCCAGCAATCCCTCGATGAGCCAATCCATCGTGTAGGCTGGCATGTAATTGTGCGCGACGCTGGGGGTCGCCTTCATTAAGCACCATATCGATGAACCCATCCGTCTCGAATACTGCATGCGTATCCATATAGGTAATAGCCCGATGCTTATAGCCCGAAGCATCGTCAGACAGCGCGCCTTCATTCTCGAACGCCCACGCGGTCACAGCGCGAACAGCTTCTCGCGTCCAGTGGCTATCATGCTCGCGCTCGGTCACCGACAGAAACTTACGAAAGTATTCAGAAATCTTGTCAGGTGAATTGCGATCGCTGGCAAGCACGTCCCACCCGTAGCTCTGACCATGATCGAGCAAAGCAACCTTCTGCAGCGCTTTCTTGTCCTCGACAAATGTATTGATTACCTCATGCAGCTTGGCCACCAATCCAGTCGCGGTTTCTTGCGTCTGGTACTCGAGCACGCGTGTGTGGTCAATCTTGATTAGCGATATCAGCGGAATCTGCTCGGCGCCACGCTGGATATCCACGAGCGCGACGATGAACACACCGTCGCTCATGTTCCTGCGATGGTGATTCAGAAAATCTTGGGCAAGACCAATCGACTCATCGACAAAGTTGTCAGCGGGATTCTGCAGCATCCGTTCGCAGCGCTGCGGGGTAGAGGCTGCGCGATCGCTAAAAACGAACTGTGTCCCTTCAGCGGCCTGAGCCAGCCGATCACAAAAGAACTGACGCTGCTCGTCTGTTAACTCGACCTCCGATAGCGTTGTCGGATTCTCATTTCCGGCGATGAGGATGTGGAAGATGAAATACCGAATTTGGATGCTGGCTTTTTCGGCGGGAGTAAGAACGCTCTCTTTCGGCATGATTTCCCTATGCTCGTCGCTTTTGCATCGGCAGCTGGATACCACCGAAAGTCACTTATGGTCGATTCTGGATCAACCTGATCTTGTCATTCTGACAACCAAGCTGGAATGTCCCGTTGCCCATGCAACACGCGCCAGACATCGATGTGGTCGCTGTTCTCGATGTAGAAAATCAAATACGGATACGCGGGCGTGACCCAGAAGCGCAGATCTGCGATGCCTAACTCATGGGCATACCGCGGGGATCCGGCTGCCGGATGACGCCCAATGTTCCCGTACGCATCCTCCAGGGCATCGATAAATCCAAGCGCCGCATCGTCAGCGCCTTCCTCAAGGTAGTACGCGATGGCGGTATCTACATCCCAGTTGGCTTGCGACCGTGGGATGACAGGCTTTGACGTCACCCACGCCCGCCTTTCTTGCTCTTTTGTCGCACTTGGTCGCGCAACCCTTCGAAATACGCAGCATCCGCTACTGCACCTGGTGCAGATGCGGCGCCTTCCAGTAGCAGATGGCGCAGGTGCTGGCGGTCCTGATCCTTACGGATAAGTTCACGGACATACTCGCTGCTGGTGCCATAGCCACGCGAGGCCACTTGCTCGTCGACGAACGACCGCAGCGACTCTGGCAATGAAATATTCATGGTGCTCATAGATCAAAATTTAGCTGGTTTGGCAAATTTTGGCAAGCTACCGCCGAATTGAGGAGAATATCGTATATATAGGTTTTTGCAGTAGTTTTTCTGTTTTCACTTCGATGGAAAACTGCCAAGCCATATCGACTTCGCCAGATACGTCGCGCAGCTCACCTTCTGAGCTTCTTGGTCGACGGCTGGCTGCAAATCTGGGTCGAGGCCAGGCTCGCATCCATTCCGGTTCGGAAAGCGCCGTCGCTCATTCGGTCGGCCACCATGAACAACATCATACAAAGCGCTCACCGGCGGTTGACTAGATCCGCAACCGCTGCGAGTCAGAAGGGCGCTTTCTCTTGCTTACGATTCAGCGAGACAACGATTTCGGTACCGCTGGACATGTACGCCATTTCATCGGGCGCAAAGTCGATCCGATGAACCTTGGCCTCTTAGGCTTCGCCCACAGCCTCGCCGAGTGCTTTTGCGATCAGGTGTTCAATTTCCGCGGTGCTCAGTAACTTGAGCTTGGTTGCGAATAGAGAGTCCCAATCGGTTTCGGGTGCTTGTGCATCGGCCGCATCTAACGGTTCCTATCGAAAACGAGAAGGCTACAGGATGAACACGCAGACCCGAAGATGCAATTTAACATAAGATGCATTATCGCCATCTATCGCACTCGTGCCAGGGCCGTTGGTGACCGTCCTCCATGAAGCGAGCCACGTCTGATGTGGGTGTCTCAGCAAGGCCAGCTTGCACTCGGCCGGTGAGGGCAATTAAAGGACGAACGCGGCGAACAGGCAGAGCTAAGCCGGCTAGATGATGTCAATAAATTCTGTCAGCAAATCGGCAGTCACAACCAAGCCCTGCGCGGACAAGGTTTCCAAGTACGCATCGGCAGATTTCGCAGGCTTTTTTAATGACTCTCGATGTTGCTTTGCGGTTTTGATGACCAAGCCCCTATGCAGATCAAGTTGGTGCTCCACGAAGACATCTGGATGCATTGCTTCTATGCCAAATTCCCGCAGGTAATCTTCGGGAAAGTCCTTCAGGTTGAAAGTCACGATGACCTGGGCACCGCTTTTGATTGCAGCCGCGAGTACGTGGCGATCGTCAGGGTCCGGAAGGACCAGCCCGTCAATGAGAGATTCGTAGCAAGTCACCAGGCAATCGGGGACCGCTTTGTTCATCAATTCTCTTGTGCGGTTGACCGGCTCTGTTAGTTCCGGTCGTGAAGCCAAGAGATTACCGGTCCACTCATCATGTATCTGATCTGTCCAACGCGCGGCAAATAACCCAGTAGTTGCAAGGCGCAACAAAAAATCCCGCAGCGGAGCGGGATAAAGAACACATGCGTCGAGTACTACAATGAACCGCATCAGTATCCCATGTTGTTTTCTTGGGCAATGTCGGCAAGTTCATCCAAAGCCTCTTGGCTCTCATGGTCACGCTGTTCTTTGTATGCCATCAGGTCCTGGTAACGCACCCGTCGATGCGTTCCCGTCTTCGTAAACTGGATAACACCGTCTTCAAGTAGCTTCACTAGGTGAGGCCGAGAAACATTCAGAATATTGGCTGCTTCTTGCGTCGTCAGTTCAGCGTGCGTCGGCACAACCGTCACTGCATTACCTTGAGCCATTTCAGCCAACAGGTCTCTGAGCAACGCAAGCGCCTGCCGAGGCAGAATCAAATCGTACCCATCAAGCCTAACCTGTGCACGGTCGGCCGCAGGTCGCTCGGAAAGCAAACGACTCAGCTCGCCAGCGCTAATTCTGGCGAGATCCGATGCTTCGATATCTGGGAGTGATTGAGGGTGTTGTGAGGTCGCCATCTTTTAATTCTCTTCGTGCGTCTATGTGTCTCTGGTCTCTAATCTCGGGTATCTCTGCCCTACAGTCTCTCTGGCCTCTCCTGCGACAATAGGCTAGCCGAAGGAGGCCTTATTCGCAATATTCGAAACGCCTTATCGGCAGAAGACAGTCAGAATTTAAACCCAAAAGGCGCGCAACAGGCGATATGACATGCCCCTTATAGCGTCTTATCTGATTGATTATATTAGAGATATTGGCAGCGGCCGCTGTTTGGTACCTCCGTCCATCTGGTCGGACGGAAAGCGATGGTGGTACGACGCGGATACCCGGGCTGTCCCTCATCTCGACTGTGAGCGCAAGCCCTCCACTGAAGGTCGCCAATAGCTTGAAAGCAAGCTACCGGCCGGACAGATACATCTCGGGGACCCGCGGCGAAAAACCCATTATCCGGGCACGATTAGCCAGAAGGGCAGGTTCGTATCGTGGCCGTCTCGCCATCAGAATATCCACGATTTAACATAAAGTGTGTTATGCGCAGTTAACTGATTGAATATAAGCCATTTTATAGTTATGTGGCTGCACATTATCTTGGGTCAATCCGGTCCCGCCGCAATACCACGCGGCGTTCATGAAAGCCTGCCATCTTCTTTGAGCATTGAGTCCTTGGTGGCAACCACCCCGAACGGCAGGCAAACGAGCGCACGCCCATCAATACCCAGCCTCATTCGTTTGCGCTGGTATCGGAATCATTGATATCGAGTACCGAATTTTTCGGTTTACGTTCGCAGCCATGCCTGGGTAGCGTTCGCTGATCGCTCAAATGGAAGTACGACATGCCACAAGACAGGTTCATTCGAGATAGCGACGGCTACCTAATCGACCCAAGCGAATGGAATGAAGCGTTTACAGAACTAATCGCAAGCGAGACCGGCCTCGACCTTACCGAATCCCACTGGCAGATTCTCGACTTCATGCGTCAGTTCAGGGCGTCCGAGGGTATTGCCCCTGATGTTCGACACGTTGTGGAGCACCTCGTAGCTCAGGAGGCTATCGACAAGAAAATAGCCAAGGAATTCCTGTTCAAGCTTTTCCCTTACGGCTACATGCAGCAGGCATGCAAAATTGCAGGGTTCCAGCGCCCACGTGCCTCGAGCACAGGCTAACACTTGAACGAGGCGTCGCCCGCGCCAATCCTGCGCTCGCATCAAACCCGCAAATTCCAACCCGTGCCGAACACTGCCTATTGGACGACGGCCGCCATCCCTGACGGCCGAGATACACTGAGCCAATAACCGCCCGGATTGCGAGCCCGCAGTCAAGCCGGCGCCGACGAGCCGTGCACCGATTGCCCCACCCGATCCTATCGCCACCAGCCAAATTGGTATGTAAAATACCAATTCAACTGTACACGGTGGGTGGCCACGTGCAACTGACGAAACACACCGACTACGGACTGCGCGTGTTGTTCTACCTCGCCATCCAATCCAAACCACGGGTATCCACTGAGGAGATCGCTGCCGTTTTCGGCATAGCCCGGAACCACTTGAGCAAGGTGGTCGCAAAGTTGGCTGGAAACGGCATCGTGGAGAGTGCGCGGGGCAAAGGCGGTGGTATTCGCCTCAGGTCTGCGCCCAAAGAAATCTGCGTGGGCGACGTCGTTCGGTTACTCGAAGGAGAAACGTTTCTCGTCAACTGCAACCGTCCCCTGTGCCCCGTCCTGCCCGCATGCAGATTGCGACAAGTAATGCAGGAGGCCCAACGGGCATGTTTTGCGGTGTTCGACAGCTACTCCCTGCACGACCTAACTTCCGGTCGTGGCGAAGCGTTGCGCACGCTGTTGAACGTCTCGGTACCGGCAAATGGGACAGGAGCGTGAACGGTGCAACTTGAGCCCACGCTGATGACTTTGCGGCCGACAGCTCTCACACCTTGTCAAAGCTGTAGAACGCGGCAATCCTGCTTTATTTCTGCGCAATTACCCGATGAGGACGGCGCTTGTGCCGGCGTCGTTCGCCGGCGCCGCCAGTTACCCCAGGGAGAACGGTTGTTTCGGCGTCACGCGAGCTTTTCGTCCCTCTATCAGGTATGCAGCGGATCGATCAAAACCCAGCGCGACACATTGGACGGCGGTCTCTTTGTAAGCGGGTTCTTCTTCCCTGGCGACATCGTTGGCATTGAGTCGATCGGCCATACTCAATACACCGATGACGCCATAGCCCTTACCGACACTGCCGTGTGCCAGTTGGACTTTCAGCGACTCCTGTCACTTTGCACGGGCAAACCTGGCATCAACGCATGGATGATCGGTTTGATTGGGACATATTTGCGCCGCAAGGATGGCGACCTCGCGTGGTCAACGGCGCTACCTGCAGATCGACGCGTCTTGCGGTTCTTCTTGGACCTGAAAGAGCGACTCGCCGGAGGGTCAACACCACCGCAACAACCGCTGTACTACCTGCCCATGCGCAAGCAAGACATCGCCTTTTATCTTCGCATGACACCCGAAACATTCAGCCGCAATCTGGCGATTTTGCGCCGCAAAGGGCTGCTTCAGGTAGACCATGATCGTTTCTTCTTACCCGACACTTCGCGTGCGAGAGAATTGACGCGCCTCTGATGGCACTCATGACCTAGGATGCCCAATCAAGTGGCGCCCAGATAGGCCTTTCCGATCTGCAAAAACTAGTTGCATCGCCGTTTCGGGCTGCAGTGGCCAACCAGGGGATCAGGCCAGTCCGGCGCTCCCTCCTGCCCAATAGTGAATCCGTTGCTCCGGCAACCGGCATTCGAAAAAGCAACCATCGGCGATCAAGACGTGCAACACCGCAGCCGGCAGTAGCGAAACGCCTGCAATGCACCGGTCGGCGTGCGGTGCAATACCTTTTCGGAATGCACCAATTCACAGACACCTGCGAACGCCGCCTGAAGCTTTGAGGCGTCATAACGCTCAACGGGTAGACCGCTACAGTGATCGGGGCCATCTTCGGCAAAGGTGGCGATAATGACGTCGCCGCCCGGCCGGAGCGCGGCACGTAGCGTATCGACGTATGCACTTCGATCAGACCGTGCAGTTAAGAAATGGAATACCGCACGATCATGCCAGAGCGCAAAACGGGCGGCTGGCAGATGCGCCTTCGTGACATCGGCTTCTATCCAATGCACACGTGCCGCGTCGGAACCGAGTCCAGCTCGCGCGTTTACCAGGGCCACGGGCGAGATATCCAGAACCGAGACATCGCGGTATCCCAGTTGCAACAGCGCCGCCGCGAGATACGACGTACCACCACCGATGTCAATGAGCGGCGCTTCTCTGTCCAAGCCACACCTGTTTATGAGCTCCAACGACTGCTCGGCATGAGCCTGGTACCAGCTAAGATCGTCGCCAGCTCTGTCACGATATACGCCGTCCCAGTGATCCTTGTCAGGCATAGCCTTCCGACCATGCATTTCGCCACTCCCCGATGCGGCAGCGATCCGCATCCAGAGATGGCGCCGGGTTGATACCCAGAGACGTATCCAGCATCCGCTCGTCGCGGCAACGCTGCAACATAACGCACCGAACACCGGATTTCTCGAGCCGATTCAGTAGACACTCGAGCCGCGTCCGTGGCAGTAAGGTTGCGTGCACCGTGATCCGCACCTCGAATGCCACGCCGGATTCCTGCAGATACGCCAGACTTTCAAAGGCTCGCACGCCACTGTCCGGCACGCCAGTCAGTGCCGGATAGTCTTCCGGAAGCGCCTTGATATCGAGGCCGACCCAGTCGACCAATCCCAGTACCCTGGCCAGGCGACCCGGATAACAGCCGGCGCTGTGCAGGCCGACCTTGTATCCCAGTTCACGGACCTGACGAACCGCATCCGGCAGTGCCCGTTGCGCCGTGGGTTCACCACCGGAAAAAACCACTGCATCGAGCAGGCCACGGCGCCGCCTGAGGAACGTGAGCACATCTTTCCACGTAGTTGGAGCATCGCCCACGGCGTGGATCAAGTCAGCGTTGTGACAGTACCGGCACCGCCACGGACACCCCTGGCAGAAGACGACGGCCGCCAGTTCACCTGGATAATCGATGGTGGTGAGTGGCGTGACGCCGCCCACTCGTAATCGCTGCATCGTTCAGGACTCAGGGCACTGATCATGCGTAATAAAATAGCGGCGTTCAGCATGTTCCGACTGCTTGCCGGGATTCCATGACGAAACCGGCCGGTGGTATCCCATGACACGCGTCCAGACCTCGCAGCGGGTGCGTTCTTCGTCTTTCAGCTCGATTCGGGTGTCATGCGTGTACATGAGTTGTTTCCTCGTGTTGTTTGCGCGCGAGCAGCTCAGCATCGCACTTGGGACAGAATTCGTGCTCACCAGCCAGATAGCCGTGTGTCGGACAGATCGAAAAGGTCGGTGTAATCGTGATATACGGCAGGCGGAAGTTGCCCAATGCGCGCTGCACCAGACGCTTACAGGCCTCAGCGCTGGAGACCTGCTCCGGCAAGTACAGGTGCAGCACGGTGCCACCGGTATACTTACGCTGCAGGTCATCCTGGCGCTCCAACGCCTCGAACGGATCGTCGGTGAAGCCGACCGGTAACTGCGAGCTGTTGGTGTAGTAAGGTGCCTCGGCCGTGCCGGCCTGCAGGATCCCCGGGAAGCGTTTGCGGTCCTCCTTGGCGAAGCGATAGGTCGTACCCTCGGCCGGGGTCGCCTCGAGGTTGTACAGGTGCCCCGTCTCCTCCTGGAATTCGATCATGCGCGCTCGCACGTGGTCGAGCAGGCGCTCGGCCAGTGCATAGCCGTCTGGTGTCGTGATGTCGTCGCGATCGGCGGAGAAATTGCGCACCATCTCGTTGATGCCGTTCACGCCGATGGTCGAGAAGTGGTTGCGCAGCGTGCCGAGGTAACGCTTGGTGTACGGAAACAGGCCAGCATCCATGTGGCGCTGGATCACCTTGCGCTTGACCTCCAGGCTGTCACGCGCGATGTACAGCAGTTCGTCGAGCCTGTCCAACAGGCCGGCCTCATCATGGCGATGCAGGTAACCCAGGCGCGCGCAGTTGACCGTGACCACGCCCAGCGAACCGGTCTGCTCGGCCGAGCCGAACAAGCCGTTGCCGCGCTTCAGCAGTTCGCGCAGATCGAGCTGCAGCCGGCAGCACATGCTGCGGATCATGTTGGGTTTCATCTCCGAGTTCAGAAAGTTCTGGAAGTACGGCAGGCCGTATTTCGCGGTCATTGCGAACAGGCGCTGCGCGTTGTCGCTGTCCCACGGAAAGTCGGGCGTGATGTTGTAGGTCGGGATCGGGAACGTGAACACCCGGCCCTTGGCGTCGCCGGCGGTCATCACGTCGATGTAGGCGCGGTTGATCATATCCATCTCGGCCTGCAGGTCACCGTAGCTGAACGGCATCTCTTCGCCGCCGATCACCGGGATCTGATCGCGCAGGTCCTCCGGGCACACCCAATCGAAGGTGAGGTTGGTGAACGGCGTCTGCGTGCCCCAGCGCGAAGGCACGTTCAGGTTGTAGATCAGCTCCTGGATGTACTGGCGGACCTGCACGTAGTCGAGCCTGTCCTTGCGCACAAAGGGCGCCATGTAGGTGTCGAACGAACTGAACGCCTGTGCACCGGCCCACTCGTTCTGCAACGTGCCGAGAAAATTGACGATCTGCCCGACCGCCGACGACATGTGCTTCGGGGGGCCGGCCTCGACCTTGCCCCGCACGCCGTTCAGCCCCTCGTGCAGCAGCGTGCGCAGCGACCAGCCGGCGCAGTAGCCGGCGAGCATGTCGAGGTCATGGATGTGGATGTCGCCCTCTCGGTGCGCGCCGCCCGCCTCCGGCGCATAGACGTGGCTCAGCCAGTAATTGGCAATCACCTTGCCCGAGGTGTTCAGGATCAGCCCGCCCAGCGAGTAGCCCTGGTTGGCATTGGCGCTGACCCGCCAGTCGGCGCGCTCGAGATACTCGTTGACCGAGCTGGCGACATCGACCAGGGTGCGCCGGTCGTCGCGTAGACGCTTGTGCTGGTCGCGGTAGCTGATGTAGGCGCGCGCTGTGGCGAGATGGTTGGCGGCGATCAGGGTCTGCTCGACGATGTCCTGGATGCGCTCGATATCCGGGATGCCGTCGCCGAAATGGCCATGGCTCAATACCTTGACCACTTGGGCGGTCAACAGGCGTGACTCGTCGGTGCCGAATTCGCCGGTCGCCTCGCCGGCACGGCGGATCGCGTTGGCGATCTTTTCGCTATCGAAAGGGGTCTCTGACCCGTCGCGCCGGCGTATACGCGCCGGCAGCCGGGCCACCTGAGTGGCAGGAACTGACATGGGACATCCTCGTTCTTATGGTGGTGCAGACACAATATCTTGTAGACAATGACACTTTGTGTCACAAGATATAGTGTTGCCGCCATTTGATCCGGGTCAAACTTTCGGTCCACTTAATTCCCGCTTGACCTTGGTCAAAGCTGGCGCCGGAACCGGGTGGCACAAACCCGGTTTGCATATCGCCAGGTCGCCGATGTCCAGTCCCCTGCCCCAAATCGTCAACACCTTTGGCCAGGATCTGTTGCGTCGCCATGGCCGGCGGGTGCACAAGATCGCGATCCATGCCGGCTTCACTTGCCCGAATCGGGACGGCAGCAAGGGCCGCGGCGGCTGTACCTTCTGTAACAATGTATCGTTCAGCCCAAACGCGCGGCGCGAGCCGGCGGTCGGGGAGCAGATCGCGGCCGGACGCGCGGTGATCGCTCGGCGCACAGGCGCGCGCCGTTTCATCGCCTACTTCCAGGCCTATACCAATACTTATGCCGATGTGGACCATCTGGACCGGCTGTATGGCGCGGCGCTGGCCGAGCCGGACGTGATCGGCCTGTCGGTCGGCACCCGCCCGGACTGCGTCCCACCCGCGGTGCTCGACCTACTCGCACGCTACCGCGACGAGGGACACGAGGTGTGGCTGGAACTCGGCCTGCAGTCGGCGTTCGACGAGACGCTGGAGCGGGTCAACCGCGGTCACGATTTCGCCGAGTACGTCGCCACAGTGCGCGCGGCCCGGGCCCGCGGGCTCAAGGTCTGTACCCACCTGATCATTGGTCTGCCCGGGGAAGGACCAGCGCATGCGCAGACCACATTGGCGCGCGTGCTCGAGCACGGCGTCGACGGTCTCAAGTTGCACCCGCTACACGTCGTCAAAGGCACCATGCTCGCCAACCAGTGGCGGCGCGGCGAGTACCGACCGTGGGCACTGGGCGAGTACCTCGACACCGCTGCCAACCTGGTCGAGCAAACCCCACCCGAGGTGGTCTACCACCGGCTCACCGGTACGGCTTCGCCGCAGATCCTCCTCGCACCCGACTGGTGCCGCTACAAGTGGCGTGTAATCGACGGCATCGCCGCGACACTGCAGCAACGCGGCAGCTGCCAGGGCAGCGCACTTTCCCATCAACGACTCGTCAAAGGTCACTGATCCATGGAACTCGTCTGCCCGGCCGGCAACCTGGCTTCACTGAAGGCGGCGGTCGATACCGGCGCCGACGCCGTCTACCTCGGCTTTCGCGATGCCACCAACGCACGCAATTTCGAGGGGCTTAATTTCGATGAACACGGCATGCACGACGGCATCGCCTACGCCCACGCGCGCGGCCGCAGGGTCTTCCTTGCCCTCAACACCTACCCGCAGCCGGCTGGCTGGCCAGTCTGGCAGGCCGCGATCGACCGCGCCGCCGCGCTGGGCCTCGATGCACTGATCGCGGCTGACATCGGCGTACTCGACTACGCCAGCGAGCGTCATCCGGATCTGCCTTTGCACCTGTCGGTCCAGGGCTCGGCGACCAGCTACGAGGCACTGCGCTTCTACCACGAGCAGTTCGGCGTGCGCCGCGCGGTGCTGCCGCGGGTGCTGTCGCTGGCACAGGTGCAGCACGTAATCGACAACAGCCCGGTGCAGATCGAGGTGTTCGGTTTCGGCAGCCTGTGCGTGATGGTCGAGGGTCGCTGCCTGCTGTCGTCGTACGCCGCTGGCAAGTCGCCCAACACCCACGGCGTGTGCTCT